>ERZ761601.42-NODE-42-length-42386-cov-99.478656_pt1 | contig 42386 bp, 69 predicted proteins | sample MGYA00433092_ERZ761601 | MGnify/ENA primary metagenome ERZ761601 (study PRJEB28899, sample SAMN03785571) | bioreactor sludge metagenome | biome: EBPR Sludge; feature: EBPR Bioreactor; material: 0.22µm filtered reactor supernatant | place: Saint Lucia: Queensland...
GAGGTCGGCGGAGCTGAGGTTGGCGTAGCTGAGGTCGGCGGAGCTGAGGTTGGCGGAGCTGAGGTCGGCGGAGCTGAGGTTGGCGGAGCGGAGGTCGGCGGAGCTGAGGTTGGCGTAGCTGAGGTCGGCGGAGCGGAGGTTGGCGGAGCGGAGGTCGGCGGAGCTGAGGTTTTCACCTGCTCCCGCGACGAATCTTTTTCCCGCAGATGAGTCTAAAAGCCACATTTTATGCTGCTCTAAACGTATTCTTAATTCTTCTTTTTGATCCATAGTTATCCCCTTTATTGTGTATCGGTTTTGAGACAAATTAGAACTTAACGAGACAGAAAAGTATAGATTAAATTTAAAGATGATTACTTCTTAATCTTCTCCGCTGCTTGGAGTCGTTTAATTTCTGCTCTAAGCTCGCCTAGCTTCATCGACTCCCAGTTAGGAATCTCGAGACGCATGGCCTCGAGCGCGACGAGGTCGAGCGACTTCAGGACGACGGTCCGGTTAAAGGCGTCTTCGAACCGCTCGTTCATCATGGACTGATGCTCGTCGAGTTGCTTCTTAAACTGGTCCTGGTTGTTTTCGCTCATGGGCTTCCTCTTCCTCGACGCGACGGACGATTCTCATATCCGTAACATTCGTTTTAATTTCTGTCATCCTCTCACAATGCTGGCATTTTGTGCGAGTCTTCTTTGACGCTTCCTCGCGCGCCAGGTCCGCTGCGGCCTTCTGGCGCTTCCACTTTCCCGAGAGGCGCATCATAACCCGGATCGCGGCGAAGGCCGATATCGTATGATTACATTTCGTACAGGTGACGATCTCGAGGTCTTCGTCGATTACGAGGCTATTATGAAGGCAGTACTCGCGCTTATGCTTTCCAAACTGAATAACGATCGCGACGCCCTCGTCGTCTTTCTCGACCATCATAAATAAACCTTAAAGAATCCGAGCTGCCCCTTAACGGCTCTAAACGGAAGCGGAAAGGGGTTGTTTAAAACGAATCCGATCGGCCCGGTAAACCACTCGCTCTCGTGTTCTGTAACGACGTCGGTAATATCAACCTGACCAAGTATTCCGCCGGTTAAAAGGTCGCCAAGCTCCGGAAGCTCGACTCCTTGAGACTTTAAAGTATTGTAGGATTTTAAGTCGATCTTCTTCGAGGCATGAATCAGAACCGGGCCGCGTATCTTCGTCTTCCAGGTTCTATTCTCGACTGTTTTAATACCGCGCATTATAAGCCACGCGTAGGGCTGCTGAACTGATATTGCTTTCATCATACCTCGTCTTCCAATTCCTGAACCGCTTTAGCGATCCGCTGTTCGAACGAGAGCGCCTCTTCTGGCTTGGTCTCTCGGTCCTTATTATCAAAAGTTAAAATCGTATCGAGATCGAGACCAAGGCGCGGAGCCCACGACCGAGGCTTACGTCTTGCCATACGCTCGGCTGCAGCTCTCCAGTCCGGTTTAATCTCGCTCTGCTGTAATATCGGGCGACCGTCTGCGTCCTTAACGTACTCCATAATCGGTCTACCCTCGGGGTCTGTGATTACCTTCCCTTTGCCGTCTATCATCGGCTGCTGAAGATACTGGGCCGGTCTCCCCGCGATATGGGCGTCCCATGTGGATAAGTCCCTGATCTCCCATTCTGCTACAGCTTTAACCAGCACTTTGAGTAACGCACCGTATTCGGACTCCGGGTTCTCCTTACCCTTGATTACCCAAGCCCTCATCGTATCGTAGGTGATATCGTTAAGGGCTGCGGCGGTAAGTACTGGGGCCCCCATGAGGATGGCATTACGTAACCGGTTGATAAGGCCCAGGTCGATCTCCAAGCCGTTAGGTCGCCCCTCGAGCATCTTCTTCTCGGCTTTGGATCCCTTTTTAGGTTTCGGGAGTACCCCGTCTACAAGTCTGCGGCTCATGGACCTACTCTACCACCAGCGTACGGGGATTGTGGAGCTTTAAGGTCTCGCTCCCGTTTGATTTCCATGCGAAGGTCTTGAATAGTCCGGGGCGTACAGGCCGATATACGGATAAAGGTACACTCCTCGGGCTTCGAGGGGGCGGAAACCTTCTCAAAGAACCCCGAGAAGAAGTATTTATCGTCGATCTCGAGTAGGTGCGCTAGGGCGTCGCGGCAGGGCTTAAGCCGGTTATCGGCGTCGAGCTGCTGCGGTAGGTTCCCGGAGGTCCAGAGGCGAGAGTCCTCGAAGGCGAAGAAGGTATCAACGCGAAAGGCGATCTTCTCTTTCGCCGCGCGAGCAGCGCGGACCTTCCCCTGAAGTTCGGCCCGTAACTCCGTCCAGGCAGTATTATGTAACAGACGCCATGCGCGACACTTTTCCAAGTAAATCGTATGCGGTTCCGTCTTTACGAACCGGGCCTTCTGATACCTTTTGCCTGTTTTTGAAGTCCTCCACCCCGCAGCGACCGGCATTAAGTATTCATTTACCGATGGCGGGAGGGGGAAGTTTACGAGCCAGATCGTCTCCATTATTAAAACGTATCCGGGTTCTTCTGGAACTCATTATTAAACGGAACAAAAACACTTGTTATCATCGGCTGGTCGTTATGAGCATTATAATCGTCCGTAGTATAAATCCAGCCACCCGGTACGCGCATTACAGTTACAATCTCCCGACGACCGTTATCTCCGATCATCGTCTTTTCGTGCATCTCTAAATCGTAAATTGATTTCTCCACGGACTACCTCTTCATTAACATCTGTTTGCGGATATTTACAGCAGTAGCGGCCCCGCGGAGAGCGGCCTCTTCCAAGTACTTATTGTACTTCGTAAAGTCGATACCCTGCTCCTCGAGAAGTAGCATTAGCGCGTCGATCTTCGCCTCAAGTACGACGATCTCACCGATCAGGCACTGGCTCGGGCTCGCGCCGGACTGAGTAACTACCGTCATATTCTGTACGCGCTCGACGATCATCTTCTGGAACGCGACCATAATCTCCGGGGTTGTCTCGAGTTCCGCGAGCTTCTTACGTTTCGGCGCTTCGGCCTGAGCACCGGGTTCTTGTTCTTGTTTTTCTGTTTCGTTCGGTTGTCCATTGGTCATAAAGACCTCCTTTGTTGAAAAAATCCGCATGGCGCTGGAATCGAACCAGCGTGTCCCGGTATTGACTTTGCTATCCCCGGGCGCCGATTTCGGTCGGCGTGGGCCCTACCCACTTCTCCATGCGTGTCTTAATTGTGAGACTATTCGAAATACTCTTCGATGGCTAGCCAAACCTGGCCGACGGTCTGAGTTACCTTCCTGTGTTTAGCCTTCCGCTGCCAGCCGTACTCGACGACGCATCAGAAAGCGGCCAGAAGAATAAATCCGAAGTAAAGACCGATGGCGAATCCCAGTACGTTCATATACGGTCGCTCCACGGCCACTCGTTCACGTTAAAACAGTGGATTCCGAAAGCGATCGCGGTCAGCGGGATAAACAGCAGCAGGCCCGCGAAGAACTTGGTTAGGCGCGACGGGAAGGTTACGACGAAGGCCTGAATCCTCTTCTCTTCCGACTTTACGATCGTATTCATGTTGGTTTTCATTCCGGGTATACCCCGGAGCTGTCCTCTATTTTTCATATTCTCCTCCTAAAGAGAGTTGGTTATCTGGTTCGGGTTCCGTCATCGCCGAAGTCGAGTTATATCCGTAATTCAGCGAATCGTAAAAATTAATCCAGAACTGTTCGCGGGCGGCGATATGCTGGTCGGTTGCCTCTTTCGCGAGCGTTTCGACGATCTCGAAGGTCCAGTCTTCGACCTGGGACTTCTGGATCTCAAGGTGAAATTTCGTAGTCGTCGGGTGGAAAAAGTGCTGCCACCAGCGGAGCGTAAACGGCTGCTTTGTCTTGCCGATATAGGAAAGGCCGGTATTTTTATTCGAGATTCGATAGATTACAGGCTTTTTATAGCCGTCCAGAGAGTCGAAGTACTCGGGAACCTTCGGTCGGTTATGGACTCGGCACTCGGGCGAACAGGTATCCTTCGAGGCGTAGATACCGAGGTTACGCTGGATCAAAATCGTATACCGCTCGCCGCATACCGTACAGGTTCGCTCCGGTAGAAAATGCTCTTCGTAATACGACTCCGTCGGTACGAGGTGAAGTTTATACTCCGGTAGCGGCGCGCCCTCTTTAGCGACGATCCGCTCCTTTAGTTTCATCTGGAACTCGTCCTCCATCTTCGCCTTTGCCTCTTTTTTATTCTCGGCCTCGACGTATCCGGCGTAAAGAAGATGGGTATCGTGCCACCCGCGACCCGTAATCGCTTTTAACTGGTACCAGAACTTCACGGGAGACGCCCATTCATAGCAGGCTCGATCCAGCTCAGGACGGCGGATGGCGGCGGCAGTATTCGATTCATAAGTCCGACCGGAAGCGTATCGAAGGCAAGAGGCTCTTCCCGAACCGGGTGCTGGGCTTGGTGATTCCAGAGGCCATCGAGCCCGAGGTTTCTCATGCGCCAGCCGAACTCCCCATGCCTCCAGTGCATCAGATAGTCGGAGTGCTTCGCGGAGGCGATAAAAAAGATATGGGCGTTTCCTGCGGCCGCGATATGGATCGGCGCCGAATCGTTCGTAAGTACGACGTCGGCCTGTACTAAAATCTGAATCATCTCCGGGAGCGTAAGTTTATTCCGGAGGTCCGTACAGTTCGCCGGTACCTCGATATCGACTGTCCCCGTCGCTTCTCCGTCCTTACCGATAATCACGACGTCGGAGTAAATCCGGGCGAGCGAACCGATCACCTCGTCCCACCACGCTTTAGGGAAAGTCCGAGACGCCCAGGTCTTCCCGGGGTGAATTACGATCCGCGCGCGCGGTACCGCGAGGTTCTGCTGTATATCGGGCATTTTTATTTGACGCTCTGAGGTCGGGAGCTGCCGCTGAAAAGCACAGAGCGAAGAGAAATCGACGACTTGTGTAAAATGATGCTGAAGAAAATTCTCCGAGAGGCTATAGGCCGGGTGCATGGTGTGAATAACGAGCCACTCGTCCTCGTTGAGCTCCTTAGCTTCGGCGCTTTTATTGTGAAATACGTGCTTAAAAGGTAGGTGTGAAAACAACTCCGGGAAGCTCGTCAGGAGAGAAATTTCGTACTCTGGGAAAAGCTTAAAAGCGTAGCGGAGAGTCGGCTCCGCGCATACCTGATCGCCGAGTCCGCCCCAAGTCGTCATAAGAATCTGCTTTATACCGGCCTTCAGCGCGAGGCCGTAACGGAACGGCGGTATCTGCTTCGCCGGAATATCTATCATGTGAACTACTTGATTCATTTTACCCCCGGGAGACGAAGCTGCCCTTCTTTTTCGAGACGCTCCATCGCTATTCGAGGGTCTTTTCCGCACGTCGGACCGTATCCCGCGAGCTGACTTTTTTCAGTCGTAAGCGGGCGCCGACATAATCGGCACTTTTCATACTTCTTTTTGCGCGGCATAAAAAGCCTCCGGATAAATCGTCTCATTATTAATACACTTTTAAACGATTCGATCAAGTTTTTTTGATTGTATTTTCGAAGCGGCCGTTCCGCTGGGCCCAGGAGGACGAGGTACGGCGCCCTGACTGACTTACGAGTTCAACTTCAACCCAGCGGAAGGTCGCAAGTCCAGTCTGTCCTATCCCGACGTCGGCGGCAAGGGCTGTTCCGAAAATTCGGCGACGACCTCGACCGGCTCGAAGCACTCTTTTAAGATAGGGTTTTTCCCCAGAGCGTCGAACTCTTTTTTCGTAAGACCCGTTACCATCCCCTCGGGGTATCCCGTCGGGAGTTGGCCTTTAGAGCCCATTTTTACGCGGTATAATTTTACCTGTTTATTCTGCGACATTTTCGTCCTCTTGTTCGTTTGGTAACCAGACCGAGCGAAGAACCGGAACCTCGAACCGAAGATCGAAGGCCCAGACGACGTCTAAGTACGGTACCTGAATATTAATTTTCCCGTCAGGTTTGACGGCTTGTTTTAAAGCTTCCTCGGCGACGCGCCCGAGCCAAGTATTAAGACCCTCATGCTGAAGGCGACTTTTCAGAAATACGGCCGGCAGACGGAGAGACGCTCGGTCTACGGCGTGGGCCGTTACCTCGACCGCGTAAACGGTCATACCGCGGCGGCGCATCTCATCCCGGCAGACCGAGGCCTGAGGGTGGCGCGAGTTCGCGATTCGTCTTAAATACCCCGGGGGTAGCTTTTCGAGGGCTACTCCCCGGTGTCTTCCGTCGATCATTACGATCATCCGAGTACAACTCTCCGAGAGATCGAAGACTCGTCGTAACTGCCGTCTTCTTCTTTATTTTCGAATTGGTACCGGACCGACGAGCCGGACTTCGAGAGCTTAATTTCGATGCTCTCGACCTTACCGACGTCGCGCGAAGGGGGATTATTCCCCTCGCTCGGTTTATGAAAGATTACGTGCTCGCCGACAGCGTACTTCGGCTTCGGGATAGAGGCCTTCGCTACGCCGATCATACGCGTACCCATCCGTTAGCCTTCTCCTCCTGAGGGCTATCGTATACGCGGATTTTACCGCCATTTACTGCGGTAAGTCGGAACTCTTTACGGCCCGGCTTGTTCTGGTAATAACTTCCTACCGATTTTTTAAAGCCCTTTTTCTTCCGCTTATTGTTCCACGTAGAACCTCTAACTCTTGCTGACGCCATCAGTACCTCCTTGTTGGTTTTGTGAGCGTTTCTCGAGATCGTCTATAATCGAATCACGAGTCTGAGACGGTGTCACGTCCTTTAAATCGGGCGCCTGATGGAAATCATACTCCGCCACCGGTACACCCATGAGCGCATCCGGGAAGTCGAACTTCATCGCGTGGCCGGTAGCGCGGCGGGCATACATAATTTTCGGATAATCCGTCCACGGTCCTTTTTTATTAAGAAGTCCGGCGTGTTTCGCTTCCGGCTCTGTGAAAGTATACTCGTTCTTCGAACGACCGCTCCGCTTAACTTGTACCGCCGATCCCCAGACCTTCTCCTGAAGATTTTTATTCTCGAGGCAGATTACTTTCTGGGCTTCGTCGAAAAGAATCAGCTTATAGTCCTCGAGCTTTCCGGTACGCTCTGCGAGCGCCTTCGGAAGCTGGCCCCACATCGCGACCGATCCGTGAATGAGCGCGAGGTTCTGGATCGCTACCATCGGCGGAAGATTAAGAGACGCCGCGGTCTGCCATGCGGCGATTACCTTCGCCTCCGTATCGAGGGTTTTTGGGAATGCGGTACCCTTCATAAAGACCTGAATCATCCTATAAAGCTCGGCGTTATCCCGGGCGATAATAAGCTGGCTCGACTGATTTACAGCGAGCGCGCTCTGGGTTTTCTTTTCCTCTTTTTTAGGCTCTTCCTGGGGCGCCGGGGGATCTTCCTCCCCTACGACTTCGGCCTGAATTTCGATCTCTTCGGCCTGTTCTTGTGCTTCGTTATTGGACATTATCTAACTCCTTTTCATGTTTACGAACGTCGGCGTCGATGAATTTTTTCGGGGTCCAGAGCGGCTCCATACGCTTTTGACGCATCGGCCAGACTCCGGTCTGGATACACTCGAGGAGCTTATCCATCGCCTGGTTATAGTCGTACTCGGCCTGAGCTTTCTGCTCGTCGGTCATATAGTAGACCCCGACCTCGAACGGCCAGACCTTCTCGTTCGCCAAGAAGAAGAGATTTTTCGGCATCGGCTTTTTCTCGATAATCGAAGTCCCGTAGGCATACATCCAGATACGAAGGTCATAGCGGAACTCGCCGAACGCTTTGGATCCGAAAAGAGTCTGTTCCGAACTCGCCGCCGTTTTATAATCGGTGATCATAAAGTTATCGTTTGCGCGAAAGTCCGGCATAATCTTCATTTTAATACCCGTACGCGGGTCGCGGTAGTAGCCCGGGCGCTCCGGGATACCGTTCGTAAAAACGTGCTTACCCTGTGGATGCTCCGAAACGGATTCGACCATACCGATGATCTGCTCCAGCTCTTCCTCGGTAATAACCTCACAACCCTTCGGGAGATCGGCCTCCCACGCCGCGCGCTTCTCTTTGACCTCGGTAGCGTTCGGGTTCGTCGTTTTCTTTCCGTCTTTCGTGTAGCCCTCGAAAACCGGCATTACGCGGTAAAGGCTGCGGAACTTCTCGCCTTCGAGTAACGCCATGTGGATAATACGACCCAGGCGCATTTCGCGAGTCTCCGGTTTTTTCTTTCCGAGAATATGGCCGTGATAGAACGTACGCGGGGAGTCGAGCATCAGAACGAGAGTCGAAGACCCGACGGCGCTCTTGTCCGCGTGGTACTGCTCGTGATCCATCTCCGGCGCCCAGTGAGCTTTAAAATCCTCCCCGACGATTAAAGATTTCGGGTCTACTACTTGCTTATTAATTGTGCTTTGCATTTCTTACTCCTGTGTTAATTGCTGCGTGAACGCGCCCGGCGATCACGTATTGTTTTAAAGTCATGTACTGCATTGAAATTACCCAGCTCGGGTGAGACAGCCTTACGTAGTTCGAGCCGTAGCGAATAAAAACATACCGGCCAGAGTCCAGAACCTTCGAGAGAGCCGCCATCGAACGAAGGCGTCGCCCTTTCTTAAATTGACGCTGATATTTTTTACCCACCTACTACCCCCGAGGTATAGGCCGTTTTAACGCCAATTTTTTTAAGAAGGTTATAGACCCCGCGCCCGCGCTTCTTCGTCTTTACGTGAATAAAAAGCCCGGTAGACGGCCAGAAATCCCAGTCTCCGACCCGGAGGTGAGATTCCGAAAGTACCTCGTACTGGACCTTTTTCTCGTTAAGGAGCGCCGTCGATGATTCCGCGTTTTTGGTTTTTCGGAGCTTCGCCTCTTCCCGGTGAGCCTTAAAAATATCTCCGAGTTCGCTCATATCTCCCCCTTACCTTCGCAGCGGTCACACGTAGCCTCGGTATGGACGCCTCCGTCTCCGGTCCCGATCCAACCGGCACCCTCGCATTTCGGGCACTCCCGCGGCTCGATCGTCCGCGGGTCCTGTTTATATTTTTCGTTTAGGTGAGCCTGCCGCTCTTCGTCGTAACTCACTGGGCGACCTGGCCTTTCTGCATCGGAACCACGGTACCGGCCGCGTCTACGTGTGGGGTGCCGACCTTCGTTACGAAGTACGTAAAGCCGTCGTCCTTGGTCTCGGCGAGGAAGAGTTGCCACGTTTTCGCGTCGAGCGACTCGGCCCCATCGATACAGATTACCTTCGTTTTCTTCGCTTTCGAGCGGGCTACGGAAACCGAGAGGCGCATTTTCGCGGCGGTATTCAGGTTATCGACCGATACGCCGCCGACCTGGAACTTACCCTCTACGTACTCGAGCCCGTCGATCGGCATCTCTGCGGTAGCCATCAGGTCCTGCTTAACCTTGCCGGCCAGTAACTTAACCCGGGTATCGAGCGCTTCGGCGAAGGCCTCGGCGGTAACGTATTCCTGGTTAATACCGTCGATCATCGCCCGGGAGCGCTCGTTCGCTTCGTAGGCCTCGATAGCTTTCTCTTCGGTTTTAAGGGCATCGAGTTCCTGCTGGTGCTCGATCCGGTCTTTCTCGAGCTGGGCCCGCTGAGTAGCCGGGGTCGATGTAATCTGAAGCTCGGTTTCGCGTATCGTACGGTCTGCAGACTCGAGGCGAGCCTTATTCGTTGCTATATCCTCTTTAACCTCTTGCTTAATTTTTTCGCATCTAACTAAAAGAGCCTGAACCTCTCGCTCGAACTCTTCCCTCATTTTGGCGATCGACTTCTCGTTTTCGCTGTCGATAGTCGAGATAGTATTTTCGAGAGCGGCCAGATTATCGACGATTTTTTTACGCTCGTCCTGGTACCGGGTAAGATTCGCTGCGGCCTTTTCGCTCGCCTCCTGCTGAACCTTCGCTTTTTCGATCAGGCGGTCGCACTGCGAAATTACCGTCATGCAGGACTCACGACGAAGTTCGATTTCTTTCCGCTGCATCTTCGGCGGGTCCATGTGGACGAAGTCTTTACGGTAGGTCTCCCAGCGGTTTTTCTTCTCTTCGGCCTCTTTGTTTGCGATTTTTCTACGCTGGTAAAAGTACCCATGAACGAGGTCCAGTACTTTCAGGCCGTGGAGGTTCTCGTAGTCGATATCGTCCGGGAGGTCTTTAACTTCGACGCCGATAGCGGCCGCGAGAGTCTCGGCGCTGATCTTCAGGTTAATCGAAGACATGATCGCTTCGTGACGTTTTTCTTCGTTCAGGAGTTCGAGGGGGTTAAAGGAACTCGAGTCGAACAGAGCGCCGAGCAGTGCTTGGGGGGACTTCGCCTCCATCCCGTCGCGGCTCACATTGACACTCTGCCGACCCTGCGAGTTGATACGGCGACGGATGAGGGTTTCGTCCGACAACTCGACGAGAACCTCCGCCGAGTCCTCCCCGAGCTTGACCAGCGATGGGTCTGAAGAGCCCTGTACGACGAAGCCCAGGGCCTTTAAAATGCTTGTTTTACCGTCGCCGTTATCTCCGACGATCTGGGTTATTTTACCCGGTTCGATCGAGACGTCGGCAAGCGATAAAAAGTTCTTGATCGTAATTTTTTTAATGTTCATTTTGTTTTCCTTTGTAAATTATTAAAAGTTTAGATTCGCGTTTCGGAGTCTGGATCTTATTTCACCGGAACCCCCTTCCCGATATTCGAGATGATCCCGGATATCGCCGCGCGGTTTTCGCGCTGCTCCCAGTTCTTTTTAAGCCATGCAGAGAGAGCCCGCTCCCATCCGACGAGAGCCCGAGGAGTATCCGCCCCCGGCGCCGTATAATGGTCGAAACAGGCGCGGGCCTGCTCTTCTTGAAATTTTTGATCAGGATACGCCGCGTTCCACTGAGAGAGCTTTTTCTCCGGGATCGCCGCGAGGAGGTCACCAATAGATTGAAAATCCGATCCCCCACCACCGGCCGGGCCGGTAGTTTTAATACGGGTTTTACCCGTAGAGAGAGAGGGAGAGTAAGAGGGAGAGGGTTCGGCTTGCTCTACTTTGCTTTCGTTTGCTTCCTCTAAGTTATTGATTTCATTACGACGCGACTCGCCGGATTTTTTACCACCTTTTCGACCAGCTTCGACTCTTTCTTCGAGCCAGCCGAAATGCTTTTTACCTCCGGCGATCTCGTAACCGCCTTCGCATTTAAAGGCGAATACGCCGAGAAGAGCGTCCGAGAACTCCCCGATCTTCCAGTCTAAGTCGGTAACTATCTGTCCGCGTTTATATCTTTGTTGTGCTATACGGAAAAGTCGGATCGCTTCGCCTACGGCGCGCGTCTCGTCGCCGCCGAGCTTTTTGGTAACCGCGGTTACCTCGATCCAGAACTGGTCCTCTATGTTGATACGCGCCAAGTCGTAAACCCTTCGTTATTAAAAAATCAGTTCAGATTTTACTCGGGGCGTGTTAGTACAGAGGTCGGGAAAATTGACCTATCGAGTTCGCCCTCGAGCTAGACCCCTCCGCCAAGAGGGGTCTATTTTTATCTGACGGTTGAAATTAGAAAATTAAACCTAGACCTAAGTAAAGAAAAAAAGACAAAAAAGTACGTCCTGCTTAAACTCTACTCTATTTTTTTCAAGATCATCCCGTAATTGTTTATTTTTTGTTCAACTTTAACTCCTTCCTTTTGTATAAGTTTTAAGCGTTTAAATTTTGAATAATCTACGTGATGATGCCACCGACCGAACTTCCAGACGATTCTCGTTACGTCCGGATGAGCGACGTAAAGCTGGCTCGATTTAGGGAGAGTTCCCATCTGGTAAATCGTATCGGTATTCCCGCCCTTTAATTTTAGCGTTGTCGTCTTGTACTGAAGAAATGCGTTAAAGAGTACGGTACACCAACCGGCCTTAAGCATCCGGAGAGAGAGGTCCGTATCTTCGTTATAGCGGCATCGCCAGCGGAAAGGGACGTCGTTACGGATCAGGTTACACGAGTAGATTCTCGTATTCGTGACGAAGGGCGGAATCCGTGGAGACTTTCTCGTAGCGAACATATGATAATTTGGACCGGCCATCGAGATATTTTCGTACCGGAGACAGAAGTCCTCCATAACGCGAAAAATCGTACCGTCGGCGACTGGGACCTTTAGGTTACGGTTAAGTCGATAGAACCCGTCGATATTATCGTCCATCACCCAGTGCCAGGCGAATCCGTTTTTTACTGAATGATCCCACGCGAAGTTACGGGCCGGGCCGGAGCCGGTCGATCCCGCGACCCCGAAGTCGTTAAAGACGTCATACTCTTCTTTAAATTTCGGATCCAAAATGAGAAGTTTTTTCGGATCGATGACCGCGGCGTACTGATCGAACTCCTGTGGCTCGATAACGACGTAATAGGGTACGCCCATCTCTTCGAGAGCCTTCGAAGTCAGCCGGGACTCCCAGCGACCTTTCGATACGATATAGAGCGGGAACTGAGGGTTCACTTCGCGGTATACCGCTTATCTGCGGCCTTTTCGATTACCATCTCAGGGAACCAAGTCATACGGGTTTTATCGGTGATTTTCTGCTTAATGAGCTCGGCGAACTTATCGACCCCGGCCTGATCGAAGAAGTGAATAATTATCGAGCGGTGAGGCTCTTTGTCTTCCTGAACGAACTCCGGCATACCGACCCATTCTTTCGCGGCGTCGGTACCTTCGGCGCTTACTTCGACAACAGAAGGGGACGAGGGCGAGACCGAGGGGCGACGTATTACCGCAGGGGGGGCGGTATGAACTGCCGGCACGGTCTCGCCGACGACAACCGGAGGGGCCGGTTTATGAAAGTATGTCATGCGGAAGCTCTCGAAGTCTATCTCGGGGAACTCGAAGGCCCCCTCGAGGTCGGGCATATCGAGCTTAAATTCTTTCATAAAGTCGTGTAGGCCATCGACCCTCATCTCCCCGTACTGGGAAGTGGCCGCGAGCAGCTTGCGGGCGGCTTCCTGCTGGTCTTTCGCCTCGACCCATACGGCCGGAAGGTCCGGGATAATATAGCCCTCCTGCTGCATTCGGCGAAGCGTAGCGACCCGCTGGTGAGCGTCCAGGATAAAGACCTTATTGCGGTATTTCCAAGCAACAACCGGGAACGAGAACCCGAGGCTTAAAATAGACTGCTTAAGCCGGATATAGCTCTCCTCTGAGAGCTTTTTAAGCTTTCCCTGAAAGTCCGTAAGTGCGTTAATTTTAATCGTATCGGCGCCCGTACAGCGAATCTCGACCTTTTGGCCGAGGTGGCTATCGTCTTTGCTCGGTTTTATAACTTTTACAGGTTGTTTCTTTGCCATCGGTGTACCTCGTCGTTTGTCTCATTTTAAGAACTTTTTTAAAGAAAACGCAAATAGTTCTTTACAAACCTAAGCGCGAGATATTAAAGGCGTTAGCGAATGAATATCAACACGGATCATTTGATGGCATGACCGATTGCTATAACTATTTAAAATCTAGTAAGGCCCGATCGGCAAAATTTGTATCAGTTCAATTCAACTACTCAGACGCCGTCCGGGCAATGGTGAAAAAAGAACTTGCCGACAAATACGAAATTACAGACGACGCTACTGCTCAGAAACGTATGGGCTGCTGGTACGACGTAGCCGTACACCGTAAGCTTTCAGAAAAAGAATCTTTCTCGGAGGTTTCCTAATGAAAATAGATATTAATTTAACCGCCCGGAGACGGGCTTTTTAAGGAGGTAAGATGTTTGAACAATACGTTACGAGAGGCGAGGTTATTCTAATTTTTATCGGTCTAAGCGTGGGGGCCTTTATCGTTTTGGCGGCGATTAATTTTATCGTAGGCGCCTTAACTATAAGCCTGGACCCGAACGAGGGACACGGCGACGACGAGGAGGGCTCATAGATGGGTGAAAAATCAGAGGCTGCAGCTCAGCTCGGAAAACTCGGAGGAAGTAAGACTAGTGATCGAAAGTCCAGGTCTTCGCGCGAGAACGGAAAGAAGGGGGGACGTCCCCGCCGGAATCCTCGACTCGAGGCGTTTAACGGCTTTGCCGATAACCCGGGCATGAAGAACCTTTTTAAAAAGCTTTCCGACGCTGATCTCGAAGAATGCCGGACCTTTATCCGCGAACGCGCGGGACTGGACCGTAACGAGTTCGCTGCGGCTGTAAACCGCTGGAAGCTGGACCAACCTAAACCGAAGAATTTTACCTCGATGTGGTCGCTCGTGCTCGAGTCGAACTCCGTCGAACCTAAACCAACTAAAGGAGTTACCCCATGATGATCAAGCAGTTTTTAGCCTCGATCGCGTTCTCGATTCTTAGCGCCTGCGCGCCGGATAGCGGCAGCGGTACCGTCTTTACCCCGACGGCTCCCCCGGTCGCCCCGCCGATCCCGACACAGCCAGCGGGACCGGGAACCATACCAGTAAATTATAAGGCTCTGATCCGTACCGAGGCGCCGGTAAACGGCTGGCCTAATAAGACCTATACCGCCGTCGGGTACTGCGCGACGATAAATAGCTCGACGTTCTGCTGGTCCGACGGGCTTAAAACTCTGACCTGGACCTCGAATAATTTTACCTACGGCCCGCTGTATTATAATTACTGGGAAGTACATACCGGCTCCGGAGGCCTCGCTGAAAGTTGCCACGGTGGATGCGTAGACGATTTTATGACCGCTCCGGTCCTCGTTACGCCCCAGCTACTACAGCGAATCCCGGCCCAGAAGATCCAAGACGTTTTCGATCAGGGCGGCGGCGGCTCTCTAAACTGTACCGTAAACGGATCGACCTACGACTGCGGCTCTGTAACCTTTTTGGGGGTTATATGAATTTCAATAGATGGAATTTTAAGCAGATTAACTCAAGCTCTATACCTATTTTCCGCGTATTCGAGCCGGAGGTTCGAGAGCAGCAGGGGGATAAAGTTATCGTAGTCCGCCCGGAGCGCGTTATCACAGATGTGATCCAGGTTCAAAGCTATACAGAGCCCGACGAAGCTCTAAAAATTACGGAGTCGCTCGTTAGATCACATAATCTTTTACCCGATCTCGCGGAAGCTATCGGGGTAGCGGTTAAGGCTCTCGAGCGCCTAGGCGAAGGCTCGACCGCGGATGTTTTTATACTGAAAACCCGCTTAAATGAAATTCAGGAGGCTTTAAAATGACAACCCCGTTCCAGACCCCGAAAACGCTCCTCGAGTGTATTATACTAAGCATGAACCAGAACTATAAAAAACCGGAGAAGGAACTCGCGCCACTCCTAGCGAACGACGTAAAAGACTTCGCGGCCCAGAGGTTCCAGGTAGCTATTATTCGAGCTGAAAAAAACGGCAATAATAATGAAGCCCGGAATTTTCAGGCTCTTTTCGAGACCGTCTTCGGAGTGCCCGGAGCCGACGCGCGGAAGCTTATCCCGATGTGGGTTATTTACGTAAACCCTTCGGATCACCCTGGGAAGACGATCGCCCGGCTATGGACCGAACAGGGTCCTACGGGCCAGATTATCGAGGGCGCGCTGGACGATCTTCGCGTCCGCTTCGAGAGTCAGGGGCTGGTTAATATCGGTCGAAACGTACAGGACGACCCCTGTATCTCTGAAGTATGGCTTTAACGAACGAGGAGCTACACGCGAAGGGGATCGCGAAGCTTCGGGAGAAAATACGCCCGCTCTTCTCGAATCCAGAACTCGGTATACTGCCGGCGACGGAGGTTATTATCCCGTTCCGGGCCCACGCGATCCAGCGTACGGCCTGGGGCGGTTTAATCTACCTCGTCAATCACGCGCGCTTTTCGAGTATCGAGATCGAGCACGCCGACCGCGATCTCTTCTGCGTAATGACGCGCCCGAAGCGGAAGAAAAATCCCCACCATATTAACGGGCTGATGCTCTTTAAATTCGAGAATCTGGTTACCGGAATCCCGACTATGTTCGAACCGAAAGATAAAAAGAAAAAGGGGAAGCGGTGAGAGCGTATCCGAAACAGAAGCGCGTCGTCGATCGAGCACTATTAGATAAGTATAAGTTTAAGTATTGCCTCGCTTGCGGTACGAAGCCGAGCGAGCCCTGTCATATTCATACAGTCGGATCGAAAGCGCCGGACGCAGACTGGAACGTCGTTCCGTTCTGCCGGAAGCACCACTCCCAGCAGCATAACGAGGGGTGGCCGGTGATGTACCAGAGCTACCCCGAGGTCTATATTTTTCTGATTTCGAACGGCTGGGTCTTCGACGAGACCGGCGCCCTATGGAACGATAAACTACGGGTCGAACTCCCGATTCCCTGAAGCCGGTACGTCCTTATCGTCTACGTGAACCCAGCGCGCGCCCTTGCCGTTCTTCTCCATACGGATTCCGAACTCTTCGAGATGGGGCCGAAGCGCGTCTTTAATTAGGTCGCAGTCCTCGCCGTCCTTATCCCCGTCGCCGTCGGCGTCACACCAGAAGTCGAGCGCCGCACAGACTTTTTTTACGCCCTCGACTTCCTGTTCGATTACGCGATGACACGAAAGCCTCGCTCCCCCGATTGCCTTATTATAAAGATCAGGGCGGAAGCAACTCTTCGAGAACATCGGGCGCCCGAGCTTCTCCCGGACTCTGTCTACCTTTTCCCGGAAAAACTGTACGAGCTTCGCCTTTACCTGATCGGTTAGGCCGTCGGCCGGAGTCGCGAGCCTACCCCACTTATCGAGCCAGATCGCTTCCTTAACGGTAAAATACTTCGAGATTTTCTCGTTCGGATTGGTCCAGTCGATTTTCTTCGCGATTTCGAAATATACCGTAGGGATCATTGGAGCACTCCTAAACTTTTAATTGAGTCGAGCGGTACGTTACACTTGCTGCCGGCCTTTCGGCATACCTCGTACCATGAGTCCTTTATCGCCTTCCAGTCTTCGGGGCGGATCATCAGCATAACGGGCTTCATGCGAGCCCATTCGTCGGCCAGTACCGATCCATCGGCGCGTGTTAAGCTCTCGACGTAGACGGCCTCCGGCGCGTCGATAAAGGGAATTTCTTTATAGATTCGGACGTTCGGTATCGTTGTTTGACACGCTACCAAAAGAAGCAAAGTTACGAATAGTGTCAAGATATTGACGGCGGATTTCATCTTTTTCGGCCTCCGTATAGACTTTCGCGATCGCGACGGCTTGGACCTTTTCAGCGGCTTCGAGATAAGACTTCATCTCGGCCTCGGTCTTGATTGAATTTAATTTAATGTCGATCTGGATAATGCCTTTATCGAGGAAGCTCCCTAAGATCCACTCGAGGGGACCGGAGAGATACGAAGCTAAAGGGCCAGTAACTCCGATGGAGGTCAGCCAAAGCCGGACCCCCATCTTTACTACGAACGAGTCCTTCACGGCAGCGCTAACGGGTCTTTCTTCTTCTCGAAGAAAAGTTCATAAATCCTATGCCCGTATTGGACAATTAAGACGAGTACCGCCGCGCTCGATACAGCTTTAAGGAAACTCTGCCCCTGAGTCATCAGCGCACCGAGCGAGAGGAAGACTTCATCGGCGGAGGTCGGAGGGCCGGGCAGCACGACCGATACCTGAGCCATCGCGAGCGACGTCATCAGTAAAACAATAAAAAACGAGACACAGAACGATAGAAAACTTTTCACTTTCAACCTCCTTGGGGTTTATTGGCCTCGAGGAGGCCTCTTATATAAGACACGTTTTCGCCGATTCGTTCAAGGCTTGATTGATTTCTAGCTACGTCCGCCTCTACTTTTTTTATCCATTCCTTAAGACCATCCTCGACCTTAGTAGCTTCGGACTTTGACTGGTATTTATTGCTAATATATAAAGCAATCCCGACCGCTACAGCGGCGACCGAGAAACAAACACCTACGAGAGATACTGTTACAGTTCCGTCCATTATTAGAAGTACTCGTTAATTTCGCCGTAACCTTCGCCGCCTTGACCGCCGTTCGCGTTGTTCGAACCGCCGCCGCCGCCGCCGCCGTATTCACCGGCCGTACCAGCAGAGCTATAACCGCCGCCACCGTTCCCTCCATAGTAGCTAGAACCACCTGAACCACCCGCTCCGTTAGTAGTTCCGGTATCTCCGGTATCGCCGCCGGTACCAGCGCCGCCCTTTACATTAAGATCACCTCCGGAGCACGTACCGCCCGAAGCCCCAAGCCCAGTATTGGCCGCACCGGTTCCTCCGTTTGCGGTCATACCGGCGAGAGTAGAGTTACCGCCGTTACCACCGGCCGCGCCCCCGGATACGCCAGCAGTACCGCGCGCTCCGATTACAACTGCGTAAGTCGCGGCAGGATTATTAATCCTTTTCCGACCGTAACCACCGGCCCCGCCACCGCCCGCAGAAGCAACACCGGCAGGATCTCCGCCGCCGCCGCCGCCGCCCCCAACGATTTCAAAATCGGCGTAAAGTGGTTTTCTGAAAGCATAGAACGTAAGCGTCGAATCTCCGGTACCGCCCGACTTAGTCAGGGTTCCAGATACAGCAGGAACGCCCGTACCCTTCGCCTGCAGGATAACTCCCGCGGCGATAGTTGCCGAAACGGTGTAGGTGAACCCGTTATTCGTATAGGTAGCTCCCGTCGTGGCATCTCCAGAAGCGATAAAGAAGTAATAAGTAGCGTAGTGAGTAGTCGATCCGGCTGCGTACTGAGATTTTACCGGCGGAAGCGCCTTAAGAGCGGCGTTCATAATTGCTAAAAGTTTAGTCGTATTCGCGTCATCGAGAACATCGGCGCCGGTTAAATCAGAAACCATCTGCGCGAGTTGAGAAGTCATAAACGTAGCCTGACGGATCGGCTTATTATTTAATTTCGAACTCGCTACTCCCGGGGAGTTTCCGATCGCGCGGTTCGGGTCAATCGCGTAGTCCCCTTGGGTCGGGAGATTCGTTCCGGTATCGGTACCGCAGAAAGGGAGCATATTATTAGTAGCCATGTTGGAGCCTCCTAAGCCGTTATTTCTTTCGCCCAGGAACCATCGTCCCAGCCTGCAAAGAGATCATTTTCAATATCCCACGCAAAAAGACGGTTGTCATCTACGGGGGCGTAAATCTGGTTAATTCTAATACCCTCTGGTTTCAGCTGGAGGTATCCCTGTTGAATAAGGGCAAGCGTAAGCGTATTTACCGGACCCCCGACGAAGCCGATATCGTAGCTCATATTCTGATTATCTTTGATAAAGAGCTGTGGATTCGTAAAGACCGAATCCCAAACCGCGTACATATCTTCGAGCGACCCGTCCCATCGATTCGCCGCGATCTTCGCCTTGATAAAAGTCCGGTAAACGTCATCCGGTAAAACCGTAATTTCTGTCGGCTCGGTATCGCTTCTCCATACCCCGAAATCCCAGCCTTTTTCGTCGGTCGAGTCCCAAGAAAAGTAAACGTCGCTTCCGGGAATCGGTACGGGGATATTTCGCGAGATTCCGACCCAGATTCCGATTACGTCGAGCTGCTGTCCGACGGCCTTATCGACGTCAAAAAGCGGGATCATCGAAGCGAGAAGCCCCTGTATATGAACGTACGCCTCGACGCCAACCCTTACCATAGCTGAGAATTTAGGCTTTTGCCTGTGCTGGGCCGCGATTAAATTAAGGTAGGATTCCGTCGTAAACGCCATTAAGTGATCACCGTTATATCGCCTACTACGCAAGTCGCGCGCTCATTCCAGGCGATATCGACATTCGCCGCCGCTACTGGATCTCCGTCGCGAGAAATTTCGATAGAGACGATATCGAAGGTCCCGAAAGCCGGGGTTCCTTGAAGGTACGCCGGAATAAAAAGTCGAGTATAGAGAACGTCATTACCGATACCGAACTGATTAATAACCGCGGCGACGGCGGCCTTAATCTGATCGGCGTAGTCCGAAGTATAGCCCGAGTTAATCGAAATTACGATCTCGGCTTCGATAGGAACGTCTGCTGGCCGCTCGAAAGCGATTAGAGACGGAATACCCTTCGGATCATTTACGACCTCTGAAGTATCGCCGTAAGTTCCGCATCCTGGGGTTTTATGAGTCAGAATTGTCTCGCATATTTCGGTAACGTCGCCGCCGATAACTGCGATCGAGATTTTATGGCCCGGAATCCCGTTCCCGTCTGTGACGCCTGTATCGTTTTCGTATGGACGAACCGCAACAACTCCCGGGAGATTCGCTACAGCGCCGGCAGTTCCTTCGAGAACGGTCGTCGAAGGGTTAGCGGTCGAGATCGCTTGGCGAGCCCGAAGCTCGGCGTCGGTTTCTACAGCAACACCGGCCGTCGCTGCGTTTACGTTATCTACGGTCTGCCAGCCACGAGTCGGAGTAAAAATACGGTTTACGGTGTTCGCGGCCGCTTGAACCGCTCCCGCTTGCTGGGCCGTCGCCGTTACGATAATAGTACCACCGCCGGGGATTACGGTACCGATAGGAAGGTCCCATTTCTGATCGAGCGTATCGACGGCAGTCGCCGGAGCGCCGACCGTTCCAAGTACGGTACCGGCTTGGCCTACGACAGTAAGGTCTACAGTCGAGTAAGTAGCCGGACGTTTATTTAAGCCGTTGATTTTTACAAGTCGCGCGAGCCCCGTCCCTTGCGCGCTCGGCGGAGCGAATGAGTTAAAAGTACTGGCGCCGGAGGCCGCGGTATCGTAAAGCGCTTTTGCCTGAATCGCGAGCCATTCTCCGTCCTGAGAATCCGGTTCGACGTAAATATCCTGGCCGTAAATTCCTTTATATTTTTCGGTCAGCCAGGCGAGCGTCGTCGGATAGTCCGGGAAGTGATATCCCGTCGCGTCGATATAATTTAACTCCGACCATTCCATACGCCCCCTAATAGTTCCGGTAGTTTTCTACCTGTACGACCGTAGGCCCATAGATCGTATTGATCTCGGCCCGAACCGAAAGCCCGCGGTTATCGGGATCGAGTACGCTTTCGTACTGCTCGATATTGACCAGACCCTCGGTCCCTTCGATCCGGTCCTGAATTGTGATATTCGCTACCTCTTCCGAGTGCTTACCGAGAATACCCTGCATAAACGGAGTACCCTCGTCAATGTTCAAAAACCACTCACCCAGCCAGAGTAAGAGGCGCGTTATAGCGGCTTGCCCTACGGCTTCGGGAACATCCCGATAAAAATCGAGCTGACCGGCGCCGAAAGAATAATCTCCATCCTCTGTCAGTTTTCGATATCTCATCCGACCCCCGCTCCGGTATTGCTCGGTCCGGAAGTAACTCCCGGGTGAACGTGTGTCGTCAGATTAACAGGAATCAGTCCGGCAGTCACTTCCCCAGTAGCAACTAAATTGCCATCGACTTCTAAATTGCCATCGACTTTAACCGCAGTCGCCTTCAGGTTAATTTCCGATGGGGATTCTATTTTAATTTTACCGTCGGCGGCGATCTCGATAAAGGTCGTGCCCGCTTCGTTTCTAAGCTGTGCGCCGGTCGCGCTTACGTTCGCGATTGCGTTCGGTTGCGAGCTTGGTCCAGGAAAGGCGAATCCGTCCGAGAGGTCGTGCATACGGGCTTCCATTGGCTTTTGTACGCCGCCCGACTGCCACCACGCATCGATACAGCGAGAGGCGATAAGAACGAGAACTTCGTCGCCGACCTTCAGCGGTAGCGTTAAAACGAATCCTCCTGCCTTGGGCCAGCAGATCGGAACGTCTACGAGAAGCGGTAGGTCTACGAATAACTGCGCGCCCTGCTCGTCTTCGATTACGCCCTGAATTGCGGGCTGTACCGAACAGGTATTTTTTTCCAAATCGACAGCCGTTACGATCCCGGGAAAGTTCGTCCAAAGCATAGAGAGGCGACCGTCAAACGCGAGACGAAGGGCCTGTTCTGGATCGTTATAGAGTTGAGACCGATCAGCCATAGTTAGTCTGCACCGCGTTTATAGGGTTACTGGTTACGTCGATATTTAAACAAATCAGATTCGTATACCACTCGACGCCGCGGGTATCTCCTTGGTGCTCCGCTACCAGGACGTAATAGACACCGTCAGCCGTCAGGGGAGCCGGGATATTTATCGGCGAAAGAGGTACGGAAAGGTTAATTTTTAAGCGCTGAATCGAGGCGTTGTTTATCTCGATCCGGCCTCCGATTTTTATCATCGGATTTAGCAGGCACTTTACATTTACGCCCTCGTTCGTTTGCTGTGGGGCTCCGACCATTCCGGTTTTAGAGTTCAGAACGACGCGCTCGCCGGGCAGATAACTTTTTTTCGATACGAAGGTAATTTTCTCGTCCTGAATACTCCAGGTCTTATCCGAGTTCTGGGCCGCGTCGCGGAGGTAGTTTCGGGCGTTCCCGTACATCACCTTTCCGCGCGTGAGCTTTTCCGGAGGAAACTCCCCGAGATGGCCGGCAGTAACTCCGCGACTTCCCATCGCTGCGATAGCGGCCTGAACCTGATCCGCCTGGCTTCCGCCCGCGGCGATAGTAGCGTTTACGACGGCGAAGTTATAGGCACGTTCCCCGTCCCCGGCTACGATATCGACGAAGGTATCGGTAGCGGACTCACGTCCAAGGATTACTTGCTTGATATTTCCCTGGAAAATTACCCCGTAGTTTCCTTCGTAACCGGCCTGCAGTATAACGCGCTTAAACTCGCTGCGTATACGAAGAGCAGTTTTCTCCTCGAGATTATAAATCCGAATATCGGCGATATTAGGGGTCATAGTGTCTGAGCGCTTAACGACGAACTTACAGCGTAATTCGGAGAGGTCCAGACCTTCGAGGTCGGCGCCGAAAACAATCAGGCTAAAGGCTCTCCCGAACTGTACTACTTCGTCAGCCATCGACGGCCTCAAAATAAAGGAAAGATTCGACCCCGAGGTTCTCTAAGGTCGGAACCGAAAAATTATCCCCATCGGTTTTAACGTACATTTTTCCGCCAAATCCGAGGTATTCTAGACCGTCGAGAAGATCCACGCCGGTAACGAGAGGGATATTTGATACGATACTTTCGTTCGAATCGGCGTCGGCAAAGTCGAGAATCCATCCGGCCTCGTCGGTATAGTTATACCGGCAAGTACAGATATAGTCCTTTCCCGCGAGTGCGATCTGGAAGTACTGGGGCTCATTCGTTACGGGGATTTTGGCGAGACTCATCGCAGAAGCTCCGAGAAGGCCTCTACGCCTACGGTAATAGCGGATTTTTTACCGGCGTTCTCGGTCTTCCCAGTGCCGCCCGGGAACTTCTGCTTCCGGCGCGGTACCGTCGTAGTCGATACCGATACGAGGATAACTTCCTGACAAGAGATAACGATCTTCAGGACGTTTTCGGTATTTTTATCGGTCGTATTACTGAGCGAAGAGATCAGCATATTTCGGTAGATCCTCTTCGGAGTTACGATATCGAAAGGTACTCGCGATACCTGAAGGTCGAGAAGGTCCTGGTACATCTTCGAGAGAGACTTCGCCGGGTTATCTTTAAAATAAATCGTCGAGTTGAAGACAGTCGGCTCTTTATAGGCGTGATCCGTTATCGACGCCCCCTGCTGAACCGGCTGCTTCGTAATAGTCAGCGTATCGTTCGTGCTTTCGTCCAGAACGACGTTCGCAGAAATCTCCCCGAACTTACGGGTCGGACGTACGGCGAAGATAGAAATCGGCGTATCGAGAAAAGCCATTACCTAGCCGCTCCTCTCATATTACGTACCATGTCGAAATTAATCCGGCTCTGCTGGTTCGCGACGGCGTTTCCTGTTGCGTTGGCGTCTGCGGCCGCATTTACCGTGATTTGGGTCTGCTGGTTTACGTTCTGGTTCGTCGTATTCATCGGTGAGCCTTGGGCCCCGAGCGGGATTCCGGCGTTAGGAAAATATCCACCCCCCGGCGCGCCTGCGGCCGCTAATGCCGGCCCGGTACCAAGAGACGCGAGATACTGCATAATAGATCCAGACCCCGGTAAAAAGAAATTAGATAACTTCTGTAGCGTCGGGGACTTCCAGAACGTCCAAAGAAGATTCGTAAGGGCCTCGTTTAGATTCGAGATACTGGTCGTCAGTCCGTCGAATCGTAAGTTCGATAGATCGAGAAGAATCTGGAAGGTGTTAAACAGAATCTGGAAACCTTCCTCGAGCATTTTCTTCAGGGTGCCGAGCACTTCGGTTACCTGTTCTATAACCGGCACCGCCGCCGACCAGTCGAAGAAGGACTTTCCGCCCTCTTTCCAGGTCTCGTAATCATCGAAAAGAAGTAAGATAGCGGTCAGCCCGGCGATAATCATCCCGAGCGGTGTCGCCAAGAAAGCCAGGTTAAGAGCCTTCCACGCAAGAATAACGCCGCCGATTACGGTAGACCAGCCGTCGGTCGCCTTATGAAGTTTATAGAAAAAGTCATAGATTCTAGTCAGGATCGACCAGATACGGGCGCCGAGAATACTCGTAAACTCGAAAGCCTTAAAGACGATCGCGACGAACTTTTCGATCCCGGCGATAATCCGTGGCATATTCTGATTAAGATTTCGGCGGAAAATATCCATCTGCTTCGTCAGCATCGGAAAGAACTTCGTCGCTACGGAGGCCATGATCGCCTTAAAAGTAAACTGAAGCTTCGAAAGCGCCATGTTAAATTTTATCGACTGCTGGATTGTTTTGACGATATTAACCCCGGCCAGCGCGTAGGCTTTTAAGAGCTCACGCCTTAGAACGAGCGTCTTATTCAGGGCCGGAGCGATAATACGGTACTCGTACCCCATCTGCTCGAATCCTTCGGAGATTTTAGAGATCGTGTAGAATACTCCGGCAGCAAGTAGCTTAATAGAAGTGTAAAGGGCCGTAACGCGCTTGCTGGCGTCGGCGATTGATTTATTAAATTTTCCTAGAGACGAGTCGTCTACCTCGAATCCGAGGCCGACGAGAAAGCTTTTTATGATATCGCCGTTCATTCGTTGGCCCTCCTATACCGCGCCTGATTCTCATATTTGACAGCAATTGCGTCCTTAAGTCGAGCAACGTCTTCGAGGTCCAGCGTACAATCGAGAAGGCTCTCGTACTTACACATTCCCTCGAGGACCGGCTCCATGATCCAATCCTCGTCGTCGGTCATATAAACCCACTCGACGGGCTTTTTAGTGTCCGGCCCAGCGCTTACGAACTTTGCCGGAGAGCGCCGAAAAAACCGGTCATATTATACATGAACGCCCTCCCCGCCGCCTGAAGCAGCACCGGGAGACCCAGCATATCAAACATGAGGTTATCGTTTACTACGAGCTTCGACCAGGCGCCGTCCTGATTGATTTCTACGGCCGCTAGAAGGCTAAAAAGAACAAAATCGGCGTCTTTATCCGAAAGGCGAGAGAGTCCGTTCATAATCGGAGTTACGAACTCCGCGGCATGCTCGAGCTGCTCTTCTTGGCTTAACTGCTCTTTGCTTTTCGCGATTTTCTGAATTGCTGGCATCATCTCGCCCAAGATCGGGCCGATCCGCCGCACGATGTGAAACTGCTTCATAGCGTTAATTTTGGAGACCTTAAACTTTCGGTCCCCGATCTCGAAATTATTGTTATCCATACCTTACCCCTTTGGTTGTTGAAGCCAGGAGGGGGCTTACTGGTTATTCAGTAAACCCACGCCCAGGATTTGATCGCCTTTGCCAATGTCAAAGACCCACTCATTAAAACCGGCTTCTTTGGCGTACGTCAAGGTCGGTACCTTTTTAAAGGCCGCTTGCTGAAGCGTAATAACGTCGCCGGAGCCGGTGTCGGCTACCGTAATTACGTTACGGCCCCAGAGTGAGGAGCTGGCGCTCTGGATGTTGTACATCGCCATGAGTAGCGCGTTCATGGGAGAGGTCTTAAGGACCCTGATAGTCGCCAAGCGAGCATCGGAAGCAATCAACGAGTGTTGAGCCGCTCCGTCGGCGCCGACGACCATATTATTTTTATCCTCGACCGGCTCGATCGTAATCCCCTCCTCGGCTACTTGCGCGCCGGTTCCGAGATTTGCGGCGCCGCCCGGTCCCACGATTGCGGCGTTTACGTTCAGAAATGAATAGACACCCATCGGGGCCTCCTTATCGGTTTACGTCGATAACGATATCCAGTTCCTGAATAGCGCCAGCGAGCTTAATAGCAATTTGAATAGGCGGGCAGACTCGCTGCTCGCGGTCCGATTGGGACTGAAGCGCCATCGGAAGAACGTACACATAGAAGCCGGTTTTAAGGTACTGGCCGGTCTTCAGTTGGCCGAACTCGACCGGAGAGTTCCAGATACCAGGAGCGATTAATCCGTTAAGTACGGCCTGCCCCAGAACCCCGTTAATGACGTTTACGAGCTGATTCGAGCCCGCATCGGTCTGAGGAATCTTCGTCGGTGAAGTATACAGGAGGTTATAGCACTCGGTCTGAATCGCATTCTGCAGCCAGTCGAGGCCGTGGATCTCGTCGATATAGGCCGGGCCACTCATCACGCCGTACTGAATAATCGCGGTATCATTGTCGTACTCGACGAAGACGTTACAGCGCTTATCTTTCAATACGTTGGCCTCGGTAGTACTTAAAGAGGCCGGTACGATAGACGGCTCCTGCTTGTACATGAGCGTAATCGTCGAGTTCTCGGCGTTGAAATTAACCGAGAAGGCTCTTCCGAATAGAGAGGCGATGGCGTAGGCGTTTTCCGAGTACTGACAGAAGCTTCGGAGGTATCCTGCTGCTTTTTGAAGCGACGCAAGATCGTTCGAAACGAGAGAACTCAGGACTGAGGTATCGGTGATCGTTACCCCGTAAATTCTCTTAACATCGAGGGCCTCGATAAAGTCAGAGACCGCCAAGGATTGATCGTTTGAAGGCTGTACCGATGCCTGAAACATCAGGCCGTACCATGCATTCGATTTGTCAGCCAAGACCGCCGCACATTGCACTGGGGTTTCCGCATCGTACCCAGGCACAAGGGCCAGAGAAGATCCCGAGACGAGTCCTAGCATCGAACTGATATCGGTTCCGCTGCCGGCCGTTGCGTATCCGACCGAACTTGCCACGGCGCCGCCCGAGAGCGTACCGCCCGAGATGGTAATCGCCGAAGAGGTTTCGGCCAGCGTGAAGGAGTTACCGGCGGTTCCCGCGGTTTTGTAGGTCACGGTTACGATATTCGCTGCGACCGAGTAGGTAGCCTCTGCGACTCCAGATATAACGGAAGCCGAGAGTACAGATTTAATATTTGCCGCGGTCGCCTCTGCGGTCGGACCGACGAGAATCTGATTCCCGGTCGTCAGTGCCGAAACAAAAGTAAAGGCCGTACCGTTAATGGTAAGGGTGTCGGGAGCTACGCCGCCCGAGAACGTACCGCCGCCGATAGTGATATTCAATCCAGATTTAGCAAGGGTGTAAGCATTCCCTGCGGTGCCGTACACTCGAGCAGTAGCGGTAATTTCTTCGCCTATTTTGCTATAGGTCATTAGCGCGATATTAGCGTCCGAAGAGGCTTGAAGAAACGCGAGGAGGTTATTCGCAGTATCGGCCACGAGAGCGCCGATCTCGACCTCATTAGCCCCAGGAGTTCCGGATACGAATGTAATCTCGGTCCCCTGAATAGTTACTGTATCACCCGGATCAGGCTGACCAGTAAGCTCGATCGTATTGGTCGCCCGGGCACCATAGCTCGGATTCCCTGTAAGGGTAATCGTCCCGACGGCTTGGTTTCCGTCGCCGGTCGAGTTCGAGGTTACGACAAACTGCTTTCCATTCCAGGCGATAGTCGCACCGGTCAGAGAAGAGTTAATTACAGTCGCTACGCCATTCAGGTTCGTAACGCCGGTAAAGTCGAGAGCTGTAAGATTTTTCGTAACGCCGTCGATAACGATAACGAATCCGCCGTTCGAGATCGCGGTCCAGTTCGAGATCGTCTGCTGAGAAGCCGACAGGATGCCGCCGATATTTTCAGCAGCGGAGGCCGAACGAATCCATCGACCGATCATAATAGTACGAGGCTTCGGGGTCTGTCCGAAATAGGCCTGGGCCGCTTTATACTCCGGAGCGTTTACCCCGAAGTCTGCGGCGACTCCCTCGATCGTATCGTAGGTACGGAATCTTTCGAGTCCGTTAATTACGTTCGAGTCACCGGCCACCATGAGAACCCCGAACGAACGGCGCGCGGCCGCAATCGGTGCGAGGTTGATAAGAACTCTTACGAGTCTCGATACGGGTAAAGCCATGTTAAAATCCTTTCAGATAAAGGGTAAGCGTTCGATCCGCAGACTGAGCAGACCCGGCGACGATTTTTATAAAACTTATTCCGTAAAGGTCCTTCGGGTCAAGCGCCGCGAAGGTATTAGGAGCAACCGTATACGAAAGCGCGGTCCCGCTCGTAGTTGATTTTACTGCGGCGTACGTTCCGTCGGAAGATACGGCAGCGGTGAATGATACAGCGGTTCCGGTAAACGCCGCGAGTTGGATCGCGACCGGAGTAAAGCACCCGAGGCTGATCGCGGCGGAAGTGGTATCTCCCGAGGCGATAGTCACCGAGCGACTTAACGTATTCCCCGGGCACCCGAGGATATTTACCTGAGCGCTAACCGAGAGAGCGAAAAATAGAGAGTAAAATAAAATTAAAAGTGTCTTCATTCTGGCGGCTCCTCCGTTTCCCAATTAAGGGTTAAATCTTCATCTGCAATCACAGTATGTATCGAACCGACCGCAGAAGCAAATGAAAGAACGGGGTAAACCCGCTGCACTGTACGGACTAAAGTCAGTACGGTCTCCCAGCGATTAACCCAGCGCTGATTCAAAAGGTCCGGTCCGCGGATCGCCCGCGAAATACCGTTGAACCCCATATTCGCGAGCCGCATCGCTTCGAGGTTCTGCTGAATTTGAAAGCCGTCTCGAAATACTGCGGCATTTTCTTGGCTATTCGGGCCGTAAAAAGCTACCTGAATCTCGAGCTTTTCCATACGCGCGAGGACGTTATTCCCGTCTTTATCGAGATCGACGTAAGCGTTCGCGTCCGGGTCTACGCCGACGATGGCGAAGGCGATCCAGTCCGTATTAACTGCGGGCTGTTTAGGCGGTGATTCTTGAAATTTAGGGCGAACCAGCGCCCCAGCGTACCCGGTTATTCCTACGATTACGCTCTGAATAAACTGCTCTAGAGTGAGTCCACCCGGTATTGGCTGACTCGATATAGGCTGTAAATATCCGCCGGTCGCTGAAGTATTACTCATCCCGCAGGCTTCTCCCATACGCAGAGGCCAGCGTTCCAGCCCGCGCCGTAATTAAGCCACGGCTCGACGTTAATAATCTGAAATCTTTTCCCCTGAAATTCGATCAGGTCTGGATACTGAGAGTCTCCGTCGGCCAGAATCTCGGCCTTAATCCAGAACTTACGGACGTCGGACATACGGAGCGCGTCCGGTAATCTCTGAATATCTTTCGCCGGAGCTGGCTGTACGGAGCCTACGGTCTCCTGACTCGTTTCGGTAAGCTGATTCTCCCCGCGCGCGTTTACCGCGGTAGTGCGGTGAATAAGGGTAAGGTTATTGATAAAGTCCGGATCCAAAAGTAGATCGGAAACATCGATAAGAGCCATCAGGCCTCCCGCGACGGAGGAGCCGTCTCTCTGGTAGACCCGTCGGTTACGACGTAGGTAATCGCGTTTCGCGTCTGGCCGGTTACGAGGAGAGCTTTCGTCCCTTTAAACCCGCGCGCGCGCCGCGCTTCCAGCGTAGACTCTGCAGGCGGGTCGATCCCGATCTGATCGTTTATTGTACGCTTTACGGAGTTCGAGCCGATAATACCGACCCGCTCGTAATACTGATTCAGGGCGCGGCTACCCTTTTTAAATCCGTTCTGAACGGCCTTCTTAAGCTCCTCGACGATCTCGTCCTGGGCGTTAAAAATACCGATATTCATTACCGGGCGCGGCGGGATATTATTCGCCGGGCTTCCGAAATTATTGATATAGAGTATCGCGGCGTTTCCGATAGGCTGATTACCGTCTTCGGGGTTACGTGCGTTATCCTCTTCTGGAATACCGATAAGCGTCTTTCTAACCCGGACCGCTTCGATCAGGTTATTAAAAGCGCCGGTAAAATCTTCGACTTTAACGAAGGTTTTACTCATAACTGAATACACCCAGCGCCGAAGATTTGAGTCAGTCTATAAAATTGCTTTCCGTAGTTCGTGAGGTTCCACCAACCCGCATTTTTTTCGGTCGTGGAGTTCGGGTCGTAATTAACCGATACAGAGCCTACGGTCTTCGAGCTGGCGATCCCACCACCCTGACCAGGGAGACCACCTACGGCGGCGGCCTGTACGTTCTGTCGCGCGAGTACGAGTTCGTGAGCGACGTAAAGCATTACGCCGTTCTCGTACATATCGTCCCAAACGCATTTAACGACCATTTTTTCGGCAACACTAGCCCAGAAATCGAGCTGAGAATTTGGATAAGCCGTAAGGTCTGCAAACTCGGGGAAGTTCGCCCTGAATGTCGCGTTTACCATACGGCCTCCTTCTTATTGAGCAGGCCCTTCCGTTTTGGCGGCGGCCTTATTTGCTGCGCGGGTAGCTGCTGCTTTTTTAGCTGCTTCCTGACGCTTATTTTTTTTAGCTTCGTCGCTTTCCGGAGCGGGCTGCTGCGGAACTTGCGGCGGTTGCTGACCCCCGACCTGGGTCGGCGCCTGATCCTGCGGACCGTTATTCATCAGGTCCTGATAGGAAGGTCCTGCTGGAGCGGCTGGGGTTTGTGCTGCCGGCGCTTGAGGGGCCGCGGGCTGCTGCGGAACTTGCGGCGGTTTAAGGTCTGCCGGTGGAGGAGGGGGAGGGGCGCTTTGATTGCCTTTAATTCCTTCAACGACGACAATAACTCCGTTCGTGATTCCTGCGAGTACGTACCAGTGAGCGAGGAGTGAATCCTCCACTGTGTGGACGCCTTTATCGTACTGAACCCCGTCGATTTGACGGGGCATCTTGAACTGTAATTTTGCCATGACTACTCCTAGTTGATTGAGGCGCCGCGGTTAGATACCGTCGGCGTATCTCACGGTTTCAGGGTACACGAACTCGACCTCGCCGAAGGCCCACAGGTACGGCGCGGTGAAGCGGATACCTTGGTAGTACGGCGTCTCGCGGCGGATCGGAACCATCGGGAAGCGTACGCGACTCTCGTCGTTAGTATACGCGACCATACGGTTCGAGCTGCTATCGCCACGGCCGGTCAGCCATTTAACTGGCTGGATATCCAGCTCGCGACCGTTAATGGTCAGGGCGATCGAGTTCTTTTTAACGAACTCGAGGATCGACATATTACCAGCGGAACTGATCAGAGTCGAAGCCAGGTACGAGAACTGGGTCGGAGGGAGGAGCAGCTTATCCGGGCAGATAGCCAACGCCGAAGACGACCAAGTCGCATTCAGGAGCGTATTGATATCCGCGAGGATTTCAACCGGGGTTTTCGAGGCCCAGGTAGTGCCGCCACCGATTCCGGCCGCCACGTTAGAGGCGGTTACCAGCGGGGAGTTACACAGACCGGTTGCGCCCACATCGGAAGAACCGATGTAAACCATCTGGTCGGTGTTCATTTGATAGAGGATATTCAGGGCGTCGATCTTCTGAGCGTCGATCGGCTGACCCAGGAGGTTCGAGCGTTCCAGCTCCGGAGAAGTGTACGACACTTCGCGGGCCAGTAAGCGCAGCGGAAGAACCACGCGCTCGCCGTTAATCGACACGCCAGGGATAGCGGTCGTCTCCGCAGAGATCCACGGCATCTGCCCGCCGTTACTTCCGGACGAATTCGCCAGGGAGCCCGCAGCGGCGAAAGCCGAACGGATGAACGAGGTAGACTCGTTCGCCATCGTGATACCGCTTCTCAGCTTGATATCGCGACCCCAGCTTACCGAAACCAGCGGTTCATAAAGCCGCTTATCCAGGTTGTCCAGTTGGTTTACGTAATACGAGAGGGCCGAGTCTCTCGTTCTGAATTTTCGGCCTGCTTGCCAATTTTGTCTCATCGCATTACTCCTTAGCGGGCGATCCGCAGTTCGGCGTTGTTATCACTGTCTTTACCGTCAGACGCCCAGGTAGCCTGAGTCGCGGTAAGGGCAACGCTTTTAGTTGTGTCAGAAACGGCCTCGAAGTCACCTACCAGCTTGCCGGTATCGGCCTCGACGCGCACGTAAACAGTTCCGCCACGGGCCGGAGTACCCTGTTTACATTTCACCGATACATAACCGCGGACGGCCATGCCATTGATTTGGTTCGGATTCGGTACGGTGTTATCGAATCCCTGGTTCGTATTCCCGCTGATGGCCGGAACCTCGCGCACCAGAACGCCTGCGAAAGCGGTAGCGGCGTCACCGACTCCCATTTGAGAGATACCGCCGGTCGCGTACTTCATCGGAATACCGAACGCCTGAGCGAAGGTTCCCGATACCGCGATCAGACGGGCCGGTTCGACGTTTGTTTCGTCGGTTCTTGTGATATCACCGGGAACTCCGGCGGGCGAATTATAGAGATATGCTGGACACATTTTCGGACTCCTTTTTTATTTCTTTTGTTTATAGAACTCTTCGTTCTTTTTGTTCATGGCTTCCGCAGTCATAACTCCGTCGCCCTGATCCATTACGGAATTATAATCGCTCGTTTTCGTACGAGAGAGCGAGCCGTTTCTCTCGATCTTTAACATCTGAGGAACCGCAGTAAATAGGATATCTACTTGCGCCTTAGAGTCAAAGGTAGGTTTTCCGCCGGTAAGGGCGTCGATGTGTTTTTTACCATCTGCCGTTTTATAGGCAGCTTTCAGAGCTGCAGCCTTGAAGTCCTTAGTAGGACGCAGACCCGGGGCGAGGATTTCGAGGCGAGATTTCTCGTCGCCGGTCAACTTCGGACCTTCTTCCTCTTCTTCGTCAGCGTCGGCGGTCTCCTCTTCCATCTCCTCGTCTTCAACGAGCTCTTCTTCCTGATGCTCTTCGTCTTCGACAGGGACTTCTTCCTCTTTAGACTCGCGCTCGACGAGTTTATTTACGACAGCCTCCAGAGCCTTCAGGCGGTCCTCAAGAGAGGGGGCGACCTCTTCGTCCTGACCTTCGCCTTCTTTTTTCTTCGGAGGCGGGTCGTCCTGCTTATCTTCATCAGCAACAGGTTGGCCGATTGCTTCGATTTTACCCATAAGGTCTTTACACATAGCGACCAACTCGTCATAGCCGGCAGCATCTCCGGTTTTCTTTTTCTTCGCTGCAGCAGCGGCCTCGGCTTTAGTTTTATCGTCGGCTTCTTTCATAATCTGATCCGACGTTTTGCCGAAAAGCTTTTTAAGAGCGGCTTCGAGTTTTTTGTTCATTGAATTGACTCCTTTTTGGTCGTTGATTTTGTAAGCGGAACCTGCCCGACCCTCTTCAACGAGCGCCAAGTGATTGCCGACGATGTTCTTTTGGATACCAGTTCCCGGTCCTGTCTGCAAGTACTCAGCTTCATAGCCGCAGGATAGCTCGCGCATACCGTTCTCGACAAGTAAAATCGCTGCCTGATCCGTAATCAGTAGGTCCGCGACTAGGTCTTGGTCCTGATCGCCCTCCCCGCGCCGTACGTTTTGCATGATTCCCTTGGTTAAATCCTTCCAGTTCGACGAATCAACGAAGTCCTGGGGATGACGAATCGTAAAAGATTTTCCCTCGAAAGAGGCGATCGTCTCGGGTCGGAAAAGTTCTTTTTCTGATCGAGATACCCGGATTATCCCGTCGTTGCCCGGCTCGAGCGGGACTTCGCCGCGACCGTACTCCATCTCACCCGTGCGTCCGATTGAAACGCCAAGCGCCAGAAGATATCCCTCTGGCGTCCTGTGCAAGTTCTCGGATATACGGGTAGCGAAGTACTTCATTTTATAAAGCGTCGATCTGAGCCTGGAGATTTGCTAAGGCTTCCAGAATTGTATCCGAGGCGGCTATAGGCGTATTAGATCCAGCAGCTAATCCCGTTAAAGGAGTAGCTAGAACTCCAGCTTCCCCTAGGATCAGCGCTTCCCAGGTATCGTCGCCATCCGTATTTCTGTACAGATATGCGTCGCTACTGGAGGCATCCAGTTGAAAATACAGGGAGTTCTCTGGGGCGACCATATCCGGCACGCCTTCTCCTCCGAAGATACACGGGTTCGTTTGACCCGGAGCCGGTCGAGCAAAATTTACGGCCTGTTCGCCGAATTGATTTAAAAGGTACATAACTAAATTCATAAAAACCCCCTAAGAGTCCTCAGTCTTCCCTAGAATCCTGAAAGGCGCAAGCGGAATCGTTAATCGACGTCCTCGGGCAGGACTACGTCTTGCCAGCATCGGCAGTTAGGGAAGGTTCCGGCGTGGCCGCGCGTACCGTCAGATAATAGAGGAGGGGAGTCGTATTCGACGTACTTTCCATTCATTTTCGCGTGAGAATGACGTTCCGCCCCGTCCATAGTCGTGCGCCAGATATACCCGCGGGAGCCTACGGAAGACGCCCGAGTCTGAACGAACGCCGCGTTCGCGCGGGCCGTCTCGGTTCTCGCGATCAGCTTCGCCCGGTTTACGGCGACTTCGGTAGAGCGCTCCATTTCTTCGGCGAACTCTTTAGTCCCGGCCTGCTGTGCGAATAAATTATTCATTTCGATAGTATTCCGGCGCTCCCGAAGGAATCGTTCCACGAGTTCCGGGTCTACCTGGGCCCGGGTACCGCTTAAGAAGTTCTCGGCGGCGATCCGTTGAGCTCTGAGACCGGCCTCAACTGGGAGAGACTTAATAAGTGCGACTTGCTCGTCCTGTAGCGCCTTTGCGACCGGCGAAAGACCGAAGTGAAGCTTCTGCTCCGCCCGGAGGATTTTCCCAATCGTCTTTGACTGCTTCTGATACGCGCGTACGTTCGAACGGCTAACCGCCTCGAGGAGCTTCTCGGACTGACGCTTCGCCCACGGTTCGAGTTGCTTCGAATAGTCGTCAAGGGCCTTAGTCATCTGCTTTAAATCGCGAATCTGGGCGCCCGAGGTATAGGCGTCTACGATGTGACCGGATTGCTCCGCGACCTTCTTTATCGCGCGGTAAAAGTCGCGCTCGGCGGCGGTACTTGCTTTAAATTTGTTCTTTTTTTGCTCTCTCTTCGCCTTAGCGTCGGCGAACGAGTACCCTTTATAAGTTCGTCCCACCATTTAATCATAGACCTATTCTACCGGGACGGCACTATAAACTTGAGGCAAAAGGCGAAGGTTCTTATCCTGCTTCGCTTCTTCGGCGGTATCGTAATACTTAATATAAGTCTTTTTACTGACCGCCTCGGGATCTTTTACGGGAGGTGCATTATAGACCCGGAAAAATCCGTTTTTCGGTTTTACTTCTTTTTCAGCTTCAGCCATGACAAAACTCCTTTAAATTTAGCATCGAGATTTTTAACGACGTCGTCCTTCGGATCCAAATCCGCCTCGGACCCTTCGCCTTCCGGGAGAATCGCGTTAGGCGGCGGCTCTAGTTCGGCCTGCTCGATCTGTTCGTCCGAGATATTCGAGAAAAGGCCGGTATCGCCCGAAGACTGACGGAGTTCCTTCATCGCAGTAGGGAGGTCGATCGCTCCTTCGGCGAGAGCGCCGAGAACGGTCTCGGTATTGGTCTTCCCGATATTCGCTTTGTCGAGCGCTGACATTTGCCAGAGCGGGGTAAAGGTGAACTCGAGGTCTTCCGGGGCCGCAGTTCCGAAGAACGAGCGCCACATCACATGAAGCAGAGTAGTTACTCCGGGGCGGAGGGTCGCTTCCTGTTTCGCGTTGATACTGTCGTAATAAAGACGGAGATCACTCTCGCCGGTTGCGTTTAGACCGGCTGGGCTCTGACCCAAGAGCCGTACGAGCGGAATCTGAGACGATCCCGAAAGCTGCTGCGCGAATTGAAGAATAACGTCCCCGAGGCCTGCGAACGTATAGTTCGTCGTAGCGAAGGTATCGTTCTTATCCATGACGGTCATACCTTCGTTCGTCTGGAACTCCCGCATAGCCTCGAATTGCTTCTCGAGTGCCTGCTGGGCCTTGCCGCCGGCAGCGATAATCTCGCGGTACCCTTCGACGCCGACGGTACGGTTATTCGCGCGCTCGACGAGGTTGGCGGTACTCATAGTTACGGAGTCGTAGGCGATAAGGCGGTCCCAGAGTCGCTCGAGGACGGACTCGCCCCACATCATCTCGGTAATGGCCTGAAAGAACGGGAGCTTTATCCCGATGTTGCGAATCACTCGGCTATGATGGACCCGAATCTGTCCGGTAGCCGATGGCGCCTCCGGCTGGGAGGACGTCGATGTAGTCACGATGTCGTAGTACTCAGGTAGGCCCATATTCGGGCCTGCTTGGATAATCTTAGCCAGATTAGGATTCAGTTGCCAACGATCAAAAACGACGAGCCCCTGAAATTGACCCTTCGCGATAGTATCGAGGCGGAGCGGAGTCTCGAGGTCCTGGCCTTCGATCTGGATTACCCCGATCGCGCCCCCGTATAATCGGCCCCACTTAATCAGGTCGCAGATCGAGGACCAAATCTGGAGGCGATTCATACCGGCCTGCAGCTCCTTAATGTCCTGCTCCTCTTTATTGGTCGTGATATTAATACCGGCCCGAGTCATATCTTCGGCGACGCAGTCGATCACCTGACCGACGACCCAAGACCCGCGGTAAGCCGCCTCGAGCTGGATTCGGTTCCGCGTCATCAGATTGAAAATATAGAGGCCAGCGGAGAGCGTGTTATTATTATTCAGGCCGAGCCGGGAGACGAAGTTATCGAAGCCGTCGCCGGTCTGGGCTACTACGCCCTTCTCTTTCGCGGACGCATCCGATGTTTTAAAAACTTCGATTTCTTTTACTGGCTCTGACATACTGCTTCTCCTCGTTTAAGCCCATGCTTTTTCATCAGGCGGTAGAGAGTAGCGCGGGATACCCCGAGCGACTTGGCAGCTTCGACGGCCGTAGAGGTTTGTTTTAAGGCCGCGGCGATTGCTTCCTTTTCCATTATATCAAGAGTTTTAAGTTCAGTCATCGGCTAAAGCCTCCCAGCGTTTAAGAACGCTATTTGGTGATAAGATATCTTTGATCGCATCCATCAGCGGGTCAATCTGATCGTCATGCGCGTGCGTATCGTCCGGGGTGAAAGCTTCGCACTCGTCTATAAAGTCGCTTACCCAGGGCGCGTCGAGAGGGATCGCGACCTGACCAAGGTCAAGGTACGGAAGTCCGTCCATTACCCGGGTCAGTTTATCCGTCGATCGAGTGATATTATCCTCGTCGCGCGGAACCGGAATCGGTTTAATACCGAGAGCGGGCTCTCCGGATCGGAGCTGCTGAATCAGGCCGGTACCGCTCGATTTATCCTCCGGCTTGAACATACGAAGAGTCCCGAACTGATCGTAATTATCCATTTGCTTATGCTTTGACCAGAACGCTCGGGCGCGTTTCAGTAACTCTGGAGCCTCCCACTTGCCGCGAATCTGGTCAAGGAGGTAAATCCGACCGTCTTCGCCGTAACCCCAGCACTGGAATACCGAGTAATCGTTATGCTCTTTCGTCTTCTGGGCCGTATCGCCGTAGATCATACGGTAACGTAGCTTCGGAAGTACCGTGTACCTGTGGAACATCGAGCCTTTAATTAAGTTACCGCCGAGCGCCCGCGGGCTCTGCTGATATTGAGAATTAAAAACGTGTTTCGAGATTACCTGGCCCTGCTGGTTTGTTCCTTCGCCCGACTCCATGGCGAGAAGCTCGGCGAGCGGTTCTTTAAACTCCCAGTAAGAGAAGCGTCCCTTTGAATCACGTACGGAGCTGTCGATCTTCGACCAGTACTTCTCGGGGATATTTTCTTTTACGTATTTATCGTCGATCAGCGCTGGTATTTTGACGTGCTTAAATTTTACCTGGAGGCCGCCCTCGAGTACGAACTGAGTCGGGTCTCCTTCGGATACGCGCTGCATGATAAGGATAATCGGAGTCTTCGGTTTCGCCCGACGTGACTTAACCGTCGTAAGAAGCTTCCGGTTCGCGGCGTCGCGCTTAGTTTTTGAGTACGCGTCCTCTGGTTTCATCGGGTCATCGATTAAAATAGCGCCCTGAAATCCCGGGGCCATGTGACCGGCACGAAAGCCCGTTACCTGACCGGCGAGAGACGTCGCATACACGCCCCCGGCGATCTCCCCGTCGATCGTTACGTTCCATCTCTTTTTCGCCTTCGTATCTGCTGAGAGTTTAAGCGGATAGAGCGCCTGATATTCGTCCGACGTTACGATATCTCGGGCCTTAGCTGAGTTTAGAAGCGCCAAGTCGTCCGAGTACGAAAGGTGAAGGAATCGGGCTCGAGGGTTCTTCGCGATACCGCGGGCGATAAAATTTACGACGACCATTTCGGTTTTAGAAGAACCAGGCGGAACGTTGATAGCCAGGTTCTCGGTCTCGCCCGTAAGGACCTTCTCGAGTTCGTCCGCTAACCACTCGTGATGCCAATTAACGAGGAACTTCGCGCCCTCTCGCTGCTTGAAATAGTAGCGGGTAAAGAAAAGGTGGCTTGCGGAGCACTTCGCTTTTGCGGCCGCGAGTTTATATTCGTCCACGGCGCCGCTCCTCGATTGATTTTAACTTATGGCAATCAGTACAAATCGTCTGTAAGTTAGCCGGGTCGATCCCTGCTCCACCCTTATGAATCGGGATAATATGATCGGTCTGGTGGATATCGCCGGTATTCGAACCGAGCCAATAATAAGAGACTTTCTCCTCCGGATCGGTCGCCAGTCTTCCATATCTTCGAACCCAGCTCGATTTCTCTTTCTCGTCGATAATTCGATTTAATTTTTCGTAGCGGGCCCGAATATCTTTCCGCATACTTTCTTCGAAGGACAGACCGCAGGCTTTACACGCCCAGTTTTGTAGATGAATTAAGCGGAATATCTTAGCGGCTGGATTCTGAGGAGCTGCTCGACGTTGAGCGGAACTTACGCAAGAAGGCGAACACCATCTCTGCTGCCGTCCTTTTAATTTCTTATCACACCAAACGCAATGGCCTTTTGGTGCCTTGAGATCAGAAAGAGGCATATAGCGACGGCTTCCGCAATTTTCAAATTGAAGACGAGCCCGTTCGCATGGTTCCGTAAATTCAAGCTTTTCGAGCATCTCGAGTTCGTCCATTTAATCCTTTACGAATAAAACCCAGTGAGTCTTAGCCTGGCGTCCGGTTTTATGTCCGAGTACTGGCTTCTGGTCTGTAAGTTTAAGTATATCGGATAGAACGATCTGAACCTCGTTCCACTTAAAAACAAGGGTACCTCCTGGCTTTAAAACCCGGAAGCACTCAGCGAACCCGCGGCGGAGATCATCTTCCCACTCCTTCGATAGTTTGCCGTATTTTTTAGCCTGCCAGCTATTCGGCCCGGCCCGCTTAATATGAGGCGGATCGAAGATTACGAGGCTAAAGGTCTCGTCTTTAAACTCCATACGCCGGAAGTCGCTTATCAGATCGGGGCGGACGACGAGCTTACGGTCGTCGCAGAGAGTTACCTCTTCGCTACGGATATCAGCAAAGAGGACGCGCGGGTCCTGCTTATCGAAATAGAACATTTTCGACCCGCAGCAGGCGTCTAAGATTTTTTTCATGCTTCCGCCCCGGCGCCGTAGTTATCCTCGGCGTGATCAATATAGCGATAAAGGGTTTTACGATCGATCCCGAGATGCTTCGCCGTATTCGCCTTATGACGACCGAGCTTCTCATAAACCGACCAGACATAAGCCGAAAGGACCTCGTCGAGCGTGTGCTGACCTTTACTCAAATCTACGAGCTTGGGGTCCGGCTTCCACGGGATTATATAGAGTTGATCGGGCCGGTAAAGTTCCCACGACCCCGGCTGTTTACAGTTCTGTTTTTTATACTGATCGTATACCTGTTCGGGTAGGACGTTATCCGGGGCGCCGAGTTGGTTAAAGTGTATCCATAATTTCACGATATAGCCTCCATGTAAGCGCCTACGAACCCCGCCGCGACTTCGACGTTAATAGCATTGCCGTAGCCCCGCAGGAGTCCCACGCGACCGGGTATCCCATTAGCCAGCGGGAATGTGCCGGGCTCAACTGGCCGCCACTTTCCATCCTTGCAGAAGAGCCAGTCAGCAGCTCGCCAGAAGCCGTTAGTCGGACGGGCTGAGCCTCTTTTATTAGTGCTACTGTCTTCCTGCTCGAGTCCGTATTCCCCGCTTCGTTGTTCCCGTTCCTCGCTGGTGTTCCTGCCATCGGCGTCAGCCAGCCGGTTAGGCCCGCATCCGCCGGTAGAGAGCCCCCAGCTTGATTCGGACCCCCGTGACTCCCGTCGGTAGCCCTCGGAGTATCCCATCCCGATAGAAATACCTCGTCCTCTATCCTTAACTTGTGATTCATCGCGCGATCCGGGTTCCCCGTCGAGTGACCGTTCTCCGTCGAGCGCGGAGTGCTCCAACCCGAGAGCCATGCCGTCCGTCCCAATAAACGGATTATTGGGACGGACCCCTCGCTCGTACCGTCTTTGTGATCTCGCGTCGTCGGTGTCGGCCACCCAGTACAGCCTCTGCCGGATATTCGGGGAGCCGAAGCCCGCAGAGCAAATATCGCCCGGCGCGACGGCGTAACCCTGTCCTTCCAGGTCAGTCGATACAATGTCGAGCCAAGCGAGGCCGTCCTTACTCGCAACCTGTTCTCCAAAGATCGTATTAGGTTTACACTGGCTGATGAGCCACTCGAAGGCGGGCCATAGGTGCCGCTCGTCAGAAGTCCCAGTTCTTTTGCCTGCCGCACTGAAAGGTTGGCATGGGCATGATCCGGTCCATACCGGCCTGTCGTCCGGCCATCTGGCCTGTCGGAGAGCTGCGCTCCATCCTCCGATACCGGCGAAGAAATGGACTTGGGTAAATCCTTCGAGGTCGCTTGGTTTAATATCTTCGATCGATCGCTCATCTACCACCCCCGGGGCTATTAAATTTTGTTTGATAAGTTCCCGTAGCCACTGAGCGGCCCTCGGGTCAATTTCGTTATAAAAGGCGAGTGCTTTCACTTTCTACTCCTCCAAACGCGCATCGATTCAATCCGGGCCTTGTAGTACTTCGTCGAGTCGTACGTCTTCCCGCGGAACAGACGCTTCTCGATCTTCTGGGCCTGTTCGGTTCCAAGCGGTCCGGCCGGTAGATGCTCGGTCTCGCGCCGGTACTGGCACCACAAATCGAGGAGCGCTTCGTACTCTTCGTCTTTAAGGAGATCGAGCTGGTATTCTATGCGAAAGCTCATCTAAACCAGCCCGATATAATTTCGATCATCCCGCGGACGCGACCGTACGGGCTTTCCTCGGGAGGAATATCCCGGATAATCGCATGACCCGAAGTAGACATAAAAACAGGTATTACGCCGTACGCTTCTCGGCTATTCATTTAGCCTCCATGACCCAAGAGAGGCGGCATCGACTGGTTTTTATAAGAGGCTTCGATCTGTGGTATCATCACCTGACCGACGGTCTCTCCGTTCGGTAAAACGATATGCGCGAGGAACTCTTGCTCGAAGGTCGATATCCCGGAAGCAACGCACTCGAGCTTCGATTTAATCGCGAGCAGGATACAGCGCCAGAGGCGGCGATTCTCTTTATCGACCTGCTTCTGGGTCATAGTCTGATTATTTTTTGTTCTACTTACACCGATCTGGGCCCGCGTGATTACAAACTTGATCCGGCGCTGATTCATTTCGAAGGCGATAATCGACTGGTTCATAGTCTCTCCGAACATGAATCCGGTAGCCTTATACTTCGTTAAAGTGTTTCTAATTTCGTCCTGCGATCGACCGATCGGTACTTCCGTATCCTGCGCGTAACCCATGTTTTCCCCTTGGTTGTTGTCTCACTTTCGAGACTCTTTTACCTTAACGGGGATATTTAGCTCGCGGCAAGCAGAAATGATATGTCGATAAATTTTTAACCTCGCGCGTCCATCGAGGCACATAAAGGGATACGGGCGGAGGGTAATCTCGCCCGGGAAGTGCTTAAAAACCGAGATTACGTTTCCCTCCGTTTCGAAGTGGATCAGGAGATCGTCTCCGATACAGAGGGAGGGGAGTTTCATCTGGCGCGGCGCTGGGCCCGATCGCGCTTTCGCATAGCCCGACGCTCGGCTCTATTCTGGCAGAACGGCTCTATCTTTATGTCTTACTCCGGTAATACCGAATCATCTCGGTAATAATTTTCTTGTTAAGCTTAAACTCGTCCGGCTTCCATTCAGTCGTACAATCATTAAGCTCGAAAGACTTTACCTCGTCGAAGGTCATTTTTTTACAACCCCATAGAACATGATCGTCTAAGATCGTAATAAAGAACTTCGTATTAACGACTTGAAGCGGGGTAAATTTAAACCCACCGGCGGAGCTGAGGTCGGCGGAGCGGAGGTCGGCGGAGCTGAGGTTGGCGTAGCTGAGGTCGGCGGAGCTGAGGTTGGCGGAGCGGAGGTTGGCGGAGCGGAGGTCGGCGTAGCGGAGGTCGGCGGAGCTGAGGTTGGCGTAGCTGAGGTCGGCGGAGCTGAGGTT
>ERZ761601.43-NODE-43-length-42071-cov-27.231602_pt1 | contig 42071 bp, 56 predicted proteins | sample MGYA00433092_ERZ761601 | MGnify/ENA primary metagenome ERZ761601 (study PRJEB28899, sample SAMN03785571) | bioreactor sludge metagenome | biome: EBPR Sludge; feature: EBPR Bioreactor; material: 0.22µm filtered reactor supernatant | place: Saint Lucia: Queensland...
GATGTTGGTGCCGTTGAGTTTGAACTGCACCTCGCCGCTGCCTGATCCGGAACCGATGCAGTCCACGGTCGAGCCGCCCTCGTGGCAGCGGAACTTGCCAAGCGAGGTGTCGTACCACAGCTGGCCATTCGTGGGCGTGCCGGGCGCCGTCATTGGCCGCAGCAGGATGTCGCTGAAGCTGGAGCGCGTCGAGCCGTTCGCGTGAGTTCCGACGTAGAAAACATCCGGGCTGCTCGGGCCGAGCGCATTGCTGATCGAAACGCCCTGGGTGTCCATATAGAGCTTCGTGTTGCTGGACCCCTGGATCTGGAACAGGTGGTAGGTGTTTGCGTAGTGATAGATCCCGTCCAGCCGATTGGTCGTGTCTCCCAGCCGAAGCACGTTGCTGGTGTCCAGCTTTAGCAGCTCTCGCACCACCGCGCCACTTGTGAGGGCCGTAAACCAGACGTTGTTCGGAATGGTCACCACCCCGGTATCGTCGAGCGTCACCAGCGAGTTTTGCAGCAGCTTGCCCCCGGTGCCGTTGTAGCGCGCCAGGGCGTTGTCGGTCGAGGATGCCGCACCCTCCGCCTTGTAGGTGGCGAGGTTCGTAAAATTCGTGTTGATGACGCCCCGTGAGTCGCGGATGACATCCGTGGGCTGGATCGTCGTCATCGATGGCATCGACTGGGCGCACGCGGCCACGGCCGCCGCCAGCAGCAGCAGGAAGAGTTTCATGGGGTTCTCCAGGGTTAGGAATTGAGGACGCGACGAAGCGGCCGGATGACCTTCTCGGCGACGAAGGGCGCGCACTCCAGGCGCACCAGGGTCTGGTTTGGGTGGATCGCGGTCAAGGTGTAGACCTGCACAACCTGAGCCGCGGCGCGGTGCTGCAGGATCATGGCGTCGGCGGCTGTGACGATCTGGCCGACGTCGAGGTTCGGGCGGTTCCACACGCTGATGGCGATGGACTCGCGAGGGTAGCTCTTGAGCGCCAGCTCGCTCTCGGCAATGCTCGCCGCGGTACCGTTCGAGTCGATGGTCGAATCGATGATGGGAGCAGCTTCCACCGTGCCCCACGTTTCCGCCTGCGAGTCCGTGTCGTTGGCTGTGTGCGCATAGGTGCCCGCCTCGTCACTCTTCACCGTGATGCGGTTCGCCAGGTCGGCCAGGCTGTAGCCGTTGTTCTCAAGAATCCACTTGGATCGCTGATTCGGATAAGCGGGCAGCGCCTCGGTCTCGATGTAGCGGATCCCCTCCCCGTCGTACACCTGGGCGTGGCATACCTCCACTTCGCCCGTCAGGGACGCATCCGCCGACCCTCCGGAGATTGCCGCAAACGCTGCGGGGTAAAACGCTAGCGCGACGCCAGCGGTGCCGGCCGGCACGGTCATCTCAACCAGGAGTTCGTACCAGGCGCCCCCTTCCGCGTCGGCGATCTCGGTCGCGGAGCCACCCATCGAGAGCGCACCGGTGTCCGCATTGAGGCGGACAGTTTCCGCGCCGAGCAGCGCACTCACTGAGTCGTAGGCGTTCAACTCCAGCGCCACGATCGTATTCGTGGCTGACCCCTTGCGGACGTAGATCCTCGCGCCCAGAGACCTCGCGTCATCGAGCGCGGCGCCATCGTAAAACCAGGGCGGCGACTGCACCACCAGCCCGACCTGGCCAGCGTTGGCATCCTCCACCAGGAAGGCGCGGCCGCGGAATCCGATTGGCAGGGGCTTGCGCGCCGTGGGAGTGATGGTCGCCAGCACCAACACGGGGTTCCAGACGTCGCTGTTGTCGAGCGCATTCGAGGAAACGAGCAGGTTGTTCGCATCGCCGAAGGTGTAGCGGTTCTGTGACTCTGTTTTGTATTTGACCTCTACCACCGCTTCCGTCGTGATGCGCCATTCCATCCCGAGCCGGATGCATAGATCGTTGAGAGCCTGGTCAAGGGAGCGCCCCTGCCAGTCGATCGTCAGGACAGGCACGAAATCCCAGGCCGGGTCGAGTGTGACGCGATAGCCGAGGTATTCGAAATACTTCGCCTGCAGGTCCGCGACGATGTCCGCCGGCGTATCGGTGTAGGACTCCGTCACGTAGGTCCGTGCGAACTTCCACCGGTAATCGACCGCCCGGCACTCCAACTCGATTTGCGTGGCTCCCAGGTTGTCCCCGGCGCGCCTGGCTCGCCGCTCGACCAGCAGGCCAAAAAACTCGTTTGCCGATACGTCAGAGCGGTCCAGGTAGGGCGGCAGCAGGGAATAGAGCGCCCCAAGGTCCGCCCAGGTAATGATGGCCTCGTCCCACGTCATCCCCGTGCCTTGCCACGTTTCCGCGGCCGCGTAGGCGTCCCAGGTCATGGTCGCCTCATCCCAGGAAATCGCAGCCTCATTCCAGGTGCCGGAGATCAACGGGAGAGCCGTTACCTCCGCGATCTGCGCACAGCAGAACCGCGTCGCATCGTTGCCCGGGTTGAGCAGGATTTCGACGTAGGGCGTTTCCGTTGCCGAGGTGGGCGGCATCTGCAGGGTGATCGAGACGCGGTACCAGGTGGCATCTGAATCGTCCACGTAAACCGGCCGGTCGCCCGCGGAGTAGGTGTAGGTGCCGTCCGTGTCGTCAAAAACCAGAATGACCTCGTCGGTTTCGGCCGGCGTCCCGTTGAATGCTCGCGCCTCAATGCCGACTGAGCCTCCGGAGCTGCCATTCTTCTCAACGAACACCGAGGCGATGAAGCTGCGCGTCTCGACGGCGCCGCTCCCGGTGCCATCCTCAGCGACGGGATGCTCGACCAGGTAGGTGCGATTCGCAATCGCCGAGCTGGCGTCGCTGCCCGTGATGGTCCACAGGTAGCCCAAACCACCGATCTGCGAGGGCAAGTCGCCCCAGGTTGCGGTGATTGAGGTGATTAGCGTGCGTGTCCACGGCGTGAGGTCGAGGCGGTTCGACTGGCGGAGCAGCTGCTGATCGTCGCGCACCAGGACGGTCGATCCCATCGCTGGACGCTCCAGTTCGGCATCGAGGCGGAGCGTGAATCGAGCTTCCGAGCCAAACTCATTCAGCCGGCGCGTCACCACCAGGCCGGGAGGCGTCCGGAGCTTGCGCCGCTGCCAGAATCCGTCAATGTAGATGCGCAGCATGGGATCAGGGCGCGGCGTAGGCCACGGCGTTGGAGAGCGCTGTCACGATGGTCTGGGTCTGGTCGCCCATGTGGATGTTGACCGTGAGGTTCCCGGGGCGCAGCGAGCGGATAGCCTGCACGGTCGTTTCGTGCAGCGTCCCCGCCTGCAGCAGCATCTGGTTCAGCCGGATTACGGTCTGTTGCTGCCAGTAGACGATGCCATTCGATCCGCTGGCCATCTCCTCAAGCTTTTTGAGGGACCAATAGGTGTTTCCCTGGATGTCGGAGAGCCAGCTCTTCACGCTGTTGCCGTTGCCGCGCATGTCCTCAACCAGGTAGCCCAGGTACTCTCGCGCAAACCCGGTGTTTCGCAGGATCGACCATTCTCCTTCAGCCGAGACGATCTTCACGTAGCGGGTATTCTCCTCGATCATGTCGAGGGTCCGGTTCATGGCCGCCATCTGGAAGTTGCCGAATATCGAAGAGATCGCGGTTGCGATGCCGGTGATGGCGTTGACGATACCCAATGCTCCGGCCGCCGCTGAACCCGCGCCAGACGCCGCTCCGCCCGCGCCGGATGAGGCTCCGCCGGCCGCCCCGCCGATCCCGGGCATGCTCCCGACAGCTCCGCCGATGCTCGTACCGGCGTTAGCTGCTCCGGAAGCCGCCGAGCCAAACACGCGGCCGAGGATTCCGTCCAGGTCAAGCACCTTATCGATCAGGACGTTGATGCCCTTCTGGATGAGACCATTCGGCCCCGTAATTGAGTCGATGAACGGCTGGGCGAACGTCGACAGTGCGTCGAGGCCCAACTGCTTGAACGCCCCGCCGATCTCTTTGAGTGAATCGATATCGCCGTGGATGAGCGCGTGAATCGCGTCGTTGCCCAGCGCGGACATGCCGTCGCCGATGAACTTGAGCGTGTCGGCGAAACTCTTCTGGAGCTTGGGCACGCCGAAGCTCGGGTCATTCACCCGGGCATCCATCTCACGCAGGGCCGCTTCGAGGTCTTTGGGGATTTGCCCGGTGGTGGCCTCGCTTTCGTCGGCCATCGCCTGCAGCACCTTGAGGAAGGCGGAATCCTGCTGGTACTGCGTCGCCTGGCCGGACGCTACCAGCGCTTCGTAGGCAGCTTGCGCCTGCTCTGTCGCTTTGGCGAACTCCCGCGTCGAGGTCATGCCGAGCGCCTCGAACGCATCCTCGACCTTCTTGGTCTCAGCGACGAACTGGGGCACGGTCGCCGCGGAGTAATCGCGCGTCGCCGTCTGCATGGCTCGGATGGCCTTGGTCTGCTCGTCCCACGCGGCCGCGCCCTCGCGGATCTTCGCGATAAAGGCGGGCATCGTCGCGGTGGTGGCAGTACGGAAGGCCTGGTCGAGGGACTTCTGGTCGCCCGTCATCGTGCGGATCTTTTCGTTGTAGAACTCCGCCTGCTTGGCCGCGCGCTTTTGCTCGTCGGTGAGCTTGCCCGTTGTCTTCGTGCCGGCAGTGATCGCCTCAGCCAGGCCGGACTGGCTCGTCGTATGCGTCTTAACCTTTTTCGACGCTTCCTCTTGCGCCTTGTTGGCGGCCTCCTGCGCCTTCTCTTGCTCCTTCAGCCCCTTCTCCCACGCCTCATTGAGGGTGAGTAGCTTCTGCATGCCGGGCACATGCTTGCCGATCCAGTCTGTGAGCTGGGAGAACACTCCGACGACGGCGTTCCAGGCGGTGGTGGCCACGCCCATGATGCCGTTCCAAATGGTGGAAAGCAGACCGCTGATGTTCTCCCACACCGCGCCCCAGGTAGTTCCGGTGGTGTCCCAGAGCGTATCGAGTGCCTGCTTGAACGGCCACCAGAGGATTTCGAAGGCTCCGGTGATGAGGCCCCAGAGCTGCTCCATCCCCTTCTGCATGTTGCCCCAGTACCACGTCCACGCCTCACTGACGCCGTCCCAGGCCTGCAGCATGACGGCCTTGATCGGCTCCCAGTTAGAGGCGATCCATGTGCCGATGCCAGCCAGCGCAGCCGCGGCGCCCGCGATGGCAGCAGCCCACGCAACCATGGTGCCGGTGATGGGCAGCGCCAGCACGGCGCCAATCGCGACGAGCACTGGGCCCGCGGCCGCCGCGACAGCCCCGATCGCCAGCACGGCGTTCTTGATCGGCGCGGGCAGGCCCTGGAACCACTGCAGTCCCTCCTTCACGTAGCCGAAGAGCTGCGTGATTACGGGCGCGGCGGCCTTGATCGTCGGCGCCAGGCTTTTTCCGATCTCTACCCAGACCTTGTTGACCTCGTCGCCGAGGTTGGACATGATGCCGGTGAGGGTAGACATGCTCCGGCTCATGTTGCCGCCGAAGTCCTCGCGCATGCCCTCGCGAATGGCTAGCACCGCCTCCTTTGCTGGTACCGCCCCCTTCGACACCAGCTCGGACATCTCACCTGTCGTCTTGCCCGCAGCGCGAGCCAGGTAATCGAGCGCGGGCACGCCACGCTCATTGAGCTGCATCAACTCCTCAGCGCTCGCCTTGCCCTTGAGCTGCATCTGCCCCAGCGCGGTAACGATTCCGTCTACCCGCTCGGTGACGTTTCCGCCCATCGCGGAGGCCATGTCGCCGATATCAGTCAGCGCCGGGATGATATCCTCAGCGGCGAACTTCATCGCCATCATCCGCTGGGCGGTCCCGGTCAGCTCGGCGAACTCAAAGGGAGTCTTCGCTGCGAAGTCGCCCAAGTCTTTGAGAAATGTGCCGGCCGCTTCGGCGCTCCCGAGCATCGACGTGAAGCCGACCTCGGCGGACTCCATCTGCGCGGCGGCTTCGAGTCCGGTCTTGGCCAGGCCGACAAGCGGCAGCGTCAGCCCAGCGGTAGCCGCTCCGCCCGCGATGGCAAACTGCGCGCCCAACTGGCCGATGTTGACGCCAGTCTTCGCGATGCCGCGCTCCATCTGCTGCTGGGCGCCAGTGACCGCGGACTGCGCTTCCGACAGTCCACGGTCAAGGCCGCTCAGGTCCGCACCGATGGCGGCGTAGATTTGTCCGACGAGGCTCATGTGCGGGGGCGTCTCTGGGTGATGGCGGGTTGGCTGCCCTTAGGTTGCGCGAAGCCCATGATCTTCAGACCATCGACCCACTTGTTCATTTGGGCGACACTCATTCGTTTGCCCGGTTCGCGATCCGCCTTGGGCAGGAAGTCCTTGACGTTGTACTTGCGCTGCTTTTTGTCGCGGTGGATGTTGGCGAGGGTGGCGCACACCATGGCGGCGGGAATCATCCGCTCCCGGCCCTGCTCGCGCATGTGCTTGATGCGTGCCTCGATCTCGACCATGGAAATCCATGGCCAGCGATCCTCGGCCACGCCAAGGCGCAAGACGCAGAGCGTCCACCACTGCTTTCGCAGATCGGCAGCGCTTACTTCTTCCGACGCGGCTTCGGGCTTGCTGGAGCCTTGGCCGCAAGCGTAGGGTCAACAGCGAAGGCCCTCCGCACCGCTTCCCAGCATTCGGCGGCGGGTGGAAGATCGCCATAGAGGATCACATCGGGCGTTAGTTCGCTGCGCTCCTCGGGGCTGGTCAGCAGGGCGTGCAGGATGTGCGGGAGATCCTTGAGTCCCTGGATGTTCTTCTTTGCTTCGGGGAGTTTGTCGAAGCCCTCGGGCAGCGGATGCGCCTCGCGGTATTCGGCCATGTAGATTTGGGTCGCCGGACTCTTGCGCAGAGCCCGGCGTTTCCCGTTGATGACGAGGTATACGTCGGCAGATGGTCCCATGGTGTTGCTCCTGACCTGTGGGGTTTCGTTTAAGTGGATGCCCTTTTCGTTTAGCGAAAGGGCGGTTTCGTCTTAGACGATGGCGGTTTCGTCTTGCAGCTCGACCTTACCGGAGATGGTCAGAGTGATCGATGCGGTGACGTTCTCGTCCGGTCCGCCGATGTTCCATTCGAAGTTGGACACAAAGGCGGTGAACTCCAACTCCCGATCATCGGTGCCACCCTCGGCTTTTGGGACTAGGATTCGCCACAGCCTCTTCGGGGTCGTGTCATCGTTGTAGAGCGCGAGGAGACCGTTTCCAGTCTCGTTGTGGCTGGCGAGTTCTGGATCGAAGATGATTTCCATCGAAATCTCGCCCGGGTCCCGCATCCCGGGAGCGCGCTCCATGTAGAAGTCCGGACTGTCAAGGGTCGTCTGGTCAATCACAGTGCGCGACATGCTGGGGCCGGCGAAAGATAGGACGTTGGCAACGGTCGCGTAGACGGGCGGAGGCCCGGCAGACGTGCGCAGTTGCAGAGATGCTAGATAGCCTGTCGGCTTTCCCATGTGGTGTTACCTCCTGCCGTCTGTGGCGTGGTCTAAGTGGTGATGAGCTTGAAGTCCGCGTTCCAGGTGAAGCTGTTGCTCGCGGCGTCGTGCTGGCTCGTGAGGTTAAGCAACCGGCAGTAGCTGATGCCGTTTGCCAGGTCGCGGAGGTTGTGCATCTCCGCGTAGAGTTCGTTGAAGACGGCCTGTGCCGAGTCGGGCGTCGCGGCCAGGACCATCGCCTGGAATCGGTGCTCCAACTGGGTGCCCCCCGACAGGTCGATCCGTGGCGTCGCGGAGATGTCGAAGAACACGACAGCGGGCGTCGCGGGCGCGTCGAGGTTGTCAGCGAAGTCCCAGTAGATCCGGTCGTCTGTGAGGGCGATGAGCGTTGCCCGGTCAAGGCAGCGCTCGATGATCCGTTCGCGGTAGGACATGGCTACTTCCAGGCGCGCTCAATCGAGAAGGCGAGAACCTTGCGAATCGTGTCGAGGGCGGCGGCCTTGCGGTTGTCGAAGGCGGGGCGCAGGAATGGACGCGGCTTCCGTACGACGCGCTTGGCGAGGTGCCATTTGCCTTGATCGTCCTTCCAGGCCAGGCGCGGCGCGTTTTTTGGCTCGATCACACCCCCAAATTCGGTGATTGCCGCATAGGGGACATTGGCCGCGGGCCCCACGCGGGCCTCCGCCTTGAGAGACGATCCGGTGACTGTGGTGCCGATAGAACGCCGGAGCGTCCCCGTTCGATAGGGTGCATTCTCCTTCGCTTGCTCTTCGATGACCAGGCCGCCCGCCTGGACCGCATCGGCGAGCATCGTAGCTCGCACGGATGTCTGCAGGTTCCGGATCTTGCGGAGGAAGTCCGAGGCGTCGAGGCGAATCTTGCTCATACGGGCTTCCGTTCTTCGAGTAGCACCCGGGTGAGTTGCAGGTGCGAGTCGTGCTGGACCGAAATCACGTCATAGGCGACGCCATCGACGACGGCGCGGAGCTTCGGGCGGATCGCCGGGTAGTAGCCCTGGATGAGGCAGCGCTTGAGTCGCTGCAGCCGCTCGAACTCGACACCCTCCAGTTCCTCTTTAACCTGGGCACCGCGGCCGGAAGCATTCGCCACCTTGCAGGGCAGGTCGGTGAGCGATTCCACGTTCAGCCAGGAATCGGTGCGGACGCCAAGAGGGCTCCGGGCCCCAAGCGGATCGGTAGAATCCTCCCAGGTTTCGGTCTCCTCGTCCCAGACCTGGCCTTGCGCCTGGAACGTGATTGACTGCGAAAAGACGGGCGCCAGGGCTTGCAGCCATCCACCCGGGAAGAGGTCCTGGTTCACGGCTTATTGGTCCTCGCGCAGAAACTGTTTCCAAATGCGTTCGCGGGCGCTGAAGTGATCGACGGGCGTCTCGGCGATCTCGAAGCCGGCCCAGTCGCCATCGCCCTGCCGGGATCGTTCCCTGTACTGGACGGCGATCATCCGCAGGCCTCGCGCGACGCCTTCGCCGTCGAGCTTGAGGTCGAGCAGGTCCACCACCTGCAGCACACGCACGCGGTTGGCGGCCAGGCTCTCCAGGGCCAAGGCGGCGGCCGCGTAGACGTTGCTCGATTCGAGCGACAGGAAAGCGTCGATCTCGCTATCCTCGAACACGGCTGCGGCGGTATTCGTGTCTCCGACGAGCAGCCGAACCTTGCCGGCGTCGGTAGAAATGTCGTAGGTGGCCATCAGTCCTTCGCTCTGCGGGGTGTCCGTGGCGCGGCGGGCTCACGTAGTGGGGTTTCTTTGAGTGAAGGCTTGGGTGCCTTGGGCTCGGTTGACTTGGTGTCCGCGGGCGGTTCGGGCTTCGGGCCCTGCATAACGAATGGCTTGAGATCCACCCGGGCGCCGTACATCTCGCGCCGAATCTTCACCGCGTCCGCTTCGTGCTTGCAGATGACGTCGGGCTCGGTTTGCCCGCGCCGATAAAGTCCAGTCCAGTGCATGCTGCCTCCGAAAAATCGGGAGACCGGTTGCCCAGTCCCCCATCGTGCTTTTGCTCGCTCAGGAAGATTGACCGACTAGGATCCGTCGCCTTGGCTCGCTACGGACATCTTCGGATCCATCAGTGTGCCGCCGAAGATGTGACGAACCTTGTACTCGATCTGGTCGGAGTCGAAGTCCCCGTCCATGATGTTCGTTCCGCCGCCCACGCGGGAAGCGTTCGGAGCCTTCATGAACACCTGCGGTTGCTCGTAGCCGCGCAGGAAGCCCATCTCGGCCGCTGGCCGCCCGCTGTTTGGATCGGCGAACAAGAACCAGGACGTGTTCTTGTTGTTCGTCGCCAGGCGCGGGATGTAGTAGTTGACGTGCAGCCGCACCCGGTTCGCCATCCAGTTCCGCGCGATCAGCTTCGAGGCGCTGGTTCCACCGCCTTCGGTGGTCAGCTCCAGTTGGATCGCGTTGAGGATGTTCTGGCCGGTGATTTCGAGCGCGGGCGGCACCACCAGGTGCACGGCGTCGATCGCGATCGGCTCGCCGTCGTCGTCGGTCTGGGCAGCGAGGATCTGCATGCCAGTCTGCAAAGAGGTGATGGTAAGAGCCGGGTTCGACGTCACCACATTCGCGTTGCCCGAGGCGTAGAACGTGCCGTCCGGACCATCGGTACCGACGAACATATCGGTGGCGAAGCGCTCTTCGCTGCGGGCTGCCGCGCGCCCGAACCGGGCCGGGATGTCCTTGAGCGCGTCAAGGTCATCATTCACCATGGACTCGAAACTGAAGCCCATGCGGCGGCCGAACTTCGCGACGGAGTAGGTGTACTTTCCGTCGCTGAGCGCCGCGGTCGGGTACGGTCCGCGCTCTGGCACCTGGTCAAGGTAGGCCTCGCCACCGTCGATGGTGAACCGGTTGACGGCGCGGAAGTCTCGGACGGTTCCCCGCTTGATGTAGTTCGACCAGGTCACAGGCGTCGCCTGGTAGCCGGCGAGCAGTTGCCGGTCGATGATGTCCCCGAACAAATACGGGAAATCGTCGGTGGTCATTGCCTCACGGAACTGCCGCAGAGTGTAGCGGCCCTTGTAGAGGCCTTCGACAAACTGCGCAGTGCGCGCGAGCCTGGTTGCGTATTCGGCGGATTCGCGCCGCAGCTTGGCAACGGGCGTGCCGTCCCCTTTGAGCAGCGCCTCCGCGGTTCCACCCTCGGCCTGGATGCGGTCGAGTGTTTCGAAGAACTTGTCGGACATTCGTGTTACCTCCTGTTGGTCTGGGTTGCTCCTGGTTGATTCGCTCCCGTTAGCAGCCCGATTTCAGGAGCACGGGGATGGTCGCGGTTAGGCCGCTGCCGACTGTGCCGAGGGCAATACCGAACAGCACGCCGGACACGCTGTCTTTGTTGAGAACGGGATCTTCTCCCGCTTCGTAGTAAATCGCGTCGCCGACGGCTACGGCGCTGTTGCCAGCATTATTGACACCCTCAACGCTAAGGTTGAAGACGCCCCGGAATTGCACCGTCGTCTTGCCGTCTGCGCGCTCGTCGGTGAGGGCGACGCCGGGCAGTACGCCGACGAGCACTGGATCCCCCGATGCCGGGGTGGTGGGCGCGGTGCAGGCGACGTCAAGCGTGTAGGCGTCGCCCGAGTATTTGAGATTCTTTGCCACTGGTGTTACCTCCTGATGGTTTGCTTTCGCCGGGTGACCAATGGCGCCTATCGAGCGGCCATCGCTTCCGCGGTTTTCTGGTCGTAGCCCATCCCGACATACATCCGGATGAGCGATTCCTTTGCGCTCTGGATCGCGGCGTCACTGTTCGCGGCGCCAGATCCCGCGCCCATGTCGGACACGCCGCTACCCTTGACGGCTTCGGCCAGGTATTTGGCCTCGGCGTCGAGAGCTTCGGTCGCAGCCCTGCGAAACTCGTCCGCGTTGAGCGTGCCGTCTTCCTTGAGAACGGGCTTGCCAATCACGGATTCAAGCACGCGCTTGCGGGCGGCCTCGCTGAGCTTTGATGCGTTGACGATCTCCGCGGCGATGGCGCTGGTTTCCAGGGCAAGCAACTGCTTGCGCAGCGCCTGGTTTTGGGTGTCCGCGGCGGTCTTCGCTTCGGTGAGCGTGGCGACTTGTGCTGTGAGCGTGGTCACCTGCCCCTGCAGCGCTTCCCGCGATTCGCGGAGTTCTTTGATGGCGGTTTCGTCCATCTGCTTTCTCTCCTTAGTGGAATGCGGCAGGGCTCCATCCTGCCCACCGGCGCCGGAATCCGCACCCCGGGCCGCTTCGTAGAGCGGGAGGATGCGCCCCCCGGCTCCAGGAACTGTTACGAAATCGATTGACCTGGCGGCCGTCAGCTCTTCGAGGATCTTGCCTTTGCGCCCCTCGGCTTCCCCGTCCTTGGCTCGGCCGTAGGCGTAGATCGAGACGCCAATGTCCTGAGCCTTGCTTTCGACCGTCCACGCCCAGTCCGGGTAGACGCGGGCGGATGCGTACAGCCCTGGCCCCAACAGGCCCGCCTTGTCCCATGCGGCATCGGAGGTCAGCACGCCCGCGAGGTCTCGAACGCTACGCTCGGGGAGTTCCTTCTCTCCCGTCAACGTCGGATGATCCATGAACATCTGGGTACCGGCGCGAAAAACCTTCGGGCCGTCTCGCTTGAGCACGTCCGCCGGGTAGTAGCCGCTCGACCCCCAGCCCGCCTGGATGATCTTCATGCGGAAGCTGCCACCCTCGCCGACGTGGGCAACCTCTTTGAGCGTGGGCGCGGTGAGGCGGATGGCCTCATTGAGCGTGGGCTTGCTGGTCATGCTTATGCCTCAATCGAAGTCGAAAAATGAGAAGTGCCTAAAGCGCTACCCGTGCAGAATGAGTGCAGCGGCATCCCGGAAACCGGAGCGGCCGCTCGTGTCCGCTGTCGAAGTTGTCAGCCAGCCGGATCCACCCCTGCGCCTGGTTGCGTTGGCACCCATCCGACACCCGATCGTCGCCGACTGTGATCCAGCGTTTTTCCATCGGTAATCCGTTGGCCTGCATCTGCCTCGACCCAATGAGCTTCGATTCCTCGAACGCTTCCCCAATTTCGGTGACAGCCACCAGCTCGGCGCGATCGCGGATATGCTGCTGGGGCTTGGCGCCGGCGAACCCATCAAACTGCTCCCGGATGCGCTTGGCGATCGTCGAGTAGGATTCGTTGTTCGCGAACCCATCGATGATCGTGCGCCGGAGCGCTAGGCGCGTCGTCTCATTGATCCGGCTCACCCTCGCGGCTGCCGCCCGGTCGAGATACCATTGCGCCCTCGGGTCCTGTCGATCGAAGCTCACGCCGAACTGGGCCGCGTAGGGCTGCGTCGCATCGAACCCCGCGGCGATCGCCACGCCGATGCCGGCACGGATGATCCGCTCCAGTTGGTTCTCGGTCGATCCGAACACCTCTGCGAGGATCCGCTCGATCTCCGCATCGCCGAACACCTCGCGAAACTCATTCCGGTAGGCTGACAACGCCTGCACTGCCGCCTTGCCTTGGGCGACAAACACCTTCGCCACGTCGCGGCGCACGGTCGCCTCGATACGGCTTACCGTCTCGCGCTGAATCACCGCATCGAGCACGGCGCGGGCTTCGCTAAGCTCCCCTCGCATCCTTGGCCCTCAGCATCGCCTCTGCCTTCGCGACCGCGTCCTGTGCTTGCTGCAGTGGCTGCATGCGCTGCTGCAACTCCGCGGCACGGGTCGCCTTGTCGAGGTCCTCGGCCTCCATCTGCGCGAGCTGCTCCTGGATGTCCTCGACGCTCAGCCGGGAAAGCAGCAACCGGGTCGCCGTCATCTTCGGGATGCGTCCCGTTGCCCAGGCGGCCGCGATCGCCTCGACGCTCTCAAGCTCGGAGGCCTCGACGACGGGCGGGAAGGAAACCTGGATCGGCACTTGCCCTTGCTCGAAGCGCACGCCGCCGCGCCTGTTCGCCTGGCTGTTTGCAACGATGTAGCCGAGCACATCCTGGATGATCGAGCGCCACTTCCGCTGCCTCGCTTCGAACCGAAGTTGCGTCGGCCGGTCAAGACTCTTTGCCGTGGCCAGGTTGCCGGTCGAGACATCGCCGAACATCGTCTCGGGCAGATCTGTGGCGGCGCAGACCTGGAGCTTGAATTGGCGGCCGTCTTCCGGACTGATCGATGCGCCTCGCACATTGAGCGGCTCAAGCACCGCGTTCTCATTGCCGACGAACGTCGATCCAGTCACCGGCGGCGGATTGCGCTCGGGCTCCGCGTTTCCGGTGGCGAGCGTGGTGTTGAGCGCCCGTTTGGCTGCCTGCACCTGCTGCTTGGACCCACCCTTGACTGTCAGTCGATGCGCGAACCGGGACAGCGCCCGCATGATCGTTGCGCAGTCGCTCAGGAAGTCCGTGTGGGCCTTTGCCCAGTCGAGAGCGGAGTAGATCTCGGGCACGCCGAACAGCATGTGCTTCTGCCCGCCGGCGCGGACGTGATACATGACGCGATCCGCTGGGACCTCATGGCTGCCGATGGAGACGGTCTGCAGGGTGGGGTCATGCGCCAGGGATCGAAGGTACTGGGTGACTCTCTTGGACGTCGACGCGCCCGATGCCGTGTTCAGCTCGCGCCGCGCGAATGCCCGGCGGTACCACCAGATGTCGTCCGCATCGCCCGGGTTGGTGACCACCTCGGCAAGCTCCTCGGCCGGGAATGTCCGGATCCTCCAGCCCGCCGGCGTGTCGATCACAACTAGGCAGACGTTGCCGGTGATGGCCAGCTCCTCGTCGAGTTCCATCAGCGTTTCGAGCGAACAGAATGCCCGCTGATTCGACGGCTCCCACCACACCTCACCGATTGCCTGCTGCACGGCCTCGTCATCGCTGGTGATCTCGATACCCTGGCCGAACACGTAGGAAGAGGAGACCTTCAGCGCGCGCCGGATGAGCGGGTTTTTGATCGCCGCAGCGCGCGCCAGGTCAATGATCTTGCCGAGGCCTTCGCGCGAGAACTCGTGTTTCGCATCCATGGTCGCCCGCAGCCAGTCGCGATCTTCGAGCGCAAGCTCCAGGTGCGCCAGACGCTCGGAGAGTAGGGCGTTCTGCCACTGTTCCTGCTGCAGAGACGACTCCAGCGATTTGACGGTTGTGCGGGCCATGGCTTAGTAGGGGCTGATCGAAACGATTTCTTCGTCCGGCAGCGTCCAGGTGTCACTCACGGGGCCTTGGTCGATCATCAGGGCGGTGAGCGCCCAGACGAGCGCGTCCATGCGGTCAGGAGACTTCACGCCGGGCGACGGCACGTAGTTGCACATCTGCTCTTCCATCTCTGGAAAAGCGCCGACGTGCTTCACGCGGCCCTGCTCATAGAGCGCGGCGATGGGCTCAGCTCGCGTGATCTTGTTCCGCGATGCCGTCACGCCCTGATAGCTGATGAGCGGATCCACCTGGCGAAGTAAAACCTCGATCAGATCGCCGCCGTTGTTCGTTTCGCCAATGATCCGGTCGGCCCGCAGCTTATGGTAGAGGCGGATCGAGGAACGGCACCACTCGAGAGGAGCGGCTCGCTCGGTGCCGTCCTCCAGGACGTAGGCGCGACCGTCTACGCCCAGCCCGGCGGCGATGATCCCGGTTTCATCCGAGTCCTCGCCAAAAGTCGTTGCGGGGTCGATGGCGACGACGATGCGCACCAGCTCGGGCGGCTGCTCGCAGCGGGAGGCCTCGATCATCTCCCAATTCCACAGAGCGCCGGGCGTGTCGCCGAGGATCTCCGCGTTCAGTTCCTGACGCCCAAGGCGCGTGCCCTCATACTTCCGGATGATGTCCGCGAAGAACGCCGGCGCCAGGTTGGACTGGTTGTCGAAGGTGGTTCCCGTCGTCAAGTGCGTCGTCTTTGCTTTCGCCAGGTCGCGAATCAGTTTGAGCGGCTTCGGCGTGCCGGTTACCACCGCCCGGGGATCTTCACCCAACCGCAGGCCAAGCATCAGCATGTCCCAGGCCTCCGGACGCCGCCAGGACGCTGGCTCATCACACCAGGCGAAATCGTGCTGCGGGCCGCGGAGCCGCTCGGGTTGGTCTGCCGAGTACAGGGTTGCGATAGCGCCATTCGAGAAGCTGATCCGCCGATTCGATGGGTTGAAGGTTGGCCGCTGCTTATAGGGGAAGATCGCCAGGATGCCGGACTCGCCTTCCACCATCACGTCGCGGGCGTCGGCTGCGGTTGGTGCAACCAGAGCCAGTCGCCGATACCCTTGATCGATCGCGTGCCTGCAGGCCTCCGCCCCGGTGCGTGTCTTGCCCCAGCCCCGGCCGGCCAAGCACATCCACACGCGCCAGGCCCCGGGCGGCCAAAGCTGCTCAGGTCGGGCCCACGTCGCCCAATCCCAGAGGAGCGCCTCCGCCTGCTCGGGCGTCATCTCGCTGATCTGCCGGCTGAGAACTTCCGCGCCGTACTGCTCGATCAAGCCTTCCCAGAAGCTCTTGCCGCGCGTCGATGGCATGGATGGTCAGATTCCCATTAAGCTCGACGGAGTCCTTGTATAGGCCCAAGTGGCGGGCAAGCTTATCGAGGGCATCGAGCTTCGGGTGCAGCCGGAACTTGGTTCGCTTCACGCGCTCAACGTCTCCGCCGCCCCGCTCGGTTACGGTTTCCTGCTCGATCTGCGACACGGCCGCGAGCCCACCGTCTGGCGCCTTGCCAAAGTCGAGAACCGGTGTGCCGTCTGGCTGAATGGTCACATAATCCGCCATGTCGGCGAAGGCGACTTTGGCAATTTCCGAGATGACGCGGTCTGCGGTGATTTCAAGCCGGGTGGACTGAGCCCTGGTTAGCTCCGCGACTCGGTCCTGAATCTTAGGTTTTACTAGGAGTTGCGCCGCTTGGACGCCTGCGCAGCGAGGACTGTAGCCCGCCCGAATTGCGGCTTGTGTCGCGTTGTGGTCAACCAAGTACTCGCGGCAAAACCTATCCTGCTTCGGATTCAGTCTGTCGTTCGAACCAGTCGTCGAACCGGTCGAGGCTGGCTTTGAGTTCACTCGATTCGGCCTGGCCATCAAGAAACTCCCGCGCCGCGTTGCGTAAATCGATCGCTCGTCGGGCGAAGTCCAGCGTGAACTCCGCGTTCAGCACGTCCGCCTCGAACCGGATGGTGACTTCCTGGCGCGGTAGCTGCTCGTGATCGGCCATGGGGTGATTTTACGCTCGCCGCACTCGCCAAGCAATCGAGCATGGGCCGGATGAACACCTGGCGGTCCATCTTGGCAATGCGGCGTAGTTCCCAGACACCCGGCGGGTTCGTGCGTGTTTCGCGCTTGTGTGACTCGGGCGGAAGCTTGGGGAGTTTCCCGGCCTTGAGCTTGATCTGTTTGGGATCGACTGGATTCGATAGCACCACGCAATGCCACCGCCGCTTGGAGCCGAGAGGCTTGCCGTGGCCGAGATCGACGAGGCGCTGCGCTTCGTGCCTGGTGAGCGTCTGCAGAATCGCGCCGTCTTGCCCATAGAGAGTGGGTCGAGCGATAAATTGCATGGGATTTGTGGGGCTGGATGCCCGCCAGATGGGAGACCTACACCACCTGAAGACACGGGGCTGAAACGGATGGTGAAGACCCCGCCGCAGACTTGAGGATGCCTGCTAGACCCACCGGGCGGGCTACCGGCTTCGGGAGGACCGATCAGCAACAGGCTACCTTGGATTTGTTTCGGCGTCAACCTACTGCCTCCCCGTGCGGTTTGGCTGGCCTGGCATCGCCATGTGCTCGGCTAAACTTCGAAATGCCGATCCGACAGGCGGACGTGTCGGTTCGAGGATGCGCTTTTCCCGCTCGTCCATCCGGTTCTCGCGCCGACACACACATGGGCCAACGCCCTCGTATCCGCCGCGCATCACCACCACCCATCCGCCGTTCCAGCCGCAGGCGTCGCAGCCTCGCTCAAGGCTCGTGTCCTGGGTCGATCCCCTGGTTGCCTCAAGCGCCTCGAAGATGTCAGCGGGCGCCGGCATCCACTTCGCCCGCCGGATCGCCAGGTCGATCGCGCGCCGCAGGTGCTCGACGTCTTCAGAGTCCTCCCTGCAGATCCGCATGATCTCCCGCGCTGACGCTTCGTGCTCCTCGACGGTTGTGTCCTTGGCTCGCTTCAGTGCCCGCAACCGCGAAAGCTGTTCCCGCAGTTCCTTTTCCGTCATCGCCCTCGCGCCCCCTTCGGTTTCTGCAGCGCCTGATGCAGCTCGCCAGCCTGGTCGAGCAGGTAATCAACCACGTCCTTCGGTGGCGCCACCCCGTTGCCGTTCTTCGTCGCCGGCGGCGGTTTGAGCCACCCGCCCTGCCGAAGCCACCGCAACAGGTCTGGAGCGTGCTTCCAGTCCTCCGCCCAGACCTTGCACCACGCCAGGGTGTTTGCGAGCAGCTTCGTGAGTTTGGCCAGCTCATTCGGTCCGCGGATTTGTTCCGCTATCGCTTGAGCCAAAAGCACTCCCGAAACCCCCTTGGGGTGCGCCGCGGTGATGGCGAGCACTGCCCGCTCGACGGGGGTGGGGGAATCGAAGGGGGGTAGGGGGGATACAGGCTCAGGCTCAGGCTCAGGCTCAGGCTCAGGCTCAGGCCGCGCGCGCGCGCGTACTGCACTTCCCGAGTCCCCATTTTCACTTCCGTGGAAGTGATTTTCCGCGTTTTTTACTTCCGTGGAAGTGAATTCCGCAGTTTTGGAAGTATTCTCCTGTTGTTCGCCTTCGCTCATTGTTCCCTGCTTCTCTCGGAGACACCAAGGGCTCTTTCCGTCCGCGAAAGTCTGCCGCCGTTTATGTAATCTTTGCCTGACGTACTCGTCGCAATGGGTGCTCCAGTCGTGCACGATCAGGCGGTGCTCCGCGGCGACGTCCAGCCATCCGGACTGGACGAACGCGGCGATGAATGTGGCCGCGTCCTGGGTGCGAACGAACATCTCCTCGACGATGTCGTCGTCGCTCATCGCCCCGATATCGCCGCGCGGCCGCTGCTCGGCAGTGACATGCCAAAGCGCTTCCAGATAGCCGAGCGCGGTCGCTTGATCGACGTCGAGCAACCGGGCCAGCCTCCGCGTTTTCCGGTGGGTGAGTACGCCACGTTTCGCCATCTACCGATCTCCTTCAAGCACGGCCAGCACCTTGCGCAGGTAGGCCGTAAATTTCTCGCGCTCAATCATGCCGCCCCAGACTTCGACTTCCGTTTCCGGGTCCAGCTTCGCCACGTCCACCCGGGCGGAGGAATCCCCGTGCGTGGCCTTGTCCAGTAGCCCGTGCTGTTTCGCCTGCTCGCGCGTCATCACGAAGGCATACTCGATGTGCTGCTTGCCGCTCTCGCTGCTTTCGCCGCCGTCGTAGCGCAGCCGCAGGCCTCCGCAGTCCATGTCGTCGATGCTGTCCCACACATCCAACTGCCAGGCGATTCCCTTCATACCGGTTGCGCCTCCCGTATCGCTGCGTCGATCGCTTCCCGCGCCGTCTGGTAGCGCGGCCGCTGCTTGTTCGCGCCCTTGCCAGGCGTCCACCAGCCCCGCCCTAACGCTGGATCACAGCCGAACACCGCACCATTGAGATCTATCCGCACCGTGCCGCCGCGCTCGATCCAGTCCATGCGGTCGGTGTCGGTGATCGTTTCGTACAGCCCGGGCTCGATGATCGCGCCTTCGGGTCCGCAATCGAGGTACTTATGCACGGGCAGGTTGCGCCCGCAGCGACATGGCCAGTTTTCGCTCATCGCGCGTCCCTCCATTCAAGCCACCTGGCCAGCCGGGCAGCTAGGCGATGCGGATCGTCCATGTAGCGCAGGAACCGCTCTTCCTGCTCTCGCTCCCGGATCATTCCCCAAGCTGTTCGGCGATACGCCGCGCGCTTCGTGAGCATCGCGCGTTTGCGACCATAAGCACCTATGGACACGTAGACGGTGCGGGTTTCCTGCTTGACTTGCCTCATCGTTCCGCCCGCCCTTCCTCGCTATCGCAATGGCAAATCACCACCTGGAAGCCGCCATTTTGCGCGGCAGACCTCACCTCTGCAGTGACTAGTCCCTTGTCCCGCTGAAACCGAATCAAGCAGCCTGGGTCCGCAGCCCTTATCTGTTCGAGCGTAGGCGTGGCCCGCTTACCCACAGCCCGCTCGTGGTAGACGCCCGAAATCAATCCGACCGCGTACGCTCCAATGAACACGCACACTACGAACACCTCATCGCCCCAGGTAATCCTCATCGCCCCACCCCCGCTGCCAGGAAGAGGTTCTCGTGCTGGTGCAGGAAGCCGAATCGCTTGTAGTACCACTCGCGGAAGGCCTCCAGGTCGTTGCAGGTGTAGATGAGGGCGCCGATGGCCTCCTCCAGCTTGTGCCACTCGGCCTGCTCATCCGCCTTCTTGCCGCCCTTGGCGCGCTTCGTCTCGACCCACAACAGATAGGCCACCCCGGACGCCAGCGAAGCGCCGAAGGTCGTCGTCTCGCGCCGCACGTAGCGAACAAACAGTAGGTCAGGTATGCCAGGTTCCCCCACGCGCACCGGGCAGCCGCTGGGCGCTGTGAAGAGGCCGCTGGTCATGCGGAAGCGCCGCCACCCATGCATCGCCATGAACTTCTGGACCGCCTTCGCTACTTCCGCTTCGAGCGCCTTCGCCTGCTGCTGCTTGGCGTACTCGGCCAGGTTCGCCGGCTTCTTCTTGCGTGTCGCCATCTACACCCCCTCCTCGAACATCACCATCTGCCGCGGATCTGGCTGCAGCTCGGCACGCACAGCCACCTTGCGCGGCCGCTGCTCGGTTGCCCGGCCGGTTCGCCCGGCGAGCTGCTTGGAAATCTCATCCAGCCAGATCCGGTAAGGTTGGTTGGCACGAACACCGAGGCCTCGTCGGTCCCACTCCGTGAATAACGCCTTGCGGACTAGCCGCTCTTCCGGGGGATCGATGCGCCCGAACGCCCCGCAGTGCTCGCGGATGACGGCCTGGACGATGGGGCGGAGCTTCTCGCGCCAGGTCATGGCCGCCCCCAGTGGTAGACGCGGCCCAGGAACGCAGCCTCCCCCGTCTTAGCGAAGTGTTCTCGTCGCCAAAAATCCATCATCTGCGCGTGGCCGTCCGGGAAGCCGTCATGGAGCGCCAGTTGTTCCGCCTCCGAATAGCTCAGGTGCTCCCCGTCCACATTGATTGCGCCGCCAACGTCAATCAGGATGTCCCGCACAGCCACGCACGGGACTTCCGCGATCAACCTGGCGCCCTTGTGCCGCAGGCCCACGTACAAGTGCATCGTGCTTCCCGGCTTGTCCTCGTGCTTGCGACGCGCCCGGATAGTGTGCAGCTTCGCGTGCGGATGGTCGGGATCCGTCAAGCCCAGCTCGATGTACTCAACGAAACGCTTCTGGAAGTTATAGAGACCCACGCGCGCCCCCTTCCCGCCCCCGTAGAAACGCCGAGGCCTGCGCCTCGGTGTAGAGCTGCACCAGGCGGCCGCGCCCCGCCTCCGCGCACGCGCTGCATAGGTCGTCCTCTACCCAGTAGCAAGGGTTGCCATCGGCATCGACGCAGGCGTGCAGGTCATCACAGCCACACACGCGGCAGTAGTACAGCTCATCGAAGAGCGGCTCCGGATAGTCAGGGTCTGGATAGTCAGGGTCTGGCCTGTAGAGGGAATCGTCGATCCACATCAGCCCCTCCTCGCCCGCCAGTAGCCCCAGGCCAGGCCACTCAAGCCCACCACGAAGATCGCCACAGCGAACCAATCCGAGGGCATCATGACTGCACCGCCCTTCGCAGACCGCCGGTCAGCCAGTCTGATGCCGGAATGCCAAAGTCACAAGGGGTGCCGCCGAAGTCAACGCGCACAATCACAAGCAGCTCATCCACGCGCACAACGCTACCCTTCTCCCACTTGCCTGGATCCCACGGACGCCTGGTGGCGAACTCCACCAGGTCCCCCGGCTTCAGCTCCTCAATCGCGCACTTAGGCATGGTGCACCGCCTCATACCGGCCAGACTTCTCTACCACCAGGCCGCGCTTCACCAGCGCCTCCACGGACTGCGTTACGGTCTCGGATGGCACATCCAGTAACCCCTGCGCCGTCCAGAGTTGCGCCAGGGTGCGCGGCCCATCGTGCAGCGCTTCGACGATCCGCTTGCTGATCCCAGTGAGTACAGGCTTCGGCGCGGCCGGCGGCGCCGGTACCGGCTCCGGCTCCGGCTTAACAGCGGGCAGGCCCAGGCGCTCGCGGCCCTTCGGTGTCAGCGTTAGCGGCCCAGGCGACTGGCCTTCAATGAGTTCCCGTTCCCGCGCCTCGTGAATCCAGCCGGCGGCGCGCGCTCGATCCGCTGGATCGCTCAATTCCAGCCGCTCGTAGATCGCCAGGCTTGTCAATGGGCCATCGTGTAGGGTGGCCAGGATGGCCTCCAGTCTCGCGCCACGGTGCTTGCCCCATCCAACGGGAGCGCTCCCTTTGCGTTTCGGCGACGGGGCGGGATCGGGCTGGATGGCCTGCTGCGGCTCGGATGAAGGCTCGTACCGCTCGGACTCCTCGCGCAGCGTCTCTGCTACCGCCTGGCGCACCCGTGGGCAATCGAGCGTCAGCTCCTCGCGAGGAACTTCCTCAATCGTCGGCAGCTCGCGGTCGTAGCCGTATTCCATCGGCTCCGCCTCGCCGGGTGGCACAAGCGCCCCCGCTGTGATCGACTGCTGGAACGCTTCGACGGCCTGCTCAATCACGGCAGGCTCGCCCTCGACCTCAAGAATCGCGATTCGTAGCTTCGCCATCAGTTGGAAACCTCCTGGTCGGAATAACAAGCGTCCTCATCAACAAGCCGTCGCACGTATGTGCGGAGGTTCTTTGCCGACTCCGGCGAGTCACAGCGCTCCTCAAGGATTCGCGCCGCCCGCTCGATTGAATCCGCATCGCTGCCTGGGTCGTAATTGGTTGGGAGTAACTGCTTGGGCGCGTCCCGCACAACAACGCGCTCGATGTGCGCCATGCCAACCATGTGCACCGGACTGATGCGAAACTGCTCGGCCGCCTTGCGGCAGACTTCCTCGGTCATCGGCGTGATGGCGTAGATCGCAGATCCGCCCACGAACCGGGTATAGCCAGGGATAGCTTCCTGGTGGGCGTAGTAACGCTCGGCCGGCCGCTCCGGAACATCCGGCACATCCACGCGCAGCAGCTTCGCTCCGCCCATCTCCACTTCTGTCACCAGGCCCGCGAGCTTCGCGTGGCCCATCAATTCCACCACCGCCCAAAACTCCTTCTTCTCTTCCATGTCAGTAAGCCTCCGCGTGAATTGTTGGGTTCTTGAAGCTGAACCCCCAGCCCTTTTCCCAAGACACTCTCCGATTGCCACACTCGCAGCGATGCTCTGAACCGTCCCAACCAGGGCAGTCCTCGCAGTAATCGCTGCCGCTGAACTCGAAATACTCGCCATCCTTGCGGTCCCGTAGCATGGCAGCCACGGCTTCCTCAAACGCGATCTCGTTCGCCATCGCTAGGGCGTTCGCGCCGTCGAAGTCTTGACCCAGCACCTTGCCCCGCTGGGTGAGCCAGAGCGCCGCCTCGACCTCCAGCGTCTTCTGCGCGTCGATCTCCTTCTGTTTGGCGAGCTGCTCTTCCGCCTCCTTGGCCTTGCGCTCGGCAACCTTGTCGGCGTGCTCAAACTGCGAACGCAGCAGGGAGGGCTTGGAGGTGACCACGCGCAAGCGGTCCAGCATCCCGTTAGGACTGCGTGCCTTTTCGCGCTGAGCCTTCGAGCCCGCCAATACCGCCAGCGGGAAGTCTTTGTATGCCGCGTCCGTGGCGTCCAGGATCGCCCTGATATGCGCCCGCGCAGACTCGGCCTGTGCCTCTGCTTCCGCCATCGCGGCAGCGCGCGTTTCCGGGGAGTCCTTCTCTGGCCTCCAACTCACGCCACCCTCTCTTTCTCGGGCGCGATCTGCACCACGCCCGCTTTGCCGTATACCCGTTGCTCCACCGCCGCCAGGCGCGCCTCCAGCCGCAGCCGCATCGACCGCTCGACATGGAGCGCGGCACGGTACAGCTTGAGCTGCTCGTCCTGGTTGCGCATGTACGTTTTCATCTCTTGCCAGTCCATCCTCACCTCGCCTTTCTGCGCTTCTCCCGCCACTGTTCGAGGGAATAGGCGACGATCCAGAGGAGAAGGAACCAGATCGTCGCCACCCCAAGCGCTAGGAACGTGCTCACTGCCAGTCAGCCGCCCCCGCCGCTTTCCCGCGATGTTGCTCGGCCGCCGCTACGGCCTGCCGCGCCGTTTCCGCCGCCGTCTGGTCGAGCGCACCAAATTCCTCGGCCAGGCCGTTGCCGTTTTCGTTGCTCACTTGGCTCGCGATCACGTCCTCGACCGCAGCCCGCTCAGCATCCTCCGCCGCCTGTGTCATCTCCGCAGCCAGGGCCTTGGCCCACTTGCCGATGGCGAGGAGTTGGGCGCGGTCAGTCTTCGACGTAGATGCCTGCAGGCGATATTCGACATCCGCTACCAGCGCATCTGCGACCGCCCCAACCGCATACTGACGGGCCGGGAACACATTTTCGTCTCCCGCCCCGCGCAAAAGTGGCTGAAACCATGCTGTCCCCGCGCTACAGTCCGCCGCCGCGATCCACTCATCAGGCCCGGTCTGCAGCACGCGAATGAACGCCTTCGCGCCCTTTGGGAGCTTGTCGGGCTTCAGCACTTCCGCGTCGGCATCCGAGTACACCCCGTGCTCGTTCGGCTGCGGCCAGGTGCGCGGCTCTTGCGCGGCATCTAGCTGCTCAACGAACCAAGCATCGACGCCCGCGAACCGTTCCCTTGCCTTCGCGCTGCCGAGTTTTTCCCGGATGTCCCGAATGGCATCCCTCGCCTCGCTCGCGGCGTCCCGAATGGCCTCGCCGCGCGATCCGTGCGGAATCCAACCACTTTCCGGGGCCAGGTCGCGCGTGACATCGCCCACCGTGAACGAGTACCCGCTCACCCAGCCGTCCTCGGAGACCTGCAGAACGTAGATCTTGGCGACGCTGCCGTCCTCGAACTCGCGCATCAGCAGATCGGCTTCATCGACGTCCCAGAACCCATTCACAGCCACCGGCCAGCGCATCGCCTCCGCAATCTCCTCGTCGTTCTTGCCCTCCATCACCAGGTCGCACCACTTGGAGGCGCGCACCACGAAAGGCGAGGACGGCCAGCCGTCGAGCAACTCCAGGACGTCTTCCGCTGCCTGGGCGAAGGCTTCCTGCGCGCTGTCGTAGGCGTCCGGCGCGTCCCCGATGCGATCCAGGGACAAAGCCTCGTCGCCTTTGCCGATGGGGTGCTGCCAGACCTTCTCGTCGTCGAACACTTCCCAGCCGCGCAACCAGACATCCGGCTGCACTTCCAGGGCGTACAATTCGACAAACCCTACATAGAACCCAATCCGCCGTTGCAATGCATCAGCGAAACGCCACGTCCCATCCGGCTGCCGCACCGGCCAGGCCTTGGCCTCCGGAAACAGCGAGCCCTGGCGCTCCGCCCAGCTCATCTCCGCGTTCGAGACGGGATCGCCGGTATCGAGACGATAGAGGGTCTTCCAACCCTCGCGCGGCTCGTGGAAACGCCACTCGCAATCCACCGGCCGCCGCTCATAGCCACGGATCAGCACGCCCGTCGCCTGCTGGATGGCCTCGTCGATCTCTTTGATTGCCGCCGCGTGGTGGCTCATCGCGCTTTGCTTTGCCGCCACCGCCGCGTCCTTCTTCGCGCATAGGTCGGCCAGTCTGGACCCTGCCCGCACCTTGTCTAGCTCGGTGAGCTTCACTTCGAGCGACTCAACGCATCGCTGAACATTCGTCATCGGGCACCGCCTTCCTGTTCGCCCAAGGTGTGCGCGAGCGCATCCTGCATACGCCTTGCCACCACCAGGGCGATCTTCACGCCCGCCGCCTGCCACGCCTCCCGAATCGCATCGGGGAGCGCAGCCCACTCGGGGATTGGTTGACCACTCACCAGCGACACTCCGCCCGTCTGGTCTCGGTAGGCCGTGTAGCCGATTTCGCCAAGGTCCCGATGCTCGATCCGGACCTCCACCGTTTTTGCCTCTTCTGGCATCGATCCTCCTCGTTTATGGCCGCCGAGTCGCCCCGGCGGCCTCTCTGGTTGTTTGTGGACTTCCGCCCGTGATTCATGCCGGCGGGCGGTCCGGTGGGTGTCCCCGAAGGGATCTCTAATCGCCCGCCAGGGCGAAATCCTGCTCGGTCTCAATCCGGAGCGGCCCCTCGTCCACGCGGGTCACAAAGAACTGCAGATCCGGGATCGCGGCCGCGAACTCAACGAAGCCAGCGAAGACGTCCGGCTCCAGGCACTCCAGACCATCGACGCAGATCACCGGGATTTCGCCGGCGCCGTAGCGGGCCACCTGAATCGCGACCTGCACCTTGCGCGCAGTGTTCACCCGCTTGAATGGCACGCCATCGACGAAGAGCGCTCCCTCTCGGATCTCCAGCCCCTTGATAGGCATGTGTGCGATCGCCTTCGCGCGGAACTCGCGGACAGCCTTAATCAGCTCCGTGCAGCGTTTGCTCTTCGCCTCGAAGGTCTCCGCCTCCGCCCGCATCTGCTCGACGACTTCCCGCGTATTTGCGGACTTCGCCACCGCCTCAACCTGGGCCTGCAGCTCCGCGCGGCGCGTCTGAAGATCCGTGCGCCGTTGCGCCGTTTCCTGCATGCGCTTTGCGCGATCCGATTCGGCATTCAACCGGATCTGCGAGCGCCCTTCCGTCTTCGCGCGGGTGAGTTCATTCAGGCGTTTCTGTACCTCCTGGATCTCGGCGTCCATGCGCTGGTCGAAATCCCGCAGAGCATCGATCTCGGCCTGGTTCGCTGCCGCGATAAACTCCGCGTCGGCCGCCTGCAGCGTGTCGAGTTCAGCCTGCACCTGGTCCAGCTCCGCTCGCGGATCCGTGGCGTCATCCGCGGGCAGGGACTTGGAGAGTTGGGCGATGGTCGCCCGCTTCTCCTCTGCATTGGTGTTGTGCTTTGTGCGCCGCTCGTAGACGACGTTCTCGACGGCGGCTAGGACTTCGTCGGTTGTCTTACCCTCGTCGTAGAACTCCATCCACCAGTCGCCACCCATCTCCGCCGTGAAGGCATCGGTATCGAGCGGCTGCGGAATCGCCTTGCGGATCATGGCGATCTGCTCTTTCTCGCTCGCAAGAAGGAACTGGGCAGGGTTGAGTGAGAAGACTTGGACGAGCTGGTCAAGGATCGGCTTCGCGTTCTCGCTCTCACCCGGGACTCGATCGATCTTGGCCTCGTCGCCCGAGGGGCGGATCGAGCGCACCAGTTTCTCCCCGCCGTCAAAGACCACCACCACCTTGCCGCTCTTCTGCCCGGCCCGGATCAGGGTCGCGTCCCGGCCCGCCCCCAGTGCTGTCTTAATCGCTTCCAGCACGGTCGTCTTGCCTGCGCCATTGCCGCCCTTGATGACGTTGACCTTGCCGGGAGCGAACTCCAGGTGCTCCACGCCCATCACGTTCGAGATCTCCAACTTCGCGATATGCATTACTCCCATCCCCCTTTGCTCGTGGTGCGTTGTACCGGCTGCCGGAAGGCGGCGCCGTTCGGTTTCACTGCGGGCGGCGCGTCAAACAGGCCCGCTGGTTCAGGCGGAGGAGGCGGAGGCGTTGCGACTGGATCCGCCCCCTCCGTCGCCGGCGCGGCGTCATCAGGACCCACGCCGTACTCGTCTTCCGCGCGCGGGGCGGCCGGCTTGGGACCGCCTCTCTTCGCGCGGATGGTGGCCACCCGGTCAGACAGCGCGGCGGCGCGCCCCGTGGTGGATTCCTCCACCTGCTGCGACGGCGTGACGCGCTGCTCAGCCTCAGCTTCGCCATCGCAACCGTCGGAGAACTCCGCATGCATCAGCGCAGCATCCTGCTCGGGTGTAAGGAACTGTTCGTCTTCTTCGTCGTCGTCTGTGGCGGCCTCGATATCCACCACGCCGGACCCAGCGCTCAGCGCCAAGCGAGGAGCCTCAATTTGCTTCGACTCGTTACCAGCCACCATCAGGCGATCGAAGGCCTGCGCCTGCTCGACAAGCTTCCGCCGCAGAGCCATCAGTGTTTCGTCAGCCAGTTCGACGCTCGCTGCGTACTTCACGCCGTTGAACCTTTGGTTCTTGATCGGAGTCAGGATAAGGTTCAATTCGAATCCAGCTACCACGCCACGCGCGGGGTCGCCGCCCCCTGTCCAGGTGGCCACATGCGTCAACGAGCCGAGCAGGTAGAGCGCCGTCATCTTGCCCGTCGAGTCGTACTGCGCATAGGACCCGATGCGCGGCGCTTTGGCCAGTTGAAAGTAGAGGCGGGAATTGACAGTACACTCACTGCGTCTGGCGCTTGCCTTACCGTCGCGCTCCACCGTTTGCTCTTTGGCGTGCGGGCATCCGCATGCGGCGCATCCACCCAGGATTTGAAAGTGTGAGTCCCCCCTTGCCCGCGCCGCGGCCGCCGCCTCCTTCTGCTCTGGTGTCTCCGCGTGATCGATGTGCCTCAAGGCGTTGATGCCGTCGCCCGAACAACACAGCTTCGTCTTGCTCCACCATCGGTACGCTTGCTCCAACGGGGCGTTGTCAGTGAACGCAACGGGGATCTCGCGCGGCTGCGGTCCATGCATCTCAATCAAGTCCCAGTCGGGACGTAGCTGCCCAAGACGATCCATTCGCCAGAACACGAAATGGCTTAGCGCGAGAGGCGCGTTTAGCGCGACGCCACCTTTCTCCAGTTGCATCCAGGCAGATTCCGCTTCTTTGCGGGCGGAAAATTTGTAGGATTTCCAATCTGGCGGCCCTTCATTGCCGGGCTCAAGGCGGCGAATGCACCACTCTAGGCCTCCGCTCCCGCCCTCAAGGAGAAAGACGTACATCTTGCAGCCCTTCGGCAATCCAATGCCGACCTTCACCGAGCGAGGCACCTTCACTACCAGCTCTCCATCCTTGGTGTGTGTCAGTCCATACAACACAGGGATCTTCATCGCGCCTTGTCCTCCTTCGGGTACACGTTCAGTTGCCGCTTGGTGCGCGGCTTCGTCTTGTAGACCGACTCCAGCTCTGGGAACGCCTTGGATAGCCCAGTGCCGTCCAGCTTCGGCTTGGTGAACTTCGCGTAGATCTCCGGGCGCTCTGCCTTGAGCTTTTCCTCGTCCCACTCAAGCAGCGGCCGGTAAAGCACCTTGCAGCCCGGCTCACCGTTCGCCGGCGGCGTGTCGGCTTCGAGATCGTCGCCCATCAGTTGCTTGGCTCGTTCCTTGACCTCATCCATGAGGGTTTCGGCCTCGTCGAGCACGGCCTTCGCTTGGATGTAGTCTTCGGCGATCACGCGGAACTTCGGATCCCACCGGGCGGTCTTGCCGATCCACCGCTCACGCAGCTCGCGCATGTGGGTGCCCTGGCAGCGCTCCGCCCAGCGGCAGTTGGCGCATTGCTCGGAGTCATCACGGAGGCGCTCGGGAGGGTCCTTCTTCGCGATCCGCGGCCAGAACTCGACGCCCGCGGCGAAGAGGCTCTCGATGAGCTTGGTGTCGCGCTTCATCGGGAAGTGGAGCAGTTCGTCCTGGTCAGGCCAGTAGACAACGAACTCACCCCAGGCATAGCCGCGCACCATCATGGCCCACTGGAGCTGCACGATGTAGCGCTCCGGCAGGCCCTCTTTGCGGAACTGCCAGTAGCTGTTCTCGCCCACGGTTTTGACTTCGAGCACACCGGGTCCGTTGTCTTCCGGCCAGGCGACGATCTCGCGGTCAATGTGGACACCCAAAAAGGCGTGCGCAGGATGCCGCAGCGCTTCCGGGCGGCGCAGCACCTGCCGCCCGGTTTTCTCGACGTAGTAATCGACGGCTACGTCTTCCAGGCGCACACCGCGACGGATGGCGCCCGTTACCTCGAACTCGTCATCGGCCGGAATGCCGCTCTTGTCGTACCAGAGCTGGCGCGTGCAGCCGTAGGGCTCGATGTTGATGAGGTGATGCGCGTCCGATCCACCGATCATGGTCGCGCGCTCAGCGAGGAAAGCCTCGCGGGACATGGAGATCTCAGTCGTTGCCATTGGGTGCCTCCGCTACTGGTACGCCGACAGCGAGCCTCACAGCGACAAACTCAATCCACGCGCCGTACTCGGCTGTTTCCGCGTCGGTGTAGCCTTCCTTCCGCCCAACCGCCGCGTAATGCTCCCGCCACCACTCGACCGTCTCCGTCATGCAGCCAATCGAGATCTTTCCCTCGTGGACAATCGCAGCGTGGCGGGACAAGCCAAAGTGCCATGGAGCGCCCGTCGCTGACGCCAGCGCCGCATTATTCCATCGCGCCCCGCTCAGGTCGGCCCAGCGCAGGTCGGCCCCGCTCAGGTTGGCCCCGCTCAGGTCGGCCCCGCTCAGGTCGGCCCCGCTCAGGTCGGCCCAGCGCAGGTCGGCCCAGCGCAGGTCGGCCCCGCGCAGGTTGGCCCCGCTCAGGTCGGCCCCGCTGGCTACCGCTTCCGCGACGCTCGCGTATTCGCCGATTTCCGCTCCGTCTCGTCGTAAAATCTTCATCTCATCGCCTCCCCAAAATGCGCTCGTAAAATGTCCGCAAATATCGGATGGACTGCCGGTGGGTCCATCGCCTCGCGGATATTCGCTTCCGCGTGATCTACGTCCGCCGCGCAGTCGTTGCAAAGCGTCTCGCCTGACCGGTGTGGCTTGGCGTCCGCGCACAGCAGGCCGCACCCTTGGCACGGCGCCAGATCCTCTTTCGCTCCACAGGCCACGCAGAGCCACTCGTCCTTGGCGGACTGCAGCAGGACGGTACCTTCGCCGCCCCATGTTTGGCACGCAGCGCACTGCCGCAGTCCACGCTTCGCCGCGCACAACTGGCAGTAATCGGTACCCTGTGCGCGCTCCACGTCATCCTCGCTTTCGCCGCAGAGGTCACACTGCCAGCATTCCGCGTCGCGATTCCAGGGCGCTTCGGGAGTGCCCGCATGCACGCCCGCCGGGTAACCGCCGTCGTTGAGTCTCAATCGCATCGGATCCTCCGTTCTCGCCGGATCGCCCGCGCGAGCCAGCGGTCAAATGTTTCGAGAGTGCATTGCTTCCACCACGCACCATCCCTGGCGACCAGCAGGCCCTTGGGAGAGTCCTCGATCTCGTAGGGCCGGATGACGCCGGCAGCGACAGCCAGGTTCGCCCGGTGGATGACAGCGGATTCGTAAGCCTCGCGCTCCGTCATCGCGCACCGCCGATCTGGTGATTACGGACAGCGATGCCGCCAAACCATCCAGCCAAGATGTAGTTGGTGATGAGGACCGGCTTCCGCATCCGCGGGTGCTTGCGGACGATCCACCGCTGCAGCAGCACCAGGCCCACGGTCGAGCCAGCCTTGAGCGCCACGCCGCGCGTCGAGTCGTAGCGCCCGGATCCGTCACGTAGTACCGGATTCAGCTCGTAGCGGCCAATCGAGGATTGATGGTCCGCGGAATGCGCCACCGCCAGCGCGGTCAGACTTGCGAGGTATGCCGGATCCTGTAGCAGGTCGCGGCGAAACTGTTGCGGCGCTTGGATCTCGACCTGAGCAAGCACCGGAAGGGAGAGCAGCAGCAGGGCTAGGATGCGCATGAGGCCTCCCGCTTCTGTAGGTGGAAGCATGTGCCGTCTTGCACGATCTCGCCATCGATACACATGCACAGCAGGGCTTCGAGCAGGTCTATCCGCGCATAGGGGGCTCCCATCTCTTCGAAGTGGGCGCGGATCTGGGTGTAGGTTGGCCCGTCCTGCGCGGCCAGGTAGGATGCAATGGCCTCGCGGATGGGTGGCCAAGGAATGCGCATCATCGGCCACCCCCAACGATCACGGCCAGCACAGCCACGGCGAGCGCGGCGGTCAGCACGAGGATGGCGAGATAACAGTAGGCGCGGATGGTGCGCAGGTGGTGGATGAGACGATCCCGCTGCCGCAGCTCGCGCTCGTAGCGGTCGCAGCTTTGGTCGTAGACGCTGGTGGGTACCAGATCGCCAGGAGAGACCCGCCGTACGAATGGCCCGGACGGCAGGGAGTAGATCCGCTCAAGCTCGCGGACATCGGACATGATCGGCCTCCACGCTCCCGCTTGCCCCGTGCAGGTAGCGTTCGATTTGGACGCGGCAGCCTCAAAACAGCCGCGCTTCGCCGATGGTTTTGCCCGATTTGCCTGATAACCCCTGGTGTCGCCTGTCTCTTAATCAGTAGGTTGAAGGTTCGATTCCTTCCGCGCTCACCAGAGATCCTCAGGGTTTCGGCCCATCGGCCAGATGGGGCGAATGACCGCGATGTGCAGGCAGCGGTCGGAAATCGTCGCCTGTAATCGCCACTGACCAGCCGGGTGTCACTTCCGATGATGCCCGGCTTTTCTTTATGGCCTGATTCTCTAATAACCGATTACTAGAGTCAAGCGCTTTCTTGCGCAAGTCTGCGCTTTTCTGCTTTGGCGGCCCGTGCGGCTTCAAGTAGGGCTGCTCGCCGCTCGGGTGGCACAAGCGCCATGCCCTTCGGCACGCGCGCCTTACCGCCCAGACGCCCGAGGGCAACCGCCGCCGGGTTTTTCTGTTTGGTGGTGTCAACCATGCCGCAATAGTAACCGCTTATTAGTCCGGCGGTCAAGCCCCGGCTCTATGCAGCAGGTCGTCCAATGCGTCGAGGCCTTCGAGTACAATTCGCTCGACGGGCTGCATGTATTCGTCCGCGGTGGTGGTGATGGTGGCGTGGCGGAGTTGCTCGGAGATGTGCTTCAGTGTGATGCCGGCCTGGGGTGCAAGCGTGGCGAACGTGCGCCGGAGCATTTGGTAGTTGATCTTGGAAACCCCGGCCCGCGCGGCTGCGGGCTTCAACGCCGAACGGATCCAGTTCTCGGGCGCCAGGTGCGTGCCAGCCGACGAGGCGAAGATGAAGTCGCGAGGGTTGCGTCGGTCGCTTTCCTGACGCCACAGATCCAACTCCGCTGCCAGCCTGGCGCTGATGCCGACCAGGGCGCGCGAGCCGTGCGTCTTGGTGGCAGCGACGACGCGGGACATCTCCACGGTTTCATCGATCCGGAGCGAGCGGCCGAGCCAATCATCCCACCGAAGAGCGAACACCTCCTGGCGCCGCAGGCCTGCGAGCACGAACAGGCGAAAGATCAGCCGGTCCCGCGTGCTTCCGAGTGCCCTCGTGACGGCGCTTGCGTCCGCCGCGGTGAGGGTGCTTTTATCGACGGGCCGCACATCCGCCGGCATGCGAAGTTTTCGCGCAGGGTTGCGGTCCAGGTAACCCTGATCGATGGCCTCCTCGCAGATTGCCCGGAGATAGACGCGGACTTTGTCTACCAGTGATGAGGAATAGGTCCTGGCGAGCTCGCCGAGCCATGCCTGCAGGTCCACCTTGTCTAGGGCTGGCAGCAGCACTTTGCCCCACTTCGGGATAAGGACCTGGTCAAAGATGAACCGGTTGAGGTCCAGCGTCTTGCGGCGCCAGGTGGATTCTTTAAGCCGCCAGTACCGCTCCCGGGCGAACCAGGCGAACGTGACAGCGCCGGGCTTCTGCCGGGCCTGGACCGCTTCCCGCCCACGCTCGTGAGACTCATAGCCCACGGCGCGAATGATCCGGAAAAGCTCTTCCTCCGCATCAGAACGATGCTTTTCTGTTTTATGCCCCAGTAGCTTGGTCCGGTGGCGCCGGACTTCGTGCCCGTCATCATCGGTCCGGTATTCGAACCAGTGCCCTTGCCAGAAGCCTTTGCTCGTTACCGTGACATAGCCGCGCTGTCCACCCCGATTGCGGCCCGTCTCATACCTCCATCGGAGACGGCGGAGCCGGGCACAGGCACGGCAGCCTGGGTCGCCCCGCATCGCCATATTTGCCTACCGCTATCCAGTTTACGCGCGATCTATCGATAAATTAGTCCTAAGTACCATAAAATCAGTACCTTAAACAGATTAGCAAAAGAATGTTTAATAAGGCGAAAGTGTTGCTGTTGTATGATTCGCAAGGAGGCCGATTATGGATATTTCAATCAAGCAAGGCGTCGGTCTGGGGTGTGGCGTGGTGGCCGCCTGCGGCCTGCTGTTGCTTGCCGCTGTGATGTGGCGCCAACATCGAATGGCAACTGATCCGGAGTATGCCGCGCGGGATGCGGCTCGTGTTGAGCAGATTCGAAGGGAATCGGCGGAAAGGGACGCGGCGCGGGAAGAGGAGCAGAAAGCGGCGGCCGCCGCCAAATGGGAGGAATACCGAACGGGGTCAAGCGACGCGAGGTACGATGCCTACGCTGCAGCGCGCGAGCTGGTGCGTGGTTTGCTGAAAGCTCCCTCGACGGCCGACTTTGCACGCTACGACGCCGCGCGCATCCGGATCGATGATCGCGGGCGGTTCGTTGTGCTTGTGGAGGTAGATGCGCAAAACAGCTTCGGCGCGGTGATCCGCAGCCGTTTCGTCTGCCCGATGACGGTGGAGCCGGGCCCGGCCTGGTCTGGCGAGTGCTCGCTTTTGCCTTGATTCGGGGATCGTTGGGTGGATAATTGTGGCAGGCTGATCGGAGGAAGAATGAAGCTCAGCGGTATGCAACTCGGGTTGATTGTCGCCCTTGCCTTATGGCTCGGACTTGGCCTCGGTTATCTCGTCTGGGGTATTGGCGCAGCGGCGGCAGACGCCGAAAGAACCTACCCAGTCGAAATTGAAGGCGGCCGGACGATCTTTGTAGCAGAAGGAGAAGCCTACCTGCGTCGATCAAAGCGCTGGCAATGCTGGGAATTCCGCGAAGGCCGCCAGGTTCCCGTCGGCGATCCGTTCGACGCTGATGTTGGCGGCGAAATTGTACGTTCAGGGCGTCCCGGGTGCGCGGAGTACCTAGCCAAGTTTGGTGTGAAGTTGGAGGCGAGCAGCAAATGAACTGGAGACCAATCGCAGAGATGCCTGAGGAATGGATGGACCGGCGGATGGTGCTGCTGGGGAGTCGGGACAGTGGCGTCTATGCGGTTTGTCGGTACGGCGACCCCTACCCGCTTTGGATTGACGCCGCGAAGCGAATGTACGAGCCCGAAGAGTTCACTCACTACGCCGCGGACTTCGAGCCGATTCCGCCGGTGGTGGAGATAACCACGCACTCTGACGACGAGCGGGTCTTTCGCGATGGGGCAACGGGAGCAATTAGAGCGGAATCCCTACAGCGCCCTGCGCCACCCAGCGGTGGATCGGGAGTGCCTCGTGGCGTCCATTCCGTAGAGTTTTCTATACCGCCGCCCGCCGCGATGATTGCAGCGATGCGAGCCGATCTCGATAAACTGCTCAGCGGGCAACCAGTCCAGACGCTCACAGAGGCGGAGAAATGCACAAGGCCGTCGGTGGAGCCTGTCCAGTTAGTTCGTGCGCTACATCTGGCGCTGACCAAATCAATGGACGAGATCGGGAGGCCCTGGACGGAAGAGCCCCATCACGCAGACTGGCGATGGGAGCTTATCGCGGAAGCGAAGGCATGGCTGGCTGCGAATCCTGGCGTAGATGCAGCCCCGTCTACTCCCGGGCCTTGCGCGCCTGCATGCCCGCCGCGCCGCTGAACGCTCCAAAGGCAGCAACGGCAACGTCCCGGAAGTCGTGGTTAAACGCGGCCGCAGCCATCGCAACCAGGAATCCCACGAACAACAGCACCAGCGGGAGCTGGTCGTTTGAGATCAAGTCGGCCAGTTTTGACATGAAATCCTCCTAGCGGCGCATAGTTCGCGCCCATTTTGGAATATCGACCTTGGTTGCCCGCCTGATCGCGCCTACCCTCGCGATATCTGCGAGCAGGTTCGCAAAACTCGAATGGCCATCGAACGCGATGCCGCGGGCGCGGATATCGGGCAGCATCGTAAACAGCACGTCCCACCGATCCGCGCCACCTGGTTGCGGCGCGATGACTTCGTGGGGTCCAAGCCCGGCCCGGTCCACGGCCGCGGCGATGGCGTCAAGCTCCTCGTCGCGCGTCATGCCCGCACCAGCAGGTCAAAGATGCCGGCGCCGGCGGGCCCGATCTCCGGTTTGTCCGGCCGGAAATTGCCATGCACCGCGATGCCCTTATGCCTGGCAAAGAACCCTGGATTGGCGACGCCCACGCGAACGTCCGGATGAATGTCGATCGAGATGGTAAACCGTTCACACAGGTGGCTCACCAGCTCAGCGGCCGCGCGCAGTTGCTCGTCAGGCATGCGCTCCCAGAACGCCTGGCCACGGTGCAGCGCCTCCACGTAGGCGTGGCGCTCCTCAATGCCGCACAGCACCCGGCCGGTGTAGGTTTTGAGATCGTTGCCGCTGCGCGCCAGCCAGCCCCAGTTGGCCAACTCGATCCCAATCGAGCGCTCGCACTGTTGCCGCAATCCGCGGGCTCCGATGTGGTGAGCCCAGAATTCGGGCGGGAACGCCTCGTAGATGGTCCCGTCGCGGTCGATCACGTAGGCCGTCCCGATGCGGTTCTGCTGCTTGCGCCACCAGGCGATCGAGGAAGGCGCGGATCCGCCCGCTGTATAGTGCAAGACGATCAGGTCTTTCCGGAATTCCTGCTGGTAGTAGCAGGTCTCGGGAAGGGTCAGCGTTGCATCGATCTTCATTTCGTCAGTACCTCCACCAGCTTCAGCACGGCCGCGCCACCACCCGCCGCCAGCAGCGCCCACAGCGTTCGGATTACCCAGGTGGCCCCGCGCACCGTGCCCCGCTGCTCCGCCTCTTTCGTGGCTGCCGCCGTGCTCATCGCCGTCAGTTGCGCGGTGATGGCCGCAAGCTGGGCCTGGATGCTCGCCTCCGAGGCCATCACCTTCGCCATTAGGCTCGCCTCCACCGCCGCCACCTTAGCCAGCGCACTCGCGGCCGCCGCGCCGTGCTGGTCGCAGAGCAGCGCCCGGGCCCTGGTGTCGCTTTCCAGGATGTTGATCCGCTCGCTCCGCTTCTCAATGCGGTCCAGGCGGCCGCGCAGTTCCTCGCGCCAGACGTCTTCGTCCTCGCGCTGCTGGTCTTCCCGCCGCCGGCGTTCGGCGTCTTCGCGGTCCAGACGTTGCTCAATGGCTGTGATGCGCGCTTTGGCAGCGGCAAGCTCAGGCATGTCGTCGTTTTGTAAAGCCACCAGGGCCTCCACTACTCCGGGTTCTTCTGCTCCCACTCCTGGATGATGGCCAGCGTTGCATCGGCGGCTTCCGTGGCCTGGGCGTTCACAAGGCGCACTTCCACCCCTTCCGCCTCCAGCAGGCGCTTGATCTTCAGCACGGCCTCTACCATGTTGGGCAACTGCTCAATCAGGATGGCCGTGCCCGCGATGATGATGGTTGCCGTGGGGTTCGGCGTGATGGCGGACGTCATAGCGGACGTCATAGCGCACCTCCTACCGGATAGCCGTGGGCGCGTTGCCACAGCCGCCCCAGCGTCACCAGCTCCCCGCCGGTGATGCGTTGCCCCATCTCGCGCTGCACGTCCCGGCTGGCCAGCCAGGCGTCCAGGTTCGCCCGGGCCGGATGCCGTGGCGCGATCGCCGCACCCGCAGCCTCCCGGGTGCCGAACTCCCGCACCATCAGTGTCACCGTCGCGGCCAGCGCTTTGAGACTGCTCACCACCAGGCGCTGCTGCGGCGTGTCCAGTCCTGTCAGCCAGCGGTCAAACACCGGCGGCGCGGCCAGGTCCAGCACCAGACGTGTGATTTCCGCGCTCTTGACGTCCACCTGCGCATCGGAGAGCGCCACCGCCAGGGCTTTGCTCGATTGCGCCACACGGGATTGCCAGGCGTAGATATCCCGCACGGTCTCCGCGGGGATCATTTGATACTCGCTCGCCTGCCGAATTGCTCTCGCCGCGGCCAGGTTGGCTTCGGCCAGCACCGCGTTGTATGTGGCAAGCCGCACGTACGGGCTGGCGGGTTGTGTGGGGTTGGTTGCGCCCGTTTGCTTGCGGCAGGCACTGGAAGCGAACAAGAGGCAGAGCACGGCCAGGGCGGCCGTCAGCCGTCGAAAGTCGAACATGACGAACTCCTTATTTTTGGATCGGGTAGAGAGAACTGCTGCCCAGCGCGTTGCCGCCGGCATCGCGCCAGGTCCAGGAAATTGCGGGACCACCCGCGCGCACATCCACGCCAGTCAGCGTGCACGGGAAGCTACTGCACACCTGCGTGGCCGTCGCCCCGTTGGGCAGATACTTGGTGATCAAGGCATCGGTAGCGCCGGCAGGCAGTGTCAGGGCGAGCAGGTGCGTCCGCAGCACTGGCGCCGCAGGCCCGCCGACACGCGCCGCCGGCGCTGTTTGCCCACCACCGACACCCCAGGCTTGTCCGTAGTTTTTTGTTTGCAGGTTGAACGAGAAATTGTATTCGCCCTCGCTCACCGCACCCGCAACTACACCATCCCCGGCAATGGGTGTACTGAAACCATCCTTCGCATAAGTGTCGGTATAGAGAGTTTCCAGCCGCGTGAGATCCGTGGCATTCGCGGTGTGTAAGTACTTCCGAGAAAAAGCGTTAATCACCTCGATATTGTAGGATCGTTCATTCCCGGCGTCTGTACTCCAGCACTCAAAAGCCGAGGAGTAAGTTGTCACTTGACAGTTAGACCACCCGACTCCATAGCGAAGCCCTTTTGTCAATTCGTGCCGACCGTGAGTCCAAATCCAATCCACCACCTCGCCCGCCTGCGTGCGATAGTCCGCCGCCACAGCGTCGTTATAGCCGTCCAGTGCTTCCGCCGCAAGGTACAATACCCATGCAGTAATGCCAAGGACGAACGGCTGCGATCCGCGCCCAGTAAGATTCTGCCAAGTCCAGCGACGGTAGGGGTTCGTGCTGGTATCCCCGGTGTAGGGTTTGTCGAGCGTAAGTGTATTTCCGTCCACATAACGGCACCAGTACCAGTTGTCTGTGTCTTGGTCGCCCGTAAGGACGTTGCCGCTGGTAACCGATCCCATGGACATGGTCCAGTATGAGCGCCCCGCTGGGAGCGCACTCATAATACGGTAGTCAGTCACGCTCGAAGCGTCGCCTCGCCACGGATGATTGAGTACCATCGCAGTAGACGATGACACGGAGGCTATCGTTGCCGCCATACTCCACGGTTGACTGTTGAGCGTTCCGCGAATGAAAATCACCTTCCCCGCGTGTCCTGTGAAGTTTGTTCCAGTACCCGTCACCGTCACTCGATCTGTGTTATCAATACTAATGGTTCCGGCTTCTGTCGCCACGGTTCCGCAGTAATCGGAAGGGTAAGCACTCCCCGAAAAGCGGGTGACCGTTGCTGAGCCGTTACTCAACTGGTGGACTCGACTTGTATCGCCCTCGATAGCATTTTTACTGATAAAGTTTCCATCGGCCTGCTGTTGCGGTCCCCAACGGTCTGCATACGCAGTGACTAAAACATCGCGCGAAGCCGTTCGCGTGGTGGAGTCGGGGTCCAGGAGTCCGTCGAGAGCGATAAAGGCAAGACAGTACGCACTTTCCCGCACGTCCACAATATCTGCGGAACCGCTGGCATTTGACTCGCAGGCGGCTGCTTTCAAGCGCAGTAGTGGCCAAGTCTCTGTCGCTAACCCGCCTGGATCAATTGCGGCCCGCAAGAAAGCCCCAGTGAGGGAAAGGTGACGCGGGATAAATGTTACCTCCCACCACGGACTAAATGGGTGCCTGTCTGCCATCCATCGCGCCGAGTCCCGCGCCTTGATCCATCCAGTACGGTAATAGAGGGAGTAGTGCCCGAGCGCATTGTCGTAGTAGTTGACATCGCTCCCGACACTTGTTCCGCCCCAGGTAGAGCAGCCCGCGCAGAAAAATATCGTGCCCCAAGTGACGCCAGGAGACGCAATATGCGTTCGCTCCCAGATCCATCCAGACTGAAACGTCATTTCCGTATCGCTTTGGCACGATGCGATGTAACGGTAATACCGTCGAGGCTCATCTCCAGGAGTTGTCGGAGGGAGGTTTACGACGATATGGCGAGGTACTGCGCTTACCGCACCCACGGATCCGCCGCAGAACACATCCAAAAAATTCGTCCCCACGCCATAGATTTTCGACGGTGTACTCGCGGACGTGTAAACAGTCCCCTCACGTGGGATACCAGCCACTTCAGGCAGCAACCATTCCGCATCCCAGGTGCCCCCATTCAGTGCGTAATTGTCCCAATTGAATTGCGCCATGATGATATGTTGGCGATCCGCCCACTGCCAGGGGTTTGAACCAAACACCACGGATGGTCCCAGGATGTCATTCAGTCGATCATCCGGGTAAATGACCACGCCGTTGCTGTCGTAAGCTACCGCGCCCACGTCCAGATCCGCCGTGCCTTTAGAGCCACTGGCGTCTGTCACCACCAGTCGGAACTTGTACGGCCCGAATACTGTGCCCGTGATGGTGGGCGTGCAACTGGTCCGATCATCGAAAATCGCCGTGGATGTGAGCGCCTCGCCGCTCGCATGTGGCATCTGAAACCATAGGCATGTCACATCCGCCGAAGCGTCAGCCATCGAGTAGGAATTGCTTGTTATCTGCGAAGGGTATCCCGCGCGTAAAGGGACGAATGGTGCCCAGTTCGGAGTATTAGGCGTAGCAGGCAATGAAATCGCGACCTGCCCCGGCGTAGCGGCAAAAGTAACCCCAGCCACACTGTTGAGGTTGCGCCCGTTACCGCTCGAATCGTTGCCGTTGCCATCGAACTTGAGTTCGACAATATCGCCCGTATCCGCTGTAACAGGCGGGCGCGAATTGACCGCGACAATATCGGCGTCCGCACGGACAAAGCCGATCTGCGCGGACATATTGGTTTCCTTGAGTTCGCCCCCGCTAAACACCCAACTATTGACAGACGTGATGGCCTTGCTCGTATAAGCATACCCGGTCCCGTCTACATTCCAGATTTCGCAATGATAAATCAACTCGGAATAATCTCGCTGAACACGCACCAGCACATTGGTCCGGCCTGCCAAACTAATGACGCACGGCGCACCGCCAGTCACCGAGTCACGCTTTAGGTCAAGCCAAAGTTCGCCAGATGTCGTGTAATCGACCTCCATTCCAACTCCGTTCAGAGTGATGAACCCATTCACAAATGAACCCGGAGTGGAAAAGTTGTGAAGCTGGAACTCGACCCGGTAGTCAAGCGTATTGGCCCGGTTCGGATCGGTAAACGTCATGGTTGAACCAGTCCCATCGATGACGATAGACTGGCCCGCAAAGACACTCGAAGCAAACAGGAAGAGCGTAATCAGGTATCGCATTTATTCGACCTTCCACTCCTGTACCATGCAGTGTTGCCCCACTGTTGCCGATCCAATACCGACAGATCCAGGCGTAAAGTGTGCAGCCCGTGCCCCCGAGAAAAGCTGAACCCAGGAAAACCCAGTCCAGTATGAGACAATAATGTTCGTGTTGTTGTCTTCAATTTTCAAACGAATCCCCTCAACGCCCCACTCATGAAAAAGCGTTGAATAAAAAGACGCAGCGAACGTGCTCCAATTGGTAAAGCGGTACCCAACCATCGTCACATTCGATGAGGCATTTTTTTGCAAGCCAAAATAATACAGTGGGTCCGTATTGGCTGTTCCTGACGAGATCGCAACGGCACAACTGCTATCGGAAGCAGTCACTCCGATGAAAGGCATAGTCACATACAGGGTGAATGGCGGGGTCGGATAGGTCCGCATGTGCCCTGCCGTGGCGGCAACGGCGCTCACGGTCAAAACATTCCCCGTTGTACCGAGACTGTTCGGGCTATTGACCGCAGTCCATCCCGTGGTCGGCGGCTCGGTGACTGGTGTGTCATTGTAAAATGCAACCCAGTCGGTCCCATCACTCACCCAATACTTTCGGGCAACGTCAGTCGCATAAAACCGCGTCCCCGGCATCACCGTAGTGGCGGCTGGCCGCGAAGAATACGCAGCAGGCGCAACATACGCTTTGCGATTCACCCACGCGCTACCCTGGTAGGTAATCGCATCGTCTTCCGTCACGGAGGTGATGGTAACGTCGGTCAAATCGTTCAGTGCTGGAGGGCTTCCGCCTGCCCCTTGCGCGGTCCAGGTATCCGTCGATGTACAGAGCAGCCACTGCGAGGCAGCCGTCGCATCGGTGTCAATGAACGTCTCCCCCGCCGCGCAAGTGCCAGGAGGCGTAGTGCCTGTTTTTGAGGGCTTGGTGCTAGTCTTGCCGCTGATGTCGAACGTGGAAGCAATGGAGAACGTCGGGTTGCCGCTCACACCGTCGCCATTGGATACAGTGATCTCGTTCGCCGTGCCCGTCGCCGTGCGAGCCGTCGTCGTGTTCAAGGCTGTACGAGCGACAAGGCCGTTGCTCCCGGGATCCCCGAGTCCGCTACCGGAGCCGCCCGGAGCCATGCGAAACGTCGTGCCCGCGAAGGCAAGCTGGTACACCTGACCCGCCACCAGGCCGCTTGCGCCAGGGTCTGTGGTGTTGTCAGCTTGCTTTACGTTGGCTGAGCCGACGCCATCGATGTTGAGGGTGACCGCGCCTGTGCTGCTGTTGACGTCCGGGCGGAACGTGACGACCATGCCCTCGGTGTAGGCAGTGAGGGCTTTGTCCAGCGTGCAGGTGTAGTTTGAGCCGCTCGCGCTCGCGGGAGCGCAATACAGGTCGCCACCCGTCTGCGCCTGGGCGCGGCTCAGTATCTTCGAATCGTCCACATTGAACGGGAAATCGATGTTTGTCCCGTCGTCGCTGGGGACGCTCACCATGTAGCTCCCCGGCTGAATGTCGAAGTTCGACCGCGGCGAACCGATGTTGGTGCCGTTGAGTTTGAACTGCACCTCGCCGCTGCCTGATCCGGAACCG
>ERZ761601.53-NODE-53-length-39358-cov-3.977279_pt1 | contig 39358 bp, 39 predicted proteins | sample MGYA00433092_ERZ761601 | MGnify/ENA primary metagenome ERZ761601 (study PRJEB28899, sample SAMN03785571) | bioreactor sludge metagenome | biome: EBPR Sludge; feature: EBPR Bioreactor; material: 0.22µm filtered reactor supernatant | place: Saint Lucia: Queensland...
GCCTACCCGAGCCCCGGTGACGGCGTGCGGATGCGGATCGGGCTGCGCCCGGGTGAGCTGGATCGGCGACGGCGACGAAACGAGCGCCTGGCCGTCGGCCGTCATCAGCACGGAAATGGATTCCCCGTAGAGCGTATAGGTGGTGCCGAACACCGGCACGTCGACGAAGGCGAGATCGCCGCTGCTGCCGGGATCCCCTCCACCCGGGCTCCCACCGCCGCCACCGGTGGCCTTCCGGAAGCCCCGCGTCAGGTCGGCCGGTCGCATGGCCGTGGTGCTCCACAGCCGCTTGCGAGCCGAGCGGGAGGCATTCGTGCCGAAGGGAAATTCGCGCGCCATGAGATCTGTCTCCGCGTGAAAATCCGCCCCGGGCTGTGATGGCGCCGGGGCGATGCTTTGAGGCTGTCAGAGGGTCCCGTCGATGGGGGCGTTGGGCCACGACGCGGTGAACTGCAGCGCGCCGTAGGGCACCGCATAGTGCGGCGAGGCGGGGGCCGCCTCGACCGAATAGGCCGGGTTTCCGCTCGGCACGAAGGTGTTCTGCCACGTCTTCACGTACTTGAAGGTGCCGTTGAAGGGCTGGTTGCCCGAGCCGCCGCGGAAGAAGAAGTTCACCCGGCTGTTCGAGAAGTTGCCTGTCGTGACCGTCGTGCTTTCCGCCAGGATCGTGCCGCCGGCCGCCACGTCGATGATCCGCAGTTTCGGCGACCCGCCGCTGCCGACCGGCGTGCGGTCCGTCGCGAAGCCCAGCTTCCGGAACACCCCTTGGACCAGAGTTCCGGCCGGGGTCGTCGCCGACGTGGAGCCGTTGCCGCCGAACGTGATCGAACCGTTCGAGTTGACGATCACGAAGGCGTCGTCGCCGAGGCCCATAAGTTCCATGCCGGCCGCGTGGAAGGCGTCAACCCGGAATTCGGCTTCCATGTAGGCGGTGGTGCCGGGCGGGACCGCCGGCGAAGTCGAGCGCATGTAGGTGGCGCCCGACACCTTGAAGAGGTCGGGGACTGCCAGCGTGGTCGGCAGACCGTCTCGGTGCTGGAACTGAACCGGGACGGCCCCAAGCACCGCTTGCGGCTGGCCGACGTCGCAGACCAGCCAGTTGAGATACACCCGGTCGTCATAGTCCTCGTCGACCAAGTAGCCCGGCAGCGGGCCGAAGCCGTACCGGACTTCTGACGCCGCGCTGATCGGCAGCCCGGGCAGAGCGTAGACCCGGCAATAGGTCTGCCCGTCCGGCAGCACCGGATGGCCCGAGGCCGTTTTGATCTCGGCCAGCACCGGTTTCTTGTCGATCGCGCAGCCCATGACCTCGCAGCGATGCGGGGCAATGGCCGGGATCGTGGCCGGGATGCTGCCGAGAGTGCCGGCCGCCTGCCGCCGCAAGCGTTCGGTCGTCAGGTTCCGCCCGGTCGACCAAAGGTCGGTATAGGCGCCCGCCGGATCATCGCGGCGCCCGTCGAGCACCGGCACGGCGTGCGAGTGCATCCCCAGGGCCTTCGTCATGTAGAACATGAGCAGCTGCGCGTGCCGCTGCCGGCCGTCCCGGTCGCCGCCGTCCATGTGCAGCGTGTCGGCGCTTTTCCGCATCGCGCCGAAATGCTGACCGGGGTAGTCCATCACCTCGGAGAACGACGAGGCTTTCCAGATCGTCTTCGAGTTCTTCACAATGTCGGCCATCGACGCGGCTTCCGGAACCGTGTCATAACTCGGCATGCCGGAAAGCGGCGTCGACGAGTAATAGGCGGCCGGGTGCATCCACGGGTTCGTCAGCGCCGTCGAAATCGGGACGTCGTTGCCGTGCGGACCGAACCAGCAGACCCGAGTATAGCGCAAGTCGTAAAGACCGCCGTTCGGCCCGTTGAGCACGTTGCCGGCGGAGTCGACCGTGTCGCCGCTGGCGAGCACTGCCGCAGGGATCCGCGGGAGGGACGATCCGCCCCAGAGGGTGTCGATGTTGATCTTCGCCCCGGTGGAATCGTGCCCGGTGAAGGAGCGCAGGAAGTTCTCCGGCACGACCGAACCGAAGCCGATATGCGCTTCGATCCAGCCCGGGACGAAGGCCACCCCGACCTGCGTACCGATGGCCACCGCCGCTTGGTGAATGGACAGGTCTTCCATGAAGTCGCGGCCGTCCGAGGTTTCGGCGGCGCTCGACATGGCCTCACGGAAGCTGCTGCCCGTCTTCACGTTGAAGGCGATGAACAGCTTTTCGCCGGGCCGGAACACCGACCAGGCGTTGGCGAGCGTCACCATCGCCGGCGTGATCGGGACGGCGCCCTTGGTCGCCTCGGCGACGAACTTGACGGTGTAATTGAAGCTGCCGCCGCTGCCCGCGCTCAGGCCACCGCGCTCACTGATCTGCACGTCATAATCATGCGTGACGGCATCGTATAGCGAGGCGTAGTTGGCCGGCCACGCGCTGACCAGGCGGCCGATGTTCGACTGCTCCCAGATCGACCAGACGTGACCCGCGGCGAACCGGTTGGCCATCTGGGCGGCGGGCGCCGTCGAGCCCTGTACCCGGACTTCCGCCCGATACCAGCACGGTGCGCGGGGCACCTGGAGCGTCCCGAAGAACGCGCCGCTGGCAGCCACGTCGAACGGCGCCCAGGCCGTGGTGTAGAGGGCGCCGCCCGTCTGCACGTCGACGAGGCGGACCTCGATAATCGCCCCGTCAGGAGCGTTCGTGGTGCCGCTGAGCGCGACGGTCGCCGCCGAAAGGCCGCGGTGGAAGCCGCTGTCATAGACCGCGCGGTCGCGAAGGATTTCGGTGAGGACGGCTGAAAAGCTGTTCGAGCCACCTCCCCCACCGCCACCGCCCGAACCTCTCCGGAAGCCTCGGGTCATGTCTGCGTTCGCCAGCCCGCCGGTCCCCAGCCGTTGCTTCCGGCCTCGGGCAGTAGCGGAGGCATTGCTCCGGAATGGGAACTCGCGGGCCATCGATCACATACCCCAGGCGACGAGGTTGAAGGTGAGGTTCGTGGTGCCGCCGCCGCCCGAGGTGCGCGCGCGGATCCACTGGCACGCGCTCGAAATCTCGAAGCGCGCCGCGGCCGTGACGCTGATGTTGTTGCCGGCCCGGTCGGCCATCTGCACCCAGTCCACGCCGTTTTCGGAGACTTCGAGCAGCGCGGTCGCACCGCCGAAGGTGCCGACGATCTGCACCGCGGCCACGCCCAGGCTGACCGGCGGCTGTTCGGCCGCGCCGGTCAGGTTCGCCGCGCCGCTCAGGGTCCACGCCTTGGTGAATCGGTTGATCGTTTGTTTCGTGAAGGCCATTGTTGTTTCCTTTTCGTGCTTTCGTGCTTTTCAGGACAGCATTTCGGGCGTGACGAAATTTTCCGCGAGCACGCCGAAATCGCGGTGGTAGGTGATGACGCTTGCCACTCGTTCCGATAACCATCCGCCCCTGGCCGCGAATGCGTCTCGGGCGGCAATGGTCGGATGCTGAATGAGCCTGACGCCCGGATGCCCGGAGACTTCCGGCGCATGGCGATGCCCGGTGTGGATATAGCGCTTTGTCGTTCGGCCCCAGATTTCCGGGAATTGCGCTGCCATCAGCAGGCAGAGCGACTCCCCTCGGCGCAGATGCCCATGGTGAAATCCGAGCATCGTGTTGCCGTGCTCGATCGCGTGATAGGGTAGCGGGGAATCCAGCACCGTGAGGCGCGGCTCATTTTCGTAGAGGGCAGCAAACAACTCGCGCAGCCAGACCGACGACGCGATGTCGTGATTGCCTTCTTCATTCAGCAGTACGACTTCGCCGAATTTCGACAGCGCGAGATCCACAATGCCGCGGAGCAGCCGGATCGCCGTCCGCACCACCTTCGTGAATCGCGTATCGGCGTCGACCACGTTGCCGCTGCGCGGCGTCACCGGCTCTAGCCCGTCCCAGTGAAGGAAATCGCCGATCTGCGCGATGACCGCTTTGCCGGCCGGCGGCGCCATCGCCAGCATGCGCTCGAACGCCCCGCGAATGGTGGCCTCGGCGATCTTGATGTCCCAGTCGGCCCCGCCTTCCTTGTGCCAGGCCAGCATGCCGAGGTGGCAGTCGGTCAGCACGAACAGGTTGCAGAGGTCGTCCGCCAGCGGACCTTTCGGCGGGGTTACCGGATCGAGTCGCTGCAGCCCCTCGGCCATCCCGGCAGCGATCTCGCGCAGCAGCACCTCAACGCGCTGATCGTCCAGTCGGCTTTTCACCCACTGACCGGCGGCTTGGCCGTCCTTGTTGTAGTAGGTCGACACACCACGCACGACGAACGGATCGGGCACTGTCCGGGTCATGTCGTGCGGCGGCGACCACCCCCGGCGCGCGGCGCGACCGGCGAGGTTCCGCAGGGCGTTCCTGAGCGTCGATCGATGCACGCCGAGATCAGCGGCGGCGCGAACCTGGTTGCCTTCGTTCCGGGCGAGCGCGTCAAGGTAGCGAAGATCGCTATCGGTCGCGAACGTCCGAAGCGTCTCTGCGTGCTCGTAGATTTCGACCGGCGTCATCGCGGCCCGCCCGGGTCCAGATAGTAGTAGGCCAGCAGACCGGCGAGGGCGGCGAAGAAGGGCCATGCGGTGCGGATGAAATCGAACAACTTCAGCGCGCCGCTGACCTGGTGCTGCCAGGTCTGCAGCGACTCCACGCGGGACTTCAGATCCTCCACACTACCGGAGAGGATCTTGAACTCCGGGCTTTTGACCTCGTGTTCGAGGTGCAGCACGCGCTCGTGCATGTGGTCTAGCCGATCGCCGATCTTCTCGACGGTCAGCACCAGCGGACCGAGCAGCGTTTCCACCCGCTTGCCGAATTCCTCGGCCAGAACCCGCACCGCCGCGCTGTCCACTTCCGTGCCCACTCATTACCCTCCTTCTGGATCAGGCGATCTTCTGCGCCCGCAGGGATCGCACCGCGGCGTAGATCAGGAGTGCGGTGCCAACCGCGGTAAGCAGGGGGATTGCGATCTGAAGCACGCCGCCGAACAGCGCGTCATCGGCGAACGGCGTGAGACGCTCCACAGCCTGATCGAGGACGCTCGCCAGCACGCCGGCGCCGGCCGTGGCCGACCCGACGCTCTCCGGGCTCAGCGCGGTCTTCTTGTCGGACGGCGGGGCCTTGCCTCCCGGCGTTTCGCCCGGACGCCGGCCGACCGCCGCGGGCCGATCGACCTGAGCACCCGGATCGCGGACCATGAGCATGGCGTAGTCGACCACGCCGCGATCGTCCGCCTGCGCACCTGCTCGGAGTCCACAGACCCGGCGCGTCCACCCGGTTTGGAAGGTCGCCCAGGTCTTCAGGGTCTTCAGGTAGTCCATGCGGCGGCCGCAATAGGCCAGGATCATGTCGGTCAGCTCGTGCTGCTTCTCGAAGCCCCAGACGGCCGCCAGCGTGAGGTTGCCGACCTGACCATCGGCCGTGACGCCGAGGAGCAACTGCAGCTCTTTCACGGCCCGCGCGGCCCCGCTGTGGACTGCGAAATCGGCCACTGCATACCCGAGGCCGGGAGGCAGATCGTCGAACCGGACCGCGTCGAAATACTGCGTCTTGTAGATCTCGACCGCTTCATTCCGGCTCATCGACCAGACGTCGCGCAGCGGGAGGCCCTTCTTCTTCCGCCATGCCGTATAGACCGCCTGCGTCACACCCATGTTTGTGCGGCCGCCGGGGTCCTTGGGATTGTCGACCCGGCCGCCTTCGTGAGCGAGGACCAGGTCGACCGCGGTCTGGAAGTCTGGTGCGATGCGCGCCATGTTGTACCTCGGGCTGGTCCGGCAACACGATTTTGAGGCACGATAGCACTAGTTTCGTGCTTCTTCAATCCCGAAGAACGTGTGTGCGTCAGAGCAGGACGGTGATCTCGTGACCCTGCAGCGACGCGAGCCCATCGCGTTCCGATGTTACCCGAACGATCACTGAGGCTGCCGACCCGAGCGACGATGCGAGGATCGTCTGGGACGTCCCGGTCAAGCCCGACAGCAGCAAGATGAGCGACCGGTCGGCAGTATCGAGCACCTCGATCGTGGTCGTCTGCCCTGTCTCCGGGCTGACCGAGGCCGACGTCCATTCGAGCGGCACGGACGCCTCCACCACCCGGTTGCGGTGCGACCATGCCACTCCGAAAGCGCCTAGCCCGGTGGCATCGGCCGTCCCGAAGGCGACCCCCTCCACCATCACGCCGGCCGGTCTGAGCGGCAGGTGCGGCCGCTCGGTCGGCGTCACCACGAGATCGGGCGCGGATTCACAGGGCAGCCTGCCGATGGACGTGCGGCTGAGCAGCCGATAGGTGATCGTGTCGCCGGCGGCCCGGATGTTCGGATCGACGAAGCGGCGATTGGCGGACGCGATGCGGATCGGCGTGCCGGCTGCCCAGGCCTTCGGGGTCGTATCCAGTACGCCACGCCAGAGCAGCCAGCCGGCTTCGGTCCTGTCGACCACCAGGGCCAGTTCCGTCGTCTCTTCATCGGACCCGCCGATCAGCAGGTAGTCGCCAACCCGGGCAGCATATCCGATCATGTTCGAGAGAGTCGGCACCAGGCTTTGGGCTTGCTGTGGCAGCGACGAGGCGAGAGTGCAATAGCCGGCCAGGTCGACGGTCGCGACGTGCCCCATGTAGGTCGTCCCGGTGCCGGTCGGAACCGGCCCGTACAGCTCGGCTTCGATGTCATCCGGCGCCGGCTTGATCAGGTAACCGATCACCGCGTTCGGGTATTCTAGACCACTGGGATCCTGATACCCGAGTTCGAGCGCCGCGAGCATCGCCGGCAGAGTAACGGCGATTGCGTCCACCGGCTGCGGGGCGTCGCCGATCGACGGCACATCGTCTGTCGCGACCGGCACGAGATAGTCGGAAAGCGGTGCGCCGAAAATGTCCTCCATCAGAGACGCGCGGATCACGCTGTCGCCCGGCTTGCCGTAATCCACCGACGCAACGCGCATCACGAGCTGGTTGATGCCGTGCTCCGGCGATGAGATTTTCACAACGTCGCCGGTGAGCAGGTCGTAGGCTCGCCGGTCGGCTTCAATGTCGCAGGCCGCGAGCGGAGAAACGGACATGGCCAATTCGCGCTCGGCCAATCCCATCGCGAGCCATTGCGCACGCACCATGTGATAGTTGCGCGACGCCGATACGACCTTCCCTTGGACGGCGATATTGGCTAAATCCTGAGCGGTCACGGTTTCGGTCAGTTCCGTGATCGGATTTGTCCATGTGACGGTGATTTCGTTCGCCGTCTCGTCACCCCAGAGTTTGCGCTGAAAGTTCACGATCTTCGAGTTGGATGGATCGAATACCCGCAGCGTGTTGACGTCGTAATCCGCCCGCAGCAATTTGATCGTCAGCTTGCCGGTGCTCGGATGCGTAAACAGCGTCGCATTTATGTGATCGATGATCTCGTTTATGAAATCCTCGTGCGATGACTGCCTGTCCCATTTGACAGACAGCATGTGGTTTTCGTTGAAAAGCGTGGTAGCCGCGGCCTCAAAGCTCACAATGTCGATGGACTCGAGTCCGGCGCCCGCCCCGAAGTCCCGATTAGTCAGGCATTCGTAGATCATATGTGCTGGGTTGGACCCGAAGCGACTTCCCGTATCCGCGGGGTCGACCAGGGTCATCGCCGTGCTCGGATTCAACCCCTTCGAGGGCCGCAGCCATACCGCGGACACCGGCGGCAGATAGGGGTTGTTCGCGTGCCAGTACCAGCCGGGAGGGCTGTCCGGATCGGTCGGAATCCAGTCGTCGAGACCCTCCGTCGGATAGCTGCCGAACGGCCCGAAACCGGTGAAGAACAGCGACGCGATTCCGCGGAAGGCAGGGCAGTCGAACCGCCCGAGACCGAACCGCCGACTGAGACCCGTGGGCAGGACTTGCGCGAGGTCGCCGGGCAGCACGTGCAGGAGGCCGTGGACGCCGCCTTCCTTCAGGTAGCCCCCGAACAGGTCGCGCAGGTCGATGCCGATGATCGAGCGCGTCGTGAGTGCGCCGGACCAGATAGGGCGGTCGGCCACCCGGACTTCGCGCAACATGAGCCCTTCGGTCCATGCGCAGAAGCCCAGATGCAGGCTCATGTAGTATTCACCGACGACCGTCTTGCCGCCGGCGCCTTTGCCGCCGCTACCCATTGCGCGCTCTCCACGCTTTCACCACGTTGTCGAGCAGCCCGTTATCACCGACGACCGCTCGAATTTCGGACTCCAACATGCCGTTTTTCACGAAACGGCGGAAATCCAATCCGTTCTCAACGAACCAGTCGCGGGCGCCCGGTATCACGCAATAGCCCGCCTCGCGGACATCCCGGATGGTCAGAAGCGGGTCTTCAGTTTCCATTTTGCAGTCATCACCGATTGGATTGCTTCGTCATCTTGTCGCCGTACCAGAGCACGTTCGGATCCTTGATCGTGATCTCTCCGAAGATAATCGGCAGCGGCTTTCCGGCTTCGGCAGTCGGATTTTCGAGGTCTTGCACCGACTCGGACTTCCCGGAGCGCGGACGCGGCATCAGGGCGTACGCGACAACGTTCAAGGCGATCGAGATGAGCAACGACGCAACAATCGATGGAAACGGCATGATGCTTCCTCAGAAAAACTGGTTCCGGTTGGAGAGCGGATTGTTCAGGGGAATCCACGGGGCTCCGCCGTAATTCATGATGTTGTTGTGCAGAGTGCGGCAGTCGTCCATGGTGTGATTGCAGCCGCGCATCACCGTGACCACGACGCCGCTCGAAAGCGTCACCAAGCCGCGCAATTGCACCTGGGTCGGAGACAGCACCCTAGCGATGGTGCGGAATTCTACCTTCCCCGCGCCGGTTGTCCAAGACAGCATGCCGCCGGTGAATTTCGTATGATCGGCCGGCAGAGCCCCGGTCAGATAGACATGGCCGGCCGGCGCCACAGTAGCGACCGAATTCGCGAAGGATGCTGCGTTGCGATCGGCGCCGCATGCCGCGTCGAAGAGTGCATGCGGGCAGCCGCGCTGAAAGTTGCGACGCAGACCTGGACGCTTCAGAACGGAAGCGATGGGCTCGCACAGCAGCCTGGTCGCATTCTCGGCCTTGGAGGCCGCCAGGACGCGACCGGCCCACACGGTTGGAAAGGTCGTGCTCAGGTCTGGATTCTCTCCGACGTGGCCCTGACACACGAACAGGTTGACGACGCAGCCCGGCGGATAGGCCACGAACTCGGCGTCAAACGCCGGATCGAAGCCCTCGGCAATGGTGAGTTCGAGCTGCGTGCGATCGAGGGTGCCCGACGACTGGATCGAATTACGCTGCACCGCAGCCGGCACGTAGGTAAGACCCGCGCGGACGACAGGCTGCTCGGCATTCGTGAAACCGAACGGCCCAAAGCTGATTTCTTCGTCCGCCCCGACGAGAAGGTAGAGCTCTACCTTTTCCCCGGTGGCCCGGCTGGTTTCGCGAGTGGCAAACATGGGCGCTCAGATCCTCAGCAGGTTCGAAAGCTGGAACTCGAAGACGCCGGCCGGAACGATAACGCCGCCGCCCGTCTTTCCGATGGCGATAGAAAGACCGGCCGGTACGGTAAAACCGGACGGGATTTTCAGGTCGTTACGGACAAGCGGCGCCATGTCTCCGGCACCTCCGCTAGCCAAAAGTTTGGTTGTGACCTGGTACGTCTGGTGCAGAGTGCCATTTGTGTTGTAGGAGCGAATCGTGAAAGTTGCATAAGTCGTGTCATTGGCGACGATGCCTGTAACGGTCGGGAAGAACCAAGCCCGCAGAAGGACCGCGCTGTCATCCAACGAGCAAACAGTCCTGCTGGTCGTGGTATCGCCTGCCGCCGAATCCCCAGCAAACTGAAGTGTGCTCATTCGACGGGACGGATCGAACACTTGCTCCAAAGTTGCGCCACCGTTCAGAATCAGGTTCGGAGCACTCAGGGCACCAACTCGCGGCGATAGAACAGAGCCGATGGTGAGCCGTTTCCCAGACGCTAGCGGCCCGTCTACGAGAATGGCGTTCGCGTATTGTAGACCTTGGGTGCCGTTGTAGAGCACGTTTCCGGCCCCTTTTAGGGTAAGGCCGTACCTGCTGTTCGGTCCTGCTGCAAGCTCCTCGCCGTTCCAGTTTACGTCGGTATTTCCGATAATCGAGATGCCAGAGGTGTTGTCCACGTGTTCGATCACGCGGCAATCCGACATTGTGAGATCGATGATCTTGCCGACCATCCCGATTTCGCCGACCTGCATCATGTCTTTGCCGAAGTAGGGCGAATCACCGTTGATGTCCAAGGCCGGCAAGCTGCGGTTCCCGTGCAGGAAAAGGTCTTCGAAGTTGAGCCGCTGGATGTCCGCATTCGGATTTTTGTTGATGACCTTCAGGCCAACTTCCTCGTACGGATACGCGATCTGGAAGCGCTCAAACCAGATGTTGTTGTGGTTAGTGTTCCCATTAGCGTTCCTACCGAGGAGAACTGCTGGTTTGCCTGCCGCACCGGACACCTGCACCCTGATTTTGCGAAACACGCTCTCCTGGATGAACTGGTTTACCGCGTCGCCGCCGGTTGTGCTGTCCGGGTCGCAGATAGCAAGCGCGGTTCCATTGAAGCTGTGGAACCACACTTCTTCCATCAGTATGTCGGCGTTTCCGCCGCGGAAAATCACGCCGTTCGCTGGGGCCTGTCGCAGGATGCCGTCCATGTGGCAGTGCCGCATGGTGAATCCGTTGTTGTCCTGCAGGGTCCGGTTCGGGTGCAGCGGGTCGGTCGGGTGTTGCCAGAAGTTCACCGGAGTCCCGCGGCGAGTTCCGTCGATCGCGAGCAGATACCCCGTGTAGCCAGGATAATGGCGCCACGTGGACCACTGCATTTCGAGGTCCAGCGGCTTGGTAATCAGGATTTCCGCGGACGTTCGGTAGATGGCGCCGGCTCGGCCGATGATCTTGCCCTTAATCGGGCACGCCGCGATGCAGGCTTGGAAAGCGACTGTGTCGTCGTTGACGTTGTTCCCGATGGCGCCGAAGGCATCCAGCGGGTAATGGCCCAGGGCGTTCGGCAGGAAGAGAACCTTGTTGCCGCCGGGCGTGGTGAAATGCTGCCCAGAGGAAACGATCTTATAACTGATGATCGTGCCGACGATCAGCACCACGGTGTTAACTGGGATCACTCCGGTGTACGCCATGAAGGACGAAAGATCGTCAAAGCGCGCGCCGCCTAGCCAGCCGAGAAGCCCGGCCGTTGCGCCGTTATTCTCGTAGACCTGCGTCCCGGGTGCGGTTTGCACTACAAACACGTCGCCGAGATACGTCCCGGCCAAGCCCGCAGCAACGGAAGCAAACAAGGGTGCTCCTGCCGCAAAAGCAGCGAGTTCCGATTGCGTTTTCGCTGCTTCCGCTTGCGCTTGAGACACGGACGCCGCAGCGCTGGACGCTTCCGCACTGTCCGCTGCAAACTCGGCGGCATGCTGCGCGTCGAGCGCTAGCCCGTAGATTCCTTCGTGAATATCCCCAATTTGCCGGAAGAAGTTGGCCACGCTCGGAACAGGCCCGCCGTCCGTGCCGACGATTGTCGTGTCGCTGCCGTTCACGATGCTATCCCAGCGACCGCCGTTGATCAGCAATTTGTCGATTGTGCTCGCAACTTCCAGCGACGTGGGCATTAGTAATTCTCCATGATTCTCGGATATTCAACATTGACGAAACGGCCAAGGGGTTCGCCGACGTAGCGGTCCCACCCATAACCGAATTCCGTCGCGTCCCGCATTATTCGCGGGTATTCCACGTTGATGAAGCGGTCGAACGGATCGGTGAAAACCCAGTCGATGTTGTCGCCGAACTCGGAATAGAACCACCCGGCTCCGCGGTCCAAGGCATCCTCGCCACCGAGATCGGCCTGCGTCGGAAGCGCTGTCAGCGAAACCGTCACATTCGCAAACTTGGACGTCTGCCAATCCACTGCAAGAACGTCGGACGCAAAACGTACCAGCGGCAGCCAGGAAATCATCTCGATCTCACTGGGGGGCACTCCCGGCATGCTTCCGGAAATGGTAACGACCGATCCGCCGGGCGTGTCGACAATGGACGTGACTCTTCGTGTCACTACGCCAAAGCGTTTCGTGCAAATAGCGACAGCCGAATACTCGCTCAGGTTTCCGTAATTCGCCCCGACGTACTTGTCGCCCGATGTGAAGGAATCCGGTCCCACTGCGATCGGGCGCAGATCGTCCATCCACGTCGGGGCGTAGAACTCACCCCGGCGTCCGCGCTGCCGGCAGAAGAACCGCACGAGATCCACGACTTCGGCCCGCCTCCGGGCCGTGAAGACGAACTGCATCGTGCGGGGCGCAAGGGCGATCGGAGCATAGCGCCCGACGCGCCCCAGCGTGACGTCGAGCAGCTCCACCGGCTGCTCGAACTGGATCGAGGGCAGACTTACGAGGTTCGGCCGAAACAGGGCCACCTCGCGTCCGTCATGCGTGTGGCCCGGCGAACCGAAGAGATCGGCCGCATTCTCACCGGGCGCCAGGGCTGCCGACACCGACCCGGTGACCAGATTCGGCGTCGCCACCTCGGTCTGCAGCACTTCGGCCAGGTCCGCCGCTACGGCGGGCAGCACCACAGTGCCGGCCGGCCAGCCTTCGACCGTGGCGGACTCGAGCGTGATCGAAACGCCGACGACATCGGCGACCGTGACGCATTCCACCCGCTGCGGGGAGCAGAAGACAAGCCGGGCGCCCGGCACCAGCCAGCGCGGCACGTCGATCACCCGGAAGACGGTCGCCCCGCTTCCGAACGAAGTTTCGACCTGTGTTGAGTCTTCCGTGGGGTCCGGCAGCAACGGGCGCTCTGCGGTCGGCCGTCGGAGTCGCTGTGCCAATTCCCGGTAGACATGCTGCGGCGCCCACGCGGAAAACTCGATCTGCCGACGCGGATACTGCCGCCAGGCGATCCGCTGCTCGGATCCAGAGCGCGACTGGATGATCTCCGTCCGGAATTCGTAGCTGCCGACGCAGCCTGAAATCCAGTTCGGGATAAGGGGGAGGAACGGCCCGGTCACATCAGCCACCGAGCGCCGACTGCACGCGCCGCGAGTTGCCGCGCATGAAGTTGTAGATCACCTGCTGCCCGGCGGCCGTTGACAGGGCAGCCGCCAGCACCTCGGTCGGATCGATCACGTTGACGTTCCGCACATTGACCACGGGCGCTGCGGCTTGCCCGCCGGCCAGGCCGCCGTTGAGCACGTGGCGCGGGTCGCTGCGCTTCAGCACCTCTTCCTCGCGCTCAAGGATCGCCGGAACTTCGTTCGGACGGAGACCGGCGATGCCGCCGCCGTGGTAACGGGGCGCCGCAGCAAAGAGCGCAGCCGGCATCTGGCGCGAAAGCCCGCCGCCGGTCGCCGTGCCGCCGCCGTGCCGAACCAGGGCGTTGATCGCGCCGGAGATGATGCCGCCGATCCCGCCGCCACCCCCGGCGCCGGCGGCCCCGAGAGCGTTCAGCAGGGCTTGCCGCGCGATCATCTGCGCGATCTCCCGAAGGAAATCCGATGCGAATTCGAGAAACGCCTCGCGCGCCGACTCCCAGATGCGCCCGTTCTCAACGACGGCCTCTGAGAAGCGGTCGATGGCGCTCGCCGCGCCGTCCGAAAGCATGTCGTTCATTTGCTTTCCGGATGTGGCCGCCCGGTCGCCGACCACGGCAATCTGCTGCTCAAGCATATCGAGGCGCAGCAGAGCGGCCGCCCCCTCGGCACCGCCGCCGCCGACGCTGTCCCAGAACGCACGCAGGTTGTCAATCGCGCCTTGGATCGAGTCGTTGACGCCGTCCATCTGCGATCGGAGTGCGTCAGCCTGCGTGCTGCGACCCGAGTCCTCGAAAAACTCAATCTGCTCGATCAGCAGACTGCGCTGTTCGACCAGGTCGTTCAGTTCCTGCTCAAGGTCGCGCTGCGCTTCATCCTGCAGCTTTTCCTCGCTCTTGGCTTTCTTCCGCGAGCCGGACGCTTTCTTGTGGGCCTGCTCCTGCTGATAGACCGCGGCCGTCGTCGCGAGGATCGATTGGCGGCGCTGTTCGTCCAGTTCGATGCCGGCCTGCTGCGCTTCCGTCTCCGCATCGCGCAGGTTCCGCGCCTGCCGCTGGGCCAATTCACTCTTGCTGGCAATCGACGCCTCGAACTCACGATCCGCGTTCTGCGCGTCGATCTTCTTGAGGACTTCCGCTTGATCTTCCGCAGTCTTCAGACGCGCTTTCTCAGCATCTGCGACAGCCTCGGCCGCCTTTTCCTGCTGATATAGGGCGGCCGTGCTGTCCTTGATGGCCTCCCGCGTAGCCTCGGAAACATCAAGACCGTCGGCGGCCGCCGCGTTGTTCGCTTCTCGAAGATTGCGCTCCTGGGTTTGCTCCAGTTCGCTCTTGCTGGCAATCGACGCCTCGAACTCACGATCCGCGTTCTGCGCGTCGATCTTAGCCTGCAGTTTCGCCTGCGCCTCGCGGCGCTTGAACTCCGACTCCTGCGCCGCCTTAAGTTGAGTTTCGGATGGCATCGGCGGCCCGGCCGCGTCGGGCAACTGCGGACCTTGCTCCGGGCCGGGCGTCGGCGGCTCATCGGCCAGTAGGCCCCTCGCAGCGTCTACGGCCGCCTGTACCCCGGAGAACGGATTCGCTACACCGGCGAAGCGCCAAAGCAACGAAAGACGTTCCATGTCGATGGAGTTCAGCGCCGAAACCACGGAAGACACGGCACTGGCCAAGCCCGCCACAGCGGCAACGCCGGCCTGAATCGGAGCCGTGGTGCCGAGCCAATCAAGAAGCTCTTGCCACGCAATGGACAATTCCCGCTTGGCGTTCGCCCAGTCGCCGCGCTCTTTCTCGGCAGCTTCGTTCATCTTCTCGGCGAAGATGTCGAGCGCGTCGCCCGTGGCCCGGACCGAGTCGCCCTGGTCGTGCATCTCGCGGATGGATTTCCGCTGCGCTGCCGTGAGGAAATTATACTCGTCGTCCAGTTCCGCAATCGACTCATAGGTGCCGTCGAATGCACCGCGCACCGCCCGGAGCGCGTCCGGAAACTCCACTCCCCACACGGTAGAAAAGTCGCGCGCGGCCAGGATGAGCGTGCGCATGTCTTCTTCCGAGACGCCGTCACGCAGCATGGAAGACAGCGCGGCGCGCGAGTCCGAAGCCGCCACCCCGACGCGCTGCAATTCCCTGACCAAGTCCGTGAGACGACCCGGATCGTAGAGACCCTGGGCTTCCGACAGGCTGGCGATCTGCCGGGAAAACTGCTTACCCAGGTCTTCCGTCTCGCGCAGCCGAGCGAAGGCGGAGTAGAGCGTCGTGGCCGCGCCTGCCAGCACAAGCACCTGCGGCGCCATCCGCACGATGGCCGTGGTCGCCTGAGGGAAAATCTGCGCGATCTGCCCGCCCTGCTGCGCGAAAGCCTGCAAGGGTGACGTGCCGGACGCGATCTGAGTAATCAGATCGTTGACCTGATACCCGAAATTCTGCAGCTCGTAAGGACGCAGCCCGAGCGGGCCACGACCGTGCGCGGTGGCGGCGGACTCGGTGAAACTGCCAACAAACCGCGACCACCAGCCGCCCCTAGGCGCGGCTGCCGCACCGGTAGTCGTTGGCGGCGCACCGATGCCGGCCACCCCGGCATGCAGACCCTCGGCCTTTCGGCCGAACGTCCCGATCGCCGAGATGGCGCGATTCATCTCCTCGCGCATCTTTACGAGGTTCGCGCGGGCTCGATCGAAATCGCGGATCATGGTCTCGGTCGGCGCTTCGCTCTGCTTGAGCGCTCGACCGAGCATGGCAGTGGCGTCACGAGCGTCGTTATACTGCAGCGTGAGCCGCTGGGCCTCTGCGCGCAGTTCGGCGAGCTTCAGGCGGTTTGCCTGAATCGTCCCTACGGGTGCCGCGAAATCCTGCACACCGCCTGTACCGCGGGCGCCAAGGCTGATCTCGGCCTGCGCCCGTGCCTTGGCCGCCGCGTCGCGGATAGCCTGCTGCTGGGCCTCCATCTGCGCGCGGAGGGCATCTGCCGCGGCCCGGGCTTGGGCAGCCTGAGACACCCCCGCCCCCTGCCGCGCCAAGGCCCCTGTGAGGCCGCCGGGCAGGGACGCGCCGCGCAGCTTGCTCAGGTCCGTGTTGAGGCGCCGCAGCTCTTCGCGATAGGCCGAGGCTTCCGCCCGAGCCCGATCGAACTCCCGCGCGATTTCCGTCGTCGCGGAGGCGGCTGCGCCGTCCAGCTTGATGTTGGCCGCACGGCCGAGTTCCTGAGCCTCGCGCTGCGCGCTGCGGTAGGCGGCAGCCACTTCCTCGATTTGCTTGCGGAGGGCTTGCGTCTCGGCAGTAAGAGCAGTTTGTTTCTTGAAGCGCGTCTGCGCGTCCCTGAGGGAATCCAAGGCTTTCTTCGCGGCCTTGATCTGCGCGCTGTATTCGTCGCGAGCCTTGATCGACAGGCTTACCGTACGCTCGCGACCGGCCATGTTACTCCCCGAGCATCCTGCGGACTTGACCCGCGAAATCCTGCCATGTGGCCCTCGTGGACTCGGGCGCGACGGCCATATTCGGAACAGTCGAGATCGCCTGTCGGATCAGCAGGACCGCGCTCGCCGTCTCGGCTTGCTTCCGCGCAATCACGATCTGCGCGTCGGTCCAGAGATGTCCGATCGTGTAGCCCCAGGCATCCGGATGCCCGCTCGCCATGAGCAGGCTCACCAGTTCCCTTATGCCGTGGAGCCATTCGCCGAAGCTGACGGGAGTAGGCCGCTCAGCACCCCCGTCCACCGGCTGACGATCTCGCCGAGCTTTTTTGCCGACGTTCCTCCCGCGAACGTCAGGCGAACGATCTTCTCGACGGCCTCGATCTGCGACACGAGTGGCAGCTGCGCGGCCTGCTCGATCGCCTCCGGCTCGCGGCATCCGAAGGCGATCACGGTCGCGATCAGCACGGGCGTCTCGGCCAAAAGCGTCTCGACCACCGTCGTCACGTTCTCGGCGTCGATGCCGCCCGCCACCGCCATTGCATAGACCGTGCCGAGGGCCTCCCCGTGCTCCTGCGCCAGGAAGGTGACGGCGTCCGCGCCGAGCCCGTAGAGCGTCAGCGTGACGGTGCCGCCATCCGACGGCACCTCGATCGTATCGCGCAGGGGCACCAGTTTGCTGAGCATACTGCCCTCAAACCGGCTGGCCGTTGAGCAGGATCGCAGGGAGGTCGCCGAGCGGAAGCGCTTCGACGCTGAAGGAGCCCGTCATGTACTCCTCGCCGATCAGCGCCAGGTCGCCGCTCGGGCTGAGCTTGACGTAGGGGAAGAAGTAGTCGAGGTTGGCCCCCTTGGGGTTGTAGGCGTGATACTGCATCGCGCCGACGAACTCGGTCCCGCCGGAGATCACCTGCTTGCGCGTCGACGCGGCCACGTCGTAGGTCACGGTGAAGCCCGTGGCCAGATGCCCGCCGGCGAACAGGGTCGAGCCCTTCTTGATCCGAATGAAGCCCCGCGCGAGATCGATCTCGTAGTCGGTGTTGAGCACGAGCGGCGTGTTCGGCGCGGCGGCCAGGGTGACGCTGTCGATCGACACGGCGCGGTCGCCGGACGGATTCAGCGCGGTCTGCCCGAGCTGGTAGCCGTAGCCGAGCGTGATGGCGGTGAAGGTCTCGGTCTTGTTCGAGGCGGACGACGCGGCCACGCTGAGCGCCTGGCCGAGGAACAGCATCGCCAGGTTTTCCGGGTCCATGTCGTCGAACTGAAGCGTGCCGGTTCGCGTCACCTGCACAGTCGTCGAGTCGTCCTTCTGCCGGATCCCGCCGCGCGAGGAGAAGTGTTCGAGCTTCTCGGTCGCGATGTTCAGGCTGAGGCCCGGGGCGTTGCCGATGTCACGGAACCCGTTGGTCAGCGCGGTCGGGTTGAGCGAGGCATGCTTGGCGAGCTGCACCTGCCCTTTGCCGATGGTAAGGTTCTCGGATGTGATCAGACCCATGCGGTGCGCTCCTCGTGCTCAAGCGTTTCAAGACATATCTTGTTTTCGTGTCTGCCGCAATGTTGTTTTCGTGCTTTTCGAAACAACATCAAGCGAACGGGGCGGCGAGATCCTCGACCAGCGTCAGGGTCACACTGAGCGCGAAGAACGCCGTGGTCGAAATCGTGTCGTCGGCCGGCCTGACGACGGGCGCCCCGATGCGGATGTCCGTGACGCAGGGCTCGCGATTCCCGAGGCCGAAAAGGCTGTAGCGGTTATGCCGCTCGGCGGCGATCACACTGATGACCTCGGCCGCGAGGACGTGCGCCGGGTCGGTCGGGTGCTCCGGGTCGTCTTCGACGAAACCCTGAATGAGCAATTCCCACTCGCCCGTTGCCGTGGTGTTGGCGCCACTGCTCATCAGTTGCTCGGCCGCCCGCGGATGTTCGAGGATCGACACCAAGGGCAGCGGGTCGCTCGGTCCGAACAGGTCGCGACCACGGAACACCCTGGGCCGCTGGACGCCGGCCGCGTCGACGTAGTCGGTCAGGTCGTTTTCGAACGGAAGACCGTCGCCACCTCGAACGTGCGTCGGCGCGACCTTCTTGACGGTCTCCGCGAGCGCCTTGAGCACCCGCAGGCGGAACGGTTCGGCCATCAGTCGATCTCCACTTTCATCAGGCGCCAGAATTCGGCTTCAAGTTGCTCGGCCGCCCAGGACTCCGTGTCGGCGAACGCGCCGCCGTTGTTCGAGGCGCCCATGAGGATCTGGTCGACGCTCGGACCGTAGAGCAGCCACAGATTCTTGCCGATTTCCTTAGGCTTGTAGGCGTTGCGCGGGGCTTCTCCGTCCGTGCGCAGGGCCAGGCCGCGGTTGCAGCCTCGCAGATTGATGATGAAGCTGCGCGCGATGTAGCGCGCCTGGGCTGACCGTTTGACACGGACTTTCGGTCGCTTCTGCTGACCGGCGAACCGCGCGAGCGACGTTGGTGTATCGCGCCCGCGGATAACAGCTTCTAGATTCCCTGGTTTGGCGCGCTGAAAAACAGCCAGCCGCCCAGAACTCGGCGACACATAACTGGCCGGCAGATTCACTTCGCCCGTCACCATGCGCGCGAGGCGCGTCCGCGTTCTGTCGATCGTCTTGTTGATCGCGCGCCGAACTGCCAGATCAACGTCCTTTTGCAGCTCGTCTGTCGCCAATGCGGCTTCAGTCAGACCCTCGATCGCGATGACAAGGACTTCCGGCATGCCCGCCTCAGGACGGCACGAAATCAGGCGGCGCTGCGTTCGCCCACAGGGTCGCGGCTTTCGCCTCGGTCACGCGAGTGACCACGAACTCGACGTAGCCCATGCGCGCCGGGGCGCCGGTGACCAGACGGTAAGCCTCGTCGGGCGCCAGCAGGATATGGGCATTCGGCATCGGCGACAGTTCGGCAAGGTCGAAGACGACCCGAATGTCGGCGTCGAGCGCCCGGCCGAAACTCTGGTCCTGCGGCCCGGCTTCTGCCCAGCGGATGCGCATTCGCACGGTGACCGTCACACCCACCTGATTCTCACGCAGCGCGTAGACAGCCCGCACGCCTAGCGCGGCATGCAGCTGCGTGTTCTTGGCGCGCAGGTGGTCGCGCCAGGCGGCCATCAGATCAGGTCGTCGTCTTCGCCGGCCGTGGCGTCGGCCGCCGGGGCCTTGCCCTTCGCCTTGACGCTCTTGGGCTTCTGCGACGGTTCAGCGACGGGCACGGGCTGCTCGGCGGCAGGCGGAAGTTCCTCGGGGGCCACGGGGGCCTCCTCGGACTCGAGTCCATCAGCTTCCGAGGGCTCGGCCAGCGGCTCATCGTCCGGAATGCGAATGACGGCGCCGACCGCTTCAAGGCGATCCGTCACGTCTTCGGGCAAGCCGGACAAAAGATCGCCGGGTTTTGCGATCCGCTCCTGCACGGTCGCCGGATCGATATAGTGTATGGTGTGGACGGCCGTGAACGAACTTCCCATATGGCACCTTCTTGGAATCGTGTTTCAGCAGAAGACAAAAAGCACGCCGATCGTGTGACCGACGTGCTTTTTTGCTCACGGCAGAACCGTCGCCTTCAGCGTGCGGTTCGGATAGAGCGGGATCATCAGCGGCGCGGACTCGTGCATCACGAACATCTGCGACGGGTCGTTCTCCAGCCACATCGACGGGTAGATGTCGATGCGCATCGGCCGGCCGCCTGCCTCCATAACCGCCTTCGCGTTGTAGATCGCCCCGAACGCCCGCAGACCCTCGCAGCCCGGCGCCACCAGGAGGATGTCCTTCGGCCCGAGCACGGGCACCATGGTGCCGGCGTCATTCTCGAAATCGTCCTTGTAGCAGTAGACTTCGAGATTGGTGCCCAGCGTCCCGAGATAGGTAAGGCCGAAGTCCGGCACGGTGATGCCCGTGCTGATGTTCACGCCGGCGTTCTGGCGCACGGTCGTGTCGAGCTTCGACAGCACGTCCTGGTTGTTTTTGAAAACCGGGGCGACCTGCGATCCGACGTACATCCGCGTCGGCATGCCGCCGCGCAGCGCGTTGACCATGGTGGCGGCCCACGTCTCGATGTCGTTGAGGATGAGGGTCGCTTGGTTGTCCCAGAAGTTCGCGGTCTTGATGACGGTGTGTCCGGCGTCACGGCCGAAATCGACGATCACCTCCTGATAGGCGGCGCCCTGTTCCCGGTGATACTTGATCGTCACCTTACCGTCGATCATCGCCCGCGAGGCCATCCAGGCCCAGGTCGTGCGGATCGACCGCACATGTTCGTCCTGGCGTTTCATCACCGCGAGATCGAATTTCTGTTGCAGCCCGAGATCCGGCTCGCCGAGCATGACGCGCCGGTCGGGGCCGGCAACGTCGACCGGACTCACGGAGTCCTTGGGCTTGATGTAGCCCGGCAGGAACGAACGGATACCGGTCTGCTTCTCGCGATAGATCGGCTTGCCCTGGTCCAGCGGCAGCACGAACGGCGCCAGCGTGCGATACGCCGACGGCAGCTCGTGGAGCATGATCTCCTTCGTTTCGGAATAGAAGTCCTGCTTGAAGTAGGTGTCCAGGAAGTAGTTCGGGATGCCGTCGCGACGATCATCGCGCAGCGTGGCGGCCAGCATTCGCGTGGTCCAGAGGGTCAGCTGAGACGGGGGCATTTGGCGCTCCGTAATTGGTGTTGCAGGGATGCCCGCCGGTTCAGCCTGCGGGCTGCAGGATCAGGTCGGATCGCCCAGCTTGACGCGCTTGAGCACGATCTGGGTCGGCGTGGGCGCGCCGTCGAAAGCGCCCCACTTCTTGGTGTCGTTGTCGTAGGAGGCCGGCCAGACGACCTTGTCGAAATCGAGCGCCCCCGCCCGCGCGACCGGCGCGCCCTTGTAGGTGGTCGACGCATCGGTCACGATGTCGGTGACCGTGACGCCGATCGCCTGGGTGGTGCCGTAGACGGCCGGGATCAGCCGCCCGTTGCCGTCGAGCCCCACCGGCGTGAAGGCCGGGATGGTCTGCGACGCGGCCACGATGCGATCGACGATCACGGGTGCCGGCGACGAGCCGATGAAAAGCCCGCCGTAGGGCACGGTGAGGGCTTCGGTGTAGCTCGTCGGGACACCCAGCGAGCCGCGCATATCGGGGACGGTTGCCATTTCCGAATTCTCCTATGATCAGCTGGATTCAGGCCGCGTCGCCGCGCAGACCCCGAATGTAGGCGAGGGTATCGTTCTCGCGCTGGTTGGCGAGGTCGGCGGCTTTGGGCGCCTGGGCCGAGAGACCGGCCCCGCCGGTCGCATCCATCGCCGTGGCGAACATGCCGGCCGGGGCGCCGGCGCCGGTCGTCGTCGCGGCCGCTTTCTCCTCGGGCATCGCCGCCAGGAACGCCTTCGCCTTGTCGGCAGGCAGCGCGAGCGTGAAGGCCGCCTGCTGCGCGGCGATCGGGCGCGTCTTGGCTTCATCCGAGGTCAGGATCGCGCTGATGCGGTTGCGCTCGGCGACGGTCGCTTCTTCCGCGGCCGCCGCAATGGCGGCGGTGTCGACGGTGGCCTTCGGTGCGCTTTCGGTCGTGGTGGCCTGAGACTGGGCCATGTCTTGCTCCTCTTCGTCGTCATCCGGGGCGTCATTGCCCCATTCCTCGGCCGACACGGCGTCAGCGTAGGTTCCGATGCGATCGGCAAACCCGACGCCGACCGCCTGTTTCGCGGGGTAGGTCAGGGCCTCGGTCGCCCGGACGGCTTCCTCGGGCATCGCCCGGTTGCGCGCGACCGTGCCGACGAACACGTCGTAGATCGCCGCCAGGCGCTCCTCGATCCGAGCCTTGACGTCGTCCGGTAGCGGCTCGGTCTCGTTTCCATCGACCTTGTGCTTGCCCGCATAGATGTAGGTGAGCACGACGCCGCTCCGCTCATAGAGCCCGGAAAGATCGACATGAGTCGTCAGCACGCCGACCGATCCAACGCCACCAGTGCGGCTCACGGCGATCTCGTTTGCCGCACTGGCGATCGCATAGGCTGCGGAATAGCCGCTGTCGGCCACATAGGCCACAATCGGCTTGTCGGACCGAGCTGCATAGATCTCGTCGGTCACCTCGAAGCACCCGGTGACGTAGCCGCCGGGGGAATCGACCATCAGTGCGATCGACTCGACGTCCGGATCCGAGCGCCCGCGGAGGATGGCCTCGGAAATGTATTCGTAACCCGTCGCGCCCCACGGGGCAGCATAGGGGAATTCGTTCAGCAGGATTCCCTTGACTGGAATCTGCAGCACACCCTTCCGCACGATGTAAGGACGATACTGCTGCATCCAGTGCCCGGCCGGCGGCCAGAATTCCGGCCCGGCCGAGAATTCGGAAGCCTTGTCCTTGACGCCCGAAATCTTCGGTTCGAGTGCTGCAAGAATCGCGTCAAAGCGCTGGTCTGCGAACAAGGCCACATCGTGCGACGTGCGGATCATTGCGACGCCTCCCGCGGCTCGCCGGAAGCGGCGTTCTCGGCATTCGACGGCTCGGTCTCGTAGACGGAGGGCAAATCCAGTTCCTTGAAAATGTCCCGCTCGCGGGAGATCTGCTTTGCCACGCGCCGCCAATCCTTGCCGTGAATCCGAGCGATTTCGTATTCATGCGTCGATAGCATCGACCGCAACCGCATCGTAGCGGCCTGCGTCTCCTTGAATTCGTCGACCTGGCCACGGCCGGCGCCGATCCAATCGCACGAGCAATAGGCGTCGGCATTGAGCCCCTCGTAGAGGGATGGCATCCGCGAACGCTTCATGGTTTCGAGGTGGCCCTTGTTGACCGCTTCCTCGAACCAGCCCCAGTAGGCAAAATTCGCGGTGCCATCGGCGACGAGTTTCTTCCGGGCAGCCAGATGGAGTTCAGTCTGACCCAGGGCCGCCTTGCCGGAAGAGTAATTCGTCTTGCTGAAGTCGCGCGAAAGCTGCTCGTAGCTCATGCCGAGCGACGCCGCGATGTGGCGCAGCATGGACGTCTCGAACGTCTCCCCAAGCGGGCTTTCGGCGCCGGGTGCCTGAATCCTGAGTTTCGTGCCGGGCATCAGCACCGGAATCTTGACACCATCGACCCGCAGGGCCTTGGCCGCGTCGTTGTAGGCCGCGATCCCGTCCAGATAGGTTTCGGCCCATTCGATCGACGGGTTTTGCCCGTCCGCGCCGCCCATGGTCGCGTAGACATCGCCGCTCGGCAGGTCGCTCTCGATCGTCGCCGCATAGGTCGCGGCCACCACTGCACGCTGCAGCTCGATCTTCCGGAACTCCTTCAGCATCTTGATCTCGGACAAGGCCGAAACCAGTTCCGAAACACCGCGCGCCTGATCGGGGCGCTGCATCTCGAAAACGTGGAGGATGTTCCGCCGGCCCCAATTCGGCTTCCGCGCCATCACCCGGCGCCAGTGGAGCGAATAACTCCCGACGCGCGGGCTGATCCAGTCCGAGGGGTGCCGATCGAGAATGTGGTAGGCCACCGGGGCGCCGTAGCGATCCCGCTCGACGCCGCCCGCGATGTTCGGCAGATAGTTGCTGAAGTTCGGGTTGCAGAGCCGATCCGGATCGAGCATCAGGACCGCCGACTGATACGGCCGGCCGTCCGCCGCCATCCATTCGGAAGACGCCAGTACCTCGCCGGTCAGCGCAAACGACCCGATCGCCAGACGAACCAAGCCGGTGAGCGTGTTGATGCGCTGCGCGTCGCACCAGTGATATTCACCATCCGCGTAAAGCCCGAATTTCGCTTCGACCTCGTCGGCGAATTCGGTCTCCCAGACCGAGTCTTCAGTACCGAACAGGACACGGCTCTGCGGCTTCGCATTCAGGAGGTACTGCTCGCCCGCAATGTGGTCCTTCGCCAGGGCGACCGCGCCGGCGATCGAGCCCTCGTTGCGAACGACATCCCGCGCCCGGGCATCCATGACCGGTTTGTCGGGGATGATCTCGGCATTGGCCGGGGCGATGATCGGCGTCCAGTTGGCCAGGTGGCCGAAGCGCTCGGCGCCCTCGTAGGCCCCGCCGACCATTGCCCTGACGCCCCCCGAGGGAGAGGGTGCCCGACTCTCGACCTCGGGGGACACCGATGCGCTGCCGCCGGCCGTCGGCCCGAGCAGGTCGCGCAAATCGTCCGCAATCACGTCGGGCATGTCCTCACCACCCGCCGGACCCGAAGATCGGAACGAACGGCGGGCGGGCGGAAGGCACGCCACCTGCAAGGGCTTCGAGTTCGATGATGTACTGACGCAGGGCGCCCTTGTTCGCTAGGTTGTAGCGGATCGTCGATCCGTCCACGTCGCGCACTTCGACGGCTGCCGTGCCGGTCATCAGCGCGTGATACGCCGATCGTGCCTGTGCCAGCAGTTCCGCCGTTGTCGCCATGTCCGCCGCCCGGGTCCCTTGATCTAGTGCAACCACGTATATCGTGTTTTAGTGCTTTTGCAAGTTGTTTTCGTGCTTTTGCGGATAGCCTGCCGCAATCAGGCCGGCCCAAACGTTTGTGGTAAAAATGGTAAGGGCCGTGACCGCTCCGTCCGCTCCGTCCGCTCCGTCCGGGGTCCTGTACGGAAGACTGTCGAACGTAGCAAAGGACGTCTTGTCAGGCCGTACAACCACGTGAAGCAATATATGATGACCTGCTATAACTGCTGTCACAGCTTCATTAATGGCGTACCGAGACGCAGCCTGAGCTACGAAATTGATCGCGTTCGGTCCGTTGTGACCGGCGCGATCCAACGCGAGCAGCAGGGCGGCCGAAAACAAGGCGTATTGGTCGAAAGTCCGAGTCCCCCGCCCGTCTACAACGATTCCCTGACCGAACGCACCAGCGGCGGCGGCCCGGCGGAGGACAGCGAAGCTCGCGCCGCCCGCTCCGAGAACGGTTGCGATTTTCGAAATGGTCAGTCGTTTCATGAAGTTTGTCCGTTCTTCAAAGTGGAGATTCGTCGCAACAATCAACACTGTTTTCGTGTTTTTCAGGCGAGATTTTCGCCGAGCCGCCGGAAGCGGTCTTTCGCGTCGCGCGCGGCGTCGAACTTCTTCATCGCGCGCTCGGTGCCGCCTTCGGGAGTCAGCACAAGGATGTCCGGATTCGTGCCCCAGTCCGTCGCCCAAGTCGGCGGTGCCGCCCAGTTCAGCTTCTCGATCTCGACGGCCTGCCACGGCGCGAGCGGGTCGTAGGGTCGCACGGCAATGCCGAGGGCGTAATAGGCAAGGTCCCACGCTTCGTTGCGGCGCCCGGCGGGATTCTCCCAGCCTTTCGCCAGCCGGACTTCGTTCGTCATCTGCGTGAAGAACCAGTCTTCGAACCAGGTCGGGTAGCGGATCAGCCCGAGCTTCGCGACCGCCTGCTCATCGGATGGTCGATCCTGTCCGATGCGGCGGCTGACCATGCCGGCGAGCTGGTCCTTCAACAGCAGAGAGTTCAGCAGCAACAGCGGAATGTCGCCGCGGGCAACCGCCTTCTTTCCGGTCTGGTTGCTGTCCGGCCATGTCACATAGGCGCGCGGCGAACCGGGAATCGGGTTACCCTTGAGCAAGACGAACTTCCGATGCGAGCCATCATGCTTCGCGCGCAGGCGGCGCCAGTAGTTATAGGCTTGCGTCGTGGCGCCGTCCTTGCCGCCGGAATCGCAGCCGGTCAACAGGATCGGCATGCGCCGGCCGCTGCCGTCCCCGAGCGAATAACTGCGCCGCATCACGGCATCGGTCAGCAGGTCCCAGTCCTCGCTATAGATCGGCGGCTCCATGGGCAGGAAGCGCCCATCGCCGTCCGGCCGCGAGGAGATGCGCAGCTTGAAGCCATCAATGACGAACATGTCGCCGAATTCCGAGAATCCGTGCACCTGCACCACGAAGCTGCGCGCCTGCACGTCCACTGTCGCGATCAGGAAGCGCACGCCCGGCGGCACGGTCGGATCTTCCTTGGTGCTGCCCCAGTCCTCGGCCATCGCCCGCATTTCTTCCGGGCCACGCTCGGACAGCCGCGCCTTGGCGATATAAGGGAGGCCCTGGTCCGTGTTCGTGGTGGTCCGGAGCTTGGTCTCGTCGAGGGTCTCCGCATAAACACGTTCGGCCTCAAGGTAGCGGGCCACGAGGTCTTCCCACGACTGATAGGCGGCAGCCGGTCCCTTCAGCCAGAAGGTCGCCGAGCGACCGCCGGCGATCCGCATACCGGGCCGGGCCTCGATCGAGCCGTCGGTCGGCCGCCATACGGCACCATCCTTGACCCACCGGCCGCCCCGATTCAGATCGTCCTTCTGGTCCGGCCTCAGGACGGAGCCGCAATGAGGGCAGGGCATGTAGACGCCGGCCGCCGCTTCGGAAATGTCCTCGTGCTCGGGCCACTTCAGCAGATGGAAATCCGGCTCGAACGCCTCGCGGCAATCCGGACAGGCCCAGTACCAGCGGCGGCGGTCGCCGAGATTGTAGAGGCCGAGAATGCCAGTCGTCGGTGGCGCCTCGTGCGGCGTGCGCGGGATCCAGCGCGGATTGGTGACCTCGCGGCCCGGCGACGCCTCTGCCGCGGTCATCGCATACCGGCCAAACGTGCCGCCGCGCTTGCGCGTGAGATCGAACGGCGAGCCCTCCCCGTCGACGTCGTCCGCCATCCGGTCGTAGTCCATGAGCCACTGGCGCGGGACCGTCTTGCCGGACAGGTTCTTGGCGGTCGGCCAGGTGATCGACAGGCGCATCCCGGAGCGCCACGCCTTGTCATAGAGGTTGTCGTCGTTGCGACTCGACGAAATGCGGCACGCTAGTTCCGGGCTATTTCGAACCGCCCGATCGAGATCCGCCTTGACCCAGTCGCGCGCGGTATGCTGCGCCATGTGGACAACCATCATGTCGGCCGGGTCACAGATCGTCGTGTGTGTCAGCCAGTTGATAAGCATTGCGGATTTGCCGGTCCGCGCCGGGCCGACGAAGATCATCGACGAGTAGTCCAGACTCGTGAGCGCGTCCTGCGGCTCGACGATATAAGGAGTCTTGTCGCGCGACCACGGGCCGTTGTGCATCCCCGGCACACGAACGATGTGGTAGCGCCCGGCCGCCTCCGACACGGTGAGATGCTCAACCGGCCGCATGGCCTCGAAGGTGTCGGCCACAAGGGCTTCGAGGCTGGAATACCTCATTCCTCGTCGCCGATTTCCGGCTCAACGGCCGCGACCATGGCATCGACCTCCGCGAGGCTGGGCGGCGTCTGATGCGCACGCACATCGTCGACCAGCGCCTGGTGAATGGAGATCTGCAGATCGGTGACCTGCCGCATCAGCGATTCATACTGCTCCGAAGTGAGGCTCGCCTTGCCGGGCAGGTTCTCGATCCAGAGCTGCGAAGTCTGCTTGATCGTGATCGCGGCGCGACCGCAGACCTCGATCACATCGGCCGTGCGCCACAGGTCGCCGGCCCGCTCCTCCACCATCTGCTTCGAGCGCATCGCATCCCAGAAAGCCTTGCTGATCGCCGGCGGCAGGGTCATCGCGTTCTGCGATTTGATCCACTGCCCGACGTCGATCCTGGGATCCACGCAATAGGATATGGCGACCTTGAAATCGTAGAACGGCGTGCGCTTGCCTGCGAGTTCCGCCCATTCAACCACTGGGCATTTGGCGAGCCTCTTCGCAAGACGCCTGGGCTCCATCCCCAGGATAGTCGCCAGGAAAGTTCGCGTGACCGGACGATGGAAGGCGGTCGCGTCCGGAAGCGCCGTCTGCCCGAGCCCCGCGACCGCTGGATCGGGCTCCTGCACAGCCTGCTCCGCGGCCTTCAGCGCGGCATGGGCGGCCGCTTCTGCCCTCGTCGGTCGCCCGCGGCGACGCTTGCCAGGCCCCGGCGGAGCATTCGGCCCCCGCGCCGGCTTCGGCTTCAGAGCTTTCGGGTGTCCGCGGGCCGGCTTCGACTTCGGCGCTGCTATGGGACCGAGCAGATCCTCATCATCGTCATAGCCGTCGCCCATCACGACGACGCCTCGGCCGCGCGCTCATCGATCCACGCCTGCACCTTCGATTCGGGCCAGCGGGCCACGCGATGCGAAATGCGGACCTGGCGCGGAAACTGGCCGGTCCGCATCGCTGCATAGACGGCGGTCTTCTTGAGGCCAGTTCGGCGCATGACATCGCTGAGGGGAATCAACCGTTCGTGCATCACATCGCACCGTTTTCGACAGCATTGTCGTCACGTATAGGCGACTAAAACAACATTGTCAATAGCACGAAAACAACATTCAAAGCAACTTTCCAACCTCAGCCCTGCGCAGGTAACCCGACCACCAGGTCATCATTTTCACACGGTGTTCCCAGTATTCTGCCGAATTGTAGGCGGCGCGCACCTTGTTCCGTTCCTCGTGCGCCAGTTGTTTTTCAATCCAGTCCGGCTCAAAAAGACCAGTTTCGTTCAAAATCGTCGAAAAAGTCCGACGCAACCCGTCCACCGTCAGCTTGTCCTTGTAGCCCATACGATAAAGCGCATAGATCATCGTGTTTTCCGAGATCGGTTTGCCTCTAGGTCCCGGAAATATCCAAGAGCTTGTCGGATGTAACGCCTTCGCGGCGCGCAGTATCCTACGCAGACCCGGCGTCAATGGTACAAGGTGCTCGCTAGGAACCTTCATGCGTGCTTCTGGAATCCGCCAGCGGTCACTCTCGATTTCAGACCATTGGCCCAGGCGCAATTCGGTCGTCCTGAGTCCGGTGTGCAGGATGGCGCGGATTGCGAGCACGGTCTCTGGCTCACCCTCATAGGCGCACAGGCGCTCGAACAGCTCCGGCACCTCGCGCCCCAGGATCATGGGATGGTGGCGGACTCGGGGCCGCGCCTTGAGCGCCTTGCCGATCGACCCCGCCGGGTTCACGTCCGCCTCGCCCGCGGCGACGGCGAAATCGAGGATGGCGCACAGGCTTTGATACGCCCGGCGGGCGATGTCGAGCGCCCCGCGCGCCTCGATCGGCCGGATGGCCGAGAGGCAGTCCTGCGCGGTGAGGCTGCGGACAGGCATGCGGCCGAGCGGCCGGATCAGGTTCGACCTGACGCGCGCCGTGGTCCTCTTGGCGTGAGCCTCACCCCAGCCGGGCGCCTGCACGGTGAGCCAATCCTCAGCCACAGCCTCGAAAGTCCGGCCCGCGTCTGGTGCACGCTTGGGGGCTTCGGCCTTGGCGCCCGGATTCTGCCCGGCGGCCAGCTTGTCGAGCGCGAGCGAACGGGCCAGGCGTGCGGCGGCGAGACTCACCTTCGGATAAGGCCCGATGCTCAGGACCAAAGAGCGCCCGTCATACCGGTAGGCCAGTCGCCATTGCTTCGCGCCGCCGGGCATGACGTCGAGATAAAGACCGCGCCCGTCGAACCGCTTTTCCCGCTTTCCGGTGCTGTTCGGCGCTCGGCAATGCGAATCGGTCAGCTTCATCGCGGGCTCCGTCTGTGGGACAGCGCCGCCTTTGTGGGACAACGTCTGCGGCCTGTACCACAATCTGTCCCACACTTTTCGCGAACGCATACGAACTCATACGGACGCATAGGTTTCAAATCAATGAAAATCAGGCACTTGCCGAACGCATGCGAACGTATGAAATGCAACTGGAAGGGGTTCTGGTAGCGGAGGAGGGACTTTTGCCCGTTGAAACTACTTGCTTTTCCTGCGCTGTACCACATTCGTACCACAGGCTGAAGAGATCAAAGCCGCCGGGAGAAGGACGTGATCTCGCGCCACTGATGGTCCTCGGTCTTCAGGTCCCCGTTCATCCGGACCGTCCTGGCCCCGTCGGCACGGGCGGAAGGCTCGCCCAGCTCCGCCACATCGTCGGCGTTCAGGTCGACGAGGAGGAACCTCGCCACCCCGAGGGGAATGATGCCCAGGATCAGCATGTTTTCGGTTCCGGCCGCCACGTCGAACGTCCACCCGTCTTCCGACTGATTGGCCAGCACCGCGTGCACCGAATAGCGGATCCCGCGAATATCCGCATAGAAGTGAACCGGCCCGACGTCTTCGAGGCGGGTGACCGCGCCGCCGCCAAGCATGACCAGGCCGGCCGCAAGGAACTTCGCGGTGGCTGAGGCACCTTCGTTGGTCGCCTTGCTCTTCATCCCGATCTGTCTAAACGCCGACGATGCCGCCACCGGCATAGGCCCGCCTCTCCCGGAGCGCAGCCATTCGGAATCTACGCCAATCACTGAGGCCAACGCCTCGAATAGATCCGGCCGCGGCATCATTTCGCCGAGAAAATACTTTCGCACGCTTTCGGATTTCACCTTCAACCCGAACTTCGACATGACGCGGTCAGCAATGAAGCTGTTGCGCCCGTCGTACAGGTCCGGAATGTCAGGATTCATCTTGCACGCGAGTTCCAGTCGAGCGGCGAAATCTGCGTGAGTCTTGCTCCTGGGAGCCTTCATGGTACGAGTTCCCGCTTGCCAAATTTTCAACCAAACAGAGTTGCCGTATAGCACGACATCCCACAAGAATATATGGGCAAGATCGCAAGCACGTCAACACGAATCTATGTAGAAGTTAAGATCGCTCTCTCCGTAGCACGATACAGATCGTCTTGCCGTGCCTCGCGAAAATCCAAAACAGACAGAATTCTCCTGTCGTCAGTGTTTTCAGCAAGTATCCGATAGATCGCAACCTGATGCTTCTGCCCTGGGCGAGGAAGCCGCGCATTCGCCTGAAGGTAGTATTCGAGATCCCACGTCAAGCCGAACCAGCAAGCAAGATGACCTCCAAATTGCAAATTGAGGCCATGCGCGCAGGACTTCGGATGCGCTAGCAAGACCCTGATTTTGCCAGCATTCCAGTCTTCGACTGCCGTCTTGGACTGATTCAGGACAACGGCGTCAGGGTGTCTGGCCAGGATGCGGCCACGGTCGAACTTGAAACCGTAGAATACTAGCATCGGATCACCGTCGGCTCGAAGCAACAAATCGTCGAGCGCTTTCAATTTTTCCGTGTGGACCTCGGCAATGCTGCCGTCTTCCCGATACATAGAGCCGTTCGCAAACTGCAGCAGTTTCATCGTGAGCACGGCGCGATTCGCCGCCTCAACGTCGTGCAGTTCGCTGACAAGAGTTCTCTTGAAGCGGGTATATTCCTGCAGCGCGCTCTTCGACAGCGTGACAGGAACGTCAACGAAAACCGGCTTTGGTAGATTCTTCGGTGGCGGAATCGAAAACACGATGTCTTTGATTCGCTCGGTGATCTCCGCTTCTGCCCCTTCTTTGGCCGTAATCTCGTTCGTGTACTGGTTCTTATTGAAATATTGATCTTCGAACGCCGACAGCGTCTTACCGAGACGCTGGCCTCCGTCGAGAAGGTAGATAGGTCCCCAAAGATTGTGAACCGTTTTCGGCCTAGGTGTCCCTGTCATCTCGATCAGGACACGAATCTTGTGCCGCACCTTGGCCATGGCGCCGAACCGAGTCATGCGGCCGCCTTTCACGACGACCGTCCGGCCCTTCGAGTTCTTCCGCTTCGCCGTTCGGGTCACCTGGCGGCCGGCTTTGAACTGCGAGCTTTCGTCGATGATGACACAGTCGAACGGCCACTTCGCGGCACCGCCGCATTGCTGGTAGAGCCAGGCGAGGTTCTCGAAGTTGATCACCGTGATTTCGGCATTGGCCGCCAAGGCGGCAGCTCGCACCTCTGGCGTGCCCACCGCGACGGCGACAGAGACGAAGCGCGTGTGTTCCCACTTCCGGATCTCGACCGGCCAGGTGTCGGTTGCGACCCGGATGGGGGCCACCACAAGCACACGACGCACCTCGAACGCATTCAGCCAGTCGACGCAGGCCGTCAACACGGCGCCCGTCTTGCCGGCGCCCATCGTCGCCACGATGAGCAGCTTCCGATGCTGCTCGACCAGCTGCCCCATGAGGCGCTGGCCGGCGTCGAGATCGGCCCGTCGCAGCAAGGCAGTCATCTGCGCTCCACCACCTGCCCCATCGCACGCAGCAGCACGTCGACCCCGTCCCGCACGTTGTCGATCACGAACACCGTGACGCCTGCTGCCCGGAACCGACGATGCTCGCGAGCCTGCTTCGGGTCAGGCTCCTCGTCCGGCTTTTTGAACTCGATCCAGATCGTTCGGCCGTAACCGACGAAGATATGATCCGATGTACTGCATCTTGCGCGCGAGCCAGCCGTTGTCCTCGGCCCACGCCACCACGCTGAGTTCGATTTCGTCCTCACGAATTACACGGTCACTCACTGGGCAGCACTCCCGATTCAGAAGAACATTTCCGCCAAGACATCTAGCTTGGTTCGAAAATCTCGATGCTGCGATTTAAGCCCGAGCGGGGCCTGCGGTTCGGGAAACCGGTAGGCCGGCAGACGAAAAGCCATCAGACCGCCGACGGTCTCGCCTACATGCTGGAAACCGGCCAATTCCCAAGTCCTACCGAATGTCTCTTTCCCTCGGACCTTGATAGCCCGAACCTTCCGCCTGTCTAAGAACGTTATCATTGTCTTTGTAGGCGGTTCGCCACAATAGGCCAAAGTCGCCGCAACCGCTGATCGAATCAACTCACTAGCCACGCCAGCGCCTTCGTTGCGGAACATGCGCCACGGCATGCTCAAGTAAGCATCAGCCACGGTGTCGCCCTTTCGATTTTGCTCGCGGTGAGACGCCCAAACCGAAGCGGAGGCTGCGGGGTGCCGTAATACCCGAGAGACTCCAAAATGCTCTCGGTTTCGGCGATGTATCGGCCATAGTCGACATCTATCGGAAATTCATCCGGCAGCGTCATCAAAGGCCGGCAGCCATCTGTCTTCGGAACTTTCTTGAAATTTCCGAGACCATTCGGCTCGGCCTCAAGAATATCGTCCCCGTTTTTCGCCCAATAGTACCGAACGACTTTGCCGAGATAGTCACCCCGCCATGTGGCCCCTTTCGTCACCTTGATCACGGTGACGAATTGGCGAATATCCTGCGACGCCCGGATCGTGTCTTCGATCGGCGTGCCGTATTTGATCAGCGCCAGCGCAGCGTCCGAACAAATCGTCGCTTGCGGGTTCTTCATCAACTGCCCGCGAATAGGGTCGTAGTCGTCATGGTGACTGGACCACGGGTTTGCCAGAGGCCCTTTCCGCTTGTGGCCGCCGGATTTCTTAATCGCGAAGTAACTGTTGACGCTCTGACTGAATACGGATGAATACTCCGAGAATTCCAAGTCGAATTGCGTCTCTTTCTCCCAAAAAGCCGTGATCTGCTCAAGCGCGCACGGACTAAGCCGGTCGCCATCGACGCCTGCGAAATCAGAACGCGGGCAGTGAAACAGCACGCCGTCTGTATTCGCAGAGACGACGCGAATTCCGGCGGCCTCGGCCCGCTCGATAAGCATCAGCAACGCCAGTTGCCCGGTCAACGTGACCGAGATCAACAGATGTGGCGCGTATACGATTTTGTACGGGCTACCCAAGCTCCCAAACGTCCCATTAGCGCTAATCTTAAGCCCCTTATCGATGACCTGTTGCGCACGCAATTCATTCTCAAGTGCCGCAATTTTAGCACGGATCTCCTCTTTACGCCCCATCACACCGCTCCGAGAATACGCTTAGCCTCTTCGAACGATGTCGAACTGCCAAGATAAACCCGACAGCCTTCAACCGTTTTCCGCACAACAAACCTGTCTCCGTGCCTAGTTATCCCTCGAACGCCGGTAGCAGAGTCGTAACGAACCGAGCGCTCTGTCATTGCTAAGGCCGTATCACGATCAATGTCCAACAACTCAATGAACCGCTTCCGATAATCGGCAGCCTTCAAAGCAGTGGAATGCCGCCCTAGGTTATAACGAACGCCGTTGTGATCATACCGCGCTGCAAATCGACCACCCTTGACCGGAACTACGCCTGTTTCCCCCGACGTATTATTCTTGAACCGACGCCGGTTGCGAGCCTGCTCCTGCCTGGTAGCCCACCGACAGTTATCCGGATAATAGCCCTTGTCATTATCAATGCGCTCGATTGAGGCTCCGTCGAACGGAGGCACTCCCATGTCTTCCGCAAAATTTGCAAAATGCTTCCAACGTTCGCAGTACGTGATGCCACGGCCTCCGTAATTCACGAAACCAGGCTCATTCGAATTGCGGCAACGAGACTTCAAATCGGCCCAAACCATATAGCTCGGATGTTCCCGAACATGATAACCGTCGACAGTCTGGCCGCGCGGATGATACGTTTCACTCTTCATCGCCAACCTCCAGTTTAGCTAACTCTGACTTAAGCGCCAAAATCTCCGCCTTAATCTCTTTCGCTTTGCGTTTGGCGACGACCCGCTGATCTCGGATTTCGCGATATACGTCCAGAAACGCCGGCCCGATAGCTTCCGGGTAAAGGCCAAGCGAAAGAATGATCGCCGGATAGTACGACGCCACGTCTGCGTCCACCAGGGCGAAGTTCTGATCGGCCCGCAGCGACCTGTTGCTTTCGGTCGAATGCAGGCCGCCGATGCCCATGGCGTAGCTCGCCTGCCCGATCTGAAACGGAGTCGTCAAGAACTCAGGCAGATCCACCTTGCCGCTTCCGAGCACAAGAAAATCATGCTCGCGGATTTGTGCCAGCATGCTGCGCAATACAGGAGTCTGGAATTCAATGTAGGCCGGTGGCACATACTTGAAGCTCTCGAAGCCTACAGCCCCTCCGCGCGGAATCCGTTTCTTCAGCACCTTCTCGCAGCGCTGCTTGATGACCGCCAGGCCCATCTGCGTGTCCGACATGGACCGCAAATCCATGCCTACCTGCTGTCCGAAATCAATCCGGAGCTGCATCGGCTCAGCAAGCGTTGCCCACAGGTATTCGGTCGCCTGCAGGTCGTTCGCCAGGTATTCGCGCAGCCGGTCGATCTGCGCGAACGTCAGGACCGAGTCGAAATGATACGGCAAATCCTGCATCCAGCGGCCGTGCATCCGGCCGTTCAAGATCTTCAGGCTTGCGAACGGGTTCGGCTGAGGCTCAATCAGGTCGACGTGATCGAAAGCGCGTGGAATCTCGACTCCGATCTCCCGCTCAATTTCCCACCAGCGAACGTTCCGCTTGATGATGATGTCGGAAACTGCCTTGATCTCGGCATTCGTCCGATCGCGACGGGCGAGTATCGTGGTGACGAGTTCGCCTTGCCCGGCGTCGTCTTCTACGAGCGCCTCGGTTTCCCTCTGCTCGCCGTCGATGGCATACTGGACGATGGGCATGTCGTATGTCCGGCCATTGAAAGTCACAATGGTACCGGACAGCAGAATTCGACGCAAAAGGTCATAGTCGATGGTTTCGCGTTCGGACTGCTCGAAAATGCGGATCTTCCCGTCGCGCAGTCGCTTGAGGCCGACAAGAAACACGTTCTTGTAAACTTCAATGTCGAGAACATAGACGGTGCGGGTTGGCGATGCTTCGGTCACATCATCACCAGTAATTCAACAAGCTCGAAATTCGCCGAAGAGAACGTCGGCAATTTCCTCGCGGTGGAGCAGATGTCCGGTTCCCGGCCCGAGGCGCGGGCGAGGATCCAGTTGATCACGGGAACCGCCATCGCGTTCCCGAGCGCCTTGTATTGCGGCCCGTCCGCGGACGGCTTGCCTCGGACCTCGATGGCGCAGTGCGGCTCACTTCGCCTTATCGTCACCGATAAGGAACAGTGCTGTGCGATTTTCACTGGAATGCACCCAACGATGGCAGCAATCACAGAGTAGAGCCAAGTTCCCGCTATCAAGCCTGACGTCTGGATATCGCGTCCAAGACGCAATGTGGTGAACATGGAAAGGTGGTGATGGTCTGCGGTGGACATCTCCACATCGCTGACACTTTCCGCGCTCCCGCGCCCATATGTCTCGGCGCAGTCGTTTCCACTCTGCAAGATGATAGAACTGCTTCCGCTGCTCTGATGTGACCTCGTGATGAGATGTTTGCGCATCATAAGCGCAACGTGGTGAGCAGTATTTTCTGGCACCATAAACGGGAGATACAAATCGGCAGCGGCCGCAATTGGCACACTGGGTCTCGATCTTCCGGGACTGGCTATTGGAACTGTTTCTGGCGCGCAGCGTATCAGCGCACTTGCGGCCGCAAGTCTTTCGTGGTCGAGAAGGACTGTAAGAGACAGGCTTGTCGCAGACTTCGCAAATTCCACCCACTTTTGGTTGGGCGCACTGTCGGCACTTGTTCGCCACCTGGGACTTTGGGCGCCCACACTCGCAAGGCTCTCTAGAAGGTCTGACAAGCGGCATGAATTTAGCCGAACCTCTTGAATATATTCCGGGAAGCCCTGAAGTCTGTGGCACTCGGTCGGGGTCAGGCGGCGGACGGCATAGACCGTTGCCAAGTGCGGCGGTCTGGCCGTCGCTGGCAGCGTGTGGTGGATGCGCGGGTCTGGCCTCGACCGGTTGGCCGGGCTGGTGGCCGTCCCGGCGACGACGAACGTCTCGGTCTCGAAGTCAAGCCGGCCATGCGGCCCGCCATGGGCGCTCCGAGCGGTCGCCACGTCGATCGGCCCGGACTGGTTATTGCCGCCAAACGCCAAAGATCGCGCCCAGCCGCTTTCTGATGATGGCGGCCCGTTTTCTGCGACTTGCTCCAGCGCCGCCTGCAGCGCGGCGGGCAGGCGCTTGCCGCGCTTCGCCGCCCGGCGCAGGATGCCGCTACAGGCCCGCGCGCTCAAATAGAACCGCCGCGGGATCGGCCCGGCCTCCAAAATCTGCCACAACGAAGACGCGACGGCGGCGTTGGGGGACTCCGAAGTGCTGAGCGTCGAGAATTCGCCACGCAAGCCGCGCTCTTGGACCGGCAACCATACCGAAACCTGGCCAGCTTCCCCCGTCAGGGAGAATGATGGGGGCGTCGTGCCCGACAAGCCCGCCCAGTAGACAGCCGAAGGCGTTGTCGTGGCTTGAGAGCACGCCGGGGACGTTTTCCCAGACCACGAGAAAAGGTCGGCTTGGGGCAGCGTCCTGCAGGTCATGCACGATCTCCACGAATTTCATGGTCAGGTTGCCGCGGGCATCGGCGAGGCCCCGCCGCGCGCCCGCGACCGAGAACGCCTGGCAGGGCGTACCCGCAACGATCAGGTCTGGCAGCGGCAGCCCGTGCTCTCGCCATGTCTCGGCGGTGATGTCGGCCATGTCGGACAGCAGCACCCGGTCGCCCTGATTGCGGTCCGGGTCATCCGGACACAGGAAGCCGAACGCGATCTCGCAGGCGAGGCGCCAGTCGATCCAAGGCGCGGCCAGCTCTGGCGTGCCGACCCCCGAGCAGAACGTTGCCCCGGTGGCGCCGGGAGGCAGCCGCATCATCTTGGTCAACCGCTAGCCTTTTTCGACTCTGCCGACGGCAGGACACTCCCGCGCCGACGATAAGCCATTTCGACTTTCTCTCGATCTTCGCCCCTGATTCCACACGAAGCCCAAATATCGGCGCGCTTCACCCGAGTGATCACGGCAAGAACTGCTGATCTCGTGACGCCTTCCTTGCGCGCGATTTCACCGCCGGTCATGTTGTCGACAAACGCCATCTGCAGCCAACGGAGATGCATCTCATCCCTGCGGCGAGGGCTGTTGAATGTCGGCAGCCGATAGTCCTCGGGGTCAAAGTTTGATAGACGCATGTGAACCTCCGGCAGGATTTATGCCCCGCTCTGGTTTCGATTCTGGCTTGGTCAGCCGGCCCTCACATCGCCAGGGGCTCAACTTAAACCGCCGCCGGAGGATCACCGCACCTGCCCGTTAGAGCAGATCGTCGTCGACCGATTCACTGCTGCCGGTCGACATCAGATCTTCGTCGTCGAGATCTTCCAGCTCACCCAGGTCCAGATCAGGCGCGCCGTTGCCCATCCGATCACCCTCCTGATGGCTGCGGATCAGTTCAATCGAGGCGAAAATGCCGCGACTGCCCTTGTCGGTGCCGTAGAAGGAAACGAAAGCGTCGGCGTAGCTGCCGCCATAAAACACGTCAGCGATGTCGCCATAGGCCACCTCGCGCTTGTGGCGATCGAGGAGTTTCGGTCGCTTCTGGCCGGCAGAAGGGCCTTTCGCCGTGATGGCGAAATTGCCATCATAACCCTGGTAGACCGCGCCCTCGCGATTCTTGAATCGCTCGCCTTTGCGGAAGCAGACCCGCTTCGGGCTCTCCTCGGCTATATCCTTCCAGGCTTCCGGCTTCTTCCACGCGACATCACAGGCGGCCCTGATGGCGGACATGACTTTCGCCTTGTTCGCTGCGAACTCCTTACCGGACGCTTCGAGCAGAAGATTGCATCCGTGCGACTCCTTGTCGGACTCATCCGACGTGCGTTTCTTGTCCTTCAAGGAGTCCGTGAAGCTGAGGCGAACGCGCTTCAGCAAAACAGTCCGGCCGTCGTCTTTCTTTTCTTCGGTAGTCGACATGGTTGCAGGTCTCTCGGTTGACAGTTGCCAGTTAGATTTCGTCCAAGTCGTCCAGATCCTCGATCATGGAATCGAGGGGTCGGTATTCCGGCTTCTCATGGTCGGCCGGTACGAGTTTCGGCTGCCCGGGCGCCCGCTCGATCAGGGCAGCCAGCGCGTCCCACGCCTCGGGTTGCCCGGGCTTTTTCCGGCCCGGCTTCAGCAATTTCTCGGCCTGCGGCGGACTCTTGACCTTCTTCTCGAATGCCGCATCGCCAAGCGCGGCGGTCAGCAGCACCTCGGCCTTCTTCGGGTCGCTCCACTTTCGATCACCGCGATCACCGAGCACCAGTTTCGAACCGGGATCCGGATTGCAGCCCATTGCCGCGCCGAAGCTGGCCTTGGCGAGATCGTCGAACCAGTCCGAAACAATCTGCCGATGCTGAACCAGATAGAAGCGGCGTTCCGGAGTCAGGGTGCGGGGATCGGGCATGACCGGCGGCGTGCCGAGGTCGTCGAGATCGTCAAGTCCAGCCATGCTCAGGATCCATTCGTCACGGGCAGCGCAGAGACCAGGCGCCCGCAAGGGGCACCATTCGCAAGCATCTGCTGAGGGCTCGAAGGTCGCTTCGTCCGAC
>ERZ761601.54-NODE-54-length-39104-cov-6.270250_pt1 | contig 39104 bp, 40 predicted proteins | sample MGYA00433092_ERZ761601 | MGnify/ENA primary metagenome ERZ761601 (study PRJEB28899, sample SAMN03785571) | bioreactor sludge metagenome | biome: EBPR Sludge; feature: EBPR Bioreactor; material: 0.22µm filtered reactor supernatant | place: Saint Lucia: Queensland...
TCGACGGTGTCGCTACGTCATCCGCGGCTTTGCCTGCCAAGGAACTCGGAGCGGCTACTGACGGTGCTGCTACGGCTTCAGTGGGAGAAACGGTAGTAACTGCGACCCCGACCGGGGTCGCAGTTTTATCTGGGATGCTTAGCGTGAATGTTCCAATAACTTCCGTAGGTGGGGCAAAGAAGTCAGTTAAAGCTGCTAGTGTCTGTGTCAAGAAATCATCCGGCATCGGGGTCGCTTTGGCTGACGCAAGAGCATTTTGTGCTTGTGCGGGCGTGATTGAATTTACTTGCGCTTTAGGTTGATTGTCTAGAGTCACATCAACTAAGCCAGTCGTAGGATTGGAACTAAGAGTGGCCGTTTGCGGGGACCCTAAAGTAGAGGTGCGTCCCAGTGATTCGGGCATATCTACCGCAATGGTTCCTAATACTGTAGGTTGCGTCGTGTCGGTAATAGACTTAGCGATCGACTGAACTTGCGCTTGGCTAAGCGGACTTAGAGGACTGAAAGGTACTGATATATTGTCGGCCGTTGCCTTAACTGCCGTTTGTGCCGGGGCAGTGGTTTGTGGAGCTACAGTAGGTTGCGCAGGAGTTTGTACTGTAGTGGGGGTAACTGAAACCGGTACGGATACTGGGGCCGTGACACTGACTGGTGTCGATTTAGCGCCAGTTCCACTTACAGTCGCTGGTGCCGCTGCATTGTCCGCGGTTTTTGCGGCAGTGGGTGCTACGACGTCGTCTGCTGATTTCACCGCTACGCTTACTGGCGTAGAAATATTGATGTCGTCGGCAGTGCGAGATATAGCTAGTGCGATGTCGTCGACGATTCCGGCTAGAGATTTACTTATTGCCGCTGGACTTATTGATACTGGCGCGTTTAAGGCTTCAACCACAGCCATCGCCACCGACAAAGACTTACTAGCAGGCGAGACGCTCTGTGTTGGTGTGGTGGCAGACTTAGAACCTAAGGCATTGGGATTTGCGGGAGTGTTAGCGTTGGCAGCGGTTGGTGTCTTTCCCGCGGTAGCACTCGACGGCGTCGCTACGTCATCCGCGGCTTTGCCTGCCAAGGAACTCGGAGCGGCCACGTTATCCGCTGACTTCGCGGCTGTCGCAGCAGGAGTCGCAGCGGTTTGATATCCAGCGGCGTTAGGATTCGCTGGGGTGTTGGTATTAGCAGCGGTTGGTGTCTTTCCCGCGGTAGCACTCGACGGTGTCGCTACGTCATCCGCGGCTTTGCCTGCCAGTGACGACGGCGTAGCCACATTGTCGACCGATTTGGCCGTTTGTGCCGCTGGAGTGGTGGCCGACTTAGAACCTAAAGAGTTGGCGTTGGCCGGGGTGTTCGCTGTAACGTTATCGTTGGCGGCCGTCGGGGCTTTTCCTGATGTAGGGGATGTTGGAGCCGCTACGTCATCCGCGGCTTTGCCTGCCAGTGACGACGGCGTAGCCACATTGTCGACCGATTTGGCCGCGGTTCCAACCGCCGGCGCGGCCACATTGTCGGCCGATTTGGTTGCGACGCTGGCAATTTTTCCCTCGACTACGGCGGAGGTGGTGACAGGGGCATGTACCGTTACGGTATTGTTGGTGGGGTTGTATGAAACCGAGACCGTCTTCCCGGTGGTGCCGGCGGCAGTCTTACCCGCGGTGCTGGCCGCCGCCGGTGCTGTGGCCGCTTTCCCGATCGTGTTACTCGGTGCGCTTATGCTCACTTTGCCGGCTACCGATCCGGCAATTCCGACCGATACCGCCTTACCCATACCTAGCGTGACCGCATCGACGAAGGCTAGACCGAGCACGACAGAAATTGGCTCGTTATTCATATATGCCTGTGTGGACTTTACGCCCGGAATGGCATCAACTACGGCGTTTACCACAGGCGTTGGAGTGATACTCAGTACGGCATTTTGTGCGATACCAACGAACGGCACGGCGTTAAGGAAACTAATAACAGGCGTAGCTACCGGACTCAACTGAGTCGGTGCGACGCCGAATACCTTACCCCACGCTTGGTCCACTAAGGACTCGTCGGGAACGCTAAAATTGTTCGTAGGAGTTACATCTACTATTCCATAAACGGATAATTGAGCGGCTTTATTGGCCGCGTCTAAAGCGTTTTGAGCGGCTTGCGCACTGCTTTTAGCGTCGGAGATTTGGGAGTCATAAGCATCGATGGCTTCGGCCATACTTTTCGATAACTGAGCGGCTTTACTGCTGTCCGTAGTAGCGGCTATCTGATCGGCCATTTTCCCTAAATCGGCCGCTTTTGTCTGAGAAATGTTCGCTACGGCTTGGTTTTGCGTCGTAGGGTTGAGCTTTGAGTCTATGGTCGCTGACCAAGCATCTATCTCGGCTTTGGTGGCATCTAGCATTGCCATTTGAGCGTTTTGCGTTGCGGGATTGAAAGTTGCATTGTCCACCAAAGAGTTGTATTTGGATTCTGCCAAAGATTTTTGGGTAGCGTAGCGACCAATCTCCATACCGAGCGCGTATTGAGCATATTGATTTTTGGAAGTATCGTCGGATTTTGTGGGCGAGTATACACTGCCGACAGGGGCATCAAAACCCGGCATACTGGGAACTCCAAGCTGTTTTCCTAAGCTAAAACTGGTCGCGTCTATTGTCGCATTGTCGAGACTAAACGTTTGGGCCGTAGTCTTGCCTCCGATCGGAGTGGAAGACAAAGTCTTGCTCGTAGGCGTCGGTGGAGAGAATGTAAAACCGGCTGGAAGGCTGGTTGAAAGTGGTTGAGGGCTGAACATGGCGGGATGTTTGGACGCTGCTGACAAGGCCTCGTCCGCACTCAAAGTTGTAAACGACAAGGAGTTTACGGCCGGGGCGGCTCCAAAAGGATTCATAGATTTGGCCGTTGCGTCTGCCGCGGCTTGGGCCGCGGCTAGTCCTATAGCTGCTTTTGATTCAGCGGCGGCGACAGAGGCCACCGACCCGAGCGTCGCGCTCACGTTTCCGACCACGCCGTCGATACCCGCTTTACCAGTCGCGTGCGCTTCGGCAGTGGCGCTAGGGTTAAATCCCGGAGTTTGTCCGTTGGTAGCAGGGGCTAGACCTGCAGCAACCGCATCCATCATCGCTTCCGCAGCCTGCGGGGAGACCCCAGACACTGTTTGACCGTTACCGAAGTCAACATCTACAGTAGGGTTATTCGGATCGGAATCCGGAGTAGCGTCAGAACCTGATACGCTCACTCCTTCGGGTGCGTTAGCTGACAAACCGGCCGCCGCGGCATCGTTGGCCGCTTGGCCGGCGGCTTCGGCCGCCGCATCCGCTGCTTCGGCTGAACTCTGTCCGTCAGGTCCTTCACCAACATCGCTTTCAAAACCTCCAGCCCCGGTCTCTCCTCCGCCTAAGTTGGCCCAGGCGGTACGGGGAACTGCGACCGACGGCAGTACCAACGCCAACATCAAGATCACTGACAAAACACCTTGAAACCAGGAAGCGACACGTTTATTCATATGAGGCCATTGTACTTGACCGGTGGTGTTCGTTGGTGGGAATTTATGCACAGAACCGCATAATTCGAGTCGAGAAAACGACATGTGTGTAACTTGTCCACGTGATATTGCTTTTTAGGCTATTTTGTGATATAATGTGAACAGGTAGGCTAAGGTGACAGGAGGAAACGCAAATGCGCTCGGTAGCTTTCATACTTTTCATGATGGTTGTCTGCTCGCTTGCGCGGGCCGACTCGTTCGCCAAATCGTCGAGTAATAAGGTGTACGACGCCGTCGTACACGCAACTGACCAACAGCAAGAAGACTGGCTAATGATGGTCAGAACTCAACATTGTGACGGCTATCAAGCGGTTCTTGATGAGGTCAAGTACCGTTTCGACAGGCGCACTGAGCAACAAATGCGGGCCGCGGAATGGGACCTTGCGTCCGTACTCGTTATGGCTGCGCTCGATCAGGCGGTGCAAATCGGTACGATGTCGAAATTCTGCCTCGTGCGGATCGAAGATGGCCAGATGGACGAGACCAGCACGTTCATTCTTCTTACGCCGGAAGGAGATGTGGCCATCGGCTATGAAATGGCCCAATCTGATTGGCGAGAAGGCACTGCTTACACTCGCTGGTCCGACGTCCGCCCGAAAGGCTTCCGATACGATGTGCTGTATGTCCGAGACTACACCGGAGGATACCCGGCTGGCTACTGGGAGGACGAAGTTGTGATGCCGATGCAACCTCGCGGCACTCGCTGTGTCGGTGATCCGGATATGGATGACATCTGGCCGGAGTGCATTCCGTAACCCGGGTTGTCCCTGAAAGAGCAGAACCCCTGAACATCACTTGTGATGCCAGGGGTTCTTTACGTCTAGTCAGTTACTTAATGATGATTTTAATCTCCCGGGTGTCCACTCCAAACTCGCCATTCCTTTGACCACCGCACTCGATGCGATAAATGGCGCTGGTCTCAGGCACGTCGTATCCTTCGCTTTCGGTGTTGCCGGTAGTCATCGCACTACCGCTAGCTTTGAGCGCGTACACGCCATTGTCGTTGAGGAAGGGAAGACATTGTTGGTAAGCCGCGCCGTTCCAGCGGAAATACAATCGGGTGCCGGCAGAGATGGTGATCGATTCGACAGCGGACCAATCGGTCAATGTCTTACCATCATTTGCCACTGACTTGACCTCAAAGATCACGTCGTTGGTGAGATTAGAGGTCGGTTCGGTCGAAGGCGTGGGGGACTCGGGAATGGTTTCGTTAAAGAAAATCATTACATCGCGCAGGGAATTCGCCGTTATGATATTTGCGGTATACCCTCGATCAAAAAGGTCGCGGGCGATGCCGTCGGCATATGCCCATGATAGACCCGAACCGCACATGGTGCCGTAGATGTTGCCACCCGCTGTCACTACCTCATAAGCGTAGGCCTCGGCAGGTCCGAACGGATCGGGGCATGCGAAATCGGCTTCGAGGTATACATTTATGACAGTGATGTCGCTTTCCTCGATCTTATCGCTCGCGTCGGTCGATAGGTTTTTCAAGATGCCATCTAGGTTTGCGAACGGCATATGCTCAGGATTCTGGTCATCGCTAGACCCGGTCATCCACCCGACAGCCCGTTCGATAGCGTTTGGCCCGCGCTCAGTAGATTTTCTGGCCGTCTCTATTCCGAGTATGGTCAGAGCGAAAGGATCTCCCGTATAGCCGATTCCCTCCAATTCTTGTCGATAGAATTCGAAATCGGATACCGCCGGCAAAGCCACTTGCCGCTTGGATCCGTCACGCAGGGCGATCGTGTAGTCCTTATATTCGTCCCCGCTCACGCTCGTGTCTGGGTTGACATAAACATATGTGACGAAATCGACGTCACTCAGTTGGAACGCCGCCGCGCCGCCGGTCAATCGCGACCACAATTTAGTGAATATGTTGCCGGGCAGACCGCGTACGTCGAATTCCGTTCGTACCAGCTCACCATCGCGATAACGCTCGATGAGGTAAGTGTAGTCGAAACCATTGTCTGAGCCTACCCCGTTCTCAAAAGGAGGAGCGTAGGTGCCGTCGGAATATAGTACGTTACCTTCCGCATCGAAGACCAGAGAAGGTCCTTCGTTGACCGATTCCTCATCGTCCCAGTCCTGATCGGTATCAGGGGTCGTCATCATGTCGGCGTTTTGAACCGGCAAAAGATCGAACTGAATCGTGCCTCCGGTCTCGTCGATCGTGAGTATCACGGGCACGTAAGGACGAGAGTCTTGGCCCGTTCGGAGGATGGCCGGCAGGTCGGCGTATGTTTCGGTCACGGTGCGGGTGCCGGTCAACCACTCATAGGCGGCGGTCAACAGAGGATGTCCGGAGAAAGTGGTAGTGGTCAAGGCTAGTGCGGCATTGGCCGTTTGGTTTCTCGCGGATCGCTCGAGAGCGGAAGGCGTAGATGTGGCATGACCGTCGCCTCCGTCTTTGCCGATGATGTCGCTTATTATTTTTTTTACGGTTTCTATGATGTCGTCCAGTAAAGACTTCGGCGTGGTCGGACGAGCGTCAGGCTCATTGTCAGGTTCAGCTGGTGTCGTTGGAGTGGGTTCATTCGGGTTGACCCCGTTTTGACCACCTGATCCGGGACTTCCATCTTGGCTACTTTGTCCATCGGGGGATGCGTTCGGATCAGCCGGACTGTCTGGGTCGGTGCCTGTCCCGGGGGCATCAGGATTTTCTGTGGAGGGTGTGCTGGTGTCTGGTGAAGCGGGGCCAGTCGATGGAGCTGTTCCTGGAGTGGTATTGCCACCGCCGGTGTTTCCATTGCCTCGTTCTTCAGCGCTTTGTTGGGCTAATTCTGCTACGTTGTTCCAAGACTGGAGGCCAGTGTTTCCCTTGATGCCCAGCTGTGACACGCGGCCGCTACTATAGCCACCCAAGGTCGTTCCATTGGCAGCGCCTAAATGAGCCAGCACGTCAATATGCATCAGGTCCACGCTACCTTTACCGAAATAACCACCAAATCTGAATGTTTGCGCCAAAGCCTTACCCCCCATCTCATAGGCAGCGACGACGGTTTCGTTGAATATCTGCTGATATATAGGAGCGGCTTGTCCGACGGATAACTCGCCGCGGAACGCCGATCCGGGGTGGTTAGTGATGCCTTTGCCTGTAGGTTTGCCATCAGCATCTTTTTGGAAAACGCGTAAATCGAGCGCTGCTCCTAAGCCTGTCCCTTTTTGGGGGGTGTGATTGAAAGTTTTGGTGAGGGCGCCGATGCCGCGTCTGCCACCGTTAGGTCCTTGAATCTGCACATGATATCCGGGATTTTTAGCCTCGAATGCCTGGATACCCATAGCGACCGCCTTCAAGAGATTTTCGTCCACCAACGCTTTTCCGTCACTGTTATATAGCTTGGCATTCACTCCGTTACGTCCCGACCAAAATTTTTGTACCGCCGCCGGTGAAGAGTCGGAAGTGATCGCGTCCGCGTTGGTCCCGGAGCCATCGGTGACGTTACTGGGGGAGGAGGCCGCTCCGGTCGAATCTTTGGCTCCGGCTACGGTCCCATCGGCTTGAATGGCTACGGTCGGACCTGAAGCGCCGATGATGGCTTCGACAGCGGCTTGGGTGCCGGGATCGGCGGCTCGATAATGCCCGTCAGCATCTACCACTGTGGGTACGGATGGAACAGCTTTGGCGAGCTCCTGTCCGCGCTGCGCTGTAGCGGCGGGTACGTTTTTACCGGTCTCGGCTCTAGCAGTAGCTATGGCGAGCGCTTGACCGAGTGGACCGAGGATGTCATTTTTGGACAAAGTTTGATCACCGGAGAAATCGGCACAGCCATCGCAGTTCAGGCCTCTGACTATGCCGGCGATGGTGGATGTGTGCTGGCCGGGATTGTTATTGTCGGAGGCCGGCGCGTAACTGCTGATGATTTTGGACAATGTATCGTTGCCGGCTTCGATCTTATTGTTCATATCAAGCATGAAAGCTCTAATCGCCTCCTCCTGAGTCTTGAAGGTGTGAAAACGGCTGTCGCTGTTGCCGTCACTTCCCAGTAGGTCGTTATTGGCGGAGGTTTTTTCGATATTGAACAAATTACATCCTCCGCTGCAGGGAGTGCCCTTGGCATTTTGCGCGGCTGGATCGCCGGCAGGGTCGCCACCGCCTGACCAATTGTCATTCGATGATACGGGAGAAACGTGTGAGGTATTGCTGTTCCCTGTCGACCCTGCACCACCACCGTTGCCGGTAGTGGGGCCGGGGCCACCTTGAGATCCGGCCCCTGTGCCACCGGTACTCGGTCCGCTCGGCCCGGTCGTTTGCCCTCCGCCACCACTGCTATTGTTCGATCCGGTCGGTGATCCGGTGGACGATGTTCCAGGTCCTGCCGGACTGTTGCCGCCTCCAAGACCGGTGGCCAAGCCATCATGGTCCGACGCCGAGATACCCGAAGTCTTACCTCCGCCCGCGCTTCCCGGCGCGTTACTGTTACCACCGGTCGCGGCTCCGGCGCCACCAGCGCCAGTCCCTCCAAGAGAAACTCCCGCGACGGCGTTTCCTAGCGATATGTTAGGTGCCTCGGGCATGCCAAAGAAGCTCGACTGCAGAGAGTCTATTTGAGCGTCTATGTCGCCGAGATCGGCCTTGGCCTTGGCCATAGCGGCTTGGTCGTTGTCGTCGAAAGCTTTGTCCAGCGCGACATGAGCCGCCGCCTTCGCGGCCATGGCGGGAGCGACGGCCGCGGTGTAGGCCGCGAACGCCTTAGCGTCAGTGGTGACATGAGATTTGGGGGAGATATTCACCTGAGCCGTATTGACAGGGGTAGCGTTAGCTACAGTCACGGGATTTAGGGCACTGAGGACCGACTTGGCGGCACTGGACAAGGCCGCAGCCGCATCTGTGATGCTCATATTAGCAGCGGCTGACACCATGCCAGCTGCTGCATTGGCCGCGGCTAAGCCCTGGGCCGCACCAATCTCCGCTTGTGCGACCGACTGAGGGTTTCCGACTTCGGCCGTCATACTCCCCACCACGCTACCTAATTCTCCCATGGCGTTCGCTGACAGCGTGGCGCCGACATCGATACCCGGAACACTGGAACTGGTGGAAGGATTGAGTCCTTGAGCCTGGGCGTCGGCGATAGCACCAATGGCCGCCATGGCGGCCTCGACGCTCATAGTCACACCGTCGACGCTCACCATGCCGGCGACCGCGTTGGCATCCTTGGTGGTATCGACCGCGGTCACGCCCACCTCCACTCCCGCCACCGAAGCGGCGGAAGCCACCGACTCGGCCGCGGCCGCGCTCGCGGCCGCTTCGGCCGAATCGGAGGTGCCATCGCCGTCGCTGTCGGATTCTCCTTGGCCGGTGCCAGCACCTTCTCCACCACCACCTCCTACACTTCCGTATTGACTGCCGTCGGCTTCGCCGCCGGCCGCTCCCTCGAGTGCCGACACGGGGAAGGGAAGTACCAACGCCAACATCAACACCACTGACAAAACACCTTGGAACAAGGAAACGACACGTTTATTCATATGAGGCCATTGTACTTGACCGGTGGTGTTCGTTAGTGGGAATTTATGCACAGAAAAACACGTTAGATGTCTAACGTGCGACGGAAACGAGTAAGCGCCGCGGATGGAATCCGCGGCGCCTGGTAGTTCTTGTGAAGGGAGTTGTTCAGCTCCCGGGCTTGGGAGCCGCCGGCAGGTCGCCGGCGGTCGAGATGAGGTCGAACAGCTGCCGGGCGTGCGCAGTGTCGCGTACACGAAGCGGCGAGATGGGGAGTCCGTCGACCATGAAGACGTTGGCGTCGCCCTCGTCCTCGTCGCGACAGCGGATTTTGGTAATCCGCGGCTCGCCACCGAGAACGATCTTCCCTTCGGCGTTCCTTTCCGGGGCGATCCAGAACGTGACGCCATGGTCACAGGTGACCTTGACCTCCTGGTTTTCAGCCAGCTTGATTTCGTCGGCCGAGGCCGGCCCCGAGAAGAACATGGCGGCGACCATGAAGACCGCCAGGCTCATCAATGATTTGAACATCGTCTTGCTCCTATTGGTCCCCACTGAGGCGGGGGATACTGCCTACCTATCTTATACCATATGACCTATTTATTGTAAAGTACCGGTGCTATGATACGGATCGCAACTCTTCCTGCACCACTTTAGCGTCGCTCCAGGGTTGTTTGGCACCATTGGCACCCATGATGTACGGATCAGTGCCTTTGCCGGAGACGAGGACGTAGCCGCCATCGACCGCGACCTCGAGCGCGCGCTTGATGGCTTGGCGGCGGTCCATAATGATCTCCAGTTTCGATTTGTCTTCGATGGCCATGGCCATCTCCTCGACGATCTTCCGGGGGTTCTCGTCGTATGGGTCTTCGTTCGTCAAAATTATATGATCGCAATGTCGTTCGGCTATCGTTGCCATCTCTGGGCGTTTCCATTTGTCGCGACCGCCGCCGGTGTTGCCGAGCACGCAGACCTTGGGAACGTCTTTGAAAGCCTGGTAGAGCTTCTCGAGCGAGTCGGGAGTATGGGCGTAGTCGACGACCGCGGTCACTTTCTTCGAAGCGTCGCGCGCGCTGTGGAAATGCTCGACCCGGCCCGGTACTTTCGACAAGGTCCCGAGAGCCTTCTCGATGTCCTTCCAAGAGATGTCGAGCGCGCGCGCCAGGGTGATCGCGGCGAGTGCGTTGTAAACGTTGAACAGTCCGACGATCGGGAGGCGGATAGTTATCTCCTCGTCATTCTCCTTGAATATCAAAGCCGCGCCGTCTTTGTGGAGGTTGTAGAGTTTGAGGTCTTGGAGCGAATAGGGGAGTCGTCTCTCCACATCGATCGCCAGAAAATCGTTACCGTGTTCGTCGTCGGCATTGGCGACGATATAGCGCGGGCGTTTCTTCGACGCCTCGAGCGCGCGCGCGATCTCCAACTTGGCCCGTTTGTATTTTTCGAAGGAGCCGTGCGATTCGATATGCTCGGGGGATAGGTTGGTGAATATCAAAGCATCGAACTCGATGAAGCGATGCCGATATTGCTTGGCGGCTTCCGACGTCATCTCGATGACCGCGTATTTGCATCCCGCGTCCACGGCTTCACGCAAAAAGTGTTGAACGAAGAATCGTCCAGGAGTGGTCATCTTATACAAATTCGGCCGGACGTCGTCATCGATCTGGAATTTGATGGTGGAGAGGCTGGCGGTTTTTTCTCCGGCGGCGTGCAGTATGGTCGCCATGAGTTCGACCGTGGTGGATTTACCTTTGGTGCCGGTGACCGCGATGACGAAGATGTCTCTCGACGGATGTCGATAAATATAGGCACCTAGTAGCGCCAGCGTGAAATGATATGGGGGACGGAACCATGACAACAGCTCGTTCGGCAGCACCCTTTTGATCCAGTACAGTATCGTGTCCATGCATATATTATACATTCTGGACTCAGTTTTCTGACTAGATCAAAGGCCAAAACACTTATGCTGGACAATTTATCTACAGTATGCTGTACTGAAAAACAGTGGCGAGAATGTTCTCGCGGGGGAAAGGAGAAAACCCATGTTCAAGATTATGGTGGCGGTTGCTTTCACGCTCGTTTCAGTCTCGGCGAGCGCCGCCGACTTCAAGCTCGAAGACGGCAAGTACACCACGAAGTTCGTCAATTCGACCACGGGGGTGGTCGAAGGTTGTGGGGACTTAACGGTCACAGGGGGCAAGTTCCACTATCAGTATCGGCCCAAGTGTGGAAAATCCGTCACTTTCCGCTGGGAGCCTAAACTGAAGGGTCGCGTAATGCGAGTCGGCGATGCTCGCTTCGAAATATCAAAGGTCGCCGGCGGTCGTATCGAAGGGGTGTGGACGCGTACTCGTTCGCAGGTCAAGATCTTCCCCGGGGCGCTTTTACTTTAGTTGGATACAGTAATGACGTAAACCGGGTCCTCCTCATTCGGAAATAGGTCGAGTAGTCGGGAAATTATTCGTTCATCGAAGCCGCCGATGGGGCAAGTGCATAGGTTAGCCGCCACTGACGACAAAAGAATGTTTTGGGCCACGTGTCCGGCTTCGAGTAGGCTCAGATTATAAGAAAAATCCCGATACTTTTGCTCCGATCTGAACCAGCGAGAGGTTAGAACTATGAGCGCGGGGCAGACCTGGTTAGCGGAACTTTTTATAACTTCGGCCATGTCTTCGTCTTTGACCGGCCATAGTCTTTCTAGAGAGTGGTTTTTTGGTTGGTAATGATAGACACGATTCCCCTGGTCGCCGATCTTGCCGATGAGGTAAGCTTCGATGGGATACAGAGCTCCGCCTGAAGGGTAGGGTCGATGAATGCCACCTTCGTGTTGTTTCATGGCTATTCCAAAAAGTTCCCCAAGCTGCTCGATGGTCGGCGGGTTATTCGTCGTGTCGCGGCATGACGATCGATGTCGTGTGGCCTCGTGCAGGCTCAACGGACTCGAAGGAGTCGGCAATGATATATGAGGGAACCTCACATATTCTTTGGAAACACCGGTAACTAGAGTCGATGGTTCGACGGCAGGTCTCTGTTGTCGTCTTGATTCGCGCAAGTATTCGTTTATGGCATGTGGCAATCCGCTCATATCATAATTATGTCAAGCAAAAGGGTGAGGTTCGTCGACGTAGGGCTTCTCTAACGGTTCGTACCCGAACATTCTGGGCACTTCCTTGAGTCTCTCTCCAGACAAATATCGATAATGCTCGTTTTGATGCATAGGCTGTAGTTCAGGCATCGTGACCATCTCTACTTGCCATGGTGAGACATTGTATTTAGATTCTCCCAAAGAAAGCGTGACCATCTCGTAGTCTCTGGATCGTGTCCAGGACAAAATGTGATCCAGCTGTTCTGTGTCGCTATGGGCAGTTACTTTCGGAAGCCGGTCGTTTCTATCGGTAGACTCGCCGAATAAGAACCGTAATTTTTGGTCACGACCAGGTTTGGCCCAGTAATGCGCTCTTTCCATATGATCGATATGGGCAGGGTCTTTGTGGTCCGGCCATTCACCGTCGCTGTCCAGGCGCCGCCTGATGTTTTGACGAATGCGTAGAGCTTCGAGTAAAGCCCCTTCCACCGCTCGCCCCAGATCATAATGAGCCTTGAGACCGATGGTGATGCACGGCGCGTTGCCGTACGTATCTTCTACCGAAGCGCAGATGGCGTAGGTTGGGGCATCGGTAGCGAGCCTGATAGCTCGCGGCTCCAATCCGTATTGCCGGCAACGTTCGATCAAATTCAATAGGCTGGGTCTACCGGCAGCGATTTTTTCTAGAGCGATACGGGGTAGTCTTAATTGATTGAGCCAGGTGATCATGTAGGCATCCCTTTCGATTATCTCTAGCACTCCACGGAGTATCGCGCCTTCTTTGGTCGGCCAGGTGGCCAGGCCGGTAGTGATGGGCGTGCGTATCATCGGTTCATCCTTAAATTGTCCGTCACGCCCGCTTAAGAATATTTGCCCTGGTACCAGCACCTGTTCTCTTTTCGTGACCGATCGAGCTTTTATCCAGTTGAACGTACTGTCATCTGTGAGTTTAAGGCGCGTAGATAGAGCACGCTGTTCCGGGGAGAATCCGGCGAAACGAATAGGGGAGATAAAGTACTTGCCCGATTGTGAGACCTCTTTGGTGCTCATTCTCTCACCGTGTTTGAGCCAATGATGATCGCTGAACCAAATGAATCTTTCTAATGCTTCCGCCAGTGCGGACACCAAGGCGTCTTCGTCGCTCGAAGCAGACATACCGCCGGCCATGTGTCGGTCTGGTGTGGCGCAACGTACCGTCCAGCTATAGCGCAATGGTTCATCCGCATAGCCGAAATTTTGATTGTAAGAGGTTATCACTCCGGCAGATCGCAGTTTTGTGGCGATCTTGAACAGCGGCAGTAAGTCCGCTCGCCCATTGGGGATACTGTCCTTACTAACTAAAAACTCGGCACTCAGTCGTTTTTCTATAAAAGCGATGAAGGCCCCGACCGCCTTGGTCTCGAAGCCTTTGCCGGTACTCTGCAATATCTTGGTAAAAGGCAAGGCGTCTATCAGCATCTGTGCATGGTATCAGGCTGACAGTGGCGATTCAAGGAATGCCGGCTATCAACAAGTAAGTTTGGTTTTGCGTCAGCTAAGTTGTTATGATGGTCAGTGATCATGGCAATAGTAAATTTAACAAGAAATTGGACATCGACAGCGTGGTCGATTTTGTTGGTGGTCCTAGGATTTTTCATGGTGGTTTTCAGCATGTTTTCCGGCCGAAACGTTTTGAAGAACGAGGTGGGAACAATTTTCTCTGCTAATGTCGCCCACGCTGAAACGCCAAGTACGAGCTGCGAATCCAGCGGTTGCGGTGATGGCTGTGCCAGTTGTGGCTGTGGTTGTAGCGGTAACTGCGCGTCAAGTGGCGCAGACGGCGAAGGATCCTGCGCATGTGACTGTGGTTGCGACGGGTGTGGCCAAGCTTGCGGCACATCCAGTTGTGCCGAATAGTCTTTAAATTTTATGCACCTAGGCTTAAATCGCAAATTGCTTATGGCGGCCGTCGTCTCGACCATGTTCGCGATCGGCGGAGTACTATATTGGTACTGGTATTCGACTTCCGATCAACCTGTAAATTCTGCTGACATGGCCGCCAAGGAGGCGATGTTGGAGAAAACGAGCCAGCTTCTATCTGCCGGCGATTATCAGGCGGTATTAGAGGAGGCGAACGAATTATTGCAGGACAGTGATCCCGCTATTTCCATTCGCGCGCAACGTTTTGCTAACGAAGCTAACTTTATGATCGGCTCCCGTGAATCCCGCTTGGCAGCGGTGCGGGGCACTGAAGATCTGTTCATTAGATTGGATGGCTATCCTGAGGATCAGGGATTGGTCGTGGCCAATTTGCTCAATTATTTGAGTATGGCGCCTGAGGGTTACATTTTCGATGAGATATTCAATGAGGGACCATTCAGCGCTTTCTTGGTCAAAGGTAGCTATATCGATTCAATTAAGAATCTGGCCGAATACTCCCTAAGTCTCAAACCTACGACTACCGCCCTAGCTCGTGTCGGTTGGTGGCATGCCGATAAGATTTTGGAGGTGTCTAGATCATACGATTTAGATGCGACGGCTAAAAAAGCGGCGGCTGACGAGATACTAAGCATACTTGCATCTCGTCAAACTTTGTTTGCGCAAGAAACAGATGCCGCTGGCGATGATTCGTTAGCTGGAGCTAATTTCTATTTCTGGCAGGCCTCGCTTTATCAAGCGGTCGCACGCGTATATCCCGAATATATAAGTGAGGCATTAGAATCACTCCAAGCGTTACATGGTGAATATGACGCGAGTAAGGAGCTTGGTAACGGTCTATCGACAATAGCTGTGCTCATTCCGTACGCTGAGCTCTATTACGCGCAGGCGTTGTATGAGGTCGAAGGCGAAACTTCTTTATCGCAAGTGAAAGAGCGTCTAGCTATCCTTATCGAAACGGTCGAAGCCGATCCTGATATTCATCGTGCCGGATTTATCGCAATGATCGAAAGGCAGGCCGCATATGCCCCGCGATATCAGATGTTCCGACAGCCAACTTACGCGCGATTCATCGAAGAGGTGCCAGAGTTCAAAGTCTTCCTAGAATCATACGGATGGAGTCCAGCGACTGAGTAGGGCGGTGGAAAGTGGTCTGTGGTAACCTAAATCGGTGATTAAGACCGACAAATTTGTATTTCAAAAAGCCGTCTTCAATCCGGCCACCTCGGGTTTCGAGTTTACCTATCGCGTGGTGTCAGGTGGGAAGGAGTACGTTTTTACCGACAACTTAATAATTCCAGGTCCAGAGGTATACGCTCTTTGGAGCAAAGTACCAACTCAAATTCAAAAAGCTCTCTTGGATTCGCTCCATCTGATGCTCGGCGTGCAGTACTGGTCGATGTTTGTTGCTGAAAAGATCGAGATAAATAGTACGGAGTTGACTGCCGAGCAGGCAAATTTTTGGAAAACCGTCTACACCAAAGGCTTGGGCGAGTTTTTCTATGTCAATAAAATCGATTGGAGAGGTCTGGTTAAATTCCCTAGCACCAAAGAGACCGATATGGATCTACAGCCTTACCCCCGCGCGCCACGTTCGCTGCTGGCATTTGGAGGCGGTAAAGACTCGATTGTCGCGGCCGCGATGCTGAAGGAGAAAGGAGAGGACTTTTCCTTGTTTTCACTTGGGGCCGCGGCCGTACAAGTGGAAGCGGCCGAAATAGTCGGCAAGAAATTAATAACACCGAGAAGAAAGGTAGATCCGGCAGCTTCGTCTTTGATCATGGCGAAGGAGGTTTATTCCGGTCATATCCCATATACGGCCATCTATACCTTCACCGGGCTGTTGATTGCGATCTTGTTTGATTTTTCTCGTCTCGTTTTCGCTAACGAAAAAAGCGCGGATGAAGGAAACTTAGATTATTTGGGGATGGAAGTGAATCACCAGTGGAGCAAGTCAAGCGAGTTTGAGGTCCTAGTAAAAAAATACATTGCCAATTTTGTCACTAAAGATATCGAGACGTCCTCTATTATTAGGGAGTACTCAGAACTAGAAATAACTCGAAAATTTGTCGACTACCCACAGTATCATCATACTTTTTCAAGTTGTAACGCTAATTTTGCGTCAGGACTAAAACCACCTAGGTCGCCCTATTGGTGTGGACGTTGCGCCAAGTGCGCCTTCGTCTTTACGGCCTTGGTGGCTTATATGCCGAAAGATAAAGTGGTGTCGATAGTGGGGAAGGATATGTTCGCCGACGAGTCGCTTTTGCCACTGTTCGAACAGTTGGCCGGCGTGCGCGACTTCAAACCCTTCGAATGCGTCGGCACCGGGGAAGAAATGCGCACAGCGCTCTCTGCTGCGGCTACCCGTAATTCCGCAGAAAATTCGATATTACTAGACTCATTGATTTCTAGATTCACAAAATACCTAGATTGATTTGGCAGGGAAGTCTGTGATCCACGCCGTTATTCTTGATTCAGAAAAAGGGGAAGCCCATACCGTGATAAAAACTCACCTCGTGCCCCTAGGAGAGTATGTGCCTTATCGCACGATGTATACACTTTGGCTTTTTGGCAGGAAAGAGTTTTTGCAAGAGTTTTCGAGCAAACGATCGTTTTATCCGACCAATGAGATTGACTACGTATCGTCTGGCGAATTGCCCGGTGTATTATTTTGTTTTTCTGGCACGTCTCCATCTCAGGTTGCTAGTATCGTTCGTCGGCAAGACCCGCCTTGGATAGCGCATATCGTGTCGCATAGCTGGTTTAATGGATCACCGCTTCTGTCTAGACATCTGGAACAGGCTCTTCGAGTGGAGGCAGTTCATAGAGGCATTCCGATATTGGAAACCGGCAATATGTCCAGTCACGGGGTTTTCTATCCTGACGGTAGCATCTCGCGCGGAACACTGCGCGACACCGGTGACCGTTGGGAAATCTACGAATACGATCTGCAACGTGAAGAACGTTTCTGACAATCTGAACAGGGAGTGTTCTCACATTAATTGGGTGTGTTTAGTTACCCAAAATGTTCCCTAATTTAGAATCAGGCTGGACTTTTTGTGCTATACACATAATGTTAACTCCATTGTTTGCCAAGTTACCACTACCGTTCACTTCCATTTCCAAATTAAATAATGTTTCAAATACGTCTTTGTTGTCTAGATAATTAGAGATATGACTTGAGTGATCATAAGCCATACTAGTGTCTTCTTTGCCGGGTTTGACTAGTGTTGGTATGCCAAAAGTTCTGAGAATAGCGAAGTCGGCGGCGGTCAATTGCGACTCTAGGCTTCGGCATGAGAACGTGTGTAATTCTGGGAGATCTTCGTTCCAGACAACCTTCATTTCATTCTTTAATCGTGAGAGTTCGGCGATGCTGGCGTGGTGATTGTTTATTTTGGAGTACAAGGCATTATAGTGTCCATGTCCCATTACAACCAACCTCCCACCATCTTTTAAGACGCGGTACATTTCTTGTGCGGCTCTCCCAATGTCCTGACAGTAACTCAATGGTCCATATAAGCAAATGACATGATCATACGTCGCGTCTTGAATCATGGCCATGTTAGTCATGTCGGAGACAACGGTTTTTACCTGGTGTTCAAGGCCGGCCTTTTTAGCGTATGTGTCGGTGATTTCTAATAATTCAGATGAGCTATCTAATACTGTCAGTGTCGCTCCAGTATCATTACATATCTTCAAGGCCCATCGTCCGGTACCGCCCCCGATGTCCAGTATAAAAGTATCAGTCTTGCAATGAGGGTATAGATGCTGTTTTAAAAGCTCCGCAACGATCGAGTCAGACAGTCGCCAAAAATTACTCCTGTCTCTCACGTTTTCCACTATATGGTAGTGATGGTCAAAAAAAGACTGGAACCTAGGATTATTCATGTTTATTTTCAATACTTCCTAGTCTAATACCGTGGCCCCAAGGATACAAAGGGAAACAGGCTTGACTTGTAGCAAAAATGTATGTACGATAAGGTCGGAGATCGGTCACAGAATGTGACCGGTATAAAACGGGAGAAGTTCTGATGAAAAAATTCGCTACCGCTTTGGCCATCGGCCTTTTCTACTCTGGTCACGCACATGCCCAATCACAGTTGCCTGACGGCCAGTATGTCTCGTATATGTCTGGCCAATGTGCGGCAATTGAGCTGGAGAAGGGAGTGCCGATCAGCTTCAAAGTGGCGGCCACCTGCCAAGAGCAGGACATGGCCGCGCCGGCGGTTATTGTCCCGAAGAAATCGCTGAAGGTCAAAGGAAATAAGCTGACTCTTGGCGCGGCCAAGCTCCAGGTAGTCTCGTATGATAACGGCCTGATAAGGGGACGTTGGACATTCCAGGGTCAGACCTATGATGTCGTTTTCATTCGCCAGGACGGCAAATAGAAACAAGGCAAACAAATACCCATGCCATCAACCTTCCAAGTTGGTGGCGTGGGTATTCCGTTTATAATAAGGGTGATGATGCCGAAATTACTACTCCACAACCTATCGATACCATTTAAAGACACGGCGTCTGATATATATGATTTCGACCAAATGGCCCTATTCTTTTCAGAGGCCGGAGATACTGTGGTCACGAGACACTTGCCGAATCCTGATTATTTGAAATTTTTGTCCGATTTAGGAGTGATACCTAAGTCACTCAACATTGTTGTAGCGGGTGAAAGTGCTGATCCTTACGTGTTAAGAGATAAATTGGAATTGGTCAAAAAAATTCGTCTTGGTGTCAGTGGCGAGACTATTTTTGACGTATTCATGCCATCTCTTTACGAAGAGGAACTGGCAAAAGAGCTAAATATTCAATACCCGTATGCAACATCACAATATGAACGTTTTGTCGGTAAAAATAAATTTCGTGTCACGGCAAAAAAACTCGGACTGCCTATTCCGAACGGGTACCAACATCACCTAACAAGGGTACAATTGTTCGTGTCAGGGGCGAAACTTTTTCTTCTTGGAGCCCGAGAGATAGTAATTAAGCAAGATGATGGTGTTTCGGGAAGTGGCATAGTACGCATTAAGCGGAGGGCCTTTTTGAGGTTGGCTATGAATGGCCGTATATGGCCAGCTACGCGAGTAGAACCATCAACCGGACGAGGTTTCGTCGTGGAAAAGTGGGTAGATTCTGTTGTTTATAGACCCAGTGTTCAGGTGTTTATCGATGTCTCGGGTGCTGTTAGGATTCTGTCGGTCCATGACCAGACGATGCGTGATAATGGCGTGACTTATTCAGGATGTCGATCGCAACACTGGTTACCGGGCGAGATTGTAGCCAATATGAGAGAAATCGGGCTTATATATGCACAGCATCTGGTTCAAGAACATTTCAGTGGGCATTTTTCAATCGGTGGCATCGTGGATGTGGCCGGCAGACTCTACCTAAATGAGTTAAACCCCCGTCGGGTAATCTCGTCTTATCCATATCAGATAATTACTAAGTTAGGGTTTGTCCGTGATACAGTGCCTTATGCAGTGGTTGAAGTGTTCAGTGAGCGATGGTACGGACTCGATGTCGCTATGCTGCTTAACATTTTTAAAACAGAACTTTATGATAGTCGGAAAGGTAGGGGTATCATACCTTTTGACCTGAAATTCATGGCTCATGGTCAGGTCATGTTGATGGTAATCGGTCTTTCGATAAATGACGTGGAAGATCAGATAAAAAAAATATATGAGCACTATTCCTAGGTTGGTCAGTACTTGGGCCTTAATGCAAACTATCCTGGCCTTGTTTAAGGTGGGTGTGTTTGCGTGTCTAGAGAAGGAAAAAGGGGCGCATCTCTCTATCGTCCTGGCTGAAAAACTTGACCTGAAGGCAGAGGAATTAGAGGCGTCATTACATTACGTGTCCCTATTATTACCGGGTATTTTGTCGCGGAATCAACTGAATGAATACTCACTAGGTGCAGATTATTTCTCACCTTATTTTCAAAACTCTCTATACTTTGCTTTAGCTTACGCGCCGGTGATCAATAAGATTGAACAGATCTTGGCAGGAGATAGCCTATATGGCGCGGATGTGCAAAAAGATCATAAGTCCCTGGGAATATCGAGCAGGATATTTATCGCGAAGGTCCAGGAAGAACTTCTGGGCTTGCTTAAGAAAGAAGAATTTGAAGTGTGTGTGGACTTGGGCTGTGGTTCCGGCGACCTGTTGACTGAGATTAAAAGACAGCATCCGTGTCTGGCAGTGGGTGTAGATGCTTCGAGGGAGAGTCTAGAGGAGTCCTTGGCTATAGATTTCATCGAAGGTGATATTGGCAGCCCTGGTAGTTGGGTCGATTTAATACCTCCAGGCAAAAAAATCTTTATCGCGAGCATGGTTCTCCATGAGTTACTCGTTGATATCGCACGTATCAAAAGTCTTTTTGGTGAGCTACGGAGGTTGTTTCCAGGTTCATCGATGTACGTGATTGAATACCCCTGGCTTTCGGACGCTGAGCTTCGGGCGATACCCGAAGACTTCAGACACCTCAATGCCGTCTATTACTATATCCACCCTTTGACCAAACAAGGCAGGCCAAGAAGCGACAAAGAATGGTCGTCGGTATTCTCCGACTGCAAAATAAAAAACGTTACACGGTACCAAGGGTACCGGGGCTGTCTGATTTATAAATTGGCGTTATAGTTGTTTTCAACGCATAAACTATTGCAGTCATACCCTAATGCTGGCATGATTATTAGCAGGCTGTATTTTACAGATTGTCGATGCGGCCAATTTCATCGCCCAGTATGCAATTTTTATCGTCTCAAGAATATATCCAAATCGCCACTGTCGGCTTTTTGGTAATGTTACAGTATTTAGGACTGGGCGCAGAGTCGCATGGTCTGTTGTCGGTCCTGCCGGTCTTTTACTTATGTTGCGGCAGTTGCAGTAACGGTAATTGTCCGGCGTGTTGTTCCCAGGGAGGAAGCAGTAGTTCCAGTAGTAGTGGAAGCAGTAGTTCCAGTAGTAGTGGAAGCAGTAGTTCCAGTTCCAGTAGTAGTGGAAGTAGTAGTTCCAGTGGTAGTTCCAGCGGTCCTTCCACCCCGTTCGTGTATGTGTGGGATGGAGCTAAATATGTAATGGACAACGATGTGATGTTTGGCAAGCCGACTAGTCGTTTTTCTAATCTTACTGAAGGTAAAGAGCACTATATTAAGGGCAATGTAACTCCAGATAGTTACATACTACAAAATGAAGTTAAAATTAATGATGGAAGGGTACGTATTCAGATAAAGGAAATTGAACCAGAGAAGAGTAGCATAGACTTTGTGACGCTAGATAGTGTATGTCTGGCAGGAGAGCAAATGATTTTTACCAAGTCAGATTTTTCTGGTGAAATAGTAACAACTAGGTCGAAAATGGTCATGGACCTCGAGCGTTCGCATATTGTTATACGTTCCTCAGTCCCCGGCGATTATGTTGAATTAGCATCTAATTATCTCCAGTCAAGTAAGCGTTCTGTTACACTTAACGATGGGGATTGGCTAGAGGTTGAGTTTACAAGGTCAGACAATGAGAGTGCCCAATATCTACTTTTAGACTCCTGGTTTCGTGACTGGATGCTGGGAGAGCTCTATCTTAAAGACCGTTTCATTTACCCTGTGGGGTATTGGATTAAATTCTTTTCCGCCGCAACAGTATCCGCGTTCATTGCATTTGTCGGTTTCTTTAATCCACTAGCTTCACACAGAACTAACCAACAGGGCAATGATTTACTGCTCGGGGCCTACGGTCCATATCATGCCCATGCAGAAGTGCCTACTAGCTCGAGTGGCTCGAGCGGGCGCTCCTTAATTATATCTAGTTTTAACAAACACAACACCACTATCGATAGACTGGAGGTGGTAGAACCTAGATATGTTAAACCGGACACTGTAGCAATTGAGGTTCCGGACACGGCCTACGATGAAGCAGGTAATGCTCGATTAAGAATTGAAGCTACTAAAAGACATAAAATATCTGGAGTAGGAATAATAAGTGCTCAGCAACAGCTTGAAAATACCCCGGTCGCTCGTGTGTCATTGCCGTTAGTGAAGGCGACTTTGGACCGAACCGGGGAAGAGTATGCTGATATCTTGGCGATGAAGCGAAATGGCAAATACGTCGATACCTTGCCGGGAGACATATTGAGCCTAGAGTTCGACGCTTCCGCCATCGAAAATTCTGAGAATAGCAGATTCATCTTGTCAGTCGGGGGTGTCTACAGTTACGCTAACGAGAATGATCAATACCTTGCAGGCGATTGGGTCGATCGTCTGGATACAACTGCCAAACAATTCCTTAAGGAGACATACATTCAATCTCAAATGAGAGATGTCACAAAAATTTAATCCATGACTAATCAGATGTCATTGAATCGGATCATCGTTTTACTCATTGTCGTAATCGTCTTAGTGACTGTGGCGGTGCTTTTTTTAAAATTTGTCTTGTCAGGAACATTCGGTGACAACTTGGAAATCAATATTGGTGAGATGCCGTACGTGGTTAGGGAGGAGGTAATCGACCCTGAGCTCTACAACGAATTTTTATCAAGCGTTGATAACACTGAAGTATTGGGAGGAGAGATCGCTATCGTGAGTGTGTTAAAAGCGGAGCTGGAAGCGGCTCAGTTGGCTGGCAAAGAAAAAATGTGGGAAGCGTTTTCACTCGATGTCCTAGATGGTCAATACTCAAAAATTTCTCAGGACCACACCTATTTCTTTTTGTATGGACTGTCGTATCATGGCTCCAGCACAGTTTATATGTATACAGGCAGGCCGTCCAAGGTGATCCCTGGACAAGGAATATACAACACTTCTCTGTATTTAAGAAATACAGACGGTAAGGAGATTAGAATTGCTGATAATGAATCATATAACGATCCCCTTATGTTGACGCGCATACGTTCCCCGAAGTTGTCTGTAAACCGAGATGATTTTTTGTATATTTCTCAATCATGGAACCAGAGTGCACGGGAACCCTCTATAGAAAATGTTGACTCATGGAGTATAAGCGTCGGCCACGGTCTATTGTCGGACAATGCGACGACAACCTTGTTTGCTAATGGTTTCGGTGCGCATTGGATATTAGATGGAAAATATGTTGTCTATCTAAAAAGTGATGGAATTTACGTAAAAAAGTACGATCGAGGGGCTGATCATTTAAATGAAAGAGAGACACCGCTTCAACAATTTCCTTATGGTTATGGGTATTGGGCCGGATTCCATATGGATGTTTCTAATGATGGCAGATATCTGCTGTTGTCAAATCCGAGACCTGTCGAAGAGGCTAATGCTACCATGGATGTCTTAAAGTTGGAGAAGACGAACTTAGTTGACGCTCCAGTAACCGCACGACTCGTCTACAGAATGCCACTTCCTACCGGTTCTAATTCATATTGGCCATTATTCTCCCCGGGTAATCGTTTTGTATCACTTCAGACTAGGTCTTCCGTGGACGGTACAGAATATAATAGTATTATTGTATTCGACCTTGTCGACAGACGAACGGTCAAGACGATAGATTTCAACGATTTTTATTTCGACAGATCGTTCAATACCGACTGGCTTCCATACTTGGATCTCTAAAATGCGTAAGGCATATCCATTAGATTCACAATCCCTCAAGGAGGTGGTTGGTTTGCGGGACTATATTAAGCGTAATTTTTTTCAGGCGCGAAGCCCTTTTTTGTCAGAGGGCGTTGTGCGTCTTGTATTGAGAAGAATCGTACTCATTTTAGTGATCCTTTTGGAAAGGATGTTTGGCGAAAAATTATTAATCGAGAATTTGGACAAAGAATTATTTTCATTTCGATTGTCCTCTTTGAACCTTCTGCGATATTTGATAGGTACCGGTCAGGCCAATAGTTGGGAATGCGAGGCCTCGAATATTTCTGGGAAGACGACGTTTGCTTGCAAAGTGACAAGTGAACGGATGGTTGTTGATGGCAGAGTGGTCTGTGAGGAAGATGTATTGAGTGGGTCTGGAACAAATATCGACCTAAGTAACGCGCTAAATGTTGCCTGTGCCGAGCTTGTGGAGCGCCGGGTGGCATCTAATTGGGAACGGCAAAAGATCATACGCTCTTCCGTTCGACGTTTGGAGGATTTGGGAATCAACCATTGGTCACAATCGCATTCTCGCCCGCTAAGTGACAAGGAGCGGGAATTAGAGGTAGGTTGGGTACATTATCAGTCTTTGACCGGTCATGGGACTATTTTGGTCCCAGCTTCAATGACGTACTTATTTTACGCTAACGAACACTACGATGAAAATATTTTCTTTGACCCAAATTCGAACGGACTAGCGGCTCACACTGATGGAGACAGAGCAACCCTTGCAGCTTTGTACGAGATTATCGAGAGGGACGGATTTTTATTGTATTGGCTAACAAAAACGCCACCACGTAGAATTAATAAAGCCAGCATTAAGGATGATGAAGTACAGATGTTCTTGGATACCCTGGATAAACGGGCAATAGATGTGGAATTGCTAGATTGCAGTTCAGACCTCGGTGTGCCAGTGATAGTTGGTGTGCTGATAGATCGAAAGGGTAAATCTGTCCATGTGGATGCGGCCGCCTCTATGAGTGTGTCGACGGCGGTCACCAAGGTGGTCACGGATGCTTTGAGGTGGAATCCAGATATGTATGACAAATCACCAACAAATATGAATCCTGCTGAACTCTTTTCAATTCCCGAGAGGAGGCGCATGTGGTATTCTGATCCTTTACGTTTCAAGATTCAAGATTTTCTGGTCGGAGAGGAGATCGACTATCAGTCATACGTCTCGAAATTCTCAACCACTTTGCCGGAAAGGGAGTTGGTGGTTTTATTGCAGAAATTTTCAGCCTTAAAAAAAGCGGTGTATGTCCATTCATTCAGGAACGAATTAACTGAAATTTCCGGTTTAAGTGTTGTTCGTGCCTTTGTCCCAAGTCTTCTTCATATGTATTTCATTGAACGTAATAAACCGGTTTTGTCCGACCGTCTGCATAGTTTCGGTCCAATAGACGCTACGGACATTAACGATGTTCCCCATCCTTTTGTTTAATATAAGAACATGAGCGAACCATTTTTTGACTACATCAGAGCAAATACCAATACCGCGTCCAATAAGCTTTATGGATTGGAGGAAGAGGAGAAGCTCTATGCTAGGGTTGAATATCTCAAATTACCAGACTTCAGCTTCCCTGATGTTCAGCTCCGTAGTGCCATGCTTGCGCGTGCAAGTACCCGTTCCTTTGTCGACCAATCGATTTCTCTCAACAAACTCTCGCAATTGTTGGGTTCAAGCATTGCTGTTTCAAACGATAGCAAAGGTATGAGGAAGTATACCTTTCCCTCCGGTGGCGGCCTTTATCCAATTGAGACCTACTTATTGGTAAGTCATGTCGAATCTCTAACTCCAGGGTTATATCATTACTCGTCAGTGAGCCATTCCATTGGCCTCATAAGAAACATAGATGATGAATTGCGGCAAGCGATGAGGGTTCTTTTAAGGCCAATGCAGACCGATACCCTACCATCGCTATATATTTTGATGAGTGTAGAAAAGAGTCGCTGTATACAAAAATACGGATCGTTGATATACCCACTCACTTTTATGGAGGCAGGGCACCGGGGCCAAAATATTTTTTTAGTTGCGGCAGCCATGGGTGTCGGCTGTTGTCCAATTGGTGCCCCTTTATATGAGGAGATGAACAAAGCCCTGATCCTAGACGGGGTTAGTGCTCATTATGTATATGGCTTGGCGGTCGGTCTGGCTAAACGGAATCGTAATAATACAGATAGTCATGATTAACTTATCCAGCTCATGAATCTGTCCCCCACGACCCATTCGTCTGGTCGACGAGACATTTGCTCGATAAAGGCGGAGTCATTTTACGAATCATGTCGTACTATTTTGTACATAGTTTGGCTTGCGCGTCGATCTCTTAGATTAAATGACTCCCGGAATAAAACGATACGGTACCCGTTTCATATATGTGAAGTATTTCTCTCGGTCTGCGATCAGTAAATGTCGTTCCTCTGTCAACGCTCGTAGTATATAGATTGTAGACCAGGCCAGTATGGTAAATATCAGCCAAGGATTTTTTGCAACGAAAGGCAGTGTCAATATGGTCCAAGTTAGCACTTTGCTGGTATAAGCTGGGTGGCGCACGATACTATAAGTGCCACTCGTTACTAAGCCACGATAAGTAAGATTAGAAGCTTTAAATAAAAGATCTACAGAAGCTTTAGTGTATACGAGCATCAAACTCAAACCCACTACAGTCAATACAAAGGTCATATATGGATCTGGCATGATTGCTCCTATTTCGTACATATTGCCGAAAATATTATGCATATTGGCACTAAATGGCGGGTAACAAATCAGGCAGACTAGCCAACCAGATACTGTAGGGTCAACACTACGTATTACATTGTCTAGCCTTTTCGATTCGGTAAAATAGCCAAGACAAAAACAACTGACATCAATTATGAACATACAACTCATCAATACCAATGCGAAGGTCATAAAGTAAAATTTACTTTCCGATAAATTAAGAAGAAGACTGTGACCGTTGTCTGCCAAGTCTCTAAATAGGGAGGTAACAAACAAAATCATAAGAGGAGCAAAAAACAATTTGACCAGGTACACTCTTATATTCAGCCATTCAGTGTCTGTGAAGTCAATTAAGTGTCTCCCTCTTAAGAGGGAGACACTAGAATCAAGCAGTTTCAATAGCCTGTCCGAGGTGACTCTCCTTTTTGGGTAGACAGCAAAAAATATGAGATGGAAGATTAAAAAATCACTCAACACTCCAATGGCGTTCGGAGCTACAACTTGATGTTTTGTGAGGTAGGTCCAGAAAAAAGAAGAAAACTCTCCATAATGCTTAATAGCGGTTGGGTTAATAGCCAAAAACAATAGAGGGCAAGCGACAAATATCACCGTTGCCATCAGGTACCGTTTCATTTCTTGGGTGGAGTAATGCATGGCCGTCAGGTTTATGTTTCCGGTTGGTCATTGGTAAGTATAAGATGACTGTCCTGAGAAGGGAATATGCTAGCCAATCTGATTTTTCTGTCCAGATTCATCCATCTATTTGGCTATGAATTTTATTCTGTTTGACTAAGAATATCGCCTCCTGCCGGGCGGGAAAAAGGAGGTTGTTCGTATGCTATGTATGCCATATTCGCACGGGTGGTTCTGAGGTATTGAAACATTACGGCGCTATTGACCTAGTTTGAAAAGAGAAGTATCGTCATCGGGTCGGACCGTTTGATCGGCGGTTCGATTGAACAAGGAAAAGGAGAATAAAATGAAAAAAGCACTGCTCGTGCTCGTTGCTATGCTCGGCTCGTCCTTTGCGTTCAGCGCCGAAAGGTGTTTTGAAACAGAGGAGGGTCTGGTGTGTGTCGAGTACGGTTCTCCTCTTCCCGACGAAAGTCGGAAAGAGAGGCCACAGTGCAAGGACTACCGAGGTACGAGGGTCTGTGTAGCTTGATCCTCCTATGCTTCGGGGAAGGGGCGCGGCTCTGCCGCGCCCCGACCGGTCTTGACTGCCCCTTGAAGGCAGTCTATCATAATATCGAAATTCCTTGTTCACATACCCCGATCAACGGGCCGAAGGGAGACTATCCCCTTCGGCCTATTTTTTATTCCGCTATCTACCTACTTATTCAGATACTTCAGAGCGAGTTTGATGACCTCGGCGGAGGAGGAAAGGGAAGTGTTGGCAGTGGTGATCTCGATAAAGACGCGTCGGGCGTCCTGGGGCGGATAGCCGAGAGCGATCAGGGCATCGATGGTGTCGGCGGCGTGTCCGGTTTCGCTCATGGCGAGCTCGTCGCCGGTGCCTTCGAATTTATCCTTGAGGCCGGCGACGATCTTTTCGGCGCTCTTTTTGCCTATGCCGGACAACTTCGATAAATAGCCGGCGTCATTTCGCGCGACGGCTTCCCTGAGAAGCGACGCGTCTGCCTGAGAGAGTATTTGAAGCGCGGTCTTCGGACCGATCTTCGGTAGGGTGAGGAGTAGTTCGAAAACCCGCAAGGTTTCCATATCCGCGAAGCCGTATAAGTCCATGGCGTTCTCACGCACCGCCAAGTGCGTGTAAAGCAGAGCCGTATCTCCCAACATGAATCGCAGAGCTTGCGGCGAGTGTACTCCGTAGCCGACACCGCCGACGTCCAAGATCAATTCCTGCGCGCCGGCTTCGACCACCGTTCCTTTGAGTCGTTTGATCATCGGCATAAGTATACAACTTTTCTGTCAGCGACATGTTCGTGTCGCGGTTATGCCCACGACGGTGGGGACTTAGTGTCTACTTCGTGTCAAAATTGGCATTGAATGGCCAAGAAGATCATCAAAGTCTCGCAAAAGAAAACAAACAGATCGCGACACCCGGAACAACTGCTGTCGTGGGCGTTGGTCGTATCGGTCTCCACTTTTTTCGTTCTGGCGACTGCGCGCTGTATGGATATTCTTGTGGCTCCCGTTGAGCAAGCTATTAACCTCACCGCCGACATGAGCGATTTCGATCGCGGACAATACTACTTTAACCACGGTCAATACGCTGATGGCACCTATGACCTAAAAGAAGCTAGGAAATATTTCACTCGCGCTATCGCCGCCGACCCTAAGGCCAATCATCTGGCGTGGTATCAGCTTGGCCGTATCGACTTTTTGGAAGGAAGATTCAACGACGCTTTGTATAAGTTCAACATGCAACAAGTGTACTTCGGTGATGGTGTCCCCAGTGTCCACTACATGCTCGGGTTGACGTATGGTTACAAAGCACGGAGAGACAACGATGCGTATTCTTGGCGCAAGGCCGAAGAAGGTTTCCAGACCTATATCGGCTTCGCCGAATATAGCCCTTGGGCGCGTGTTGATCTGGCCTGGGTCTACTTTTCTCAAGGAAAGTTCGAAGAGATGCTCCCCATCCTAGAGCAGGGTATCGAGCATCATCGTGATAACCCCTGGCTCCATAACATGTACGGCTTAGCTCTTTTGAACACGGGGCAGAAGGAAGCAGCTCGCGCGCATTTTGAGTTGGCCTCCGAGCTGGCCTCGTATGTCACTCCGGAAGAGTGGGGAATGTCGTATCCTGGCAACGACCCGCGATCTTGGACACAGGGACTGCGGGAGTTTCAAGAGCTTATAAAAAAGAATCTAAAACTTGCCGATTCTTAATCCACATGACTGACCTTTGTCGTCAAGTATCTGCTATATACTTAACTTAGTTTATGGGAAATATACTATTTAATTGGTCCACCAGAACCGCCAAACACAGAGTAGGCGTCATGGTGTCTGGAATCATGGCTGTGTTGTTGCTGTTGGTTGGGGCCGGCATGGAGGTTGTAGGTAAGGGAGACACTTTTCGTTCGGTGGAATTCGGTTTGGCTGAGTTGTCGCCGTTGGGAAAGGCGGGCGGATATGCGGTCCCGGCTTCCGGAGCGAGCGTGTCCCCGTTGACGGTTTCTTACGTCTGTAACAATGACGGCACCAGAATAACTTTGTCCGTTTCTTACACTTACGACGCTAGGCGATCAATGCCGTCTTTTACTCTTAGTATTAATAATACGCAATACAGTTTCGCTGGCTACACCACCGTTACTAACGGTAATAATAAAGTGTCTACAAAGACTTTCGATTTTCCGGCAAGCGGCACTTATAATGTGGTAGTTTCGGGCTACACAGGTAGTGGTTCTAAAGACGACCCAATACAGTCATTTTCCTATTCAGCTTCTACAGGGCCGATTTCTTGCGAAGACCACACTAACGACCCCGCCGTCGATCTGGAGGTTAACAACGATGCGGTCGGTCCTGAGTGGGTGGACGGCCCCATCAATATCAACCCTACCGACGATCTCGATCTTCGCTGGCAAAGCGACAACGTAACTTCGTGTAGCGGCAATAACTTCACCGTTCCAGGTAACGTCGTTAATGGAACTCAGGTTTATATCACGAATCCACCATCCGGCACTAGTCGTACTTATACCATTGTATGTACCGGTCCTAACGGCTCCGCTAACGATTCAGTGGTGGTCAATGCTACTGGTTCTGGCGCAGGAGGTCCACCGTCCCTTACGGGGATACCGGTCTATGTAATCCGAGGTGACGATGCCGATCTTGATTGGGACACTAACGGTAGCGATCCCGCCTCTTGCGTATTGACCGGTCCGAACGTGAGCGTATCTCCGCTGTCTGCCGCTACCGGCACCTACACGGTCACTATTTATGGCGAATCCACGTACACACTACAGTGTCCTGGCGGAACCGACACTACCACTATCAGGGTCTTGCCGGAGTTGCAGGAGACCTAAAAGATCGACGAAAAAGCAAGAAGCGCCGGCCAGTGGTCGGCGCTTCTTGCTTTTTCCCCGGCAATACGCTATATTTCTGCCACTATGGCAATAACCAAAGGAGCCAAAAAAGCCCACCGCGGAAGTTTGCGCAAGCGCGTGTTCAATTCGCGTCGCAAGGACGCGATGACCGGCGCCATCAAGAACGTGCGCAAGACCATTGCCTCTGGTGATAAGGACGAAGCGCAAAAGCTTCTATCGACCGCCTATCAGGCCATCGATAAGGCAGAGAAGCGCGGTGTCATCAAAGCCAACACTGCCGCTCGCAAGAAGTCTCGATTGGCCGCGGCATTAGCTAAGTAGAGAGTTGATGTGACCAAAAACATCCTCACACCGAGGATGTTTTTGTTATGCGTGATGTTAGAATGTCAGCATGAGCGAGGTGTTAAAGGCGATAAGTTGGGAGGCCCCCGAACACCGTCATATCGATAATTCCAGTGATTGGTTTTGGGTGTTGGGGATCATCGCTATTTGCGGTGCCGTGGCCGCTTTCTTATTCGGCAACTTTCTTTTTGCGTTAGTGATACTTCTCGGTGCCGGAGTAGTATCTTTGCGTGCGATCAAGCCGCCCAAGGTAGTATCTTTTATGGTGGGGAATCGCGGTGTGCGCCTCGGTGATAAGCTTTTGCCTTACTCGAATCTCGAATCATACCGAGTCGATGAAGACGACCCGTTCGGCCCGACTCTGTTATTGAAAACCAAGCAGATACATATGCCGCTTTTGACCATGCCCCTGCCGGAGGAGTATGTGGACGAGATCGAGGACCTTCTCCGGGATCGTCTGCCCGAGGAAGACTTGGAGGAACCACTGGCGCACAAACTGCTGGAATTATTAGGTTTTTAGTGTAAACTGCCCGAGTCGCTCCCGTATGAGCAAAGTCACGGGGCGACAGGTGTTGTGAAAATTTCGCTCGCTCCCGTATGAGCAATTCATACGGGACCTTCGTTCGGGACACAAATACAAAAGTTAACTTTTGTATTAGGTCCCTCGCTCGCTCCCGTAGTTTAATGGATAGAATGCAGGTTTGCGGTACCTGCGATCCAGGTTCGATTCCTGGCGGGAGCACCGATACGAAAAAGACTGGCCTGCGCCAGTCTTTTTCGATAGGTGCTAGCCGGAGACATGTTTTGTTTCATTTCCTAGAAACAAAAACAGTCGAGGCGGGGTCGAGAGTGCTTAGTGTTCGCACCTAGCGAAGCTAGTGCGAACACTTAGCAACTCGTGACCACAAAATAAGCGAACTTATTATATTTACGAGCGGTGACCGATCCCTGGCGGGAGCCATAAGACCAATTTCCGAAACACCTATATAATGTACGAGTTACAAGTCATTTTTCATGAGATATGAGTAAACCAAACATGGGTGGCGGATTTCCTCCGAATAGGCATTCTGGGATCGGACAGGAGCCACGACGAGCCGCGTCGCGTATGGAGGGTGTGGTCAAGAACGCCGGCAATCGGGCACAAAAGAAACCGAAGCAAGGTAAATAGACTGGGCAGGGAACATCAGATATGCGGAGGGGACAGGACTCGAACCTGCAAGACCGTGAGGTCGACGGTTTTCAAGACCGCTGGAATACCATTCTCCGCACCCCTCCAATGCGTGAGCACTGTATCATTTTTGTGCTTGATTGTGAAATGAGCTAAAGCCCAGATGGTGGGTGGCGTGGCAGTTTGGACATAAAAGTTCCAAGTTATTTAATTTATCACTACCGCCCCGATAACGTTCTTTCTTGTGATGAATTTGAAGTATGGCGTAATTGGATTCCTGGCAACGTTCACATATACCTCCGCGAACAGAAGCAACCTTTTCTTTCAGTAGCCTACCTTGATAGGCTTTGTCAAATTTTCCCTCTCTTGTGTATAAAATCCCCGCGCGAGCCTTATTGGCGCAGGCTCGGGAGCACGTCTTTTTAAAACCGAAGTATTCTCTATTACAGATTTTACAAGTTTTGGTGTTTCGTTGCGCTAAGCCAGTACACTTTCTGGAGCAGTACACTGCTCCAGAATTGATATGTACAGGCCTTCTATAGATGGGTGTAGCACAGACCTTACACTGACAATTTGGGATTCTTCTCATATTGAGGCGATAGACCACTATACCACATATCTACGGCATGTTATGCTACAAACATGCGACTGATGGGTATAGATTATGGGACTAAGAGAGTGGGGACCGCGCTTTCGGACGAAAGCGGGAGGATGGCGTTTCCACATTTGGTCTTGGACAACGACGCCAAACTAGTCGATAAGTTGGAAGAGATCGTCAACGAACGTAAGGTGGGGGAGATCGTCATCGGTCACTCGTTAGGACGTGACGGCAAAGTTAACCCGGTCCATGCCGCGGTCGAAGAACTGATCGGTGACTTGACTCTGCGTGTCGGTTTGCCTATCCATCTCGAACCGGAGCAGTATTCGACCCAGGAGGCTTTGCGGGGGCAGGGTAGAACGGCGCAAACGGACGCGTCGGCCGCGGCCATCATATTAAACAGCTACATCACCAAACACAAAAGATCATGATAAGTTACGATGACTTTGCCAAGCTGGAGATAAAGATAGGCACGATATTGTCGGTCGATGTAGTCGAGGATGCCGATAAGTTGCTGAGGCTATTAGTGGATGTGGGTGAGCGGGACGATGAGGGGAACGTCGTCCCTAGACAAATAATCTCCGGTATCCGCACTTATTTCGAGGACCCGCAGCTGTTGGTGGGGAGACAATGTCCGTTTTTGACCAACTTAGAACCGCGCACGATTCGTGGCTTCGAAAGTCAGGGCATGATACTGGCCGCCAGCAACGATGACAGTTTTGCATTACTTCATCCGCATGTAGCGTTGGCACCTGGTTCGAAAGTGAAGTGAACTTTTCATATTCGTAAACGAGCGGCGTGGAGTATAATCAAAACATGTACTCTCTGTCGCTCATTAATCGTTGGTTACCACCGCCGCGAATACTCAGGCCAGCTTATCTCGGTGTGGATATTTCCGAATCGTCCATAAAGTACGTAGGTTTTGGTCGGGCTCGGTCCGGCCTGTCGCGTCTCCAGCTGGAACAATGGGGAGAGATTGAGATCGGGCCGGACGTGGTCGAACGAGGTGAGGTCAAGGATATAAAGGCGCTGGCCCGGTCTTTAGCCGATGTAAAAAAACGGACAGGTGTCGGTCATGTGAGGTTGTCCTTGCCGGAAGAGAGGGTCTATCTTTTCGAGACGGAGATCGGAGGAGATACCGACTCGTCCGCCATAAGGGAATTACTGGAATTTCGTCTGGAAGAAAACGTACCCCTCTCTCCAAGGGACGCCTATTTCGATTATCGTCTTCGACCGAGTGAAGGGGGCGGATCGTTGACTGCTTCCGTAGCGGCCTGTCCTAAGATCGTGGCCGACGCATACTACGAGACTTGTCGCGCGGCGGGTTTGATGCCGCTGTCTTTCGAGGTGGAGTCACAGGCTATAGCCAGGGCGGTCTTGCCGGCGGGAGATTCTGGTACGAAACTGTTGGTAGATTTCGGCAAGACGCGTACTGGGATAGGGATAGTGCATCAGGGTGCGCTTTCATATACCTCCACGATAGACATCGGTGGTAATGAGTTGTCCGCCTCTATGAAACGTCAGTTGGGCGAAAGGGAAGAGTCGGAGCTCACTAGGATAAAAAATGATCAAGGTTTGGTGCGGACCACGGGTTCGACTTCGGCGAGCGAGGCTCTCCTGCCGGTAGTCTCCGTCATCAAGGATGAGATCCTGACCCACCTTCAGTATTGGAACAATAAGCACGCCGCCGCCAGGCCTATAACCGAGGTGGTTCTATGCGGGGGCACCGCCAATTTACGCGGCTTGCCCGAATACTTTCGGGAAACTCTAGGCATCGCCACTTCCGTGGCGGATGTTTGGCAAAACGCTTTCGATGCCAAAATATTCACACCTCCCATCGATCGTCACCATTCGTTCGGTTATGCTACGGCGATCGGTTTAGCGCTCGCTTCATTCACCAAAACGCCATGATAGATCTATTACCTACGCACGCGAAGAAAATGGCGTCCCGTGAAGTCCACGGACGTCTGTTAGCCGTATTTTTATTCGCGGTCGCTGGTATCTGCATGTCGGCGACACTACTATCATTACCTACGGGCATGTTGTTGGCGCGGTACGAAGCGACCCTTGAGGATTCGGCGGGGTTGGCGGACGCGGTCCACAAGAGAAGAGCCGATGTGGAGAGAGACATATCGGACATTAAGGGTCTGATAGATTTCTTGGACAAAACAACCGGGTCCGCAGGCCACTCGTCTTTAATATCATTACTTGACAGTACGGCCGGTATAGAAGTAACTCTCACACATTTTAATTTTGACGGTAAAAAAAAGTTGATACTGAGCGGAGTAGCTTCCACTCGATCGTCATTATCCGCTTTTCGCGATCGAGTGAGCGAGCAGAAAGATTTTAAATCGGTAGAGTTGCCGCTGTCGAGTTTGGTGAAGGACACTGAGGTGCCGTTCACAATGACGCTCACTCTGAATTGATAAATTATGAATCCAGCCGTGACCAAAATTCTCGCAACGTCGATCATGACACTCCTGATATCACTGGGAGTGTCCAGCTACGTCATATATAACCAGCTGATCGCAAGTGAGAGATTGGTCTCTTTTAGGGAGAATATCGATGCGTGGGACACTTTGAATCGCGCCAGTGTCACTTTGAAGTCCGATGAGATAGAAGGCGCCTCTGTCAGCGATACTCTGCGCGCTTTGGTTTTGGAAGACGAGGGCGATACTATAGCTTTCCTCTCGCACGTGGATGATCTTGGTCGTAGGTCCGGAGTCGAGGTTAGCGCCAGCGAACTCAAGTCGGTCAAGGCATCGGACAAAGGTTTCGATGAGATAGTCGCGGTCATAAGATTGCGTGGCGACTCGGTGCGGGTGGACGACATGATAGTTCTTTTAGAAAATTTACCGTACAGGTCGCGTATTGAAGAATTGACCCTTACTCGGATGAATGGTTTAGCGGAAGCGTCGGTCGAGATGCGAGTCGGTATAGTAGAATGATCACATGTTCCTACCTAATGATCTTAGTGCGAGATTGAAGAGTTTGAGGCGTGCCCGTGTCGATGTTACTGCGTACGATGGTGTGTCGACTTTCTGGGCGGGTTTGATATTTTTTACCATCGTTTGCGTGTCGTCGCTGATACTTTTGTCGATCCAACGATTCGCGTATTGGAGCGACATAGACCGCCATTTAGCTTCTGTCGAGGGTGAGCCGCCGTACGATGAAAAGAAGTTGGCCGCGATACTTGCCGAGTTCGCAAGTAAAAGGGACAAGAGCGAAGGGATATTGATGAGTATGTCAGCGCCGTCGAAGTATTCTCCTGTCGTCGACGAAGCGGCTACTTCTTCGGATCCCGTCGCGGGGGCGGAATAGGGGAAGTTGAGGGTAGGCTGGTAAAAACCGGCCTGCGAGGTTATTCTGTTCGGGTCGGTTTTCCCGACAGAATCAGCCCCTGTATGAGGAATTCATACAGGACCTTCGTTCGGAACACAAATACAAAAATAAACTTTTGCATTAGGTTCCTCACTCGCCCCCGTAGTTAAATGGATATAACTGCGGACTTCTAAGCCGTTATTCTAGGTTCGATTCCTAGCGGGGGCACTAATGTAAAAGGCTCACAGAGGTGAGTCTTTTACATTAGTGCCCCCGAGCAAGACGCCTACGCGTCTTGCGTCGGGAATCGAAAGGCGGAGCGTTGCGAGGAATTTATGACGAGCCGCGAGCCAGGGTCGTGAGCGACATGTTTTTAAGAAGCGAAGCGACTATAAAAACAGTCGACTCCTGACCGAACTTCCTAGCGGGCGCACCGATACGAAAAAGACTGGCCTGCGCCAGTCTTTTTCGATAGGTGCCAGCCGGAGACATGTTTTTGTTTCATCTCCTGAAAACAAAAACAGTCGAGGCGGGGTCGAGAGTGCTTAATAGAATTGGAGCGTAGCAACAATTATATTTAGCAACTCGTGACCACAAATCAGTCTAGAGCGAAGCGAACGGTTATATTTACAAATAAACGAACGAGCGTCGTAGCCACACTTGAGCGAAATGAAAGATTGGATATGACCGAGTGAGTGTAATTTGTATGCTTTGCATACGAGCGGTGGCCGATTCCTAGCATGGGAAAGGAAGTGTTAGAATTCAAGGCATATGGGAATGGAAGGATTTAATTCGAAGGCGGTCAATGCCCGGTCAGAGACACCACCGGAGACCGATGACCATGAGTTAGAGCAGTTTAAAGAAAAATTAGACAATGCGGAGGGTGTGGATTTCAGCCTTTTTCTGGGAGAGGGGTTCGATGCAGAATTTTTTGCCGATAAACTAGCGCCGTTGCCGTCGAGCAATAAGAGTTTCGAGGCTTGGAATGATTTTTTGCGACAGGATGAAGGAGGTAAATTCAGCGATAGAAAAATCGAACTCAGTTTACTCTATAAGATTGTCGATAAGCTGATTGGTGCCGGCGATGCCCCGATGCTGTTTCCGGTTTTTATCAAAGCCGTGCAAGATTTCGGTGAAGCCCGAGGTATTCCATCCGACCATGTCACTCCGGAAAGAATGGAGCGCTTTTATCATTACGTAGTCGGAGGCGTTCCAGCTTAGGTATACGCAAAACAAAGGGCGGCCATGGGCCGCCCTCGCTTAGTCGTCATTTTCGTACGGACTTTCGTCCGGATCGTCGCCATCGACCGGCTGGTCGTACTCGTCCAGTTTGGGTGCCGGTTTAGGCGAGAAGAGTTGTCCTCTTGAACATAAGAGTCTTCTTGGTTCGTCCTTTGTTTCTTTGGGCTTTTTCTTCCCCATGTTCCACCCCCGTTTCCTGCCGCGTAGCATACGCCGGCGAAACATGTTTCGTCAAACTGTGGGCGATGAGGGACTCGAAACTTACAATTTCAGTACGGGTTGTCGATATTTTACTTCGGCTTCGCCTCGTAAAATATCAGGCAACCCTTTCTCATCCCTCCTCACCTCATAAAACATAAAGGCCGAAAGCTCCAAGTATTCGCTTTCAGCCTCTTGTTTTGTGGGCGATGAGGGACTCGAACCCCCGACCTTGATGGTGTAAACATCCTGCTCTACCAACTGAGCTAATCGCCCGAATGCCACGATAGCGCCATAGTACCTGGTTTTTTATATTTTTCAATATGCCCTATACTGCTCTCGATGGTAGAGATACACTGTGTGGTTTCTGGTAAAGTACAAGGTGTCGCTTATCGCACTTATGTTCAGGATGCCGCCACCGAATTAGAGCTATGCGGTTACGTCAGAAATCTGGAAGACAAGACGGTCGAAGTGGTGGCGCAAGGCGACCCGGCCACTCTCAAATCTTTCATAGAGTACTTGCATGAAGGCTCCTTGCTGGCCATGGTCGAGGGGGTGGCGGTCGAGTGGCGGTCAGCAGGGCGCGCTTACGATGATTTTTCCATCAGACATGATCGAACCTAAGATAATTTTCGAAGACGAAAATATATTGGCCGTGGACAAGCCCAGCGGTTTGTCGGTGCATTCCGAAGGGGCGGATGCGACCGGCACTTTGGTTGATTGGTTTCTCCGGCATTATCCCGAGGCTCGGGGAGTGGGGGAGCCGCGCGTCGGTAGCGACGGCGTGCAGTTGGAGAGGTCGGGGGTGGTGCATCGACTGGATCGCGACACCTCCGGCGTCATGATCTTGGCTAAAAACCAGCCAACCTTCGACCATTTGAAGCATCAGTTCAAGGAACGGCAGGTCAAAAAGGAATACCGAGCCATCGTGTACGGTCAAATGAAGGAACGTTGGGGGACTATCGACCGTCGCATCGGCAGAAGCGCACAAGATTGGAAACTGCGTTCGGCCGAACGAGGAGCGCGAGGACAGCTGCGCGATGCCGTGACGGATTGGGAATGTCTCAAGTCTGGCACATATGAAGGTGAGCCGTTCTCGGTGCTAAAGCTCGATCCGCGTACCGGCCGCATGCACCAGTTGCGGGTACATCTCAAGTCGATTTCCCGGCCCATCGTGGGAGACTCGCTCTATGCTGTCGGTCAAATCAGTCGTTCTAATAACCTCGGCTTGAGGCGATTGGCTCTACATGCTCTGAATATTGAGGTCGAATTGCCCGATGGAACGGACAGGTCGTTCGCTGCGGCTTGGCCGGAAGAATTAGCCCGAGCCGAGACGCTCATTGCGTAAGGCCCACTTTTGTGTTAGATTGGCCCGACTTTAGATAGCATTTAGCAATCATTATGAATCCGACAGCGACCAGCATCGACGTATCTCCGGTCAACATGGCCGACCGCAAGGCTCTAGGCATTCGCCCCGGAGACACCGTGCGCGTGCACCAGAAGATCGAGGAAAAGGGCAAGACCCGTTTGCAGGTCTTCGAGGGCACCGTTTTGGCCCGTAAGCATGGCGATGAGCCGGGAGCCACTTTCACCGTGCGTAAGGTAGCTAGCGGCGTGGGTGTCGAGAAGATCTTCCCGCTCTATTCTCCTTTGATAGACAAGATCGAGATCGTGAAGCGTTCCAAGGTTCGTCGCGCCAAGCTCTATTTCATCCGCGAGAAGGTGGCACGTGAGATCAAGCGCCAGATGCGCCGCATGACCATGGTAGCTTTCGGCACCGAGTCGGAGATGGAGGCGTCGGCACGCGCCGAGGCTGAGGCCAAGGCCGCTGAGGAAGCCGCCAAGCAAGCGGAAGCGGAAGCCCTGAAGGCTCAAGAAGAGGCGGTCAAGACGGAAGCCGCTCCGGTAGAGACCGAAGAGAAGAAAGACTAGATGCGAGAAGAAAAGCGGCGGGCCGTAGGCC
>ERZ761601.56-NODE-56-length-38341-cov-57.800057_pt1 | contig 38341 bp, 49 predicted proteins | sample MGYA00433092_ERZ761601 | MGnify/ENA primary metagenome ERZ761601 (study PRJEB28899, sample SAMN03785571) | bioreactor sludge metagenome | biome: EBPR Sludge; feature: EBPR Bioreactor; material: 0.22µm filtered reactor supernatant | place: Saint Lucia: Queensland...
CAACGAGACCGGTTGTAATCTCTCAGGTGACATTAGACGGGAATAAGCGGGAAAAAGCGGGACGGAAACGCGGCTAAGCCGCGGTAGTGCATAGAGTTAAGACACCTCGCGGGCGAGAAGCGGTAGATTGGACTGGTCTGGCGATCCGGCCCCTATTTTAGACCGGCGCGCACCTTGCGTCGGCGTTGGCGCTACCCAGAAGGCGGATCGCAAGGTGCGCGCTGCGCGCGGTTATACGAAAAGGTGCGCGCGGAATAATCGGCAAAAGCTGCGCGAGTTTCGTAGCCGGGGATGGAGCAAAGCATTAAACCAGTCGGTACACTTCAGCCATAGAACGGCAGCGCGGATTGCGGCGGCGCTCGCCGGTGATCTCGATCACGCCCTTCTGCCTCAGCTCGGTCATTCGACCGCTGATGCGGTTGTCGGCGACGTTGAGCTCGGCGGCGATCTCGCCGAGCGTCATGGGCCGGCGGCGCAGACATGCCAGGATCTGGCCGTAGCGGCGCTCCATCGCCTCGGCGGCGTCGAGCAGCGCCAACTCCTGGGTTGGCTTCTGCGGGTGCGGCGCGAGCTGCCAGAGTGGCGGCGGTTCATCCGGGCGCTGCTGGAGTGGATCGGCCATCCGTGGCCTCCTTTTCAATTGGATTGATCATCGGGTGAGCCTCCGATAGAGCGCCGAAACGTCCGGCGGGAGCATCTCGCCCAGGTAGAGCCGCGCGCGGCATTCTATGACGAACTGCCGGGGCGATAAGCCGGCGGCGGGGCCGAGCTTGAGCGCGATGCGGCGATCGCGATCGGTTGCCCAGGCCGCGAGTTCGGCGGTGCGATCGGTGGAGCGGATCGTGAATCGGGCGGCGACGATTGCCGAGACGACGAGGCGTTCGCGGTTGCCGCGGCGCCAGATTTCGGCAGCGGGGTCGATGGTGAGCGTGTCGCCGTCAAGCTGTGCGGGTCGGGGCTGGCCGGGACGGAGGACGATCGACTTCGGGGGGCGGAGGCCGCGGCGATTGGCACGCACGAGCGAAGAGACGACCTTGCGGGCGGTGTTGGCGTTCTCGCGCGCGATCCTGGGGGCGGGGCGCGCCGGGTCGGTCGAAGTGCCCGGTGGCAGGTCGATGGTCTCGACGCCGATCCGCCGGGCCTGGGCGACGACGGATTGCACCGCCTCGGCCAGGCTGTCGGTGGCGCGGTCGAGCTTGCGCTGGATCGCCTCGACCTGCTGGCGAATCTGCAGGTCTTTATAGGTTCGCTGCGCGTCGGTGACGCTTTGGCGTCTGGCGGGCGTGAGCGCCGGGGACGGCGCGCCGCTTTCGGCGACAGGGCGAAGGAGCAGATCGGCATCGGGCGCGCCCCGGGCGGCTTCGATCTGCTTCGCTCCGGCGAGGGGTTCGATGAAAGCCCGAACGCCCTTCGAGCAGTTGGGATGAAATGGCGGGCCGCCGCCGGGGAGCGTGCTGTAGTGCGGATATTTCGGATGTTGCCCGTCGCCGATGTAGAAGACTTTCTCCAGAAAAGCGGTACAGAAGTTTTTGCTCAATTTGCCGGTGATGGCGACGAGCAGGATGTTGGCGGCGCGGAAGCGGTTGAGCGCGCCCAAGGTGACGGCCTGGCGGGTCTTGGTGACGACGACCATTTTCGCATAGTAGGCGGCCTCAAACGTTCGCCCGCCGGCGGTGACGAGGTTGCCTTTGTGGGCTTTGATCAGCGCGTCGCGCACTTCGCGTTGCGTGGCCGATGGATCGCCGGAAATGATGCCCGTGGCGATGATGCGGTTGATGTCGGTTTCGCTGAGCTGCTGCTGCTGGGTGGCGCGGAGGGTTTGGGCGGCGAAATCGGCCATGCCGTCGGCGGCGCGGTTGAGATCGCCGGCGGTGTCGCGGGCGACGACTTCGAGGGATTCGCGATCGACGGAATTAAATGAGCCTTTGAACGGCTCGCCGGGTGCGGCGACGCCGGCTTCGGCGAGCTGCTCAGAAGCTTCGGCCCGGCCGGTGCGGTAGGCGTCGGCGAGGGCGGGGCCGGTGACGGCGGCGGCGTCGATTTTAAGCTGCCGCTGGATGCGGCGAATTTCAGCGAGCAGCGCGGAGGCTCGGGCCTGGCTGAAGGCGCGGGCGCGGTCGGTGCGGCCGGTGGGATGGAGGATCAGCTCGCGCAGACGCGCTTCGGCGTCGGCGTAGTAGCTGGCGAGAATGTCGGCGGGCTGTGGCATTCTGTTTGGTTAACCACGAAGGAAGATCCAGGTCAATGCTTGAGATCTCCTGTGCAGAATTCATCGGCGTCGAGCTTGACCAGGGCGGCGTTGACGGCCTGCTCATAGCCGTTGCCAATCCGGCGGTAGAGCGCCGAGCGGATGTGGTTCGGCAGGTCGTAGTAGCAGCCGCCGCAGAAAGTCTGCGCGGATTTCTTGCGGCCCGCGCAAGCCGGGCACAATGTCGAATTGAGACTTTCGATCAATTGCTGTTTAGTCGGCTGCGGCACGGTGGTCCTCCTTGGTGTCTTGGTGCCCTTCGTGGTTCACCGTCTGACGGCTCGCGACATTCTTCATCATTTCAATCAGCTTCTGCGCCTGATCGGGCGTGAGCTTCTCCGGCGCGCGGTGGCGGCCGTCGGAAAACTTCAGGCAGATGGATTCCAGCGGGTACGGCACTGCGGGCGCGAGTTCGTGGATCGCGTGGACCTGGCGGCGCGAGGCGTAACCGGTGCGGCGGGCGACGGTGTCGCGCCAGTAGGTGCCTGGGGCCTGGTGCTGCTCGTCGAGCCGCTGCTCGATGATGGCCATCACATTTTCCATGCCGGTGTTGGTGAGCGATTTCGTGCTGACGTGCCCGGTGCAGTCGGGCATGACCTGGCCGGCGTTGCGCACGGCGAGGCGCAGCCAGGCGTCGTCGTATATGTCGGGGCGGAGGGCCTTGAGCCTGGCGAATGTGGCGTGCAGGGTTTTGAGTTGCGTGGGGGTCATGCGGCCTTCTTCGCAGTAGACTGCAGTTGGGCGTTGATGACTTCGGCCAGGCCGGTGAGGTCTTCGACGATGCGGTCGATCTGGCCGACGAGGGCGGATTTGGTTTTGGCGTCGGTCTTTTCGAGCATCGCCTTGAAGTCGGGGCCGGGCATGTCGAGATAGATGCCGATGCGGTTGGCGGTGTCGGAGAGGACCGAGCCGATGGTTTCGATGGATCGCTGCGGGCCGCGCTTGGACAGATAGGCGTCCTTTTCGCCGCTCTTGACGCGCTGCTGCAGGATGAAGCGGCGGGCCTCGGTGAGGCTGAGGCCCCAACTGACGATTTTCTTTGCCGCGGCGAGTTGGCGGTCCTGGGGCATGGGAACCAGCAGGAGCGCGAGCGAAAATGTGAGCGGCGCGGATTCATCCTCGCGGCGGTCTTCGCCTTTGACCATGAGCGCGCGGACTTCGGGGTGGAGCTGCAGGAGGCTGAGGTGGGCGCTGACCCACTGCGAGCCGCGGCCGGCGATGCGGCCGAGCTGCTCGATGGTCTTGCCGGCTTTCTGGAGACGGGCGAGGCCTTCGGCGATCTCGATCGCGTCGTGATCCTGTTTGCCGAAGTTGGCGGCGAAGGATTCGGCGAAGATCGCGTCGGCGTCCTTGTTCGGCCGGACTTCGGCGCGGAAGCCGACGCCGGCGAGCTTGCAGGCACGGAGGCGGCGTTCGCCGTCGACGAGCTGGGCGTCGAAGTCGGGATGACCGTCGATGAGCGTGACGATGCCGGGGCACTGCTGGCCGATCTCGGTGATCGATTCGGCCAGCTCGCGGATGCCGCGGAAACGCTTGCGCGGCTGATCCGGCAGCGGCCGCACGCGGGCGGGGTCGAACTCTTCGACGGACGTGGATTTGCGGGCGGTTGTTTTGGGCATGGTCAAGCCTCCGTGCTTGGGCGTTCTAGGTGTTCTATGCGCTGCGTGCGATGGCCATCGGCGGCGGTGCGACGACGGCGGCGGACAGGGTGTCGAATGTCTCCGGCTGGACGCTGTCGCGCAGCGCGGCACGGAGGAGCTTCTCGTCGATGGACTTGAGGCCGCGCTGCTCGGCGACGATGGTGGCGATGAGCACCAGGTTGGCGCAGGTGCCCAGCGCGCCGGAGTCGGGGATGCAGGCCAGCTTCCAGAGGAACCGCTCGGCGTCGGGTGTGAGGCGGATCTTGTTGCGCGCGAATGCTTTGCGGATGTCGTCGATGTCGTAGAGCGGCTCGCCGCGGCCGCCCTCGCGGCCGTCGCGGGTGCGCTGCATGAGGTCGCGGACGTAGGTGATGCGTCGGCGGATTTGCGCCAGCGATTCATCTTTGTTCTGGCCGCGGCGGAAGTAGGCGACGAGATCGGCGGTGCCGCACCAAAGCTGGGGCGCGCCGGTCTGATCGAACAGGTCGGCCAGGACGTAGAAGGCTTTGTCGGCGTCGCCGCGGTTGCGGTTGGAGCGGAGGTTGTGGATCTGGTCGATGATGAGCAGCCGCGAGGTGCCGACGAGACGTTCCTTGACCTTGCCGTAGATGGTGGCGGTTTTGCCGGTGTCGCTGATGCGCAAAGCGCGGGCGATGGCGCGCATCAGGCCGGTCGGGTTGGCTTCGGCTTTTTCGACTGTGATCATTGCGCTGCCGGGGGTCTCCTGATGGACGGCCTGCAGGGCCATGGTCTTGCCAATGCCGCTGGTGTCGGGGCCGTAGACTAGTCCGATCTTGCGGGTCTGCGTCACGAGCGCGGCGACGGTCTGAATCTCGCGGGCAACGCTTGTCCAGACGAAGGTCGATCGACCTGGAGCGTTGTCGGATTTGTAGCGCGTCTCCAGCCAGCGATCGAGGTCGAGGATGACCGACCGCCAGTCGCCCGCGTATTTGAAAGCCAGTACTTCGCTGATCACGCCGGCGGTTTTGCCAATCTCGCGCGCGACATCCTTCCGGCTGATGCCGGTTGCCTTGATGTAGCATTCGACATCGTGCGCGACTTGACGCGCTTTGTCCTCAGTGACGGTAGTGGCTTCCGTGCCTTCGGCGAACATCCGTGTCGCTCCTCTGATTCGCTCACGCTCAATGAGCGTGTCGATAATGGGTTGGTGTTGGTCGTTCATGCGCCGGCCTCCCGCTGCTTGCGCATCGCGCTGGTGAGCGCTCCGAATATTTCCTCATCCTCAATTTCCGCCGACTCGTCGCCGGCAATCCGCATGTAGCTCGGACGCAGGTCGTCGAGCGCCGCGAGTTCGGTTGCTCGCTGCTGCGCCGCGGTCGCGCCGGGCATGGCCTGTTGAATGGCAGAAAACTGATCGTCGAATGGCGTTCGAACTGGCTCGATCGGCGCGTCGGTCGGTGCCGGCGGCGCGGCCTGCTCGGCCCGCTGACGGGCGGCGCGGATGGCCAGGTCGGGCACGTCCAAGGCCATGCGCGGGCGGTCGGCGACGTAGGTCTTGAGCGATTTGCGCAGGCGTTTCTTTTCAGCGATGGCGTCGCGGAGCGTGGCGTCGGTGACGTCGCCGGGCTTGACGAAGCCGATTTTGCCGTTGGCCTTGGCGCGGCAGATCAGCCGGCCGCCTAGATCGAGGACGTAGACGTGCGACAGGTCGCGATCGTCGACGGCGAGCTTGACTTTTTTGCCGTGCAGGGCGGCGAGTTTCTGATCGAACTGGCCGAAGCTGATGCCCTGGTAGCGCACGCCGTCCTGCGAGACGGTGACGGGCTTGGTGCGGGCGAAGGTTGCGAACTCGAGCAGATCGCGCGGGAGTGTGCGCTTGGTTTTCAACTCGTCGGCGAAGCACTGGGCTGGGGAGCGATGGTCCATCGCATCGCCGAGGTGGCCGGTCTTGAGGTTGTAGGCCGGCCCGGCCCAGTCGTTGAATGCGGCGGTGAACTCTTGGAGCGTGGGCGCGTTGGCGAGCGTGGCGGCGCGGGACTCGGAGCGGAGCATCCATTCGGGCTTGGCGGTGGTGGATCGCCCGCTGTAGGTGTCCCAGAGTTTGCAGAAGTGCGATGAGATCGTGTTGTAAAGCCGCTCGATCGGTTTCGATTGGCCGTGGAACGGCCAGGCGTGGATCGGTTCCACGCCGAGGACGTTGAAGGCGCCTTCGCATTCGGCGGCGGTTTCGCCGCGGCGGCGTTGGCGCTTGGTGACGCCCTGCAGCGACTTGGCGTCGTAGTCTTTGCCGTTATCGACGTAGGCGATTTTCGGGACGCCATGCTGGTCGCAGGCGTTGACGAAGGTACGCAGGATGATCGGCGTGTTTGGGGCCTCGGCGAGGATTTCCCAGGCGAGCAGCCTGCGGGAGCGAAGATCCTGCCAGGCGTGCAGGATCGGGCGAATGTAGCTGGGCGAGCCGTCGGCCTTGTGGCCGTGGCGGACGAACACGTCGAATGGGCGATGATCGGAGCACCACCAGTCGTTGGCGGCGATGGTGCTGTAGTCGCGGCGGATGTTGGGCTCGTGGTCGTCGGTGAAGCGCTTGTCGCCGTGGCGCTGGCGGGCGACGAGCGCCGGATGCAGCTTGTCGAGCAGCCGGCAGAAGGTGCCGTAGGCGGGGATGGACCAGCCGTTGCGGCGGGCTTCGTAGGAGGCGATCTCGTGGCAGACGCTTTTGGGTTTCAGGCGCCCGCGGTCGAGGTAGAGCTGTGTGCCGAGCGCCATGAACTCGGCGAAGTTGTCGGCGGGGTGCTGGGCTTTCCAGCGCGCGTCGATGAGGCCGCGAACGCCCTGCTTGCGCCAGTCGCGGAGCCAGTTGTAGAGCGTTGCGCGGCTGAGCTTGGTGCCGGCGGACTGCCGGCGGGCGAGGAATTGATCGGTCACCTGGCGTTCGGTCAGGCCAATGGCGGCGGAGGCGCGTACGGCGTCGTTCCAGTCGGCGACGATCTTGCGGCGGCGGAAGACTTCCTGCGTCTGGGCGTCGGTGAGGCCGAGTTTTGCGGGGTCGAAGATGGTGTTTTTAGTTTCGGCGGTGGGCGCGGCGACGAAGCGCGGGTCGGCGGCTTCGTCGATCCACCAGCCGGGCTGGCCGCTCGGCAGGCGGTCGCGGCGGGCGAGGCCGCGGTGCTGCCAGTCCTGCAGACAGAGCCGGTTGATCGAGCCGAGGTTCAGGCCGCTGCGCTGCTGCGCGTCGCGCGCCGTGATCCAACGGCCGGTCGGCGAGCTCGCTGGCAGCGCCTGCTGCTCAAGATCGTAATTGGCGAGTTTGAGCGTCGGTGTCATCGAAGCAACTTCCCTACGTTTTCGCCGATCGGGTCGTAGCGCCCGGCCAGTAGCTCGGTCAGCCAGTGCGGCGGCGGCGTTTGTCCGGCCGTTCCGTGGGCACGCGCAACAGCGGCCAGATTAGCTCGGCACAGTCGGTCGATGGTCCACGGCTCCGGGCAACATGTGCCGTCACCGCAGCCATCACTTCCGCCTTGAAATTGCGATTCTGTTTTCGGCACCATTCCGCAAACTCCACGATGAAGCCGGCATAGTCGTCGATCGGCGTGCCGGAGCGTTTGGTCATCGCCGGCCGTCCTGGTACCGGCGAACGGCCCGGGCGTGATCGGCCTCGGTGCGGGCGTCCTCGACGCCCGCGATCAGCGTTGCGTGATCGTCGTAAGAGGCGTCCGCGATCTTGGGCAACAGATCGATGTCGGTATCCTCGATCGGACGCGGCAACACCTCATCGAGCAGCGCATCGGTGTGGGCGGCGGCGGCGGCCCGGGCCGCGAGCTCGCCGGCGATCGCGTCGCGGTGGGCGATCTGCCGGGCGAGCTGCTCGCGCAGGATGGCGATGCGGCGGTTGCACCTGGTGAGGTCGTCGCGGTTAGCTTCGGACTCGATCTCGGCGACGACCCGTTCGATTTGTTCCTGGATTCCGCTCATAAATGATTCCTTTCCAAAAGTGGTTCAGGCGGCGCTGGGGGTGAAGCCGTGTTTCCGCTGGCAGCCGCGGGCGTAGGGCCGCTTGGTGCGTTCGTCGGTGATCTCCTCGACGGCGATATGCTCGTAGTGCGTGCCGCCGACGAGCTCGCGGGTGGACTGCCAGAGGCCGTCGCAGTGCTCACACCAGCCGAGCACCAGGTGTCGCGGGCGGTTGAGTGCGGTTTGCATCTCGATCGGGCGGCGCTCGATGTGCTCGTGCGGGATGGCGCTCTCGCAGCGCGGGCAGTAGTATTGTTCGATTGTGGTCGTGGTCACTTCAGCCTCCTAAAAATGGGTCAATTGTCTTTGGGGGGTGCGTCGAATCGCCGGGCCGGATCTCGCGCATGTGGAGCACCGCGTAGCCCGGCGCGAGCAGGTTGCGCTCGACCTCGGATGGCGATACGAACTGCGGGGCGGTTGCGCCGCCGCGGGGGAAGGTGATGCGGACCGCGATGAACTCGTGGGTCGCCCGGTGGCGGGCAATCACTTCGATGATTCGCTCATTCATAGCGATCCTTCCGGCGGTTCGCATCGGCGCGTTGGTCCGCTCCCTTTGCCGCTCGGCTTCGCCCTGGGCGATCATCGCGGCCAGTTCGGCGGCGAACTCGCCCGGCTGAGCCTTGTAGAGCTCGATCAGCTTCGAGCGGCTGCGCTGCCACCAGTCGTTGAATTTGTTCGGGTGGCACCCGACCGCATCCGCTGCGGTCTTGGTATGAAACAGGTACGTCGCTCTTCGATCCTCCGTGATCTGAGCGAGGGTTCGCTCGATCGTGGGCATCATTCTCCTTTTGCAGCTGTCGGATTCGCCTCAGCAGGATGGCGCATTTCAGTTTCTGGCCGTAGGCCAAATGGTGGGCGGAGAGGAGCAATCGAAGATTGGTGCATCTCGCGGCCGTGCATCGCAGATCCTCAATATTCCCGCCGACCATGAACGCGGCGTGCTGGTCAAATGTGTAGCCGAACTCGCTCCTGCCGGGCAGGCCGGGGCCGAACTCACCACGTGGTGAGATTTTCTTCGCGGTGGGCTTCTTCGCGGCCTTCGCGCCTTCGTGGTGAACTCGGCTCCCCGAATTCACCATTCGCGCGGCGGCTGATTTCTGTAGGGTGCGGGGCATGTTACACCTCATCCCTTCTGTTGAAGTGGCCGCGTTTGCGCAGGTTGATGGCGGCGAGGCAGACGGACTGGATGGCGCTGACGGCCGGTCCGTGTGCGTCGTTGAGCTCGCGGATGATCCGCCGGATCTTCGCGGCCTCTTTGGGGTTGATCTTCTGCAGGCTCTCGGTCACGCAGAGGCCGAACGCCAGCGCATCGGTCGGGTGCGCGAGCAGCGTGTCGATCGACCAGGACGGGTGATGCGCGTGGATGTATTCGGCGATCAGATCGGCCTGGATGGCGGGTTGGTCGGTTTCGGTGCGGGGCATGATCTACTTGCTCCTTTCGGAAATGACCCGCGCGGCGCGGGCGAGGGCGGCTTTGACGTTCGCGGCTTGCTTGTCACAGCCGGCGAAGCGGCGGAAATTTTTCACGGCGGCGGCGGCGGTCGTACCGCTCCCCACGAATGGATCGACCACCAGGTCGCCCGGGTCGGATGCCACGCGGACGATGCGTTCGACCAGCGCCTGCGGGATCTGCGTTGGGAAGCCGGGCATGCGCTCGGCGGCGTTATCGACGAGCCGGGGGAACTGCCAGACGTTGCTGGGCACCTTGCCGGCCGGGTTGGCGCGGGAGTCGCCCTGCTTGAGCCGGTCGGACTCGATCAGGATTTGATCGCCATGCCAGACGTGTTTCTTGGGGTTCTTGCAGTAGTACAGGATGGGCCGCCAGCACTGGCTGAAGTTGCCGGCCTCATAGGTGCCGAAGGTCTCGTGCCAGACGATGACGTTGCGGCGGTGGAAGCCCTCGGCCTCCTCGTGGCCGCGCAGCATCGACTCGATGTCGTGCTGCATGGCGGACGAGCAAAGGATAAAGATCGAGCCGTCGGAGGTGAGGACGCGGTGGGCTTCGTCGATCCAGTTATTGCACCAGCGAAAAAAATCCTCGGGCGAGCGTCGGTCGGCCTTGGGGCCGTCGCCGTAGTCGATGCCAATGTTGTATGGGGGGTCGGCGAAGATGAGCCGGGCGCTGGCGTCGGGCAGGCCGTGGAGGAAAAGTTCGACGTTGCGGCATTCGATCTTGCAGTCGTCAGCCCGAACCGACGCGGGCTGGGCGGTGAGCTTCTTCGCGGCGATCTGGTGGGCTTTGGCTTTTTCGCGGCGGCGGATTTCGCGGGCGGCGATGCTGAGCGTGGTCTGGCCATCGAAGACCGATCGAAAGAGTTTCGGATCGGCATCGCGAAGGTTGCGGGCTTCGTAGACGTAGCGAGCGCTGACGCCCAGGAGCGAGCCGGCCTGCTCGGCCGCTTCGCCGGCGGGGGTGGATTTGTCGTGCCCGCCGTGACGCTTGGCCGCGAGTTTCTCGAAGTGGTCGAGGAAGCCGACGGCGGTCGCGGCCTTCTGGCTGGCGTCGAGGTGGCGATGATTCGCGCGGTTGTAGACGAGCTGGACGGCCGCCGTGTGATCGCCTGCGAAGTCGCGGGTTTTCGGAACCAGATTGAGCTCGGTGCACGCGCGGTAGCGGTTTCGCCCGTCGAGGATCTTGCCCTCAAAGATCTCGATCGGATCAGTTTGCCCGCCGGTGCGGATGGAATCGCGGAGCGATTCGTATTCCGCCTCCGACATCATCGGCAGCAGCTCGGCGAGAGGATGGGGCTTGAGCGTCTTAGCCATGTCTGCGACTCAATGCTTTCAACTCGACATTCAAAAAGACCCACGGGGCGGGGCGGGCCGGATCGAAGAAGCTGCCGAAAGGCAACGCTCGACCCGCCCACGCCACCGTGTGGTCAGGGGTATCGTTCGGTTTCGGGTGGACCACCCAGGGACGAATCTTTCGCCCGCACGCAGCGGGGGCAGAGTTTCCAGAGTTGTCCTTTTGGGCCGCGTGTGTACGTGCATTGCCGCCCGCAGGATTTGCAGGTGTGCGATCGGAGCGGGATCGGCGGCAGGATCTTGCCGGCGAGCAAATCCTCTGCGACATGCAGCCGCTTGGCCCACACGAAAAGCGGGCCGCGTGCGCCGCGTTCGACGCCGACGCGGCGAAAGCCGGCGGCGAGCCAGAAGCGGTTGGCATCGATCGAGGCGAGGCAGCGGCAGGTGATGAGCCGCACGCCCTGGGCATCGCGCGGAATGAAGCCAAGCTCGTAGCTGAGACGCGCGGAATGAAGCCAAGCTCGTAGCTGAAATGATTGGTGAGCCGGTCGATGTAGGGCAGATCGCGCAGCCGTGCGGGACGAATCTTGGCGTCAGGTATCATCAGGGATACGACGGGCTGCTCTGTTTCGTGCTGTGCCTCCTTCTTGCCATCGCACTGATCGAGTGGCTCCGCGGTCGCTGGGGCAAGTAGGTTCATGCTGCCCTCCGTGCTGCGGCCCGTGCGATGAGATCGATGACCCACTGCCTGGCCTGCTGGATGCTGACCTGGTAGGCGGCGCAGATGTCGGGGATGCGCGTGACCTGCGGGGCGATGCGTGAGCATTCCCACGCGTTGACGGTGACGACCGACACATGACAGAGTGAGGCCATCTGGGCCTGGGTGAGGCCCAGTTCTGCGCGACGAGCATGGAGAGGGTTATCAATCATCGGTCAATCGTGTGCACAAGATAGGCGCATGATCGACAAATGCAAGGGGAAAACTTGGCAAAGTTTATTCTTTTTGTGTTGCCGTCACGGAGAATGTTGGGATGTCGCGAGGAGACGTCAGAATCGACGGAAAAAAGCTGCGGTCTATCCGTGATGGACGGGTGCTGACGCAGGAGGATTTTGCGCGGGAAATGGGCGTGTCTCGCGCGTGGCTCAACATGGTTGAGGCCCGTGGCGCGAAGAAGGTTCTGCGGTCGAAGGTGGTGCAGATTGCGAAATCGCTGCGGATGGAGGCGTCGGAATTGATCGCGCGGGAGGGAACAGAGGATGTATTCGACGATCGATCGATTGAGCCGTACAGTGAGGTGGGCATGCATGGCGAGCCGCCGACGTTTGATTTGAGCGTGGCGGCGGGGCCGTGGGCGGATGTGGCAGGTGTGGAGCAGGTATATGATCCGGTGCAGATCGAGCGGGGACTTTTTCGTGTGCGGATCAGCGGAGACAGCATGAAACCGGCGTATTTGTCGGGGGAAATCGTGGAATTCCGGGTGTTGAGGGACGGGGTGGACAAGCTGGTCGAGGGGCGGGATTACTATGTTCAGCGGGAGGACGGGATGGCGACATTCAAGCGGCTGCTCCGCTACGATGATGAGGCTATGGAACTGGAGGCGGTCAACAAGCGGGTGTTGCGTGGGGCGATGCGCGTGGGGCGCGACGACGTCGTGCGGATGGCGGAGGCGGTGGCGGTTGTGCGGCTGGTGGGCGGGCGATGAGGAGGGCGTGAGATGGATTTTTCGCAGGAAAAGATACTGTTTTTCTACATCGGCGCGGTGACACTGGCGGTGGGCGTCGTGATCTGGGCGGGTGCGAAGATCGTCCGCCGCCGGGGGAGATGACGCGATGGAATCGTGCAAAAACTGTGGGAAATTGATTGGTGCGCGGCAGCCGGCGCAGGTGATTGGCGACGCGGTGTATTGCGAGATGTGCGGGCCGGTCGCCGAGCGTAAACGGGCGGCGGTGCAGCAGACGCGTGCAGCGCCCGACCGTGTGATTCCCTGCGCCCAGCCGGGGCCGATGCCCGCGCCGATGCCGGCGGTGCGGATTTATGGGCTGAGCTGGGGCGAGACCTGGGTGGTAGGCGTCGTCGGGCTCTGCCTGGTGACGGCGGTCGTGGGCATCCCGATCGTGATCTGGGCGTGGCTGAGCCAGCGCCGGCATGTAGAGATTCGCCGGCTCGCGAAGCACGAGCAGGAGACGCGGCGGTGATCAGCGGGGCTTAAGCAATCGGATGAGGGCGCGGGCCATGTCGGCGTTGGTGGGCGTGGGCAGACCGAGTTTCTTGCGGCGCGCGTAGACGACGCCGCGGGCGCAGCCGATGACCTCGGCGGCGGCGGAGTCGGGGACGGAGCCGAGGATTTTATCCCACTTCGCCCAATCGATGTGGACACCGGCCTTGCCGCCGCGGGAGAGTTTTTTGGGGGGCGATTTCTTCATGGCGGGCCTGAAATGGATCCGACGCCGGCTTTCACCGGCGGCGGAAAATCGAAAAGGGCCGCGACTAACCAGCCTATGATGGCATGCTTCAATGGGGCCGGCCCGGGTGGGCCGGAAAAGCTCGCGACCGAGAGGAGACTGTCAATCCCGCGGCGCGACGTCAACATCAATCTTCGGCAGTCGCCAGCCCGGCCCCTCGACCCACCCGGGCCATTGCATCGGCACGGGGGCATTGCGGGGCTTTTCGGGGGCGATCTCGACCACGACGACGACCATTGTGACCGTGATTCGCGACCGGTCGCCGTCGCCGATGATCGATCCGAGTACGCCGGCCAGGCCGGTCGTCCGCGTACCTGGCGAGACGACGATCTCACACACCTCGGCGCTACGGGCCATCCGGGCCACGTCGGGCGTGAGCACCGATTTCGCCCAGGCGAGCGAGTCTGGTGGCTCTGGGTGCGGTGCCGGCAGCGCCAGTGACAGCGGCGCGGCCCGGACGAACAGTTCCTTCTGATGGCGGTTGGAGAGATGAAATTTCATGTTTTTCTCCGAATAAATGCCGGGGCGAGCGAGGGCGCCCGCCCCGGCATGAAACACTAGACGCCAAGCTTCACCAGCTGCTCATCGGTCATCTTCGCGAGGCGATCGCGCACGCCAGCGACGCGGGCTTTTTCCGCTTCCCGACGTGCTTTCAGGTCTTCCCACAGCCTTAACGCCGTCTCGCACAGGTCACGGATTTCGGGGTCATTGGCGTTGGTGTGCCGGGAAAAGTTGGGTGCCCGATCTCGCGTTCCGGCCTCAATTTCCGCGATTTCCTCACGTACTTTCCCTACGTAGTCGTCGCGGTCTCGATTCGCCTGGCGAATCGATTCACGGATCGCCTCCATGATACCGTCGATCGACGCCACCGGCACACTGCCCATTTGGCCCCACACGCAGATCGCGTAATCATACCGGTGGTCGAACACGGTCTTTTGCAGCCGCCCATGCTCATCCACGTGGGCGGCGAGCAGATCGCGGTCGGTCTCGGACATCGCCGACACATCGACCCCGATTTCATGGGTGTCGGCGGGGCGGATATTCTGCCCGCGGCGAATTGATGCCGCAAAATCGACCTTGGCGATGATCGGCGTACGAATTGTGGTAGACTCGGACATGACAATGCCTCCTATCAGGCGTTGTTCGGCCCGGATGTGTTCCACCACGTCCGGGCCACCTTTGTTTTTCGATCGGCTACATGCTCGATCGATGCACATACTATACCCGCCCCCGCGACGATTGCAAGACAATTTCGCCTACAATCCTTTATACATTTCGCACGGGCGGATTTGTCTTTTTGGGCGGAGGTCGGGTTGGCGCTTGACAATCCGGATCGCGATGATCTAATTCCGCGCGTCGACGGCTGGTCAGGGGTGATTGAGCCGATCGAGCTGGAAGGAAAAGAGACCCACGGACGCCACCGAAACCGGAAGGCTCGCCGTGGGTTTCGCGTTTGAGTGAGGCCCAACCCACGTTGAGCCTGCCGGAGCAAGGACGCTCCGATGGGCATGGACACGCTCAATTCCGCCGATTCAATTCCTGCAATTTTGCAGGAATTGACCCCGCAATACGACCGCCCGCCGTTCCCGGTGGGCGATTTTTCCGTCGAACAAAAACCCCATGTGACGGGGTTTTCATGCGACATTGCCGGGGCGGGGTCGCGCCCCGCCTCGGCGATTTGCTTTGAAAACCCAGCGGCGCAACTCGGCAATGGGCCGAGTCTGCCAGGGCCGCGTGGGATCGCGAGCTTAGCAGGTCAGGATTCCGGCAAGGATGCCGGCGCGGGCGAGAAGGATTTCGCCCGGTTCGAACGCCCCGAGGGCAAGCCCTTCGGCGGTTCGAGCGTGGAGAAATCCGCGCTCGAATCTTCAGCCTCTTGGCGCGGGGCGCGCGGCGGCGGCGAACCGTCCGCGCGCCCCAACGAGGCTTCTGGCACTGCGCTGGGCGGGCGTAAATCGTCACCCCCTGACAGCCCGCTCAGCGCCGCCATTTCCACGCAGAGTTTTTTTATGACGCGCGAGGTCGTGGGCGCGGCAATCGGGCCGCGCCCGCAACGCTCACCGCACCGCCCGCCGCAACGAGCGCCGAAACGCCCACACCGGAGTTATGGAGTCCATCATGCACAGGTCATTGATCATCATCCTCACCACGGCGGCGGCGACGGTGCTGGCCGACCTGACGGGCTACGCGCGGGCGCGGCAGCAATGGCGCGAGGGGCCGGAGAGTTTTCAGCCCCCGCCGCAATTCGATTTTCCCCTGTTCGGCGTGCGGCTGGCGATCGGACTGCTGACCGGCGCGCTCACGGCGGCGGGGATCAACGCTACGGAACCGGGCTAACAGGCGAGATCGGGGGCGAGATGGGAGTCGTGATGGCGAACTCAAATGGCGAATCAATGGGACGCGCGCGGGCCGGACTCTGGCTGTGCGGCATCGTGCTCTTCGCGGTGCTGACGGCCCTGGGCGGCTGCGCCAGCGTGAGCGCCGATCAGGACCGCCTTGTCGCGGTGACGCCGGTGATCGGCGAACACGTCGAGCGACACCCCGAGCAGGCGGAGACGTGGGAATCATTCCTGCGCAACTGGCAGAAGTCGATCGATGCGCGGCGCGGGCTGGTGTTCGGGCGGGATTGAAGAGATTGAACCACCAAGACACGAAGACATGTGATGAATTGCCTTGGTGCCCTTGTGGGTGAACAGGATGCTGAAATGAGCAGACAGACACGCGAGGACGGCGAGATCACCTTCGACGGAGACCGGCTGGTCGACGACGTCGTCGCGAGGCTGCGCAACGCCGCGCGGATGGGCGCGCAGCAGAAGATCGACGTCGAGCGGGCCGTGCGGCGGATGATCGAGCTCAAGCTGCAAGCGGTCGGGGCGGGCGAGCCGGAACTCAAGCAGATTCGTATTGAATTTGCCGCGCTGCGCTCGACCCTGACCACCATCGGCGAGGCGGTGGGCGCAAAGTCCTGGGGGACGATCGAGTCGATCATCGGGCGGGCGATTGCCCGCGGAATGGAGCTGGTGTTTTGAGTTTCGGGTTTGAGGCAGCCTCGATCACGATCGCAACGTTGTCGCTGGTGCTGACGGTGACGATCTCGTTTTTCGTCATCCCGATGGGGAACCGCGCGCGCAAGATCGAGGCACTGGAATCGGACGCGCAGAGCAGTGCCCGCGCGTCGGCGGCACAGGAACGGCAGAACATACGCACGGAACTGGGTGCGGCGACGGCAGAAATCAAGGCGCGGGTGGCGGCGATCGAGTCGCGGCTGGTGGCCGGTGATGCGCACCTGCGGATTCTCGATGAGCGGGATCACAGCCTGGAGCTCAAGGTGCTGCAGGCGATCAGCGACCTGAAGGACGTAGTCGCGACGAAGGACGACCTCAAGCGCATCCGGGAGGAGCTGAACCGTGCCTGAGCGACTGAGCGAGTACGACCCACAGAAGCGAGCCGCGCAGATTCGGCGGCGGATGCTCTCGATCGCGCGGCTGCAGGCGTCGCAGTATGCCAGCGGATTCGTGCCGGCGACGAATTTCCTCTCGGCGGCGGACGACACGGGGAGGAGCGTGGCCAACGAGGAGGAGGCGATCGAGCACCTGGGATTCCTGGTGAGCCACGAGCTGCTGGGCGAGTGGCAACCGATCGCGATGGGGGCGGCGCGGCCGTCGTTCCGCGAGCGCCGTTTTGCGATCACGATCAAGGGCCGCCGGCTGTGGGAAGAGGCAATCGACCCGATTCCGGGGATCGACGATGCACGGTTTGGAGATTGACGAATGCCGGATGCAACGAAACAGAGCGAGCGGGAGACGAAGACGATTGCCGAGTGCACGGTCGACGAGCTCATTGACGAGCTTGCCGCACGGAGCGAGGCATCCGCGATCGGCGTGGCGATCCACGCCGAGCCGGGGACGTTTCGGACGGTCTACTCCGGCTCACTGATTGCGGCGATGGGACTGACCGAGCACCTGCGCGACATCGTCCGGGCGGCGCTGATGCGCGTCCCAGAGAGGGAGTCGGACTGAGATGCCGCGCGGGCCGGATTTTTTTCGCCACCTGACCGAGCAGTCGCTGGAGCAGATGGAAGAGTACGCCCGGCAGCCGGGTCGCACGGGAGACGAGCTGCTCGCCTGGCTGGAGAAGATCGGCGTGAAGGCGAGCCGGTCGGCGGTGTATCGGTGGCTGCAGGATTTCCGGCTGGAGGATCGGACGCGGCGGTCGAGCGAGGTGGCCCGGCAGTACCTGGCGGCGGCGCGGGAGAGCGACCCGCACGCGGTGACCGAGGCGAGCCTGGTCCGGTTCGAGCAGATGATTTTCGACGCGCTGGTCGGCGGCGAGGAGTTGACCCCCGACGAGCTGGCGAAGATTGCCCAGGCGATGCGCTCCGGGATGGGCAGCCGCAAGGACCTGGTGGCGATGAGACAGAAGCAGAGCGAGGCGGTGAAGGAAGCGGAGCAGGCGGTCGAAGCGGGCAAGAGCGCCCCGGACGTGGTGGCGACGATCAAGAAGGCACTGGGGATTTCAGCAGCAGCATGAACGCAGCACCGTTTAATCTTCTCTGCCCGTTCCAGATCAACTGGGTGCGCGATCGCGCGCCGCTGGCGATGGGTGAGAAATCGCGCCGGATCGGATGGACCTGGACGCAGGCGCTGGCGGCCGTGATGGATCGCGCGGAAGGCGACAAGGGCGACTACTGGCATTCATCGGCGGACATGACCGCATCGGGCGAGTTCATCGGCGAGTGCGCTACGTGGGCCGAGATGATGAACGCTGTGGCGACGGTGAGCAGCGCGCCGGAGATCATCGACGAGGACAGCGGGATCAGCGCGTTTGTGATGCGCTTCGCCAACGGGCGGAAGATCGTGGCCGGTTCGAGCAATCCGAAGTTCTTTCGGTCGAAAGGCGGCGCGGCGGGGTTGGATGAGTTCGCGTTCCACCGCGACGGCCGCGAGCTGTACAAGGCGGCGCACGCGACGGCGATGTTCTGGGGTTATCCGCTGCGGATCTGGAGCACGCACAACGGGCCGGGCAGTGCGTTCAACGGCATGATCCAGCAGGCCCGCTCGGGCAAGCTCAAGGCGTCGCTGCACAAGGTGACGATCCTGGACGCGGTCGAGCAGGGGATCGTGGAGCGCATCGAGATGCGCAAGCGCAAGCTGGCGGATGTGCCCGCGCCGGACGCGAAGCGCCGCCAGGAATTTCTGGATGAGATGCGATCCACCTGCCCGGATGAAGACACGTGGAACGAAGAGTACATGTGCGTGCCCTCGACCGATGCAAGCTCGCTGCTGAGCTACGACATCATGCGGCCATGCGAGGTGGCCAACCTGAGCCTGTTAGACGTGACGAGCACATTCACCGGCGCGGGGTCAATGTACGCCGGATTCGACGTGGGCCGCAAGCGCGATCTGTCGGTGCTCTGGGTGATCGAAAAGATCGGTGATGTGTTCTGGACGCGGATTGTGCGCACGTTCGACCGCGTGAACTTTTCGGCCCAGGAGGGTGCGATCAACACGCTGCTGCAGATTGCGGCGGTGAAGCGGCTGGCGATCGACTCGACCGGGATCGGCCTGCAACTCTCCGAGCGGCTGCAGCAGCGGTGGGGAAGGTATCGCGTCGAGGCGGTGAACTTCACCGCGGCGGTGAAGAGCGAACTGGCGATGCCGGTTCGCCGGCTGTTCGAGGACAAGCTCATCCGCATTCCTCAGGATGACGCGGTGCGCGAGGATTTGCACAGCGTTCGAAAAATCGTCACGGCGGCGAATAACGTTCGCCTGGACGTCGATCGATCAGACACCGATGGACACGCCGACCGATTCTGGGCGCTGGCGCTGGCGTACCACGCGGCCGACGACAACGTTCGCCCCCTGCGTGCGCCGATGGCGCGAGTGGGAGGGCTGCAGTAATGCCGCTCCCGGAAACCATCTGGCGCAATGAGACGCACCCTGGCTATCAGCACGACGCCGTGGTGATGCTGCCGTATCTGACGGCCGAGCAGAATCTCCGCGCCGAGCGCGTCCGCCAGTGCCGCATGCTCTTCGACGGCAGGCATCGCGCGTACTTCCTCAGCGAGGGCCGGACGCAGTTCAATTTCCCGCCAATGCGCGTGAACGATCGAGACATCATCCCATTCGTTCCGCTGCGCGTGCTGCGACTACTGTCTTTCAAAAGCGCGGACCTGGTCTTCGGGGACAAGGCCAAGCTGAGCGTCGACGACGCCATCAAGCGGATGGCGCTCGACGCCCTGGCGAAGCGGAGCAAGGTGCACTCCCGCTTTCACGCAGCGGCCGTGGCGGCGTCATGGGCGGGCGGGGCGTTCCTGCTGTCGTGCATCTGGCGCGGGCAGGCGTATGTGACGAACCTCCCGCCGGATGAAGTGTTTCCGGTCGGGCCGGCCACGCCGGACGATCAATATGAGCGCTACGAGCGTTACCAGGTGGCGACGGTGGGCGAAGGTGCCGACGCGTACAAGTTTTTGCTCAAGACGATCTACACCCGCGGCGCGGTCGAGCGCCACGCGTACCAGTTGGCCAAAGATAACTCGATCGTGCGCGAGGTTGATCTCAAGCTTTGGCCGGGCATCGAGGCGTCTTACGCGCCGATGGAGCAAACTGGGCTGGCCGAAAACGTCATCACGTTCGTGCCGAACGAACTCGACGGCGGCGAGTGCGTGAGCGACTACGACGGCCTGGTCCAGACGCAGGACGCGATCAACGCGTCCATGACGCAGATCAGCCGCATCAATGCACTGCACGCCGAGCCGGCGATGGGTATCCCACAGGAGATGTTCGACGCCAACGGCAACATCAACTTAAACAAGTACAAGGCGTTTCCCTTCCGCACGAAGGATGAGATTCCGACCTACATCACGCCGCAGTCGAACATAGATGGCGCGATGGCCGATCGGAAATTCAAGCTGGAGGCGTTTTGCGTCGAGGCGGAGATCAGCCAGATCTTGCTCGGTGTGAAGGAGGGTGCCGCGCCGACCGCAGCCCGAACGTTGCGGCTGGAGATGACCAACAGCCTGGCCAAGGCGCAGCGTAAGCGAAACAACATCGAGCCGGCGGCGGAGCGGGCGCTGGAAGTGGCGCTGATGCTCGACGCCGAGCGACCTGTGGGCGTGTTCCTGGGCGGCGCTCCGGTGAGTGTCGAGGCTCGGGACGGGCTGCCGATCGACGAGCTGGATGAAGCCAGCATCGTCAGCACGTATCGGGGCAGTGACAGCATGAGCCTGGAAGCCGCAGTGGAGCGCCGCGTGCGCGACCCCGACGCCACGGCCGAGGAAGTCCGGCGCATCAAGGAAGAGAGGGCCGCGGCGACGCCGCCGATCCTGTTCGGCGAGCCGGGTGAGACGCGTGGCCAGCCCGACGAGGCAGAACCCGCGGCGATGGCCGCTTAACGATTCTTGAGTTTTTCGCCGCGATCGCGGCAAGGAGATTGACATGGCAGAAAAGACCGACAACGCGGGGCTGTCCCGCGAAGACGTGGTCAAGATCGTCGGCGAGCAACTTACCGGCGCGCTCAAGCCGCTAAACGATGCGCAGGCCGAGCTCACCAAGAACATCGGCATCATCGCCGACACGCTGAAGGCGGACCGCGAAGCCGCGCAGGCGAAAGACGCCGCCGGCGACAAAGCCGCCGACAAGGCCGGCGAGAAGAAGGGGCCGGCCACGGCGGAAGAGATCGCCGCGCAGGTCGAAAAGCTGGTGAACGCCAAGATCGAGACGCTCAGTAAATCGCAGGAGACCGCCGCGGCGCGCGACCGGTTCGTCAGCGAGAGGATGGCCAAGTTCCCGGCGGCGTACCGTGCGCAGATCGGCCACGATCCCGCGAAATTCGAAGAGCAGTTGAAGTCGATTCAATCGCAGTTTGAAACCGACTTCAAAGCCGCCGGCGGCAAGATCACCGACGTGGCCGCGCCGGGCTCGGGCGGCAAGCCGCCCGAGACGACGCTCGACCCGAGCAAGCTGACGCCGAAGCAGTTCGCCGAGACGTACCTGGCGAAGGTGCCCGGCGCTGTAGTGGCGCAGGAAAAGCAGGCGGCGTAGCGCCCGCGCGTGCGGGCGAAGGATTCCCCCGGAGGGGATGGATCAAGCAAAGGAGTGCCGATCATGGCAATGACACTGGTGCAGATGAGAGCAGAGTTCCCCAACGATCCGATGCGGATGCGTCTGGTGGACAAGTTCCTCGACGGGAGCGAAAGCGTGGTGCTTCCGGAGTTGAGTTTCGTCGATGCGACCGACGCACTCGGCTACAACTTCGTCACCGACGACGACGGCGGCGACGTGGCCGAACGATCGCTCAATGACGAATACGCGGCGAGCAATCCGGTCAGCAGCCCGAAGACCGAGAAGCTCACGCTCTTCGGCGGTTCGGTCAAAACCGACGCAGTGCAGATCGACGCGAAAGGCGACGTGGCCCGCTTGAACCAGATCGACCGCCGCATGAAGCGGATGGGAAAGTATTTCGACAAGGTGTTCTTCCACGGCCAGGAGGTCGGCACCAACGTGCAGCGCGCCAAGCAATTCGCCGGCCTGCGAAAGCGCAGCGTGGCGAAGGGCCGTGTGCTGTGGGCGGGCGCTAACGGTGGGCCGCTGACGATGGACCTGCTCGACGAGGCGCAGGACCTGTTGTCCGGCGAGAACGGTCGGAAGGTAATCTTCTGCACGCGCTGGATGCGGCGCAAGATCACCAACCTGCTGCGAACCGCTGCTGCGGGCAAAGGCATCGCCGAGACGAACGAGCAGCAGACCAACTACAACGGATCGCGGATCAAGACCGTGACAGAGGACGACAAGCGAAGCCCGATCTTCGCGTTTGACGAAACGCGCGGGTCGAGCAACGTGACGCAGTCGCTCTACATCGTGCGATTCGGCGGATCAGACGACGGCGACGACCTGCAGGCCATTCGCGGCCCGAGCTTCATGAAGCAGCGCGCGCCTGTGAACATGGGCGAGTACGTCAAGGACGTAATTGACAACGTGATGGGCATCGTCGATTTCTCGCCGCATTGCTTCATCCGCATCGGCGGCATCACAGAGGCCTGATCGGCCCACTAACGAACTCAAAGCGGCCGAAGTGCCGCAAACCGAAAGGACAGCAAGTTATGACCATGACCATGTTGATCATCCTCGCCCTGCTCATCGTTGCTGTGGTGATGGCGCAGGGGCTGCACCTCAACACCGCATTCGTGCCAACGCCACAGGACGAATCACTGCGCCTGGAGGCTTCGGCGACGAAGACCGCCGACTTCGTCGGCACAACCAAGGACCTCGGCCTCGGCTATGACCCCGGCGGTCTAGGGCAGCAGGCATGCGCGGTGGTGAGTATCACCGCGCTCGACACCACCGACACGAACGAGACTTACGCCTTCGTGCTTCAGGAGTCACACGACGGCTCGACCTGGGCGAACGCCGGGCCAATCATCACCGTGACCGCAACGGGCATCGCTTCAATCCCTGGCTGGCTCAGCCGCCGTTATGCGCGTCTGAATCTCGACGTCGGCGGGACCACCCCATCAATCACCTACGAGTCGTGGCTCAACGCGAACCTGTAGGGAATCGAATTACGATCCAACCCTGACTAGAAACCGAAAGGACGACACGAATGAGCAAGTCAACAGTGCGAACAGCCGAACCCGCACAGCCGCAGACCGCTGCGGGCGAGCAACCGAAAGAGCCGACCAAGGCGAGCCCGCCCCCAGTCGAGAAGACCGCCGAGCCGGCCAGCGTCCAGCCAGCTACAACCACGCTGCTGCCTGACAATGCGATCACGCCGCCGTCGGAATCGGCAACGTCTGGTGACGCGGCGGCCAGGCTCCGAGCGAGGTTCACCTTTCCCGCCCGCCCGGGAACCATGCGGTTCGAGTGCCTCCACCCGATCGACGACTTCAACGGCGATGAGTGCGGGATGACGTTCTGCGACGGCTGGGGCACGACCGATTTGCCCGCGCGTGCGCATCACGCGCTGCAGAACGGCGTGGCCGTCTTCGATCATCAATCGGACCGCCTCGCATTCGATTCTGACCGGCCCGACAACGCCGCGCGGGTGGCGGCGCGGGCGGAGCAGCGGCGCGCCGCGGCGCAAGGGAGAGGCACATGACGATCCCCGGCGCTCAGGCTCGGATGATCATCGCGTTCTTCGGCCTCGGCAGTTCGCTTTTCGCGTGGCTGATGATCGAGCACAATCGCGCGGTCGGGCAGGTGACGTCCGCTGCACCCGTCACCCAGTCCGCCACGCATCGCGGCCTCGACCTCTCGCGCATTGTCGTGTGGAAGGAGGCCGCCGGGGGGTACCCGACGCCGCGCGGGTTTCACCCGGTGCTGTTGAGCGGCGGGTGGAAGCAGTTTGTCGCCCAGGTGATTCAGCCGGAGATCGACTGGCTCCGCTCCCGCGGTGTGCAGCGCCCGCGAGTCATCCTGCACAACCCTTATGGGCTGGAGCGGGATGCATCGGGCAAGACCGGGGAATACAGGTACTCACAGCGCCGACTCTGCCAGGCCAACCCGGCCACACGGCATCTGGCCAGTGGACTGGGCGACGCGCTGCGGCCGCTCACGAAGGCGGGCGTGGAGGTGATCGTCTATTTCGGCGCGCTGCAGAACGACCCGACCGAGGTACTGCCGAAGATCGACGGGCGCGCGGACGATTTTATCCGCGAGTGCGAATACCAGATCAAGGAAGCCCTCGACGCTGGCTGCTCGATCGCGTTCGATGCGTCGAGCAATCTGTCCGAAGATTCGCCGCAGTGGCGCTGGATCGCGATGGTCGGAAGCCTTACGCGCGCGTACATCGAACCGCGTCCACACGCATCGCGCGGGCAGATGTTCGGATTTCCCGTCATTACCCAGGACGCGTTCTGGGATCGCAGCAACCCCGAAAAGTATCCCGACAGCAGGTGGGGCGCGCGTAACGACGCGCTGTCGGGAGAGATCATCCGGTTTGTGCAGTTTCCCGACCCCCCGGCGCATGGCAAAGATGTCGGCTGGAATGACACCCCGGACAACATCGCGGCCAGACTGATCGCACCCGCGATCCGCATCCAGGCCGACGGCCACACGCCGGCGCTCACCACGAAACACATTCGATTGGCGGACAAATGACCACCCTCCGCGTGAAAGCCGGCCAGCCCGCGTTCGTACATGATCGCGGCTTGAAGATCGTCAGGAATACGCTCTTCGCCTGCGACTGGACCGACAAGGCCGTCGCGTTCGTCCAGAACGGCGGTAAGCTGGTCCTGGAAAACTGCGGCATCTCCGGCGGGCACGGGCCGCTGATCCTCGGCGGCGATTTCTCCTGGCTCGGCGGCTTCACCGCCGGCGAGACCAAGAAATACCCGGCCGGCTACTACGGCGATCTCCTGCGCGGCGCGCGGGCCGGCAACATCCTGCTGAAGGGTTTACGGTTCACGCATCGCTGCGTCGGCGAGGCACACGGGCGGGTCATGGGCGCCACGAAGATTCGCCTGGAAGATTGCGAGCACGACAACTCCGGCCATCCGAACAAGGAAGTCTGGCAGTTTCGCCACGTGGATGAAGTGCAAATCTTCGACTGCGATCTGATGGATTCGCTCGTGTTCGGCGTGCTGCCGGCCAAGGACTGCAAGACCGACAAGGAGCGGCGAATCTATCACGGCGACGCCAAGGCCCGGCGGATTCGGGCGTACATCGACGGTAAGACGCGCATCTGGGGGCACGTTCGCGCCACCGGCCAGACCGATCTCGCCGCCGACTGGACGCAGATGATGGCGAAAGACCGCCGCAAGGCGAAAAACGGCAAGAGCATCAGCAGCGACAGCGCGTTTCAGTTGACGACCATCGGCGGGATCAGCAAGCCGACGCTGACGCTCAATAGCATCCGCAACGTCGGCGGCTGGCCGAGGCTGCGTAGTGACGGAGGAGGGGAGTAGATGGAACTCTCCGCGTCAACAGACTGGTTTTGCCGGACAGACGGCAGCGACCTCAACGGCGGCGGCCACGTTCGTGGCGGCGACGTTTCGCGCGTCAACACCGGCACGCCGCTGTACACCGGCACGCAGGGCCAGGGCGGGAGCGCCGACAACAACTTCGTGGATGTCAACGCCACCTTCACGGACAACGTGATTGACGCGAATCTGCGAATCAGCACCGGCACAAACTCGCTGCCCGGTGTCTATCGTGTCGTGAGCCGAACGAACAGCACGACGCTTGTTCTCAACCGGCCTTGCGGGAGCGCGCCGACCAGCAACGATCTTGTCTATCGCATCGGTGGGGCGAACGCGACGCCGGGGCTGGTACTCGGCTCAGTCGTCGCGGGCAACGGCCTGTATATCCAAAGCGGCACATACGACGTGACATCAACCACGCCGAATGTCGCAAATGGACGGCTGCAAATCAGCGTAGCCTTGTCGTTTATCTCTGGCTACGTCACGACTCCCGGCGACGCGACCCTGAACGGCACAAGGCCCATCATTCGCGCGGCGGTGAACTCGGTGACGCTCATCACGCTGAGTTCAAACTTTGGCAAGGTCGAGCATCTTATTTTTGACGGAAACAAGGCGTCGCATACGGGGACGGCGGGAGTCTCAGGAGCCAACCAATCTTCGTGGTATAACTGCCTCGTAAGATACTGCGCCGGAAACGGCGCGAACAATTCCAACGGCAATTGGTCATTCTGCAGTTTTATTGACAACGGCGGCGTCGGTGGAGTCGCTCGCGGGTTTTGTCATTGTGTGGCCAAGGGGAACGGCAGCCACGGCTTGCAAGTCGGCGGTGGCCCCTGTGGTGTCGTAAAATGTCTCGGATACCAAAACAGTGGGGCTGGCTTGAATGTGGCAAATGACGCGTTAATTGACCAATGCGTTTTCCACGGAAACGGCGGCGATGGCATCGAAGTAAGCAACTCTGTTGGCATCACGGTCAGCAACACGGTTATGTCGGGTAATGTCGGGTTCGGAGTTGACGACAACGGAAGCACCAGCAATCTTCGGTTGTTCGCGTGCGCTTTTCACAGCAACACCGCCGGGCAGACTCGTAACGCATTAGCCACAAACCTAAATCCGGTCACGTTAACCGCAGGCCCCTTCGTTGATTCGGCCAACGACGACTTTTCGCTTAACTCAACCGCCGGCGGAGGTGCCGATTGCAGAGCGGCTGGGTTTAGCGGGCTGCCGCTGCCGGTTGCCTCGACAAACTATTGTGACATCGGCGCGATTCAGGCCGAACCACAGGGCAACGTCTTCGTCATCGGCGACTAGACCATGGGCGCGAACTACACCATCATCGCCGGCAGCACTTCGCAGTTCATCGAAGTCACGATCCGCGACAGCAGCACCGGCCAGGGCAAGACCGGCATCGCGCACACTGACGTAACTGCGCGCTACATCCGGCAGGGCGCAAGCAGTGCCACGTCAATCACCATGGCGTCGGGCACGCCCGGCACCTACACCAGCGGCGGCTGGGCGGCGATTGACGCGACCAACGCGCCGGGGCGGTATCAATGCTGCATTCCCGATGCCGCGCTTGTTGCCGGCGTCGGCGGGGTGAAGTTCACGTTTAAGATTTCGGGCGCGATCGATGCGGATGTCAATGTGATCCTCGACAGCGGCGCAACGAATCGCATTGCCAGCGCCATCGCCGGACTGACGCCGACTCTCGCCGCCGATGGTGGCGTACCCGACTGGCACAGCCTCGAACGCGCCGCATTGCGCATCCGATACGGCTGGGCCAACACGCTCTGGGTCGGCGACAGCCAGAGCGCAGCCAATACCACGCCTCGCGTGCTGTACGGAATCATTCGGACGTGGGACGTGCGATTCGCCGGGCTTCACATCCCCCACAACGCGGCGGTGAGCGCCGAAGGGTACACATCGCTCTGGCAGGGCGGCATCGGAACCAGCACCAGCAGCGAGATTCTTCCCGGCGGCTCATCCGGCGGCGTCACGAACAATACTGCGATCGGGATGACTGTTGCCACACTTGCGAACATTAATAACTCGACGCCGTTTTTATATTCGTACCTCAGCAGTCTCGACCTGTACAACATGCTCGGCGTCCCGCCGAAGAACTTTTCCGATGGCGACTGGACGAACCGCAACCGCCTGAAGTACGCCATCCTCTACGCGAAGCACGGCAGCAACGATCTAACAGACGTGGCGGTTTTGACTCGCCGCGGCTCCGAATCGAACCTGACAACCAGCAGCATCAACCTGAGCAGTGCGCCCTCCGGCCACAGCAGAATCGAGTACGACTTCCCAACCCCGACCAGCACCGCCGCCACGGCAACGCGGCACATCTGGCAAAGCGGCTCGTCGGGAGAATCAGAATCAGGCAAGGTTTTTTCGCACACCGGACACCTCGTGTTCATTGAAGGCGCCCAGGCTGGCTACAGCCATGCCGCAATCGCCGTCGGAGGTTGGTCTACGACCGACCACCACTCGCCGCTGAACAGCGGCGACGACGCGGCCTACTACGATAGCGACGGAAAATACACGCAGGCGCAGCTAGTCACCACGCTCGGCCTGCTGCGAAACCCGAACACGTTCGTCGTAATGATCGGCACGAACATCGGCAGCGATGAAACCGGCAGCGGCTCGGCAGCGACATACAAAGCCAACGTGGAAATCATTCTCGCACGCTACCGCGCCGCTTGTGAGGATGCGGGAATCGTCGATCCGCTGTTCGTTCTCATCGCACCCTGGCAGACCGGCAGCAGCAGCGCCGACGACGCCAACACCAGAGCCTACCGTGATGCACAGGCCGCAGCGCTCTACGAAATCGCGGTTGCATCACCAGCAGACACGGCGTTCATCAACCTGCACCAGATCATTAAACGCAGGCTCGGCGGCTATTCGGTGTGGCAGGGCACAATGCTCGCCGACCACGTTCATCCGAACACGACCGGCGCGGCAACTTTCATGGGCTATATGTGGGATTGCATCGTTGAAGCCGCTGCGGCTGCCAGCATCGCTGGCGTAGCGGCAAATCAGTCGCGCAAGCTCGACCTGGCCGTCACGCAAACACCCGCACTGGTAACGACCGGATCTTTGATGCACCGGCTGATGAATAAGGACGGCGGCAAGACGTACAGCCAGGCAACGGATTCGCTGGAGGCGCAGGCCGACGCCGTCGCCGCGATCAAGGCGAAGACCGATCAAATTAGCAGTTTTGATTTCGTCACCGCCGGTACTCGGATCGTGGCCGCCACTGACTCTGGGGGTGTGTTTACCGCCGAGGCATTGGCCAACACGCCGAGCGGGGATAGCGGGCCCACGACCGACAAAGTCGTGATTCAGCAGGATGGGGTGCAGATCCGATGAACCTCGTCATTTCCATCTCGGTGAAGAAGGACGGCGTGCTGGCCAACGCAGACGCCACGCCGACGCTCTCGGATGACTCGGCGAGCTTTGGCGTGCGCCGCGCGGACACGCTCGATGTGATCGTCGCCGCCGCCACGGCGATGACGGCCGTCGCCACGGGGCGGTACCAGTACACGCTCACCGACGCCGTCGCCGGCGTGACCTACGAGTATTATTCTCGCGTCGTCATCAACGGCCAGACGTACTACACGCCAGGCACGATCAGCTACGCGGCGACCGCGATGAGCACCTACCAGACCCTCGGCGATGCGGTGGCTCTGGCGGCCACCCTGCCGCTGCTCGACCAATTCTCGGCGGCAAGCTCGGACGTGCAGGCCAGGGCCCTGCAGTTGGCTTCACTGCGGATTGACCAGGTGCGGTACCAGGGCCGTAAATATGACGCCGCCCAGGTTCGCCAGTTTCCCCGCTCCGACTGTCAGACCGACGGCACCGTGACCGACTGGGACGATGACACCGATACGGCGGTGGTGCCGGTCAACGTCAAGATGGCCGAACTATACGAGGCCGAATCGATCATTGCGGGCGACTTCGACCGGATCACCCACGCGATCGCCACGGGCATCGTCAGCCAGAGCACAGGAAGCCTGAGCGAGAGCTACCGCCAGTCGTCGGGCGAGCTGCAGTCGGCGCTGCGGCTACACCCGGAAACCACACGGCTGCTTAGCCGCTATCTGCTCCGCAGCGGGAGGTTGCTGTGATCCTCAACGCGCTACTACTGCACATCAGCGGCCCGCCAATCGCCGACGGCAACGGCGGCTACGCGCCGGCGGTGCAGACGGTGTTTTCGAGCGCCGTTCGATGCACCATCGATCAGCCGAATTTTGTGCAGCAGAAGCAGCTCGAGGGAAACCTGAAAGATGTGACCGGCGTGCTGTATGTGGCTATGCCGCTGGAGGAGGCCGGTGTGGCGGTCGTGCCCGCCGCCGGCGGCGACTGCACCGTCCAGCAGGACGGGCAGGCGGCGGTGAAGTACCGAATCGCGCGAGTGACGCCGCGCACGCACCGGCAACTGAGCCACTACGAGATCTTTGTTCAGGCGAGGTGAGATGATGCCCAGCAGAACGGAAATCCAACCTTTGATCGACGCGATGCGTTCCAAGCTTGAAAAAGTGCGGGTTGCCGCTGCGAAAGCGGCGGGCGAGTGGGGATCGTTCGTGGTGAGCGAGGCGCAGATCATTACGCCGATCGACACAGGCCACCTCCGGGGCAGCGGGCGGGCCGATCCGCCGGCGATCACCGGGAACCGTGTGACCTGCCGGTTCGGGTTCAACGCGGTGTATGCGGCGGCGGTGCATGAGCGGTTGGACCTGTCGCACGCCGCGCCGACGCAGGCGAAGTTCCTGGAGACGACGATCCGCCGGGTCGAGCCGCAGTTTGCGCCGTTCGTGAGGCAACGATTGCAGGAGGCGATCCGTGAGTGAACTGGCAATCGATGGTGTGATGATCGCCCTGGCGAACTATCTCGCCAGTGCCCCGCTGAACCTCGCCCGCACCGGCCCGTCGATCGCGATGTGGGCGATGGAAGCCGACAGCGCCCGGGCGGCGGACACCTGGAGTGTCGTCCGCCCGCACGGCGGGCAGGCATCTCAGGTGCCGGTGCCCGACCTGGCGGTGCAGGTGTACACCGTCTCGAAAGCGGGCACCGGCCCCGCGATCGTGCGGGCGCAGGCGCTGCACTCGCGGTTGACCGACACTATCGGGCGGCCCCTGCGCGACTTCGCGATGGGCGCATTCGCGATCAAGGGTATTCGCCGACTTACACTGCCGGGGAAGATCGGCGTCAATGAGCAGGGACGTCCGGAGGTCGTATTCAATTTCGACCTGAGTTTTATCCCGGCGGATTAGCCGGGCAGAGGAGTGCATCATGCCAGCAGAAAACGCGGCCAACATGAGCTTGCAGAATTATGACGCGCTGTGGAAAACAGTGTCGCTGGGCCTGGTGAAGGAAATCGATCCGTCGAACTTTCAACTGGTGACGAAAGATAAGGTTATCGGCAAAGTTGGCGTGGTCATCGACAAGGTGGTGATGGGCTTCGCCGGCTCGGTCCGAACCGTCCTCCACCAGGTGGATAAGACTGTATGGCAGCAGCTGTGCCCTTGGTGGTCGAGCGGGTCGGTGCAGATGGCACCTGGCACGCGGCTGTACTCGGAATACGACAACGCCGGGCTGCTCCGGCTGCACCCGGTCGGCAACGCCGACGCCACGCACGATCTGACGTTCACGAAAGCGTTCCCGCGTGTCCAGGCCGCGCGAGGAGACGGCGAGAACTGGCGCGAGCTGACGGTCGACTGGGACATCTTCATGGATCAGTCACTGCTCCTGGCGACGACGCCCACGATCGGCGGAGCGTACATCGGAGATCCGCCGTCGTAGCCGATCCGTCTTGGGCAGTACCGCATCCCCGGAGAATCGTGATGACTATCGACCTCGATCCAATCTGGCAGATCGTCCAGCCCGCCGAGCTCGTCGTTCGGCTGGGCGGCGTCGACTACCCGCTGCGCGTGATTACCGTAGCCGACCTGCGCCGCGTGGCGTCGTTTAGCGCTCATACGCGCGAACAGAACGCATCATGGCTGGTCACGATGTTCCGTGATGGCTTCTGTCCAGATTGCGTTCGTCGGTTCGCTCAACCGATCTCGGAAATGGAGCGGCGCGACGACGATCTGAAGGTGCTCATGCTCATGGAGGCGATTGCCGCAACCTGGCTGGACGCGGCGGATGCCAAAAAAAAAGTGGACACGATCAGTCAAGCGATCGCCGATCAGATTGCGGCGAATCGTTCGACCGGATTGCCCTGAGGCTCGTTGCTATCGGCGCGGCGAGCGACGCCGCCGGGGCCTATCGACTGCCCTGGGCGGTCGCCCGGGCGATGCTGCGAGCGAGCGACCCGGAAGAGGTCGTGGATTCGCGTGATCTGTATCAGATGCCCAGCGGCAGGTTCGCGCCTAAGGGATTCAGCCGCATGTACGCCATGCTCGGCGCGCTGGTCAGGAAAGTGACGTAACAGATGCCGGAAGTCGAAACATATCCAATCGTCTCCAAAGTGACGCTCGACCTCGACGGGTGGAGCCAGGGAGTCACCCAGGTCGGTGGCGATGCGAAGAAGCTCGGTGCCGAAATCGACAATCGCATCAGTATCGGAATCGCTTCGTTGGAAAAGAAGCTGGCCGACGAGATCAAACAGGTGTCCGCTTCGATGACCGCGGTGCAGGAGGTGAGCGAAAAGACCCACGCATCGATCGAAGGAGTTGGGGATGCCATCGCCGGCAAGCTGGGGCAGGAGTCTGCGGATTCTGCCGGTGTGCTCACCGACGCGGTCAATCAGCTGTCCGAGAGTTTCTCGGAGAATCAGGACGCTGCCGAGCAGCTCAACCGTAGCATTTTTGACGTCGAAGACGGCTGGAACGATGCGAAGCGCGCCGCCGAGGAACTCGACCGTGCGGTCGCGAAAGCAGCAGAGGACTCATTTCGCGAACTTGACGCAAGCGTGGCCAGGATGCGGGACTCCGTCGGCGGCATGGGGGAGCAGGCCAAAGTGGAGAGCAAGTGGCTGCGCGAGGCCTTCGGACCTGGGGGCGGCTTCGCCGCGATCAACAAGATCGCGGGCGATTTCGCCCGCGTCGGCGAGGCGGCTGGCGAGGCGTCGATTGGCTTCCGCACCGGCCAGATGAGTATAGCCGGCGCGACCGGTGAAGCGCTGCGCGGTGTTCCCGTGCTCGGAAATTTCATTCGAGGGTGGGACGGCCTCAAGGAGGCCGTCACCGGCACGGGTGCGGCGCTTCAGATCGCCGAGCGAGAAATTGCCCGGACGACGCAGCGCACAGAGGCGCTTCTGGGAATGCTCGAATCCGTGAAGAGTTTCCGCGCATCGATCGACGCGGAGGGGAGGAAGGACGTCGATGACGATCTTGTTCAGCGAGCCGATGCGGCGAAGTCAAAAATCGAGGCCGATCGCAAGCAGAGAAAGCAGTCGTTGCTCGACGAGTTGGACGCGGCGGACGGAATTGGGGATCGGGCAGGAAAGGATCGCATCCTCGGCGATATTCACAGGCTCGAAGAGGTCGCGCGCGCTGAATCGAAAAAGATTGATGCCGAGCTCAGCCGCGGTTTAGCCCTTCGCCAGCAGCGACGTGCCCAGGAGCAGCAGGCCGAGCGAGAATTCGATGATCCGTTGGGCGGCAGACGTGCCGCAGGTTTTCGCGACGCGATCGCCAATGCCAACGCCGAAGCCGGCCGTCTGGCCAACGAAGCCGCCCGGGCCACATCCGCCCGGATGGATCGTGAGCGGCAGGATGCCGACCGCGAGAAGCAGCAGTTGGAGCGGGCGCAGCGCAATGCCGAGCAGACCTATCTGAAGAACGCTTTCGATGGGCTGCAGAACCGGGCGCGACAGCGGGCGGGCGAGATCGATGACCGCATCGGCGAAATCCGCAGCGCCGGCGGAAGCAGAGACCTGATCGCCGACCTGCAGGGGGAGAAGCGGCGACTCTCCGCCGGCCTCGAACAGGCGAAGTTCGAGCTGACGCTAGACGTCGACGCGGACAAGGTGGCCAACGCGGTTTCGCCCATGTTCCGTCGAATGATCGATGAGAAGCTGCTCGACATGGAGTCCCGGCTGCTGGCCGCAGATCGGAACCGGGGTGCAGCGAGGGCCAGGTGAGTGTGATGTGCGAGATTGCAGAGAATGCTGACCGAGTACGATCAACAGATTCGCCTGATTGCCGCAGACGCCTACGGGCAGCAGGTGTTCATCGGCTCGGCCCCGTTTCTGGTGGCCGAGCCGGAGATGTACGCCGTGCTGATACAGCAGGGCACCGCCGTCTCGTGGGGCGAAATCTACACGCCCCCCGCCCCGCTCTTTCCCGCGGCCCTCATCGAGAAGAAGGACGTGAGTTACCAGCGATCGGACACGCCCAAGTGGGTCACCCGCTGGCGCTATGTGATGGCCGTCGACTCGACCTACTCGCCCGATCTGGCGGTCGTCGCCAGGTGGCCCGATTCGCCCGTATTCGTGCCAGCACCGCTGTGAGTGCATAGATGCCCGTGGAAGTTCGACACAATATCGTTCGCTTCCGCTACGGAGCCGCCTTCAGCGCGGCGGTGGCGCTGACGCTGCAGGGCGATTGGACGATCAGCGCCGGGCTGCAGCCGAACATCAACGCGGCCGTCATCGACGCTGATGATTACGCCGCGCTCGGCATGGCCCTGTATCCCGCCGGCCGCACCGGGTCGATCGAGTTCTGGTTTTCGCAGGCTCCGACCGAAGGGGAGCAGCCCGACGTCACGCTCGGCGGAATCACGCTCGTCGAAGACGAAATCCGGCTCATCGGTCGCCGACCCGGTGAATTGACCAACCGCACGCAGGTGGTTGCCGTGCGCTTCGCCGATCATCGCGACGGATTCGCCGAGCCGCGCGGCGGGCGCCTCAATCAGGGCGTGCTCAACCCCACGCCGCGGCCAACGGGGTATACGCTCCGACCCAACTCGCAGTTGATCGGCCTATGCCTGGCCGCGATGGGCGTGCCCACCGCCGTGCCAAGCAGCGTCGACGCCGTCGAGCCGATGCGTGACATTGCCTGGCTCGGAGATCACGCGCCGTCGGAGCTCTCTCGCCTGCTCGAACACACGGGCCACGTCTACTGCGTCGCGTCATCGGGCCAGGGCTTCGTCTCCCAGCCCGGCGCGGGGGCGATCCCATCCATCCCCGCTTCGAGGCTGAGCTACAACATCCAGCGAGGCAACGTCGATCGTCGCCCGCTCGATTGCGTCATCACCTCCGCCCCGACCGCCGTTACTCGCACATTCACCGGTGCCGGCGCACTGGTACCCGCCTGGGAGTATGTAGTTCAGGATCATGCCGACAACATGCGATGGAAACCGATCGCACAGGTAGCGGCGCTCTCCGCCGGGGCACCATCGATCATTGCGGCGTTTCGATCGGAACTGAAGAACGTGCCCGACGCATGGCGCGAGCACTACAAGAGCCAGCTCTACCGCGCGGTGCGAGTCGACACAACGCGATTCGACGCGCGATCGTGCCCGATCCTCTCGCGCGTCTACATGCCCGATGGCACCTCGACCGATCTCAACCTCACCGCGACGATCGCCACCCAGGAAACCGGCGGGTGGGTCAATCGATCCCGCGCGGTCAAGGCGCGGCAGATCGTCCCTGAAGCGGGCGTGGTGATCTTCGAGGATTATCTTGGCACGGTCGATGTCGGCGGCACAGGCGCGGCGGCGCTGTTGAATAAATACTTCACCGAGCTTGCTCCCGCTGCGATCAAGCCGACGTTTTCCATCGAGGCATGGGACGAGGTGAGCGAAGAGAAACTCTTCGCCGTGTTCGGCTACGCCACCGGCGGCGGCGTGGTCACGCCGCTCATCGAGGCGGATGCCCGAACGCGACTCAAAGGCTATTGGCCGACGACGGGCATCTATCAGATTCCCGACTTTCGCTTCGTCTGGCTCAACGACTTAACGAACAACGCGAACACACTGCAGCCGCTGGCACAGGCATTCGCCAATCGGCTGTTGCTCTCGACCGCGCTCCCGCCGCGTGAAATGGAGATCACCGGCTTTTACCCGATCGAGCTTGGCGGGCGCGTCACACAGGTCAGCTATTCACAGGAGTCGTGCCGGACGCGCGTGCTGCTCGACGCATGGAATCTCTCCGTCGATGACCCTTCGATCGCCGATCGAAACGAACTCGCCGGTGATGCCCGGCAGCCGGCCCGGCAGAAGTCACGGCAAAGCACATTCGCCCGCCGCGTTGCCCGTGAGCGGCATCAGCGCGACGGCGGATCAGCCGCGTCCGGCGGCTCCGGCCCCGCAACGGTGCCCACCGCCACCACTCCGACCCCCGCCGGCTGGCAGCCCGTGATCGTCGTCGTCTCCTCCCCCGTCAGCGGGCAGCGCGGTAGATACCTGGGCAAGGCGCACACCGGCAAGCTCGACGCGGCGTCGAGCGGCAACTTGGTCGCGGCCCACATTGGTGCCGCCGCGTCATCCGACGACGTGAATCTCTGGAACGCCGCGGAAATTGTGCCCACCGCACCAGCCCTTTCGCCCGGGCAGATTCTGGTCGCGATGGCCGGGCCGCAGGATGCCAGCGGGCGGACGATCGCGATCGCCATGGCCGCTGCCGGCGGCATCCAGGCGATCCGGCTCAACACCTCGGTCGGATTCATCCAGGTGTCATTCAAGGCATCACCTCAGGAGTCGGACTGGGTCAACGCGATTGCCGTCAACAACTGCCCGTCTTCGGCGGCACGCGGCCCCAGCGCCATTGTGGGTGACGACACGACCGGCCTAACCGAAGGAGGCGCAGAGAGCGCGATGCGATACGCCAAACCGAAAACCCCCAGCGGGCTGATCGAGGTTCCTTACGCGGACATCGAAGGCACTGATGCCACGCTGCTGCTCACCGCTGAAAGTACGCACGGCTCGACCGTCCTTAGCGTCGAATTGTCGGCCCGAACCTCGGTGACAAAGGGACTGTTTCGGTTCTGGCACGAGGTGGCATCCTCAGGCGTGCTGGTCCCGGTACACCCAGTCGTCGTCATGCCAGAGATCATTCCGCAGTCTGGGCACGACACATGGAGCGTCGTCTGGCTCCCGAACGATCTGGAGAATGGGTTTCTGCTTGGGCCGGGCGATAAGCTCCACGGCGCGCCGAGCACTGAGGACAAGATTTTCTTTAAGGTAAATGGTGTGGATTTCACCAACTAGGTTGGTGCCAGTTTGCTTTCAAGTTTTTTTTGGAGACACACATGGCTCAGGAACTTTCGGTATCGATTTCGATCTCAGGATCAAAGGGCGGGATCACGTTCGGCCCGATGGGCGGCACTTTCACGCGCGACGTCAGCGAGCGAGACAAGGACGAAGGGACAACGACTCTCAACACTTCTGCCGTCGACGCCGAGGGAACACAGATCGTGATGAAGTCGTCCCTCTCCACGGTGGGAATCCTGAATGTAAAGAATCTGGACACTGTCAATCCGTGCACCATCGGCACGCGGCTGAGCGGCACCTACGTCCCCGGTCACAAGATTCCGCCCGGCGAGGAATGGCCTGTGCCCATTGCATATGCCGCCAATGCGATCTACGGCCAGGGCATCGGCGGCGCGGTTGCGATCGTCTACGAGGCGGTGCCGGCATAATGTCCCTGCTGGCCGGCGCAACCTCGCTCTTCGTCCGCAACGGCGCACTCACGACGTGCGCGACGGAGTGCTGCGGCGTTGTCGAGCCGCCGCCTCCCGGGCCGTATCGACAAGCCATCAGTTGCGTGACCGGCAACCCGGTCAACGCGTGGCGTTCCCAATCGCTTTTGAACCTTCCGACTCCGAAATTCTTTTGGAAGCAGGGCCTTGGTTGCGCCGTTTTCCTCACAAGTTCTCCATCGTCGATGACACCGGGGACAATTTTAGCCGGAGAGAGCGACGTGAGCAGTTGCGCGGCGAGCCTATGTGGTTCTCAGCCAGCTTGTTGCAACGAGTTTCCGAAGATCACCGGATGGATTCTGACAATCACTGGCGCGAGCTTCTGCGGCTGCGCCGGAAGCAACTTTGAGCATGTGAGCGGGGCACTCCCTAACGGGACGCACTTTCTCGGCGTCCAGAACGCGCAATCCGCGGCTTTCTGCGATTTCACCAAGCGGGGGCCAACGCTGGTCTTTCGCCGATGTCAGATTCCGTTTGATGAGCTCACTTACGTTCTGACGCTTCGCGCAAGCGTGTCTGCCGTCGTTGTGGTGTCCAATGGGTTTAGCATTGGATATTCAATTTCGGCCGCAGATCTGGCCGCGCTGTGTAGGGGTGAAACGATCTCAGGAACATTTGGAGGTTTCGACGCGGGCGCGTGCGGGCAGAACAACGGGCAGCCGATAGCCGGTCCTTACAATTTTTCACTGACCCGTGCAAACTGATTTAACCCATTCCAATGTCGGATTCTGCCACAGGTGTGACCGAAGGTCGTGTGCGGGCGGCGGATTGCCTGACTGCGACGACGGGGAAATGCGTTGCCTGGTCAGCGGGCTGGATGTCTTGGAGCACGCGCGATCTGGCACATGCCCCCTCGATCGATTCAATGGCCCGGCCTCCGGTCACACCGACAGCCGCACCTCGCCGATGCCGTTCGATCAGTGGCCGGCTTGGGCGGTGCTCGTATACGCGCATCGGCGTCATGGAGAGTCAGGCGTCGGCGACACCGTTGAGCGGCTTCTTGGCAGAGCGGGCAAGCTTGCCGAGAAGCTCGCCGGGCAGCTGGGACTTCCATGCCGTTGCCCCGAGCGAAAAGAAAACTGGAACAAGATTTATCCTTACGAGGACGTGAAATGAAGCGATTCGCGAAAGCCGCAATCACCCTGACCACCGTCGCGATTATCATGGCGTCGGCGCGGCTGAATTCCCGCTGGACATACCCGGTTGACGAGTATGACGCCTGCCTGGCGCTGCTCGCGACCGGGCAGGAGGCCGACGCCAAAGAGGCTAAGCAGCGGCTGGAGGAGCTTCGGCCTACGATCGCATACCTCGCGAGTCTCGACCCGCGAGAGTAAATCGAAGCGGCTTCAACGCCGATTCGATCGACAATTGAGCGACCCCGAAAAGCCGCCGCGCAATCGAGCGGCCTTTAGTCTGCGCCCGCGGGCCGTCTAAAGTAGGTGTGAAGAAATCTAATCTATCGCGCGAAACTACAAAGGCCGACGGCCGAGGCGGTAGGACGGTTCAGTAACGGAGGCGGTAGGATTCGAACCCACGGTACCCTTGCGGGCACTCCGGTTTTCAAGACCGGCGCATTCAACCACTCTGCCACGCCTCCAGTGAACGATCAGGTTATCTGTCGGCCTGGTGTGAGTCAACGTCAAACTGTTCGACCCGAGTTGCCTCTGACCCGAGGAGTTTAGCCATGCCAGCAACGATCAAGGC
>ERZ761601.58-NODE-58-length-37532-cov-46.734210_pt1 | contig 37532 bp, 56 predicted proteins | sample MGYA00433092_ERZ761601 | MGnify/ENA primary metagenome ERZ761601 (study PRJEB28899, sample SAMN03785571) | bioreactor sludge metagenome | biome: EBPR Sludge; feature: EBPR Bioreactor; material: 0.22µm filtered reactor supernatant | place: Saint Lucia: Queensland...
AGCAGCATCCCGAGCAGCAGCCCAAGCAGCATCCCGAGCAGCAGCAAGTTCTTTCTCGGTCGCTTGCCCATTAGCGTACCTTTCAGCAACGTCTAGCACTGCAATGCTTCGCTCGTCTGTCATTAGATGCTGTACTTGCCTCGCGCACCAAACCGCAAATAGTCGCAAGGTTTTTGCGTCGATTAGATCCTCTCTGCACACCACCCAAAGTTTATCTTCCGGTGGGATAGCGTCGTGCTTGAGTATGTCGATTACAGTGCCGGACCAGCCTTCGGGTAGGTGCTTGATTGGATCGTAGCAAGGATTCCACGAGCGGATATCGTCAATAGTGAATATTTTCATTGCTCAATCCTCGTGTCAGTCTTTAAATCCGTTAACAAAACAAAGATCGCCGGAATACTTAAGCGCTTGCACGATATGAAGCGCGAGAGACTCGTATTGGCTTAGCTGCTTCTTCGTTGGCGGCTCGGTGTGATCGCCGTAATCGAGAATTCTTTGTAGCGTGTCGCAAACGGAACAACTGCCATACTCGACGCAAACATAGAAAAAGCCAGTAGGCCAATGGTGGCGATTAGCAATAATGTACAACTGAACCCCAGTATATTCTCCCCAGTCGATCTTGTGGATACGCTCGTGATCCAGCGCGTCGTCCCCGCCGATTGTGGCGAGTATCTGAATAACGGCCTTTACTAGCTCCTCGTAGTTTTTTGGGTGCTCTTCCGCAAACCGCTTGCGGAATTGCGATTTATTACTGATCCAGTGATTCACATATCGAGGGATCATTTTCTGGCTCTCCATCTAAAAATAAACCAGACAACTAGGGAACGGCGCACTGGTTGACTTGCCGCCGTCCATCCTGACGAATTTTAGCCGACCGCGAATAAACTCAACCCGCGCATATCCCTCGATATAATCATGCCAGTAGGCCGTATCAGTCCGAGCCGGGATCAGCATGACAATGATCGCAGTATCCCGGTGCTTCCATGCCATTTCTACCCATTTCGAGATCTGCGAGTACGGAGGATTGACAAACACACGCTGACCCGCCCATGAAAAGGAAAGGCCGTCATCCTCCTTCGTAAGCGCTTTCCAAGTGAATTTAAGCACTCGCCCGCCGCTCGCGCATGGATCAAGGGTAAAATCGAATTTACGATCCAGCCTATCGAATAGCTCGATAGGAGTCCCCCACTCGTCCGAGTCGCTTGTGTGGTATGCTTTCATGCCGCGAGATCCATCATGCGCTTAACAGGCGTATCTTTGAGCAATAGCTTAATGCGGTGAATTCTGCTTTTTGCGGCAAACACTGAGATCCCTAGCTGTTTCGCCGCTTCCCGCGCTGAGCCCTCAGAAAGAAGCATGATCTTGATCAGCTTTTGATCTCGCTTGCTCATGCGGCTCATATAGCCCGCTAACTCGCTCAAAAGAGTTTCAGCGTGTAGCCGGTCGATTAGTGCGTCACTTGAGGACTGATAGCACTCGCCGATCATGGCCCGCTTTTCTTCCTCAGAATGTTCTAACTGCCAAGGCGCTATCTTAATTTTGCGGCTTCGGAGGCACATGAGCGCGTATGTAAAAGCCACCCGGTAAATCCACGTTCCGATCTCGCAGTCGCCCCGGAAGTATTGCAGGGACCGCCAAATCTTAAGCCACACCTCTTGATGCACGTCCTCCACCTCGTCCTCGTGCCGGATGATACGCATGAGCAAGCGCCGCACCTTGTCGCCGTAAACCTCTCTCAGCTCGGTGACCTGAGCCTCCAGATCTTTACCACTCGCCCATGATTGCTTATTCGCACGCTTGGCCTGTACTTTCCCGTGAACTCCCATGGTTCCCCCTTGAAAATTGATCCCGCCGCATTGCCGATCTGCTTGATGTCTATCCCCCGGTAAGTCATCTCTCTGAAAACATCGTCCACCGTGATCTCTCTGCTTGCCCGGCGTGATGCGATTTGCACCGCAATATCCCGCGCTTGCATGAGCATATGGGCTCTTGTGTGTGCTGCTTCTGCCATGCCGTGAGACTTAAGGCGCTCACTTTTAGCCCAATCAAAAAGATCCATTAGTGCCCCCGTGTTTCAGGATCTTTAGTCGCCCGGTATTCCTTCAAGATCTCTTCCGTGCTGCTGTAGTTGAAGATCTCGTGCTTAAACTCGGCCATGCGCCAAGCAATGATCCAAGTCGTTTTGACAAGCTCCTCGATCTCCCGCATTGCCGCATCGCTTTGAATTTCAATAATGTTTGTGATCCCCTGCTTCATTGTGCGCCCCCCTCGATTGCCGCTATCCGATTTCGTAGCGCTTTCGTGAACTGCTCAAGCGCCACGCGCCAGCGATCGATGTTCCGTAGTCCGATGTTGTCACTTGCCCGATCTGCGAGAAGATCCTTTAGCCTCTGCTTCTCGTAGTCCGTGGCCTGCTTTTTGTTTTCCAGTAGCTTTTTGATCTCGTATTCCCGTGAGTGATACCCCGGAAATACCGGCCCAGATTCGAGCCGCTGCTCACATTCCTTGAGCTGAAATTTCAACCATTCAACGTCCTGTGTTGTGTTCATGATCTCCAGTACTCCTCATCGCTTAAATCACTCATCATGCGCGTGCGCTCGTACTCCTCAAGGTCCTCCGGGCGTGCTTTCATCCACCGCCACGCTTTGCCCTTGGGATGATCCGACCACACGCGAACGAAACCCCTACTCCAGTACCACCGGCGAGAGGTCATAGTTTCGCGTTCATCCTCAACCATTTCCCACATCTCCCCGGCGGTCGTTTGGTACTTCTTCCCCTTCATGGCTCAGTCCACTGCGTTCTTAGGTCTTCGTTTTCCAATCGGGATCGGTTCGTTGGTGCGCGGCGTAGGCCCATCCCTCGCCCGCTGAGCCTTGGATCGCGCTAGATCGTTCTCGGCGGCTTGCTTCCGAGCCTCGACCAGTGCCCACTGAAGCTCAGCCGAGAACTTTTTGACCGGCTTCTGAGGATTCTTGATCCAATGCCCACGCACGATCTGCGCTGCTCGGCGGATCAGGTGATCCGGCGTGTGCACCCGGATTTGATCGTGTTCGATGCTCGTGAGGTAGCAACCCGGAAAGCCGTATTCGGCCTCAGGCGGTAAAATCTCAACCTGTTGACCCGATGGTATGGGCTGAGTGATTTGCGTTGAATGTGCGGGCAATGCGTTAGCGTGGTGCGGTGTGTGGATCGCTTCCGTGCTCGCGATTTGCGGGTTAGCAGATTGCGGAGAAAAATCTCCCCCCGCACCCCCCTCTTTTACAAGATCAGATCTAATAAGAGGAGAGGAGATAAAGGGTGCTACACCAGAGTGTAGCAGACCCCTAGCAGTGCTAGCATCTGCTAGGGTTTGCTTCTGTGTGCTTTCGTTTGCTTGCTTTTGCTTTCCACCGAGAGATCCCGCTCTCCGCTTCGCTTCTAGAATATCTTCAAGCGGTTGCATCCATGCGATCAGATCGGGCGAATAGATCCGCTCACCGTCGATCGCAAGGAACCCAAGATCGATCAGATCTGAGATCTCTCTGTCGTTGGCATCTGCCCAGTCTGCAATTTCTTTTGTTGAGATTGTGTACCCAGGCTCGGCCCTAAGAAAACCGATCACCTGCAAGAGCGTCCCAAGAGCACCCGCCCCATGTTTGACTGTGAGAACCTGAACCCTAGGGGAGTTAAGAAAATTCGCCGGGATCGGGATGTACGGCGATCTCTTGCCTCTAGTTTGTGATTTCGATAGGGTTTCTGTGCTTAGCATATCCCTTGCCACACAAGGGATCCGCCGGGCACTTGAAAGGTCGGAGTTACATCCGGCCTTTTTTTGTGCTTTATCCTCAGCGGATCAGTCGTTTTCAGTCCGAACTAGATCGCCCTTTAGAAGCGAGTTGTTCTAGTTCTGGTTTTCTAGCGCAATCCTTCGCGCCCTTCAATCCCAAAGTTATCACTCGTTCATAATAAGTTTACCAAGCTCCGGGGACGGCTCATCTCTCTCGACGCGCTGGATCCGAATCTTCCAAACAATCCCAAAGGATTCGGCTAAGTATCCAGCAATCCAATCCCGGTGAAAGTTAAATAGCGCCCAATCGGGACCATCAAGCACCTTAAGCCATATCCGGCCAAGGCTCAGGCGGTGCGGTTGATAGAGCCTCAAGCGCTCTGCGAGAAGCAAGTTACTGCGGCTTACGATCTCAAGAATTTCATCCCATGAGATCGCGCCCCGATGTTGCTGCATCGCTTTAACAATACGCTCGTAATCCTCAAGGATATCCCTCAGATCGACCAGGATTGCCCGAGCCCAATCCAGGATACCAATCCCCTGCACTGCGAGCGCCCTGAGCGCTGAGGCTTTCGTTTTCATGGCCTAAAACGGTATATCGTCATCGTCTAGCGGCGAATCAGCGAAAGGCTTCGGCGCTATGGGCTTGATCTCTTGTTGAGCGCCTTCGCTGCTCGCCCGCTCCTTAGCCCGGATCTCGTAGTGATTTGCCGCCACGGCGAGCCCGCGCTGAGCAAGCTCGGCAAGGCCCGCAAGATCCGTGCTTGTAAAATACTGAGTCTCTTTCCACTCGCCAGACTCTTGATCCTTGTAGCGCTTTTGGATCTTAAAGCTCGGATTCCCCTTTTCAGAGATCCACATGCCCATGCTTAGACCGAGCGCGGCGGCGCTCCTGAACTGCTTGATTGGTTTGTTACTCACTCCTCTATCTCCTTTGTTTTAGCCCCTTTCCCATGTTTGATCTGCAAGTGATGGACCACTTGCAATCTGTACCCCGGCACCTCTTGCCCTAGCTTTGCGGCTTGTTTCAAAAGCTCAAGGCTCGGCTTCGGCTCCGGGATCTTGCAAAACTCGAACGGGATCGCGTCTTGGTCATACACTTCCCCGCGCTCTGTTGTTCGGTATTTCACCTCGCAAGTTTCGTTCTTGAAGGTTTGCCCAGGCTTCACGAGGGTTTGGATAGCTAACTCGGCCCGTTCAGCGTTGGATTCGAGCGCCTTCAGCTCGGCCTCGTATGCTTCAAGGTACGGCTTAAAGAATGCTTGGAGCGCCTCGGCCTTGTGCCGCCAGTAAAGCACCCGCCCGGCAAGCGCTGAGATTGTGGCCTCGCGAGCGATCTCTCGGGACTCGGTAAGCGCCGCCGCTCGATCCGGTTCGACGCTCTCGGATTCAATCTCCTCGACAAGCGCGATCGCGGCGCTCGGGATCTCGGATGGTGCTAAAAGTAGTTTGTCTAGTTTGTTCATAGGGTTACCTTGTAAAGAGTCCCGTTCTGAGGCAAGCCACGGGACAACGGCTTAAACTTGGTTCTATTCGTTTACTGACAACGCGATCGGCGCTCTAACCTCAATTGTCGCGTCGTTCCATAGCACCGCCCCGACAAGCGCAGCGGCGGCGAGCCCGACCGCCAAAGTGTCAATCACCAAAGCGGCCACCACATTATGAAGAGTGAATATAGTTTTCAGCACGTTCATGAGCCCCGCACCTCCCCAGATTCGCACCCCTTTGAGTGCCAAAACATGCACGACAGCGGCTTACGCGCTCGGTACGTGCGTGACGAGTCTTCCCTCTCATCCACTGCATACACCCCGAGCTTGCCGCCGATCTCGTATCCTGAGGCGCTGCATCCAGTTGCCCAAAATGCAATCAACCCCCACAGTGCCCCACTCATCAACATCCCTGCTCTCATGTGTCACTCCATCGTAAAACCGCGCCTTGATTGACGCATCGCGCCCCGGATTGCTCCGGGACACTGTGCGGCACTCAGCCCACGGAAAGATATGCATCGATCTTTTTGATTCGTTGCGCCGAGATCCATAGCCCTGACTTTGGATCAACCTTAGCCCCGGCCTTTTTAAGATATGCCCGGATCCGCTTTGCGTCCTCATCTGATTTGTCGGCGAACAGGGGATCGAGATCATAGGAGAACGGGAGGATCTCGGCCTCGCCCGCCGCTACCTGCTGATCCACGTATTCGCTGAGAGTCTCCGGCGGCTCGCTTGCTTGCCGCGCCTGTAGCTCGTCGGCGGTGATGACCGGCGGCGGCTTAGGCTCTTCAGCTTGCGGCGTCACGTTCACCGGCTCGCGTGGTGCGTACTCGCCCGGCATCTCGTCATCCGTGTAGGTTCCGTTCAATTCTGTGGGAAACGCTTTTCTGAGCGCTACGGATTCGGCCACCTTGAGAATCATTTGCTTTGGCGCTTTCTCCCAACGCGATCCTTTCTTGGCCTGCATGTACTCGCTGAGGTAAACCACCGCCTCGCTCGGATACTTTCGTGACTTGCGGTAAATGCGGCACCACGCGCCGATCGGCTTTTGACACGCTTTGACAAGCTCCCCGGCCTCATTCACTAGCCCCGACTCCGCACCGTCAAAATCAGGATGTTTATTAGCGATCTGCCAATATCCATTAATCCCGATCATGATTTGCGTAGGTGGTTGCACCTCCCTATGATACTTTTCCGACCAGTACGGCTCCGGTTTGATCAGCCAGATCTCGCGCTTCCAGGGGTTTAGGCCCGTGCTGAGCCCTACCCCCACGAAAATCTTGAACTCGGCATCTGTCACGCTCGCGGGCACAATTGAGCCTTTAAGCTCAGCCACCGCCGCCGCATTTGACCAATCAAATGATTTTGTTTCGATGAGTTCTTGATTCATCTCTGCCCCCTTCCCTGGCTTAATAGACTAGTCGCATAGCTCAAGGCGATAGCGCCCCGCTGAGCGTGATCCAGCAATTACGATCTCGATCCCGCCACGATCATGATCAATGGTGATAGAGTCGGCCTTTAAGCACTTGCGATCTAATGCTCCAATGCGGATCAAATACCCGACAACGGACTCCGCATCATCGTAGCGAGACAGGAAGCCCGTCCTAAAGTTGTAGGCTCCGCAATGGACATTTTCGCCACTGGGATCTTTGCGGATTAGATGGTAGGTCGCTGTTTCTTTTTGAACTTGCTTTCTCATGTTTGCCTCCGTTGTGTTTCCGTTTGCATCACTAAACTTTACCAAGTATAGTGAACAGGTCGAATATGCCAGCATCACTATAGTTGGTCAACTAAAATGATGCATGTTGGCAAAAAAAAGGATCGGGTATGTCTAAGGGCATGAAGTTAATTGGTAAGATCCGCAAATCATTAGGAGTTTCGACTAACTATAAGTTAGCGAAACTATTGAACAAACATGGCGTGGACATTACCCCGAACGGCGTTACGCAATACGAGCAAAGCGCCCGAGGAATGCGGCTTGAGGTGCTTTGCGCGCTTCGCGAGATTAGCGGTTGGAGTTGGGATAGGATCGGGCAGGAATTGGACGATGAATTTTTAACTAAGAGGAAGCTATGAAACGTACACTTTGCCTTGCCCTTTTTTTGCTGTTCTTGGCTGGATGCAACCCCGGACGGTTAGTAGATCCTTTGCCACAAAACAGAGCTGAGGCGGCGAGCGGTATCAAAGCCTCTTATGACAAGTTTACCGGAACTCATCAGTGTCTTAAGTATTTAAGTCGCGGTCGCGGCGTCCTAGCGGGGTTTATGGCACTCCGCAAGAAAGCTGACACAAGCACCGAGCCGCAAATCATTTTGTTTGTGCGCTACACTGGAGACGATTGGTTATTCTTGGAGTCGTTATACTTCTTGAACGGCAAAAATTACCCGGCGGTATCGAGAGACACGGATGTAGGACATAACGGGTTAGTGGTTGAAACCCTCGGCTTTTCAGTGAGTGACCCGGATATCAAGGCACTGCCGGATCCGTTTGAAGTATCCGTGAGAGGCTCGAAGGGCTCGCGAGAGATTTTGTTCTCAAAGGCCGAGTATGAGGCCGTTCGCGATTGCTCTCTGAGCGCGCCGTTCTAACCCGTATACCGGATCCGCTTCACGTCCGAATAAAACTCACTTTTGAACTTCTGGAACGGCGGCGGCTCGGGAGAATGCCGCCGAATCACGTCCCGGTATACGTCCCATAAGGTAACACACACGATAAGATCTTTACCCCGGTGCTGCTCAGATAGCGCCACAATCTGCCCTCTCCGGTGCTCGTACTGAGCGCCTAACTCGTTGGTGAGTAGTTCTACTAGTTGCTCGCGTTCGAACCGGCTGAGGCGCTTGTACATGGAGCGAAACAAGGAGTTAGCCCGAGAACTCTTTAGCTCTCGATTGATCATGATTGGATGGTATTCGACAAGATCGCCGCCTACCTCAAAATCAATTGTTTTATTCCCAATCGGGATCTGGAACGTCACACCCTCGCGGCACTGCCAGCCGGGGATATACTTCTCAAACAACCTTGCGAGCGCTTCCTCAGATCTCGAAGCATAGCGGATCGGCTTGTCTGGAACTTTGAGATCGTCTAGTCCCTCCCGCCGATCTTCAAACTTCAAAGCGCCCTCACTTTCATGAGTACGCGATCTTTAAGGATCGATCCATCCGAAAGCGTAGCGGTGCATGTAATCAGATAGTCCGCGCCATCTATCCCGGATTGAACTCTAAGGATCGCGCTTGCGCCGTCTATCGTTGCGGTTGAGTTAGCTAGAACGATCGCGGTTGAGTTATCATCAGCCTTAGACGTTCTCACCGCACTGACTACCGCACTCGATAGCGTTGGATTCGTGCCCGGATACTCCGCGAGCTGATCGGTAAAATCAAAGGCTATCAGGAAATTCTCGCCCGGATCCTTAAAGAACTCTGCTGCTTTAACCTGCACGCTTGAAGACATATTTTCGCCTATTTGTTGATCGGGCCGCGCTCATTGCGTAAGCCTTAAAACGAAAGGATCGCTTTCTCCCTGAGAGAATAACAACCCGGTGATCGTTGGACGGCGGGGAGGGATCTATAGGCTCCCCCTCTCCAGGCTCAAGCTCGCCGCCCGTGCCTGGTAAGAGTTCCCCGCCGGTAAGTTGATTTCCTTTACCGGACACTTTTCGCCCGTGCGTGAAGATCGCCCACCGTACTTGACAGAGCGCCCGCCAAGATCACGATCCATGCGTTGATCTCGGAAAGGATCGCAAGCTCCGGCCAAACATTTTGAAGCCCGAGAACAATTGTCCCGGCCATCGTGAGAATGTTACCGATCACGCGCTTATATCCGTTCACCCAATTCAGGATCGGAGTGTAGGAAAACAATGCAATGAGTAGTGTTTCAATTACTTTCTTCATGTTCAAAGCTCCGTATTAATTTATTCAGTCGATCAATAGCTTCAGGATCCACCCTAAAGCGCCGAGCCCGAGGCTCAATAAACTTGAGGAACTCGATTCCTTGGATTCCGCTCCACCATAGGTACCCTTCACAGTTATCGTTTCTAAATCGCCGGAAGATAGCGCGCATTGTGGGTATTGGTGCGTTAGGAAGTAGTCCGTCTGCGTCCCCGAGATCGATGTCGAGCCCGTCGTTATTGTAAATGCACGCTCCGCGCCGCTTTGTCCTCCGAGTGAACTCAGAGTAATAGGCGTGCAGCTCGATAAAGCTAGCGCCGCGATAATCAAAAGCCTTTTCATATGCCCCCACAGGATTACGCACTATCACCCAATCGCCCGGCGTATTTTGCCGAACACTTCGCACGAGTCGCTGATAGGCTTTGTTCGTCCAATTATCTTCAAGCCCCGTGCTGATTCGAATGCGAGTGTTTGCGTTAGCTCGCTCGGTCGCCCATGTTACGATCCGCTTTAGCTCTTTTTCCCAGAGTCTCATGATCACAGGATCTCGCCGCTCAATCCGCTGATTAAGCTCTTGAACGGTTCGGCCTGCTAAAAACTCATAACGCGCCAGCCGCCGGTTCCTGGTCCCCGGCCCGTTGTGTGGATGGATATAAAGCTCGTGAGGCTTGCCAGCGTATTTGTTTAGGTAGCGAGTCACGCATTTGTCGGACTGAGGCGGCGCGAAAGTTTTCCACAGTAGCACTAGGCGCGGGTACTCAATCCCGCGATAGATCTTTAGGAACTTGCTGCACTGCTGATCGGTTAGTGCGCTACAGGCAAAACACGAAACCCCGAGGCTCTCCGCTTGACTGTGTGCCAGCCGCGCCAAAAATAAGGCGCTAACTAGTGCTAAGAATGCGTATAGTAAACGAGTCGATACCTTCAAACTGTTTTAGCCAATAATCAAAACCGCGCCGGGATTCCGCGATCCATTGCTCGCCGTTGACCACCCGGAACGAACTACCGATCAAGATGCACCCGCGAGAGTCCTTCACCGAATTACCGACATGGAATAGAATGCCCGACCGATTCGGCACGCTTAGAACCTCGAACGAATCAGGAATAACAAGCCCGCCGAGAGTCACCCGCCGCCCTGAGCGCCTGCACGAGTAAACCCCGTCCGGGATACAGGAGATCGACCGCTCGTTATGCTTCCAAGGAAGCTCTAGTGTTGCCGCTATTGCTTTCTCGCCAAGAAGAAAAATCCCCGGCGTAGCAAAATCACTCAGCCGAGATCTTAGGATTGTCGCTTGCATTGCTCTTAAACCTTGCGCCTGTAGCGGTGATATCCAGATCGACCATGGAAATCTTAACCAGAAGCAATAGGCAAAGGATTGCCCATATCGCCTGTGTAAAGGTAAAGGCGGTTAGCGGCACTTGTTTCTTTCCCGCCGCTGCTTCAACAAGCACGTCGCGGATCCCTCGCATTTCTTGAGTGAGATCGCCGAACCCTCGGCGCAAAATCTCCTCTAGTGAGTCGAATCGTTGATCGTGCTTCTGCAACAAGTCATCGAATGAATGATCTCGTCCGTTAGAATGACCATGTGCCATGGTTACCCCCTTCCTTGAATGCGTCGTACGGCTTCCTGGATGATGTCTTCAAATTCTGCTATGCGCTTTTGTGCGCGATCTGCTTCGGCTTCTTGCTCGCTTGTCTCTTCTGGATCGTGCGCTTCGACCACTTGATTGATCAAAGTAATTTGCTCGCCAGATAACTTTCCCACTAGTTTCAATTCGTACCCGAAAGCCTCCACCCTTCCATTCTTTTCGCGAGTCTGTGGTATGCGTACTAGCTCAACCTGATCCACATCAGGAACGGCGGCTTGAATCTCTTGAATCAAGGCTCTTAAATTCACTCGAACGTCTGGATCGATCTCAAGTTTCATTATGCCACCTTGTAAAAGAAGTTAGCCCCGACCCCTCCAGCGCCCGCCCCATAATTCGTGTAAAGCGTGCGGCGATAAATGATCTGCGTTGCGCCGGTCCCTATAATTCCCACACCCGCCTCCCAGTTGCCGCCGCCACTTTGGACGGTAACGGGTAGGTAAAGAGCCGCGCCCGATCCAGTCGTTATGCTCGCAAATGGAAGATCGACCAGGAGCGAATCACTTAGCGTGCCGCCTACGGTTCCGGTAAGTTTGTGCCGCACCCAGCAAAGTTTGCCGAGTCGGACATACTCGCACACATCATTAGTGGTGCTGGTCCATGTCATCGATCCACTCGCTGCCGGGTTTGGAGTGTACGGCGTGAACGTGGTCGGCATGTCGGCACTTGCAATGCCTTCAATGAGATCCGCTATGTCCTCCATCGTAGGAAATGCGGATCGAATAATATCAGCGTAAGCCATAAACCCCCTTAAGTCGGATCGAACTTATGATATGCCCCAATCACCCGCGCCCTATAGCGGATCAACATCCCGTCACTGTCTAGCGTGTAGCTCTTGGCTGTAATCTGCGCCCTATAGCGCTTGGCCTTTACGATCTGGTTATCAAATAGATCTACCCGCGCATCTTGATAGGTAGGCTGATCGCCGTTCGGCATACCGCCAAAGTAAATCGGTAGCGCGGTACTTACGATCTCAATAGTTGCCGCAAGCCTTTGATCGTTGGCTACGGTCCAAGGCGCATAAAATTCAATCGTGAGATCTGGCCTATCGAATGACGTGAGATAGTAGAACCCAAGCGCCCGTGCGCTTCTTAAGTCCCCAATAGTCGGCGCTCGTATCTCGGCGTTTCGGTTGGTGCCAAAAATTGCGGTAGACTCCTCAGTGATTGCAAGCGCTGCCGAAAGCGTAGCGCCATCCTTAAGCATATCGACGAATATGCCAGAGTTTCCGACTGAGCGAGTATCTGAGCGGTTGAAGATAATAAAATCCGCGCCCCGGATCTTAACATCATTTACGATACTGCTTCGATCCTCTACCTCGTACCCAGTAACCTTGCAGTCTTGATCGGTGAATACCCTAACAACTGTATTCTCTGAGCCCCAAGCCCAGATTCCTAGCCCTAACTCGGTGTTGATCACTTTAATGGCGTGATCCGCCGCTATCTGCCTTATGTGATCTTGCACGCTTGGCCCTTGGGCTGGTCCGTGCACTTTGCGGTAATACTCGGCATCTGGATCGAATACTTCGTCTAGCGTGCCCTGATAGACACTCAAAGCAAAGATCGATGTCCCAAGCACCCACTCCGTGCCGTCGAACTCTGTGAGGAGTAACTTGATAACGTGATCCGGCCTGTTAATCGCGTCATTTGTTCCGCTTCCGGTGATGTCGTTTGTATTGTTGTCTCGTATCCCGAGATTACTAACCACCACGTCCAGTGCATCAATCGGCGGCGTCACTTGGTTGTTAGGCGGCGTTGGTGGCTGAAATTCTACATAGGCGGCGCTTAGGCCCTTTTCGTCGGCGTCCGTTTGATCGAAGTAGGTAGGGCAGAATAGTAACTGCATTCTGATCGCAGTAGTCCCGGCATAGACCCACTCGCCCGAGTCTCCCCTAGTTGCTCCGTACGTCGATCCAATGGTCGTAAAGTTAAAATCGGTCCCGGCTGAAAATTGCGAATGTTGAGCGGTAACCCAAAGCGCCCCAAAGTTTGGGATCCCTGAGTCATCAAAGGTAAAATCTGAATACGGGATCGCACGGTCGAAACGGCACTCGATCCAAAAGTCCGTACCGCCCGCTAGATCTGTAAAGTAATCGCCCTTTGCTATCGTTCCAGTCGCGAGCAATTCCCCCGGCTGAGCTGTAACATCTGAGGTGTCTCCGACCTCTCGGTATAGCCTCACCGTGATATGCCCCGCCGGTGTTGCGGCTGAGCCTAGCGCGTCTATTCCGATTCGAGCGCCTAGGATTATGCCCGATCCGGTCGTTCCGTACCGCCGCCCGTATTCTATGCGATCCGGCGAAACCCCCGTACCAGTTGCCGAGCTGTCCCCCTGCCAGCCGCTACCCGAGGTATTAGCGGCCCCCGGACGATAGAAGCCCTGTACGTCACGCACGTATGCCGCATGAGAGAATGAAAAAACAGTGCTTTGATACTTGAATGAGGTACTGAGCGCCGGATCTCCAAGTCCAGTAGCGTAATAATACCGCACGTTAGGCGCAAACTTTGTTCCGCTGCTGAATCCCGGCGCGAGCGCGTTTAACTGTCCGAGTGAGTCGGTGTAGGTTTCAGCCTGAGAAAATAGAATAGGAATTTCTCGACCAAGCGCACCCGGATCGTTGGTAAGACTAGAATCGAGCACCACGCTTTTGGAAGTCACCGGGATCTGACTACTCTCAATGTTCAGCGTTAGGGATTCGTCCTCGTCTTCGAGGTCTTTATCCCAATCAACCACCCGCCCGGCCCATATCGGAGAGTCGCTTGCGTCCTCTAAATCTTCCCCGCTCGCCGATCCGAATCGCTCCGCTGAGACAAGCGCCACCCATACCGGACGATCTACCACTTCCCACCGCTCGAATAGATCGACCACTCGGCGATTCATGCCGATTGATCCCGGTGCATCGTAAAGCACTATCGAACCGGAAGCCCTTACCGGCATCCCGTCGTTTCCGACCTCGTAATCAAGGCCCGTGATCTCTTTAAGCGTAGCGAACACGGGGATCGTAGTCCCCGGAAGCCCCGAGCCGATAGCGCGGGAAATAAAAGTAAGTTTCTGCGTTTGGCTAGTGTCTTCTCTGCTTGCAAGCTCTATTGTGCATACTAGGTAGAAATTAGAATCAGTCAAAGCGCTTCAATCCATTCAGTGTTAAGCTGGTAAGTGTTATGAGCCAATGGCGCAACCTCATACGACTCTAAATAGCAGGGGACGATCTCATCCTCTAAAAGCACTGGATCGTAACCATCCACCGCCGCAAGCGCGAACACGGTAGAGTCGGCTTTCTCTGCTATGTTCGTTTCAAAGTCGGCAACGTTCGCAGTCGTAAGCCCCTCCCATGTGAGGCTGTAGCGATACTTGCGGCGCTTATCCTGAAAGTAATCGCCGACAACCTCAGCCCTACGGCCCCACACTGGATCGCGTCCGAGATCCAGGTAGGATCCGATCAAGTGCTTAGAGTGCCGATATCTGCTCGTTGATTCAGTGCCGAGGGTTAACCACCAATTAGTCGCCGAGGAACTAGCAAGCGCCTCAAATAGATGCTTCCCTTTTCGGCCTGTGAGTGTGTCGGTGTCTAACGTAATAGTCTGATACTTTGGTGCAGTAACGTGCCGCGCTACTAAGTAATCTTGAATCTTGGTTAGATCGGCCCCCGAAAGTGCCGAATTATAAAATACTATTTCGGAGATCGTCCCTCGTAGCTCAAAATTCTCTACCCCGTTCTCGGATCGGCTTCCAATGTTGCATGTGTCTAGCGTTGTTACTCCAACGTTGAACGAACTAGGACCAGAGATCAGCGATCCATTATTGTAGTGCGTGATATTTGTTCCGTCGCATACATACCCAGAGACTTCATGAGTCAGGGACGGCGTGCCAGCGGTGCGAGTCGTTAACGATGAGGCATCATCCCTTTTTTGCGCGGCCTTTTGTAGTATCGCTGAATCGGCGGCGTACAATCGAACAAAAGGAGTAGCGCTAGAAGCCCGCCCAAAACCGAGCCACAATTGAACGACCCCTAGCACCTGCTGTAATCGAATAGCGCAAAATGCAGTAAAAGGCTTATCATCACCGCTGATGACGGCGGCCAAGCTGTCACACGCCATGCGCTGAGCACCATTAAACCATAGGCTCGGATTGTATTGTCTCTGCGAGACTGGAGCCACCCAAGTAGGACGCTCTGCGCCACTCGCCGAGCAATCATTGCCCTGCCCACTTAGATCGCTCCACTGACTCACAAGGCTCGATCCGTCCTTAGTCACTCCCCGCCCGGCATCTAACCAAAGCTGTAGGCCCGCGATCTCAGTCGGCGCAAAGGCTGACACGCTGGCCGACCTAAGCACCGCCGATGTACACCCGCCATCCTGCAACGTCTTAGCGTTTAGAATCCCAAAATGATTAACTGGCTTAGCTACCGGACCAGAGTAGTTGAATACAAAATCATCGGTAGTGCGTGCATTCTTAGCGTATTCTCTCGAAAGCTCCCCCGCCCGAACTCTCTCGACCTGATCGCCCTGATCGTTTGAGTTGAATGCTCCGGCCTCCCATGCGGTGACATCGGGATAGCAGATCACGAGGTTCGTCACTCTACGATCTCCTCAAACTCTGCGATCACGGTGTTCCTGTCTGCTTTGCCTGAAGCGTTATCAGTCTCAGCCCTCAAAAGCCTTACAGGAAGCGCTAGTACATTATCTAGGATCTGGTGATTGGCAGTCGTGTACAGGATCATGGTGTCCCTTAGATTGGCGCTTGCTATCGTGTCCATGAATTCACTAACTTTCGCGTCCGTGATAAAGTCCCAGGTTAGCGTAAACGTATAGCGCCTATCCTGCGTGCGTTGCCGTATTAGATCCCCGTTTCCTACCGCTGATTCCTGCCTATCCCTCGCTTCGCGCTCCCACTCAAACACTGGCTCCGTTCCCATGTCGAACCCCGTTCCGGCTGAGATTAGCCCTGAGCGAAAGCGCCCGGCGGCTGGTCCACCTAGTTGAATCCGAAAGTATCTATATGCGGTAGTCGGCGTCAGAATCGCTATCACGTCCTCGTCTCTTGGGCCTCCTAAATTTCCAAACGGTAGAATCTCGCTTTCTATGGTCGTGTAGCCCGATGAGATTGAAGTGTTGCCGCCCGATATATTGAACGTAGTGACTACTGAGCCGTCTAGGAGATCGGCCCGGCGGATATACAGATAGTCAATCGACTCGGCCACTGAGTCGCCAAGATCAAGCGCGACATCAAATGCACCCGATCCGCTTAGTTGCCCTAGAATTGCCCCACCTGTCAAATTGAAGAAAAAATCCTCGGCCCTGATAAACGGCCCCGGCGTGCCCGCTTGGATCTCGTAGTAAACCCCCTGCTGAAGCACGCTAGGGAATCCGATCTTTACCGTCATAGATTACGGCCTTGCCCCGGATTTGAGTTTCTCCTCGGCCTTGCGTTACCACGATAGAGATCTAATAGCTCGCGAAGCTCTGGATCTAAGTCTGCGCCAATCTTTAATTTGATAGGAGCTGATGTGCGTATCTTTTCTAGGCGCTTTAGCAAGGTTTCTATGTCTCGGCTGGTTTGTTGGAACGGCGCTCCGAACTCCTCAGCACGCCCGATAATCTTAGTAGCTACCTCATCTGAAACATTGGCGAGCTGCTCTAGGGATTCAATGCCCTGATCCTGAAGCGCCTTGAAGAATGGAGCAATTCGGCCTCTCCCCAGCCCAGAATCTAAAAACTGATTCTCAAGATCCGATAATGTATCGCCGCCAGCCCTTAGCGCTTCAGCCGCTATATCCTTGAGCGCATCAATGGTGAAAGCCCCGCCGGAAGTCCCCCCGCCTAAGAAGTTGGCGAAGGCTTCCGCTGCCGTTGCGCTGCTATCGCCGAGCCCGTCCTCAAATCGTCTATATTCGGCAAGCGCCTCCGATGCTGATATTTTCCCTGCCTTAAATAGCGCGGTGATTCCATCGGCGGTTTGCTCTGCGCTTAGTCCAGCGGCCTCCATTGCCAACTGAAGCGCATTTGCATCGTCTTTGAACTCGTCAAAGAATTTAACAAAGGCTTTATTGACCTCAACTACCCCATTCTTACTGTCAGACCCGAACGCTTCGAGTTGATTGTTCAATTTCTCAAATTGCTTGATTTGTTCCGCTGTTAGCTTCCCGCCATTTTGTATGATCTTGTTGATGCGCTCCTCGATATCCTCCCGCCTAGCGATCAAGTCATTATAATTAAGGATTAGCCCGTTAACTATTTTCTGAAACTGCGCGTTTGTAAGTAAATTGGCGTTCAGGGAGTTTACGGCGGCCCGATAGTCCTCTGTGTTACTTATTGCCTCGAAGGTTGCTTCGGCGGCGCTCTCTGCCTCCCTCGCTGCTGAGCTGAAGCCCCCGCCCGAGGCTGAAGGCTTAGGAATAAGCGCGGCCACCTGCTCGGCGGTTATTGTTGCGCCTACCCCGGTTTGAATGGCTTGGAAGTTATTTAGGATTGCTATTCCGGCCTCTTGGCTCGCTTGCGTAAGCTGCTCAAGGGTAGTGATACCGGCGGCCCTAAGTGCCTCGAATAGCGCCGCCACCTGCTCGGCATTAAAGCCATATTGCTGAGTAAGCAGATTAGCAAGCGCCTCAAAGGTAGTCGCCCCCGCCTCGATCGCTTCGACCGCGAGCGCCTTGATCGCTTCGATTGCGCTGGTCCCGCCCTTTTCCGCGAGCGCTTGGAATTGCTTAAACGCCTCATCTACCGCCCCAAGTGCTCCGGGGATACCCTCGGAGAATACGGTTTGAAGCCCCCTGAGTAGATCCACTAATTCCTTGGCGCTGATAGCCCCTACCGCGAAAGATTTGACCAATGCCGCGCCGAGATCTTCGATATCTTTACCGAGCGCCGCGATAATGGCCCTGAGGTTCAGCACCGATCCCGCGCTGTTAACTATGAGCGCATCATTTAGGAGTCCCCGAATCTCGTTAACCTCTACCCCGAACTCCTCGGCGAGCTGTTCGAGCGCTACGGCTACGGAGTTGATCGCGTTCTTTTCAACGTCATTTAGAGACTGAGCAAACTTCTCGACCTCCTCTTGAGCTGGTCGAATCGTCAGATCGTCGATAGCTTTCTGGATGCCATCGATCGCCACCACCGCCGGATTATTTCGGAGGATGTCCCCAAAGGCTTTATCGAGGCTCTTTCGTGCTTTCTCTGCGGCGTTCTCGGTGCTGCCAAGGAGCTTCTTGAGACTATCGCCAACGATCTGAACTACCGTACCAAGTCCGGGAATTATTGAATCAGCAATAGAGGCGAGCGAGCTGGTGATATCGCCGATCACCTCGTTTCGATTGCCGCCGAAACCGCCGTTTAGCGCTTTTGAGATTGTCCCGCTTAGCGCGTTGGAAAGCCCCGTCGCCTGCGAATCGCTGAGATCGAAAATGTCCTGAAGCAGATCCGCGCCAAGCCCTAGGGATTTGACCTCTTGCCCGGCGTCAGTGATTGCCGCGCCTAGTCGCCTAGAGATCTCGGAAGGATCGAGCCCCGCCGCTAGTCCCTCATTTATTATTGATCCAAGCTCTCGCCCGTATTGATCTGCTGTAATCGTGCCGTCTAGTAGCGCTTGCCTGAGGCTCCTCACGTTAGAGATGAAGCCCTGAATGCCCCTTAGAGAATTGAGATCGCTATAGCGCCTGAACAGATCGGCCATTTCATCGCCGAACCGCTCGCCGATTTTGTTGGCATCGCTAAGAGCCTTAGTAAATTTCTTGCCATCGTTTGTTGTAGTCTTGAGCCCGCTGCAAACGTTGGCCACTTCCTCGGCAACTAACCCGAGCCGCTGCTGAACCTGTTCAAGCGCTTTAGGATCTATTCCCGCCACGATGCCGGATGTCGCGCCGTTTAAGTTGATTGGGCTCGGCGGTAGGTTCAGCCCGCCTAATATTCCCAGAGGATCCGGCCTACCCCTCGGCGGCCCTTGTGTGATTTGTGTGATTGCGCTTGTGTCGATTCGAGCGAAAGAGTTCAGGGAGTTGATCGCGTCGTCTATTGCGCCGACCACTTTTAGGAAGGCCTCGGCCAAGCCTTCAACGATTTTCAGAAGTCCCTCGAATAGCTCGATTAACGCCGGACTCTGATTGATGATTTTCGAGAACTGATCGAAAGTGTCTGAGAGTCTGACCCCTAGCTTTTGATATACATCGGCAAGGTTTCCCGTTTCTTCGGCGCTCTCCTCGGTTAGCCCCCCGAGCCTCGATAGTACCTCAGCCTGTACAAGCGAAATCCTTTCCTGCTCCGTGATCTCCTGAGTTGCCCGGCCCGTAGCCGCCGCCAGCTCATCAATGCGGGCACTGACATCAATTAACCCAAGGCTTCGCTCAAAAATTCGCTCCTGTCCCGTAGCGAATGCCTGGATGAACTGCTGAAACGTGGCAAGCTCATTCTCTCCGAGCGCATCGCTTACGGCCTTTGCGCCCCTCGCAAGCTCAACAAGCGCCCCGCCGCCTATGCCAGCCTGTAGGCCCCGGTTGGCTTGCTGAAGTAAGTTGATCCTGGTGATCGTGCCGTCGAATGCGGCCCCGAGATTATTGATTAGGGTATCCGAGGCCACTCCCGCCGAACGTGCGAGCCTATCAAAAGCATTCTCGGCATTTACAAGCTCATTGCCCCGCTCCGCAATCCTGCCGATAGACACCACCGCGCCCGCCGCCGCCACTCCTATGGCGGTTAAAACCCCTGATACTTTAAGGCCCGTTACCGCTATTGACTCGAATGTGGTTGATAGCTGATCGGCCTCTCGGTTAGTCTCCCGCGCCTTATCGCCCACGTTCTCAAGTTTCTGCTCTACCTGATCCAGTAACCTGATCGCGCCGTCGTTCTCTACCCTAACCCGGATAGTAAGATCGCGCTGAGACTGAAACGGCATTAGGCGGCTTTATCTCCCATAAGTTTAGCAATCGCTTGATCTAACTTCGCGCCAGTTGACTGTATTAGCCCCCGGCGGTTCTCGGCTTCGGCTCTCAGCATGGCCTCATGCTGCTCCTTCCATCCGATCTTAAGGATCTCAATCACTGATTGCTCGGTCTTTTGCCGCCAGTAATTGGCCTCATCCCGGAACTCTGAGGCAATGCATAAAAGCTGATCGATAACCTCAGCCATGCGCCTAAACTCCCCGGCCATAGCCTTAAGCGCTATCTCGTTCATGGTTGGCGCGAGAGTTTCAAGGCATGTTTGCTGCTCGGTCGGAAGTTTAACGCCATTGGCTCCAAGCTCCGACCGCGCTCGGTCTTTCATTATAAGATCCGCCGTAACTTCCTTGGGCTCACCGGAAAGGCCGATCCAGGTTTCGACTTGTTTTTTTGTCGTTCTAATTCCGTCCATTTGTTCCAGAGTTCTTCGATTTTGTAATGCTCATCGGGATCGTCATAGAACCCTAAGCGCTCATGCATACGCTTAAGAATCTCTAGATCCTCAGTCATCTGGTACAGTGCTTTAGACCTTTGAAGATCCCACACCGCTAGATTCACTTGAATATCACTTGCCAGATCGTAGATCGGGCATTTGTTTTCAAAGCATAGCGGTTCCGCGCCGGACTCTTCATACAGCTTAAAGCACTGCCCACAATGTAGGTTAGGTTCTTTTAGAAGTAGGTAGTCTAAGCGCTCGCGGATTCGCTCAAGGCTACCTCTTTCCCGTTTCCCTCGTTCACTGCCTCGGCGCTTCCCTTCTGGTAGGCTTCGAGTAGTGCCGCAACAATAGAGGCCGGAAGATCGCCCACATCACTAGGCGATAATGCGTTGCCCTGCTCATCGAATAACCCTTCGACTCGCACGCAACGGGACACGATGCTGAGAACCATCTCAATACGCGCCTCCGTGACCTGCGCGGGATCCTCGGATTTCATGCGCTTATAAAGCAGGTTATCCTTGTGGATCTCGTTCAGTCTCGGCGCTTTGAAGGTAAAGATCACCGGATCCTCGCCCTCTCGCTCCAGGCTCACATTAAATGTGGTCCTCAGTTTCATCGTGTCATGCTCCTAAATTAGACCGCCAAGTATCTAGTTGCGCGGTCGTTTGTTATTTCAAAGAACGGATACCGGCTCGGCATTCCGGTAGGCGCGGCTGAAGGCACAAGCGATCGGAACGTGACCACCTGCGGGTTAATCGCCGGACTTGAAAGGTTGTAGTCTGGTGATTGCACCACTTTGAGGCGCGGAAGCATCAAGCGGAAACGATAATTTGTCGATCCGAGTGTTGGCCCAGTAACAAGTAGCTCGGCCTTATACTCCGTCCCGGCCTCATAAGCCGAGAACCACGTAGTCGCCGCAAGCTCCTTGAAAGTTACGGTTAGCTCCACCGAAAGAGGAGGAACGCCCGAGGCTCTTGGTTGCCCGAATCCTGCTGAGTTCCTGATCTCTCCCACAAGCTCATTCTCGAATGACCAACTGAGATCGATCTGAGTTACATCCACCTTGTCGCCAGCCGCAAGCGCCGCGCCGCCTTGCAAGTTAATCATGAACCTATCGGACGGCCTCACGATAATGCGCTGACTGTTGGCCTGTGTCGTAGTTGCCAAGGATGCCGCGCTATTCGCGCCGCCCGAGGTAACGCGCTTAGTCGCCAGAATGTTAGCGGTCGCCCGTGCGTAGTCGTTAGGCGTAAACGTCATGTTTAGCCCGGTAACTACACCGTTCTGATACTCAGCGGCGGTATTACTGTTCAAGTGAAAGGCGGTTGTTAACCAGTTAGTGTTCCTAAACTCATTGAAGAAAAATGAGTGAATATGGGCACTCGCTGAGGCGGTCACGATCTCTTGCCCCTGAGCCTGACCAATTAGAAAGTTGAACGCATCATTATATCCCATCGGTGCTGTCACGGTTAGCTGAGGATTCTCCGCGCCCGTGTCGCTCTGATTCTGCTGAAAGAGCCCGCCACCGATTGGGTTTAGGGTTAACTCTGTTGCGTTGGTGTTATGCTCAAGGCTTTCGACCTGTAACTGATCTCCGGTTCCGGCGGCCACGGGAGTGTCAAACACTGCTCCAACGTCCACGCCAATGAATGTATTTGCTCCAGTTCTTGCGGTTGTCATGACGATAAACTCCTAAAATTTGCAGTAAAGTTGAGGATCCAGCTCCAACAATCTGTATCAGCAACGGTGCGCTGAATTATGGTTGGCGCGGCCTCTTGTAATGTCCAAAAATCTACTAGCCCGGCCCAATCGGATCCGAGCCCTACGCGCACCCGCTCTAGTACGGTTTCTAGCGCGGTTTGTGCCTGAATATATGCGGCTCCAGTCGTGTCCTTTTCGACTGTGTAGCGCACGTCCACGGTGTATAGGTTCTCTGCGATCATGCCGTTGCCGATTAGCGGGAAGCGGTAGGATTTAGAGATCAAGCACTCGAAAAAATTGATTTGAGTCCTGAAGGAAATATCCCCTATTTCTACCTCACTTTGATCCAGCACCTCATACATGAGGGATTTCGTGGTGATCGCTTCTACCGTTTGATGATCAAATACCTGCGCTTTCCATGCGTCTGATAGCTCGGTGATAGTCGTCATTTTGAAATTATGAAGTGAGAAGCGCCGCCCGAGCGCACGCTATCGGTTTGACCGTCGCCGTCCTCGTCCTGCTCTAGCCGGACGGCCTTCATGGTGCTTGCGTACATGCCCGCAAATAACTCGCGCCGCCTATCGTGCCTGTCTCCCGTGTTCTTGATTTGCACAATAGATGCGAACTCAATCGCTCTGTACGCGAGCGCTAGGCGTAGCACTCTGAGATTTTGCACCTTAGCCCATTCGATGCCGTTGGAGCGTAGCTCTATCTTAACCTGCTCCTCCACTACGGAGAGGGTTTCGGAAAGCTCAGAATCGCTCATGTACGAGTCGATCTGAGGGAAAACATCCTTGATTGTGTTGATTGTAGTGCCGGGGATCTCCGGTAGTGGCCTCACGCGCTCAAGGAATACCGGCCTCATTGCCGTTTGCACCTGAGCCGATCCCTCTAGGATCATGTTCACAACCTCGACCATCTCCCGGCATGATTCCGCGCCGGTAGGATCGGGATCGCTTATAGGATCAAACTGGTACGATGCTTTAAACGGGTTATCAAGCTGATACGTCCACGAAACGGCGGTAGCGAGCGCCCCTACCCCGCTTTGAGCGTCCTCTCGGCTTGGCCTCTCAACGTACAGATAGGCGCTCCCCGAGTTAGAGACTACCGGGAACGGCTCGGATAGCCCGTCCACGTCCTTCACCGGGTAATAATCGCGCTCTATAGCCGCGCCGAAAGGGTATCTACTCACCGTCTTTTCTCCTCTCTGAGCGCTCGGCCCTGTTAGCAAGCTCTCGGCGTACCGATTCCTCACTTACCGGGATATTATTCTCCCGGTAGAACTTCATGTGCTTTTCGGTCTGAAGCTCAATCGCCCTCAGCCGCTTTTCGTCTGGAGTCATAGCCCGCTTTCGCTGTATGCGGGCATCCGACTCAATTTTCTGCTTTCGTTGCTTGAACCGCTCATCAAAGATCTTATCCTTTTCTGAGTCGCTCATTTCGATTTATCCCCCTTGGAAAGGCGCTCTTTTTGCTCGGCGATAGCCGCCTTCAGCCCGATGTTCTCTTGCTCAAGATCTTTGGTTCTCTTGAGAAGCTCGCCCGCGCCGCCTGCCATTTGATAGATTTGCGCCATCTTGTTTAGTTCAGCGTATGGCGTGTGCCCGTCCGGCGTCTTTAGATCCTCCGGTAAATGCCACTTAAGAACCCGAAAGCGCTTTTGTAGGACGTAGTATTCTAACTGCTCCTTTTGAGCGTGCGCCCCGGCCATGTTCAGCACATAGATATGGGGGACGATCTTCTTTTCGCCTTTGCTGTACTCCCTGAGATAGTGACCGAAAGCAATGTAAGGGGTTACCTTATCCCCTCGCTTCGGCTCTTTAAATTCAGCAAGTAACGGCTCAAAGTCTTCCGGCTTGTATTCCATTTTTCTTTCCCTAGAAACAAAAAACCCCCGGCGAATAAACTACTTCGCCGAGGGTAAACGATGGAGGTGTTTATGATGAGTAGAACCTTAATCAACCTATTCCGTTTGATGCCTTACGGATTGGATCGGACCTGACAACCTGCTACGTCGTACCACTCAACCACCTTAGCAAAGAGGTACGCTGAGAGTTCGAGGTAGAATCCTTCGGCGCGTCGCTCAATTGCCGCAAAGCTCGGCTGAGTGTCGTACATGCTGAAGAATGCGATATCAGGGTTAAACACTAACGAAACACGCTTACCGGAATCGGTCTTCGTGTTCTTAGCGAAAAAATCCATCCCAGGAAGCGAGCCAATGTAGCCGTTAGGCGCTTTCATCGTGCTGAGAAGCGAGATCATCCCCTCTTGGGAAAATACCGCCGCCGAGCTGTTCACAAGCTCCTTTCGGATCTCATGAGCCGCCTTCTTGTCGATGAGAACTCGCAGGTTCCCGCCGACCTTTTCGGCTTCCTCTTCGTCGATCTGGAAAGCTGCATCCATAAAGTCGGATACAGTCGCCACCGATCCAGATGTCACGGACTGAGAGAATCCAGGAATAAGATCCACGATTTCCTCGTCCAGATCTCGCCCGAGCGCATCGGCCATCATCTGCGTGACCTGCTCCGGCGTGATAGGAGTGAAGCGCATAGCCTCCGCGGTAAGCTCCGAGACCACAACATGCTTCTGAGCCACGCAATCCACTGAGGTTTGGGTAAGCTCAGAGCTTGCGCTCGCAGTGTAAGCGGTCGTCTCGGCGAGCACCTCGGCCACTAGTCGCCCGTTCTTGCGCGCTAGCTTCTTATTGGTGTTGATCGGGAGATCCTCAGCGTAGATCAAAGGAACGCCCACCACCTTAGTGACAAGCGCCGGTCCAAGCCCGTTGCTGATCACATCGGTGTTTTTGATAATGTTCGAGTATTCAGTTTCAAAAGCCATATTCTATAAACTCCTAAAATTATGTTCTCGGCTTAAGTAGATCCATCGCGAGAGTCGCGATAAAGCGCCCTCGCTCCGCATCCGTCGCCGAGTTTGGATTAATTGATCTCAGAGGAACGAACGAACTGGTGAAGCTGTATCCGCTCCAGTTCGCGTTAATCTCTCCGATAAAACTGTTGGTCTGGTAGTTGGCTATTGAAAGCCCCTCCCAAAACACTTCACGATCTCTTGTCTCTGCCATGATTCCCCCTAAATTTATCTTGTTACTTTGCTCAAAAGTTTAAGCGCTTGCGGCGCTAGTTGCCTTTGAACGTCTTGAGGTAATTTTGCTCGGTCTTCGCGGCTCATCGCGGCGTACTGCTCGGCGGTGACTCCCCCGGTAGCGCTCGAACCCGTGCCAGTGCTGCCACCCGTGCCGCCCGTTCCTTTGGGTAGCGCTATGCTAGGATTACTTTGGGCGTAGCCCTCTAGGTATTCCTGAATGCCCATCGGCTTCGATGGATCAGCCTTGGACCGGATAGGCTTTCCGTCCGAGCCCTTGATCACTACGTTATCGCCATCAAGATCGGACACGCTCTTTAAGTGCCCGACTACGAGATCGCGAGCGCCTTCAACGAATAGCTTCGACGCGATCTGAATCGCGGGAGTTGAGATTGAATACTCTCTGACTTTCCCGGTAGCGGCTTGGAGCGATTGCTCAAGCTCGGTCAGCTTGCCTTTGTATGCATTTTGCTCCTCTTCCCTAGCATCCTTGATCAGCTTGTCGATCTCTTCTCTGTTCCCCGCCGCCTTGTCTCGCTTCATCAGTTCGTAATCTTCGAGGATTCCCTTGAGGCGGTCCGGCGAACCTAATTTATTCCAGCCCTCTAGCTGCTTGTTGAGATCGGTATGCTTTGCATAGAGGTTATCAAATTTGCTTTGAAGCTCGTTAAACTTCTCGACCGGGATCGCCGTTGTTCCTGAATTGCCGCCGCTCGATCCCTCTCCCTTTGCGCCTTCTCCGCTTTTGTTGTCACTCATTTGAGTAGTACCTCATCAATCGCCCGTTGAATTTCCTCTAGCTGCTTATCAGATAGAGCAAAAAACTTTCTTGTCTCATTGTTGTATGCGGCTTTGGTTCCCTGCTTAGCCGACAGGAAATAGATCTCGCCTACCGGCTGTTCGCCTTCGATTCGTGTTCGAGTCGTAATTGATGCCAGCATTGCCCCGGTTTGCGTAAGGTTCACCGGTGCGGTTTGGCGCTTCGTTCTGATCTTTTGTTTCTTGGTTGAATCGGCGTAAGGCTTAAACGGCTGTTCGTTTACGTCCCGGCCTTCGTTCGTGCGCGTGCTGATTTGCCTCTTGGCCCGAGCCATTGCCCGGCCTAGCGCTACCTCGATCTCTCTGCTATTTGCTACCAGATTCCGCACGCGCCAATCCCGGCGCACGTCTATTCTAATCAACCTCGATAACCCTCTGCCTCTGCGTCTTCTTGTGAGATTGGTTCCCACCTATGGCGGCAATTGTAACCGCCGCCGTATTGCATAACGTTTAAGCCTTGCCCGTTTGCGTCTCGTTCGCTCATAGCGTCGATCTCTTTCAGCGAGTAAATCGGAGGATCTCGCGATAGGAGCCCCGCGCAAAATGGCCTCGTGGCCTCATCCTCCGGCCCTACATAGAGGAATAAATTAAACCCTAGCTCTTTAGCCTTTGCGGCATTAACAGTGCGAGCGAACGAATTGGTGAGAGTCCTTAGCTCGGTCCTTAAATGATTCCCAAGCCCGTCCTCAAGATCGTCGAATAGCGTCAGATCCGGCTCGGTCCCAAGTAGTACCGAGCGAGCCAGTACCGTTTGAACCTCGCCGATATAGTCCCGGACCGTGTTTCCTACGCGCCCGGCGTCGAAGGTTATGAGCGCCTCTATAGTTTCCCTATCGGCCTGACTGAATGGGTTAGCCTTAGCAATGTCCAGATAGAGATCCGAGAGTGTTTTAAGCTCCTGCACGTATATAGGCGTGAGTTCCGCGAGTTTGTCACTTAGCCCTTGGCGCTCTAGCACATCGTACAGGCTCACAAGCTGTGAAAGCGCCTCCCGCTGCTCCACGTCCCCGCTGATATTCCGTAGGGTTTGAAGCACCGAGCGCCTGAATACTAGCGCAAGCCCTTTAAGCCATTTATCTATCTGTTCATCGGTAGCGCGGATCTGCTTTCGGAGATCAACCACCGAATATGCCACCTAGTAAATTCTCGCGCTGAGCCGCTCCGGTTTGTGCTCGGCTTGGCTGTAGGCTCTCCGTGATCTTTTGCGTCTCCTCTTGTGAGTAATCGAGCGCCGCAATAATGCGCCTCATATGCGCCAGTTCCCATTCAGGGTTAGAGGCAAATTGCTGAGATAGCATTGGGATAGCTGAGATCAGCTCGGTTATGCTTTGATCTGTAACGTCCTTATTGAGAATGAATCGGCCTTCAAATTGCTTGGTGAGGTAGGTCCGATCCTTAAATGTCGCGTATGCTTGCACCGCCTTGGTTACAATATCCTCAAGCTCGCCGAGCGCCTCCCTTACCAGGTTTGTGGTGTCCCGGCGCTGCTCTACGGAAGCCTCCGCGCCCATAGCCTCGCGTGAGTCTCCGGGGAGTGTCCTAAGCTGATTGAGCGCTGCTCGTAGCGCGTCTTCTCTTGCTTGCGCTACCGCCTTTTCGAGCCCCACCGGATCAATAGCGTCGATACTGATAATGTCCTGCCCCTCGCTCAAAAGGCCCATGATGTACTCAGCGAGCGCCTTTCGCTGATCATCGCTCATATTCGTGCCGCCCTTCACGAATAGCTTTTGATAGCCCTGATAGTAGTTTACGTTATCGAGCGCGGATCTAAGGTTAAAATGTCTAATGATCTCTTGCGCGGCGTCCTTCATCCAGGACTGACCGAACCACAGAACGCCGGGAATCTCCTGCTGAGCAAGCGGGATCTCTTCAATGAGCTGCCAGCCGTCGGCGGTTTGCCGATCCGTCGGCATGTCGTACTGCTTAAACTCTGCGCCCTGATAGCGCTTAAGAACTATCCCGCCCTCCGTCCTCACATAGCTATCAGAGTAAAGCCTACGCACCGGCTCATCTGTATCCGATCGAGGTAGCTCCTCTAGGTAAACATACCTCAGCATGTTAAGCCGATTCAGCCGCGAGTGATCGCGCTTTTCAAAAACCCAGTCATGCACGTTTAACGGGTGAATTGATTTGAGGAACGGCCTAAGGCCCTTGGTTGTCTCCTCCTCTGCATTAACCGCGCCGCCCCTTGGTGCGTCTGCAATAACACACACCGCCCCGAGGTTGATGTAATTCGAGAAAACAACATCCGAGATAAAGGTATCAAGGGATCGGCCCTCGCGATCGATATCTTTGAGATCGTCACCTGCCAGCGCTATCAAAGCCTCATCAGCCGCGCCGGGTTTAAGGAAGAATAGAGATCTAAGAATTGAGATCGAGATCTCTTGCAGGTTCAGATAGCGCGTGCGCTCCTGCCTTGTCTTAAGCAGATCCGCCCCTTCCGGTTTCTTCTCATTCTCGTGCCGAAACAGGTATTTCGTCACCAGGGTACTATGATCCCCCTGATAGAGATCGTCCCATAGCGTCCACTTAGGGGACTGCGTAAGGTAATAAGGGTTTTTATAAAGTGTTGTCATTTGATTTTATAACCTTCGGCGGCGATAGATTGATCGCGCAAGCCCTGCGCCGCCTGTGCCGGAATCAGTAAACTCAGCCATCTGTTCAATGTTTGCCTGAGCAATGGCGAACATTCCTTCAAAGCTCGGATGAGCGCTATTAGCTTTTTGAAACGTGGCGTATTGCGCTACGCCATCACCCACGGTCGGCGATTCCATCCCCACCACTGCCGGATAAGTAGCCTGCGCTAGTGAAGCGGTGGCCCATGTCCCGCTTGTCGTCTCGCTTGTGCCGTGCTGCTGGTCGCTGCAAAACACAATGGAGTTCGCGGGCAATGATTGGGCAAGTAGCGCCGCAAAAGTCTCCCGCTGTGCGGTGCTGGTCGATTGCGTTGCGTTATGCATGAACACCGCATCAACCCCAAGCGCATCCACTATTTTGCGCGGAAGATTAAGCGCCCCGCCGTCGGTTTGCGGCTGATACCCATTCCCGCCCCATCCTGCTTGCCCCCAGACCCAACCACTTACGCCAAGCGCCCACACGTCCAAAGCAAGAACCACGGCGATTCTGCTACTTACCGAATCGCGGGTAATTCTTAGGCCCTGATACTCAAGCGTTGGGAGCGCTGCGTCGGTTTCAACGGTCTGAATGCTCCAAGGCCCAATTTTAAATTCCGAATCGACGGTTGAAGGTGCAATAGCAAAGGCATGGCGCAGAATGAGCGTGGTTTGACCGGGAATCGGGGTGTCCTCCGATACGGATTCAATTTCAGCGATTCCGTGAAGCCCAGTGCCTCGGTAGCAATAAACCGCATAGCCTGCCTGCGCTCCGAGCCCGACATTCGGCAACACTAGGGTACGGGTGCCAGAATTATAGGCGCCAGTGAATAATTCTGTTTCAGATATCGAGGTATCGAGATTATAGGTTCCAATGCTAACCGGCGTGCCTGCTGAGTTTTGCGCCGCGCTCTCTTCGAGGCTCACTGTCACGCTTGCCGCTCCGGGATATTTGAGCAAATGAACTCGGTGCTTCCATCCGCTCCCGCTCGCCCCGTCTAATAATGTGCCCGGCGCTTTTCGCGCTTTGTGGGATATATATGCGCCGTTAGACACTAGCGCCAAGCCCCGGCCCGGCCCTTCGTTCGTGCGGCCTGAGTTGGTCCAGAAGTGAGTGAAGTCTCGATAACTCGTTGACCCGCTGCTAACCTGTGCGATTGTTCCGCTGCTTAAGGGATTAGCTGGCGCATCGTGTCCGAATCTTCTGGCAAGCGAATCTAGGACCGGCGAATTGATGAATCCCGCGCACTTTGAGAACGTAGCGCCAATATACCCATGAGCGTGGTTGCCGGGGTAGTTGTAGAATAGTTCGGTGTTGACTGGCCCGGCATCATAGTAAGTGCCGCGCATCCCGCGAGAGTTCGACCAAACAAGAATCTTTTCTAGTCCTCGTGGCTGATTCAATGCTACGCGCTTGCAAATTGGAGAATTTACTGAATTGATGCCGTTAGTAGTTTGGCCCGGCACAGCCCGGACAAAAAAGCTAGGGACTAGCGCTTCATGGTCTGCGGCGGTAAGAGTCCCGACTACTACAGTCGGTCGCACCGTGTCGAAGTCGCCTGAATTGGTAGCACCCGAACCTTTACGAATCCACGTGTAGTTAGTAGTGGCTCCGCTAATTAGCGTAGTCCCGCGCCGTATGCCATCGGTAGCAGTTGCTACAATTGCCTTATCTGTTTCTTGCGGGAGCGAAACATTGAACGCGAGCCATTCGGCATCACTTAGTCCGTTCAAGCCATTGCCCACATGCTGGAGCATCCCAAGCGCATTTTTTGAATCGTAAACGGCATCAACGATGGCTTCATATGCCGCTTGCGTTGCAATTTGAACATTTTTAACTACGCACGGCCCTAATTCGCCATACCACGCCGGAACGGCCGCGCCGCCGCCGTCTGCTGGATTTTGGAAGTTTCTCAGCAAATAAATATTACCCGCTGAATGCGTGCCGGTTGCTGCCGCAATCGAGCCGTAAGCTCTGCCGTTGTTATCTTTCGAGCAAACATGTAGCGTCCCTGCCCCTTTATCCCAGCCCACCAATGAAAACACCCACTGGTCAATTGAATCGGCTCCAATGTTTGCGGTCACTGTGGCAATGCTCACGGTATTGTCGAACACGCGAGCACCGTATGCAGAATTTGAATTTCTTACAGCGAGAACGTTCTGAATAAAGAACGGCGTGCGAAACGTGGTTGAGGCCGCTAGCGGTCGATAGGTCCAAAGCCCGACTACAAATGAGTTGCTCGCGCCAGTGCCAGACAGCCAAGCTGGCAAGTCTGCGCTCGCGATTTCAATATATGTGCTAGCGCCGCCTGTGTTGCTTATGTACATTTATCTAGCGTTCAGCCCCCAAGTCTTAAACTGTGCCGGTAGTTCCAGATCATCTCCGCCGCTCATGATGTAAAGCCCATAACCGAAGGCGTCCGGGTAGTGCGTCCATGTGTCTTTTGTTGGTTTCTCAATTTCCCAAGTCCCTTCCTTTAGTGCCGTCCGAGTCAGTCCAGATCTAAGCCTGTTACAGTGCGCGGCTATCTCTACCATGTCGTAAGCGAGTAGCGCGTTAACCCGTTCGAGCCTCGGCCTTACGTCTGGATTGTCTCTAGTTGCGAGCACCACCACATTTCTGTAACCCGCCGATCGCATGTAGCGCTCGATCTGCGAGTAGTCGCAAAGCTCAGACTTGTGAGATCCAGCGTAGCCCGAGGCATCCCCGTAGATCTCAATTCTGCGCGTGCCCCATTCTGTGACCGGATACCTAACGATAAACTCCGCGCACGCTTCTAGTAACCCTCGGCTTTCGCCCGATGATTCGTGCAAGGCTCGGTATTTTGGGAATCGGAACCGGCCTTTGTTTTGCTGTAATTTCTGGCACGTAACCCAAGCGAGCGGCGTGCGGTTAAAGTCCCAGCACCACGCCAAGGGAATCACTGGATCGGCGGTTAGTCCGAGGTTAACCACCGGATACCGATCTTTATAATTCCAGTACGCCGTTCCCTTGGTAAAGCTAACGAATAGCCCCTTGCGGTAGCTCTCCAGCTTTACCGGATCGTGTGCGTACACTAGCTCTAGATTGTTCCTCACGTACCCATCGGGTAGGTAAGGGTTATCATCCGTTTCCAGGATGATTCGGCGCGAGTTTGTTTCGAGGTTCTCGCCCTCCGGGAAGTTGGCCACGTCGGCCCACCAGTTCATCCCTTCCGGCGAACCTTCGCCGAGGAACTGCAAGCGGTTAGCCTTAGCGCACCGGATGCGGTTGAAAACTTTGTTGAATACGTCCCGGCTCTTCCAGAGTCCGATCTCTGTCCCGGAAGCGTGCGATATGTTCGCCCCTACTAACCGCTCCGGGTTAGAGGCGCTTTTGAAGTAGATTATCTGATCGCGCCGAGGGAACGAGATCCGAGGGAATGCGGATACCGTAACCTTAAAATCTCGGCCCTCAACTAGCCCGAATACGTCTCTAAGGACCTCGATATATGTGGGTATTAGAGGATCGAGCACTTGGGTAAATGTCGGCGCTACCGCCCACGATCCTTGAGATCGTGAGTTGATCATACACATGGCGTAATGCCACACCGCTGAGCCGTAAGTACCGCCCGAGCCTAAACCCTTTGTAACCCAGAATTTACGGAAGCTGTTTTCATCCTGAAGCAGATCGTGCACCCAATCCGGGATCTCTCGCTCGACCTGCTCAGCGGCTTGCATTAGCTCTCAACCAGTAGCTTTAGAACGATATTGGTATAGGTTGAGCTGTTCGCGTCAGTGCTCCGGTTTGTGACCCTCACCCGTGCGTTCGGGAGTAGCGGCTTAACCTGATCGTCCGAGGATGAGTAGAATGCATGGTTGACCATGCTAGACGCGCTCATGCCCGAGAATGCCAGGGAGTTTGTCCACTGAGCATTAGGCGCTGATTCAGCCGCAAAATCGATTTGAGCAATTAAATTACCGTTACCGGTAAGGGAGTCCCACTTGATCGAGGCGGCGGCGTTAAAGTCCCGAGGCGCAAGGCTTAGAAAAGCCTCGTGAGTCGTGGAACCAAACGCGCTCGCGGTGAGTGCCCCAATTGATACGTTATAAGATTTATTCAGTGCCATTTGATACCTTTAGATCGATGTTATTCGGTTCGGCGGCCCGAGACTCTTCAGCCTTGCGTATGGCTGAAGGTCTATCAGGCCCGCGCTTGAAAACTAACTGAGTTGGTGCCGCCGGTTGTCCGGCCTCTGCGTGCCCAACGTCCCGGTAACCTAGGCGCACCTTTGAGAGGAAGATCGTCATCGTCGGATTCTCCCCACTCACCGCCATCTGGAAAGCAGTTTCAGCGAGTCGCTGGTTTCCCTTCGCCCGCCCCATTGCCAGAGACTCGGCGGCATGGCGCTTCAGCGTTGCCTCGCTTGTGCCGAGGATCGTTGCAATGATCTGATCCGGTAACCCGATCTCGGCGCTTCGCTGTATCTCTGCTAGTTGATCGGGACTAAATTGCTTGGCCTTTGGCCCACGCTTTCCCACTTTTTTCGAGGCTCAAGTTTACGGCGAGCGCTCGGGGATATAGCCACGGTCCACGAGTTCGCGCTCAATCCGCTGATTTGTGATCTTGAGTGCCGCGTACACCCAACGTATTGATTTGCCTTGCTTTTCTGCAATGTCCTCGGCGCTCAGTTGCTCAGTCCGTGCGCCAATGTTTCTGAGTTTCCACACCGCCCGATGCGCGTGATCTACTGATTTGAGGCCATCACGAACGGAGAACAAAACCCCGGCATAGAGATCTTTAGGGGATAGCCCAGAAAAGTCCGGGGATGTCGGCTTATGCCCTCTGTCCGGCTCTAGCATATTCACCGAGCGGGCCCGAGCCGGGTTTGATTCGTTCAAGTAGCTTAAGCAATGGCCTAGGCTTTTGAACGGGTAGATCTGCGAGTCTGAATCAGACATTGAACACGATCTCCAGCATCCAAGTTAAAGAGGAAATTTTGCAAACACAACCAAGAAAATTATCTAATCAGTTTGTACACTTCTTTGGTCCTTTCGGCTTGAAAGCACTCTGAGGAGTTGCGCTTTCGTGGTTCTCGGTGCCGATCCGCGCTTTGCGTGATCTCTAATTTGCTTGATTATGGTGTCGGCTAGGTGATGAGTTTCCACGATATGGGTAACGCACCACTGGAGAGACCAGGGATCTGAGCCCTCGGTGAGTAGCCACCGCTTAGCGTCTTTCCTGATAGTCCTACGGGTTACCTCCTCACCGGGGATGGTTCTCACGTCCAGGTCCAGTAAGGCCCTAGCGACTACGGCGGCGGCTAGTTTCTTTTCAGGGAGTAAATCGGAGTCAGTGAACCCGCTCAAGTCGGACTGAGGATCAACGTGATATCCCGCTCTCTTCATCTTCCGTTTGATGCTCGGGGATAGAAAACATATCCTCGGTAATGATCTCAGTGCGCGGGATCCAGAGTTGCCGAGATCCGGGAATCGGCTTTCGCTTGCGCCAGCTTATTACCCAGATAGATCCCCCGGCCCTTAAAAAGCGTAAGGCTTTAGGATTGGCAAGGATCTTGCCTAGGCGGTGCGCGTGATGCGAGCCGCTCGTGACTTGGATCGCTACGATATTCACCGGCGGGTTTGGGTAGGCGATCGCGAGAAGATCGGCGAACTCGAATAGATCGAACCTGCGGCGCACGAAAGAGTTATAGCGCTCGACTATCGCTATCTCCCACCCTGCGGCCTCTAGTAGTTTCTTGGTGCGTGCGGTTGGGGAAGTCATAGAAGTACGAACGAAAGCAGAAACCCAGTAGAAACCCCAAGAGCACTGACCAGGCATAGCAGAACAAAAGAGGGACGAGTAGGCTTTGAGCGTACGGATCTTTCCACCGTCGGCGTGTCGTAGTGTTGTAGCTCATGATCTATGTTCATTGGATTACTTTTAGCATTGTAAAAAACTTAGCGCGGAAGTTGGGGAGTAGCATCAAGCCCACTCCAATATTCACCCCAATCAACAAGCAAGCAATCTCCGTCACTTCTCCCCCAACGCCTTCAGCAATATGCCCACGTAGCGCTCCCCGAAATCTCCGTATTGCTTCTCCATGCTTGCCGTCGCGCAGAAGTCCATCACCACACCACCTTCACCCCACTGCCCGGAAGTACGAAGATCCAACCACCTCACCGCCTCCTTCAGCGCCTTCAGCTCGGCCTCCAGCTTCTCTATGTAGCTTTTCTCTTCCTGCATCGCTGCCTCTGCTGCCTCCCATGCTCCTTGCTCCGATTTGAGCGAAATGCTTACCGGATGTCCTCCGCTACCCACTAGTATCCACGCTGCCTGTCGCTGCTCGTTCATAACTCATCGCTCCAAGTACCAAAGCCGGTTCCTAAGCTCATGCGCTTCCTCATCGATTTTCATGCGCTGCTCCCATGCTTTCTTTGAGCGCTCCACCCATGTGGACGCTCTGTCCCCCAGGCGCTTTATTTCTTCGGCAATCCGTATCTTCTCAGAAGAATTTCTCGACTCGTTGAAGCGCCGAATAGCGTCAAACAAAGGAGCTGGTGTCTCTTCGCAGATTTCGACTGCTTTCTGCTTGAGCTTGTGAAGCTCGACTAATCTCTTTTTGATGAGCGCCGCTTCATAGCTCATGGCTTCGCTCCGTATTCAGACTGCGCCGCTCCTGGTGGGTAGTCTTCAAGATTCGTCAGATACCCGCTCTCCCATGCCATGTAAGGTCGAATCGCCGTGAAAATGGTCAGAGCAACCGCTAATTGTTGAGGAAAGCATTCTTTGCCGCACCAATCACAAAGAAACAGCCCCTTTGATATGCCTCTCTTCATCGAAACATATTCTCCGGTGAACGGCTCTAATGAGCTGAACCGTTCTCTAGTTTCTTTACCGCATTTAGCGCATAGCAAATCACATTTCATGCAACTGCCTCGCGTTCTAGTACGTCGATTAAACTATCCACAGTCCATCCCCGCTTGTTGGTCTTGCGATGAATCCACTTATCGGTGCTTGGCCAAAAGTCGTAGTCGCCAATGCGAAGATGTGGGCCATCTTCATTTAGAATTGTGAACTTTATAGAATGCTTTTGGAGCATCAAAATTGACCTCAGCTTTCTTTCCGATTTGCGCTCTTTCATGCACTGCTCTAACGCTTGAAAGTCTTCTTTCATGTCACCCATACGGTTTCCAATCCTTAAAAACTACTGGTCCTAATTCGTCCCTTTCATTTTTCATATTCCTTCACCTCGATGAATTTTTCATCATTGCTCGAATAAAACCTCCTGCTTAAGACCGAAAAACATCTCCAATTGCGCCTTCAAAAGGGGATGCCAACCGTCCCACTCGCAAATCTCTACAGCCTCATGCGCCAGCGCCTCTCTGATATCCTCCCAGCATTTTTGTTGATTGCGAATTTCGTCGGCGAACTTAGAAAGCGGCGGCATCGCGGCCCAGTATTCGCGCCAAAATGGGAGGAGCTTCGTTTTTAGTGCCTTACAACCGATCTCGAATTTAAATGAAAAAATGAACCCACCAGATTCAATAGACCCATCAGCTTTGATGGACCCACCAGATTCGATAGATATCGTTTTTGCGATTACGTCGCCTGTGACCTCAATCGTGCCGCAATCTCCATCCGGCTCAAATCTCAATTCCTCGCATGTATCGATTGAGCCTTCGATCTTTGTTCTCTTTTCAATCATGATTCCTTCACCTCAATGAATTTTGTTACCGTTCCCTGAAAAGTTGAGTCTGGTCGATTCTTATTCCACAGCGTAGTCCAAGTTGTCTCGCCGCTGGAATTTCGCAAGCGATATACCCACTCCGCCTTAATCGGCACCTCAACAAGTCGGGCAATGCGCGTGTTAGGATGCGATAATATGCTGTGCTCTTGAATTTCAGTCATAGTGTCTCCTCCCCAACACGAGACTATAGCGCCATCGCGTTGAACGATATGAAACGGCTTCACAGCAAGCCACGTTTCTTCCGGCTTTTTCAAGACAAATGCTTCGCGCCCATCCTGCGTGCACTCAACCCACTCCACTTCTCGCTCTTGTCCGTCGATAACGACCTTCATAACTTCCCCTCCACCATTTCAATTAACTTTGCGATTTGAGCATTCCGAGCAGCCCAAGCAGCAGCCCGAGCAGCATCCCGAGCAGCATCCCGAGCAGCAGCCCAAGCAGCATCCCAAGCAGCAGCCCGAGCAGCCTCCCGAGCATCATCCCAATCGGCATCCCAATCAGCAGCCCAAGCAGCAGCCCAAGCAGCATCCCGAGCAGCATCCCGAGCAGCATCCCGAGCAGCAGCCCAAGCAGCATCCCGAGCAGCAGCAAGTTCTTTCTCGGTCGCTTGCCCATTAGCGTACCTTTCAGCAACGTCTAGCACTGCAATGCTTCGCTCGTCTGTCATTAGATGCTGTACTTGCCTCGCGCACCAAACCGCAAATAGTCGCAAGGTTTTTGCGTCGATTAGATCCTCTCTGCACACCACCCAAAGTTTATCTTCCGGTGGGATAGCGTCGTGCTTGAGTATGTCGATTACAGTGCCGGACCAGCCTTCGGGTAGGTGCTTGATTGGATCGTAGCAAGGATTCCACGAGCGGATATCGTCGATTGTGATCTTCACAACTTTCCCTCCACCATTTCAATTAACTTTGCGATTTGAGCATTCCGAGCAGCCCAAGCAGCAGCCCGAGCAGCCTCCCGAGCATCATCCCAATCGGCATCCCAATCAGCAGCCCAAGCAGCATCCCGAGCAGCAGCCCGAGCAGCCTCCCAAGCAGCATCCCGAGCAGCAGCCCAAGCAGCATCCCGAGCAGCCTCCCGAGCAGCCTCCCAAGCAGCATCCCGAGCAGCAGCCCAAGCAGCATCCCGAGCAGCAGCCCAAGCAGCATCCCGAGCAGCAGCAAGTTCTTTCTCGGTCGCTTGCCCATTAGCGTACCTTTCAGCAACGTCTAGCACTGCAATGCTTCGCTCGTCTGTCATTAGATGCTGTACTTGCCTCGCGCACCAAACCGCAAATAGTCGCAAGGTTTTTGCGTCGATTAGATCCTCTCTGCACACCACCCAAAGTTTATCTTCCGGTGGGATAGCGTCGTGCTTGAGTATGTCGATTACAGTGCCGGACCAGCCTTCGGGTAGGTGCTTGATTGGATCGTAGCAAGGATTCCACGAGCGGATATCGTC
>ERZ761601.60-NODE-60-length-37249-cov-6.334355_pt1 | contig 37249 bp, 43 predicted proteins | sample MGYA00433092_ERZ761601 | MGnify/ENA primary metagenome ERZ761601 (study PRJEB28899, sample SAMN03785571) | bioreactor sludge metagenome | biome: EBPR Sludge; feature: EBPR Bioreactor; material: 0.22µm filtered reactor supernatant | place: Saint Lucia: Queensland...
TTTCGTATATTTCAAAATTTCTTTTTCCAGAAACCCCAACCGAGCGGGAGTGGACGATAGGCACCGATCTCAGATCGGTGGATAGAGAAGGCCAGGCCGGTCGTGCCGAGACGACGACCGATCTCTTCCGACAACGATCGCATGTAGGTACCGCTCGACGCGATACATTCAAAGGTGGCTACTTGAACCACTGATTCTCGGTGATGTTCGCGCCAGACTTGCCATGCCACTCGCACTTCGCTCCGACGAAAATCCCGCCCTAGCGCCTTACTCTCGTCGGTCACGGTGGGCACCGATTCGATCTTTCGCATCGCCTCGTCATATACGCTCTGAACGGTTTCCTGGCGTAAGTCTGTCAGTTTCAGTTTATAGATCATGGTGTCCGCGCTTGGTATATCGATCTCGTCTAATCGATCTTCCAGGGTCCACATATGAAGCGGCTTGCCTTTTACTGTCCGCGAAGAGAACTTGGGGTAAGGCAACGATAATTCTCCCACTAGAGATCTGGCGACATTTAACAAGTAATTCCGCTTAAAATCGGTCGATCGCTGCCAATCAACGAGACCGAGAACGTCACCGGTATCGGACGAGGAGCCAAGTAGCACCTCGAAACGGTAGGCCTTGTCGAGTCCGTGATAGTCCTCTTGCCGCCGACATTCTTCTCCGATCAAAACCAGGAGTTTGCCCGAGGCCATCGGGTCTAATCGCCCGGCATAGGCCATGGGCACCCCTGATAATTTCGTATGTTCGGTCCGGTACTTCTCCACGGCTTGAAGCGGGGTTTCGCCGACATGTTTTTCCAGAACCACATATTTCGGCATGATCAGGAGATAAAGGCGTTCAAGATCATCAGTGCCACCAAGGCGAGAAAGGCATAAAGTATAGGTTTCATCATCAGATTATACAGGAAATAGAAAAAGAGCGGGGCGGCCAAGGCCGCCCCGCCCGAAGACGAAAATCGTCAGTTCAGCGTCTCTACACGCACCGGAGCATGACCCCGGGAAAGAAATCCCAACTGTTCGGCGCCCGCCTTCGAGAGATCGACACAGCGGCCCTTAACGTAGGGTCCGCGGTCGGTGACTCGAGCGATGATTGATCTGCCGTTTTGCAGATTCGTCACCTTGATAGTGGTCCCGAAGGGGAGGGATTTGTGAGCCAGGTGCGTAGGATCGTTCTGGTCGAACCTTTGTCCATTGGCCATGGTGTTGCCATGGAATCCAGGTCCATACCAGGACGCTCTACACTCCTGCACTCGCGCGTGTGTCGTGGTGGCGAGCGCCATCGAAATGGCAGTCCCCAACAAAACGCATGTCAGATTTTTCTTTATCAACCTGTACTCCTAGCTGCACTTGCGGTACTCCGCCCAAGCCTAAGACGCGCGTGGGCCGGATTTCTTTCAATCCTGAAAGAAATCCGGCCCACCATCGTCTTTGAAAGAGTATGCCAAGATCGATAGCAGTTTTCGTCGTTTTCGCCTTATTGTTGCCGCTCGCGCCGGTCAGAGCCGCCGATTTAAAGGTCGCCGGCTGGATCCCGTGGTGGCAAGACACCGCTGGTGTCAAAAGCGCTACCAAACAGATCAAAAAGTTGGACACGATTCATCCTTTCGCTTTCGAAGTGACTCTAAACGGGGAATTGGTCGACAAGGCCGGGCTCAAAGATCGTAATTGGCGCAATCTATTCAAATTAGCCGGACGCAATGATGTCGACATCATTCCAAGCCTTCTTTGGAACAACGGCGCTGCCATCCATGCAGTCTTGAGCGACAAAAGCAAGCGACGAGACCATATTGTTGAGATCGTCGACATGGTCGAGAACGGCGATTTCGACGGTGTCGACATCGACTATGAATCGAAGTTGGCCGAGACGAAGGATCATTTTTCGACCTTTTTGCGGGAGCTTAAGGACGAACTCGATGACAAAATGCTGACCTGCACCGTCGAAGCACGCACCCCACCGGACAGTCTCTATCGAACTGTGCCGGCAACGATCGAATACTCTAACGACTACAAGGAGATCGCCAAATATTGCGACGTCGTCGAACTAATGACCTATGACCAGCAACGCGCCGATCTAAAACTTAATGATACGCGCAAAGGTGAACCGTACATGCCGGTTTCCGACCCAGCTTGGGTAGAGAAGGTGGTACAGCTTGCTATCAAGGATATTCCTGCCGACAAGATCATGCTCGGTGTGCCGACCTACGGTCGTGAGTGGACGGTGACCGTCGCGCCCGATTGGTATAAGTCGTATAAAGGGAACGGCGCTATCAATCAACCTGAGGTAAAAAAGATCGCTAAGACCAACAAGGTTAAAGAGGGTCGCAATGCCGCCGGCGAAGCCAGCTTCACCTTCTTTCCCAAAAATTCACCTTTCAAGGCGCTCGACAAGCTACCGGTGCCTGATGGTACTCGCCTCGGTTTCGAAGCGGCCGCCCGCGCACTTCTCTTCGCCAACATGACCAAAATCGAGGTGCCGGTCGAGCTAGTGTGGTATTCGGATGCCGCCGCTATCTCGCAAAAAGTCGATCTGGTCGAAAAATACGGTTTACGTGGTGTCGCCATCTTTAAGATCGATGGCGAAGAGGATCCTGGGATTTGGAAATTATTCTAAAATACATTAAAGCGCGGGCCACAGGCCCGCGCTTTTCGTTTGCTTCAACGTCTTACACCGGCAATCGCAGAATCGTCGCCTCCTGCTTGCTCTCCGGCGAGATCCAATCGGACCACATGTTGCCGGGCGGAACCGTACGACTCCTCATCAGTCTAAGCTCGGAGGAAATCGTTTTCCTCCGTCCGACTTTCGCCCGAGGGGAATTGACGCTTTTTTTCAACCGCAAGGAGTTGTGACTCCCGACCAGTGGGCGTACCACCAGCCATCCCTTCCTGGTGGGGTAGACCCATGAGACATCAAAGTTGAGTCTAGTGTCGATGACCATGACGTCGAGGTCGGTCAGTTGCTTTTCTTTCACGACATCGAAGATCTTGTAGCCTGCTTCGGCCAACAGGATCTTCAACCGAGTCATCCGCGCCACGATGTCGGAGTCACCCGACAAAACAGTGAACTTCTTCTTTTTAGGCATTTTGGAACCTCCTGCTCATATCTAACAACAAACAAAGAGTGCGTTCAAGGCCTCACCACTCGATCGGTTCTTGTCCTTTGGACCGCAAATACTCGTTGGCCTGGCTAAAATGCTTTGAGCCAAACCAACCGTTATGCGCTGAAAGCGGGGAAGGATGTGGTGCTTTTAGTATCAAATGTTTAGAGTCGTCGATGAGGCTTGATTTATTTTGTGCATAACGCCCCCAGAGCATGAACACGACACCCTCTTTCTCCTCAGATATCTTTTTGATCACCGCGTCGGTAAAAGTCTCCCAACCCCAGCCCTGGTGCGAACCGGCATTTGATTCAAAAACAGTGAGCGTGGCATTAAGCAGAAGCACGCCTTGCTTGGCCCAGCGCTCCAGATTGCCGGAAAGTGGCAAATCCTTTCCAAGGTCGCTCTTTATCTCCTTGTAAATGTTCTTAAGTGACGGCGGCACCGCCGTGCCGTCCGGTACCGAAAAGGAGAGGCCGTGGGCCTGGCCCCGGCCGTGGTACGGATCTTGGCCGATAATTACCACTTTCACTTTTTCAAAAGGGCACAAATTGAAAGCATTAAAAACAAATTTTGGCGGTGGAAACACGCTGGAGGACAAATAAGCTGACTTAACCTTTTCGGCCAAATCTTTGAAGTATTCCTTCTGAAACTCCTCACCCAAGACCTCTCTCCAGCTATCCTCGATCGCCACTTTCATGCGTCGATTTTAGCACGAAAAAATTAAATTAATTGTACACAATTTATATTTTCACATGGATGATATGGGAGTACAATATAGTGATATGAGATCTGAACGAAATGCTGTATTGAGACTGCGTTCTCAAGGCAAAACATATTCGGAAATACAAAGCATCTTGCATGTCCACATTCCTAAGTCGACACTATCGCACTGGTGTAAAGAGGTTAAGATGTCCGCAACACACAAACTTAGGATTGAAATGCTGTCATCCAATAACCTTGAGCGCGGCAGAAAAAAATCATTAATAAGCAACAACCGAAAGCGCGTAGAGAGAGTACGATTATTTAAAACGTCAAATACCGAACTTTGGAATCGATACACAAAAGATGACGCGACTAGGAAAATCGTTCTAGCGATTCTATATATAGCAGAAGGACACAAGAATAGAGATTCGGTAGTATTTGGAAACTCTGACCCCGGAATAATTCGGATGTTTATGGGGCTTATGCGAAGTACTTACAAAGTAGACGAGAGTAAATTTAGAATTACCGTACAATGTCGCGCAGACCAAAATCCCGAAATTTTGAAAATTTTTTGGAGTAAGGTGACAAAAGTATCCTACGAACAGTTTTACAAGCCCCAGATAGACAAGCGCACAGTCGGTAAACCGACTAAGAAAAGTGATTACAGGGGAGTCTGTCGCGTTGATTATTTTTCGACCGTCATAGATCAGGAACTAAAGTATATTGCAAGAAACCTCGAAAAGCGGTAAAAATATACGTCCGCAACGGGCCCATAGCTCAGCTGGTAGAGCGCGCGCATGGCATGCGTGAGGTCAGGAGTTCGAGCCTCCTTGGGTCCACGAACATAAAGAATTTTCGGGCTGTAAGCAGAGCTTTCATCCCTTTATTCGGAGCTCAAAATAAAGTAAACTTTATTTTATCTCCTCATTCGGGCTGTAGCATAGTGGTATGCGAAGCATACAACCTGCGCTCGCTCGGTCATGCAAAAGTAGACTTTTGCGCGACCCTCGCTCGCTTGGTTGTAGTGTGTACGATTCGGGATCAAACACATTGTCGGGCTGTAGCATAGTGGTAGTGTGTACGATTCGGGGTGAGCTTAGTTCATTATTTAGTCGGGGTGTAGCATAGTGGTAGTGTGCACGATTCGGGTTCGTGCGGTCTGGGTTCGATTCCCAGCTCCCCGACTAAGTAATGAACTACGCGAACGAACAATCCAGTGGATTGTTCCGGCTCTGAAAGAGGCGAGGTCCGAGTTCGATTCTCGGCGGCCCGACAATGTGTTTGATCAGAAGTCCGGGGGACTTCTGCGGCTCCTAAGGAGGTACGGTCTGGGTTCGATTCCCAGCAGCCCGACACTATATATTGACCATACCTTCGTGTATTTCCATATGACAATTGGCACAAACCAAGATGCATTTATCGATTTCAATTTTAGTCTTCTCCCACGAGCGGGTCAAACCCCTTGAAGATAAACCAAAATCCTTTTGACTTGGTTCCTTATGATGGAATGATAAGGCGCGCTTACATCTGTCATAGCCACACACCTGGCACTTGCCACCGCCATATTCAATTGCCATGTCTTTAAGTTTCTTTCGACGCTTAACAACGGCCGTTTTCATATACTCGGCCCTATCAGCGTATGTTCTTTTTTCCTTCCTCAGTGGCATATACATATGTATTCTACCACGTTATTGAGTTACCGAAGTTGAAAATAAGGGGATTTTCTGTACAATAACCGCACTTGATCTAATACCGCAGATCAAGGATATTCCCCTGTAGCTCAGCGGTAGAGCAGTCGACTGTCAAAGGCAGCTTTCTAGGGAAACCTAGATCGAAAAGAAGGTGAATTGTCCTAAGCGCTTAAGCGCGACGGATCCGGAACCGAAAGGTTCCAGGACTGGGAACCCTAATCCTGCACAAAGTTGAAGGATGGGCAATCAGCAGCCAAGCTCGATCACGGAAGTGATTTAGAGAAGGTTCAGAGACTATCCCTAACGGGAGTAGCCGAGCATGTAAATGTTTTGGCGAAGCGCCTTCCACCCTTCACGGGTGATGATATAGTCCGCGCCCTTTGGAAACATTGGGATACGTGTAATCGATTGGTCGCAGGTTCGAATCCTGCCGGGGGAGCATGTAAAATCTTAGGCCACGCAATAGCGTGGTCTTTGATTTTAATGCTCCCCCGGAGAAAGACGCCTGCGCGTCTTTCGTCAGGATTCGAACGCCGGAGCATGTCGCCGGAGCGACGGCGAGGCGATGCTCAGACAAATTTTCCGGAGAAAATTTAGTCGAGGGAGAAATTCCTGCCGGGGGAGCCAAGGCTTTTACTATTTAGAGCTAGATTTAGTTCGAGTCTCAAGTTTGATATACTCATGTAAATGCAAGAAGAATTTGAACTTACCTACCTCGTTAAAAAATTACCTGATAATTTTTCCACGCAAACTAAATCCAAAGAAATTTTGGATATTTATTTACCGTCTACATCGGAACACGCAACCTTACGAATTAGGAAACTAGGAGATAGATACGAAATAACAAAGAAAGAACCTGTATCAGGCACAGACTCATCTCATCAAAACGAAAACACTATTCCACTTACAAAAGAAGAATTCGAAGAACTTTCTACTCTACAAGGAAAGCGAGTACGAAAGATTCGTTACTATTATGAGGAAGGGGAGACCTCTTTTGAAATAGACGTCTTTCAAGATAACCTCATAGGTTTAGTACTTGTTGATGTCGAATTCCACTCTAATGAGGAGAAAGCTGTGTTCGTTCCACCCGAATGGTTTGGAGCGGATGTCACTCAAGAAAAGTTTGTAGCTGGGGGTGTACTTTGCGGAAAAACCTATGAGGACATCCAGAATCACTTAGATAAATTTCAATATAATTCATTAATTGTCTCGGAGTAAAAAGTTCTAACGTCCTCCCAGACGGCGAGCTAGACATTAGTCAAAATTTGTTGTAGTGTTTTGGAAGTGAATTGCTCCTTGAAAGAGCATCTTGACTGGTAAAAGAAAGGATCTCACATGCCCAAGCCTGCAAAGGTCTGGAGTGCTGAGATCGTTATCTCAGCCATTAAAGAATTACACGAACGTGACGGTACAAATGGCCTCAACTCAGCCTCTGTACAAAGACACTACTCGCCTTTATATCTTGCCGCCCGCACCTACCTTGGCGGATGGCGTCAAGCTATCGAAGCAACAGGTATAGACTACTCCACAATTAAAAAGAAGACTGTCAGCGGTGGAAAAAGGCACCAATGGTCACGAATAAAAGTGGTGAAAGAAATCATCGCTCGTGCAGCTGAAGGAAAGTCTATAAAAGGCGGTGTCGTTAGTATTGAGGACATTGGGCTGTACAATGCAGCTCGTTCATACTTTGGCAAGAAAGGGTGGGCGAAGGCACGTGTAACGGCAGGTTTTCCTGCATACGATCCACGCCCTAACTTGAAATGGACTCAGATTACCGTACAAGCGGAAATACAAAGACTACATCACGAAGGTGTGCCGCTGAATCATGGTTTCCTGTTGGGTAAACCGGAGTACGGCTATCTCCGCTGGGCAGCTCAAAACGTATTTGGCTCATGGCGTAATGCCGTCGAGGCTGCTGGCTACAACTACGAAGCAATCTGCATCGAGCCTGTTGTCATTTGGACAAAGGAAGCTGTGATTGATGCTGTTCGCTCGCTTGACCAGGATGGCGTAAGACTCAGTTCGAAGTCAGTGCAAATAGCACACGGAGCGCTCTTTGCTGGTGCTGTGCGTGCCTTTGGTTGTTGGAGTAAGGCCGTAGAAAATGCGGGAATATCATACCAACAACATTGCCGTGTATGGTCCACAAAAGCGTGGTTGCGTCGAATGGAAAGTGACGAATACACGTCTGTCCTAGAAAGAGCTTCCACTCACACAAGGAAACGGAGAAAGTGATGAAAGGGAATTTGCCAGCGTCTATCACATCCTTGACGGATCAGGTACGGAGGCTACCTCTGGACATGATTCGTGAGGGTGTCGTAACCCTCCGAGTCAACTACGACGAAGCCAGCTTGGAGGAGTTGGGCAACTCAATGGTTGCTCACCAACAAATCCAAACTATTGTCGTACAGCCGAACGACGAATCCAGCTACGATCTGGTTATCGGCTCACGCCGACTACGGGCGGCAAAGCTGAAAGGGATGTCGGATATTGCCGCATACATCATTGAGCGGCGCAATCCTATCGACCTTCTTTTCATTGCTCTGGCCGAAAACCTGCACCGTGTAGATCTCGACCCGTTCGAGGAGGCTCAGGCCTTTTTGCGCCTCATCAAGGAGCACGGCCTCGATCCTCGGCAGGTAGCAGAAGGAATCAAGCGTTCGGGGGATTATGTGCGAAGTCGCCTCCAGCTTCTCAGCATGCCTGAGGAAGTGGCGACAATGGTTTCCGCAAGGAAACTCAACCTCTCGTTCGTTTCAATCCTTGCTCGACTACCTTCCGGCGACGTACAGTCCCGGTTTGCTCACCAGGCAGTTCAACATCGTCTGACCGAGACTGAACTTAGGGCGGCTGTGGCAAAGGAACTTGAAGAGCCCCAGCGCACCGAACGACAGTCGCACGAACTGACTGCAGTGAAGGTACAAGCCAGACTCGATGGGTTTACAACTTTCCTGCAGAAGGTACCACGTCGCATGAACCTGCGTCGGTTGAACGCCGACGACAAGGGCAAACTCCTCAAATCGCTTCAACAGCTCGAAGATGAAGTTCGGCTTCTGAAGGCTCAGGTTCGAGGAGTCCAGACCACAACCACTCAAGCCGTCATTGCTGCATTTGCAGGTCCTGTCCGTAATCACGGACAGGAATGGACTGCCAGGGATCTTCAAAAGATCAACTCTGCTCGACGACCTTCTGATGAGCAACTGGCGACGGAGTTGGGGCGTTCGGTTGGAGCAATCCAGCAAATGCGTGCCAAGTCTCAAGAAAAATCATAACAATGTTCTTTTACTCACCCGGCCTTCAAGGCCGGGTGTTTTTCTATTGCATAAAAAGTTCTAACATCATCCCATGCGGCGAGCACTTGACATTTACGTCGAAATGGCGTATTATTACACGCAATTTGGTCCTTTTCATAGGGGGAATAACGCATGGCAAAGTTTGCCATCAGGTCAATCAGCGAACCAACTATAAGCCGTTCACGCCCTATCAACATCATGTTTGATGAGGGTGTGTCCGCTTCCGAGTCGAAAGCGGTGCTCGACGGCCTCACACAGGTCCTAAACATCGCCAATGCACCGCACTTGCAGATTTCCAATCTCGGCAGGTGGCGTGGTGCAGGCTGGCTCGTGAACGTTAACCATCTCACCGAATGGAATTCGGTGGACTGGTACGTCCGCTATGCCGAGCAGCAGAGCCGAAAGGGTCAGCTGCATGGTGGAAAACTCCTACAACTGCTCTACAGCGAGCCGTGGCAGGAGTCACAGCCGCACTACGACATCATGGTCACCAGCCGTGACATCTACGATGACGATTGCAGTTTCTGTATCGGCCTCGCGATTCACGGTTTCGGGACGATCATCTCGACATCTCGTTTCCGTGTGCTGTCCGACCAAGATGCCTATGACTGCGTAGTCACCGAGACGATGCACGAAGTCGGTCACGTTTTCGGACTGGTTCCGGGAACCAGAACGACGAACGTGGAAATGTCTCTCGGCCTACATTGCACCAATCGGTGCATCATGCGGCAAGGACTTCGCGTTCCGTACGACTGGCAGGTCATCACGGCCGACCGTCTGCAGGGACATGAGTTCTGTGCAGATTGCCGTCGCGATCTCAAGCGGTACTTTTGCGAGTAGCCGCCCAAGGAAGAAAGGCTTAGCCTGACTTCTGTTGGGCGGCTTTTCTTATGTATAAAAAGTTCTAACATCCTCCCACGCGACGAGCTTGACATTTTATATATTCTAGTGCATATTACTTCCTGGTTCAGCCACGCACACTTTGTGCGTATCATAGGAGAACAGCGATGTTGAAAGAGCTGAGAATGCACACTTTTCCGAATGGCGACATACTCACGATCGATGCCGCCAACACCTTCGTCGGTCTCCATGGCCTCACGGTCTACACCGTGCTCTATGGCTCCAAGGACGGCGACGAGTTTCAGGCGATCGGCAGCGAGCCCTTCATGTCGAAGGAGGCCGCGAACGCCGCCTTCGAGAAGCGCATCGCTTCGACCACTCCGGCCGAGCCGACCTCGCCCCACAACGACATCTACAACCTCGTGGTGCAGACCTTCGAGCGGTACCTCGGCGAGCACTCGCTGCGACAGATCGAACCGCCGAAGGACTGGGAGGACTTCTACAAGTACGTGAAGCTGATGACCTTCGGCGGCGGGTACGGTGAATTCGAAGAAGCGCGCTCTGCGCTCCACGACCTCACCAATACGTCGGCGAAGGACACCAACGGTCGTTCCGACATCAAGGTCGAGCTTCCGGCGTGGAAGGTGCTCGAGATGCTGACCGCCATCACGGCGCTCGGCATGGCGATGCGTCAGCACAAGGAGACGCAGCTACGCGTCGCCGCCTGAGCAGCAAGCTCCGGCAACTGAACTTGGGGAGCAGTATATCTCCCCACTCTACTGAGACCACGACTTCGGTCGCTGTCTCTGAGAGATAGAACCTTTCACAACTCGGATTGGAGATCGCCATGGCAAATACAGCGTTACTTCAGGAGAAGGCCGAGCAACTCCAGGCCGAGCTCAATCAGTGGGCGCTCGAAAATGGTGCGCTCGATCTGGGCGAGGAAATCATCTTCTCGCTTCGTGTCGGCAAGTCGGCCACGATCGTGCGTCGTGATCCGCAGGATCTCGAGGGCAAAGTTAAATGCCTCGAAATCACCAAGGATCACGTGAAGCTCGGCTTCACCTACGTTGCTCCGGCTTGTCTCAACGACGACGAGACCGAGCAGGTGCTTGCACTCCTTGGGAACAAGGCGCGCAAGAAGATGCAGATCCTTCTGCACGACCGGAATAACCCCATCAAGATCGATACGCGGACGGACGGCAATTTCTACGAGACTGCCAACCGCGCCCTCCGTGATTTTGTCCTGAATGGGAAGAAGTACCGGATGGTCCGGAATCGTATCCGCGGGCTCGAGTATTACGCCCAGCTCTGGGAGATCGAGGGAGAGCTCAACGCCTCCTTCAACCGCCCGAACACCCGTTCGTCAGCCTAGCCAGCCACGCCGCCTTTGGAAGTCGCCCTTCAACCGGCGGCTTTCTTTTACCTCATTAAACAATAGGTTCTGACTTCCTCCACCATTCGGAGCAAAATATTTTAGCCTTATTTTCAAAGGCCATTTCGATGACACAGCATCAACTATCGAACTTTGATATAGTTATTTGATATGGCAGTAAAGCAAGCTATTCAAGTTGGCAATCCTGTAATTCGGGCAAAAACCAAACAAGTTAAGGGTCAGGTTGTTACCAATATTAAAAAGGTCATCCGCGATCTTACGGATTCAATGCGAGAGCATAATCTTGTAGGAATGGCGGCTCCTCAGATAGGGGAGTCTCTTCGAATTTTTGTGACAGAAATTCGTAAAACTAAATTTAGAAAAGATGAGGAACTTGACGAGTTGCGAGTCTTTATAAATCCTAAAATTATTGAGACTTCTAGTAAGCAATCAAAGGATTGGGAGGGGTGCGGCAGTGTTGCGGAATCGGGCCTATTTGCAAAGGTGGCACGCCCTGAATCAATATCAGTTGAAGCGATAAATGAGAGTGGTGAAAAATTCTCCTTAAAGGCGAAGAGTTTACTAGCCAGAGTGATACAACATGAAATGGATCACCTTGATGGTGTTTTGTTTATAGATAAAGCTGACCTAGCTACTGCTATGAGCCGAAATGAATATCTTAAGTTTAAGGAACAGGCTCTAAAAAAGTTCTGACATCCTCCCAGGCGGCGAGCAAAGTTGACATACAGTAACTTGTATGCTACTGTATAGGCTGTTTACATAACAGTTCCTAACCCTTTGGAGGTCCTAATGAACGCGTCTACCGATACCGAACTGAGCAGGACTTCGTACCTTCTCTCGCGACTTCTGGAGGAGGCTCAGAACCCCACCAGCCAGGACTCCGGCCCGATCATCCTGCATAAGAAGGAGTTCGACGGCAGCAAGATGACCGACATCCGCGTGATCATTCCCAGTGATAACTACCGCAAGGAGGGCACCGACGGCATGAAGAGCAGTCACTACGAGCCTGGACACAAGGTCATTCAGGACCTGATCGCCGCCGGCTACCAAGTTGTGGCTGTGATGATCGGCCGTGCCTTCAACTACGGCGAGACGACCAAGCATGCGGTCAACGTGATTCTCGTGAATCTCGAAGCCTAAAGCACCAAAACCGTTGGCAATATCAACACAACCGCTGATAACCGCTGTCAATTCGACAGGTTGTCAGCGGTTTTCATTTGCATAAAAAGTTCTAACATCCTCCCATGCGGCGAGCCAACAATTTTAGCCTTATTTTCCAAGGCACATTTCGGTAGTCGAAATGAAATATCGAACTTTGGTATACTGAACAAATGAAGCCTCGTATTGTATATATCCATGGCAACAGTGCCACCCATTGGTCTTTTGCTTGGGCCGGTTGGTTAAAGCAAGAGCTTGAAGAAAGAGGGTTTGAAACTTTCTTTGAGACAATGCCTGACTCCATTATTGCCAGATCAGAATATTGGATACCTTTCCTAGAAAATCACGCTAAGGTTGGTGAAAACGACATTATCGTTGGATGGTCAACTGGATCAATTGCAGCCATGCGTTACGCCGAAGCTCATAAAGTAAAAGGATCCGTACTCGTGGGCACATACCACTCTGACTTAGGAGACGCGATGGAAAAACAATCTGGCTACTTCGACAAACCTTGGGACTGGTCTGCGATAAAAGCTAATCAAAATTGGATAGCACAATTTCAATCTTCCAATGACCCAGTAGTGCCAATAGAAGAGGGGAGGTTTGTCCATGATCAACTAAACACAGAATATTTTGAGTTTGATGATAAGTTCCACTTTGGCTGGCCGGAACCTATGAATAGCTTCCCAGAGTTACTTGAAGTTATTCTGAAACACTCACAATAAAAGTTCTAACCACCGTACCAGAAACTGCTTTGCTGATTTCGGTACATGGCAGACATCCTCCCAAGCGACTTGTGTTAAAATGAGAGGAAATGAAAAGACTTCTAAATATATTTTTCGTCATACTAGGGGTGGTATTCTTCATTATCATACTGGCAGGTCTGTATCTTTATTTTGTCGATCCCTTCGGCATCAAAACGACGTTCTCGGAGACGGAGACGCCACGAACGGAAACGTCGACTGAAACAAACAACGACAAGAACCCGGCGCTATCACCGGCCCAGGAGAAAGCCTTGGAAACCTTCGGCATCGACCCGGCCACCGTTCCTACGTCCGTCACACCAGAGCAAGAGGCTTGTTTTGTGGAAAAACTGGGCCAACAACGCGTCGACGAGATCAAGGCCGGAGACTCGCCGACGGCGGCGGAGTTTTTCAAAGCTAAATCCTGCATCTAAGATTCGTTTATCGGGATAATATCCAAGATATGATGACCTTTCTTCCCACACTTAATTTCCTACTAGCCGTCGGCGGATTGGCGCTCGCGGCGGCGACAATAGTTCTCTACGTGGACTACTTTTTACTGAAAGGTAGGTATTTCCGCGATCAAATAAAAGAAGGGGTGTGGCCTATCATCGCCGGCGTCACCATAGGTACAGTCGCTCTCACTCTGCTTTATTCGGAGTATTTCAAGTTCGTGCCATGTTCGCTCTGCTGGCTGCAGCGCATCGCCATCTATCCGCAGGCGCTCATGGTCTTGCTGGCATGGAAGGGAGGCGACACGACTCGATTTCCCACCTATGGCATAGGTTTGTCCATATTCGGATTTATTGTCGCCGTGTACCAATACATCTACCAGCTAATACCGGCGGGGGCTCGCGACAGCTTCGCACCCTGCTTGATCGATGGCAGTAACGCTGACTGCGCGGTTAAGGTCATCAACGAATTCGGTTTTGTGACATTCCCGCTTCTCTCCGCCGTTACTTTTGCGTTCCTAATCGTGATCTATCTTTACATGAGACGGTCGTAAAACTATAAGGCGTTCACTCTCCCATTTTCTCGAAGTATAGGCGACGCAGGGTACGACTGAAATCCAAAGCGGAATCGTTGACCGACATCAACTCGTCAGTGAAATCATTAATGACCGCGTTGGCGCGTACAGCGTCTATGTCGGCTCCTTTTGAATCGATAAAACCTTGTTCGATCAAATAACCGACGGAAAGCGCCGGCAGATTCCAACTCAAGTCATATGGCAAACGGCCCGGAACCGCCTCGTTGATGGCCTTGGCGAGCAGGTTGGTGCAGTTGCCGGTCAGGGTGTTGTAGAAACGAGGATTGTCCGCCATATCGGCCGTAGCGCGGGCCATGGCCACAAACACCTTGCCGGCTTGCTCCTCGTCGAGCAAGAGCGGGTACATCTCGGTCTGATAATCGAAGACGAAAAGGCGGACGCCGACGAAATCTCGTTCCATGCCCCAGGAGTAGATAAGATCATATTTTCTGAATAGACCAAGCAAAGCAGAATACGGTTCGCCTTCTTCGCGACGCGCCTCGATCGAGAACGATATGGCCCGACCGTCATTGAGTTCGAACACTAAGAAACTGTGAGCTACGTATTTCGACTCCTCAATGGCCGAAAGGACGAACCAGACCCGAGATACATCCTCTGGATCTATCGTTACGTTTTCCTGCCATTCATCTTGGGCAGTGCCGGAGCGGTCATGCTTGAAATCGCGCAAATATCGTAAGGTCACTTTTCCATCTTCGCTTACCGTCGCGTCCGGGGTGTTCTGGTAATAATCGTACCAATTCCTGTCGTTAGAGGACTCAAGCGAGTATAAATAAGCCAAGCAGAGGAGCAGGGAGACCAGCGCCGCGGTAACGACGATTCTTTTGATCATCGCTCAATGATATCACTCTAGCGCGCATCACTATGGGTGGAAAAGCGTTAGCTGAGTGTGTAATATGCAATTCATGTGGAAATACCTTAAAGACGGTTTGCTCTTGTGGATATGGGCTGGAGTCGTCGTTCTCGGCCTTATCATCCTCATCTCGATCAAGCTGGACCTCTTCGGGGACGGATTAATGAAAGTGGCGGAAGGCCCGATCGACGATCCGGCCGCGCCGGAATGGGAAGCCCCCGACAGTGGTTTCATCCAAAAAGAGGAGGTGTTCATCGTCGCCTCTTCGACCGACGAATCCGGCACGACGATGGAAACGGAATTACCGGTCAAAAAGCTGTTGTTCGAGTACGTCAAAATAATCGACAGCTGTGGCGTTCATTTCGAGGGCGAGTGCGTCAACGCTCGTTCCGGTCCTGGCACGGACTACGACGTGGTAACGCGACTACGGAACGACGTGGTTCTCAAAATAGACGGCAAGGTGGAGCGAGACGGCGACAGTTGGTTCCGTATCGTCTTCGATGAATGGCTGCGCTATCCCGAAAGAGTCAAAGGCGAGTGGTATGTATCGGCCGATTACGTGGAAGTACTGCTCGACGAAGGGGTACGCACCACTGCCGAAGATGGCGCGGCCACCACTACGAAACATATACTTGTCGATCGATCCGAACAAAAACTCTACGCATACGATGGAGAAGAACTGTTCATGGAGATCGATATATCGACGGGACTCGAGCTGTCACCGACGCCCGCCGGCACTTTCACGATCTTCAAAAAGACGCCGAGCCGCTATATGCAAGGACCGATACCGAACGTAACCGGCAGTGATTACTACGACCTGCCTGGAGTGCCGTGGAATTTATACTTCACCGTACAAGGGGCAGTGATACACGGAGCGTATTGGCATGACAGCTTCGGCCGACGTTACTCGCATGGCTGTATAAATTTGCCGCCGAACGAAGCGAAGAAATTATACGAATGGACGCCGCTCGGGACGAAGGTAACAGTGAAGTGATGGAAAAATCACAACACGCAAATCACATTGCGTGAATACTTCGTATCACGATAAACTTATCGGATCTTGATCAAAAGATCTTTAAGCGTCATATTCTTCGCGGCCACCACTTTGATGACAGCGGTATCGTACATACCATCTTCTTACACCGTGACGGCGAACGCGGCGGCGGACGAAACGAATTCGGCCTTCATCGAGTTTACTGAGGACCCTAACGACGTCGAACCAGAAAGCGTCGTCGCAATAGAAACGATACCCGACAGCCGTACAGATAATGGCGTGCGCCTGGTGCCTTTTTATTCGCAATTCACCGACATCAGCGCTCCAGAGTGGCGCAAGATCGGATGTGGCATCACCAGCTTGGCCATGCTCATCGATTTTTATAAGCCGCCGGTGGAGGTGGACACACTTTTAAGTGAAGGTATCGAAAACGGCGCGTATGTGGACGATGCTGGCTGGTCGCATGCGGGCTTAATAGCCATCGCGAAAGATCATGGTCTCACTGGAGAAGCGCGTTATTTGACGGATCTCGACATGGTGACGGCTTTCGCAGACCTGAAGAAGGCGATCGAGGCAGGCCCGGTGATGGCCTCCGTTCATTACACTTTCGAACCCACCAATCCCATTCCGCATCTCGTCGTGGTGACCGACATCGATGAAGAAGGAGTTCACTACAACGACCCGGCCGATAAAAGCGGCGACGGAGTGATAGCTATCGAAAAATTCCAAAACTCTTGGAAGAAGCGCTACATAGAGATCAGGCCGGCAACCTAAAAGTTTTAGATCCTCCGGCTGTCGTATGCCCAGTGGAGAATAGCCTGACGCTGACGAGGACGACACTCTTCGTCGCCGACTCGGCAATTGTTTTTCACCTGCGCGATATGGCGCGCGATGGCTTTCCATCGCTTTACTTGTCTCCTATCCTCCTCGGGCGAACGCCGACCCATGTAATAGCGGCAGTACCACTGGAACCAACCGCGCGGGTCGTCCTTGTGTATCCACCCCTGCTTCCGCCATACCGACAGAGGTTGACTGGCGTTTTCTCCGAAGTAATTCAACTCGCGCAAATGTTCATAAGACGAAAGTGGCGACAATTTGGCGCGTCGAAACCACGAGGCAGGAAATTCCTCCCGACAATCACGCATATACACACCGCCGAAAACTCCCATCTCCAACATTTCCCTGGGACTCAGCTCGGGACGGAAATCGGGGTCGAAATTCTTTCCCGTCGGAGCCGATAACTCATAGACGTAGTCCTTTTGCATCTTGTCGTTCACCCGAATTAGTTTCTTTCTCTTGGACACCATGCTGACGAAGTATTCCTAGTTCAATATCCAGATCTCAAAGTTCAAAAAAGCGGCGAAGCTCACCCATAGAAGGTACGGGACGAGCAGATAAGCCGCGGTCTTGGAGATTCGTAGGAAAGCGAAGATGTTGGCTAAAATGGCCATCCATAAAAGACCAATGATGACGAGCGCTCCGCCCGGGTTCTGGGCGCCGAAAAAAACGACCGACCACAATGAATTTAAGACCAACTGAACGCCGAAGACACCGATGGCGAAATTCACCCGCGGCACCGAAGCGCCTTCTCGCCATACCAAGTAAAGCGCGTATCCCATCAAGAGATACAGAGTCGTCCAAACCGGCCCAAACACGAAATCAGGCGGAGTGAGCGTCGGCTTCACGATCTCCCTGTACCAACTATCGATCGCCGGCATGGTAAATACCGAACCGATCCACCCAGCGGACAAAGGCAATAATAACGAAACCGCTAATCGAGCCGCTTCTTTGAAAGACATGTTTTTATTCATTATGCTAACATTATACCGTGCATCCTCACGCTGAAATACTCGCTCTGCTAACAACTTACGGCTACGTGGCCGTCTTCCTAGGCGCGATGTTCGAAGGAGAGATCGTGGTAATGTTGTCCGGCATGTTCGCCCAGCAGGGCTATCTATCCCTCCCGCTGGTCATCCTCCTCGTACAGATAGCGGCCGTATTGAACGACGGTATGTGGTTTCTGATCGGCCGCTACCGAGTACCGAAAAAGTTGTATGAAAAGGAATGGTTTCAAAAGCTGGCGAAAAGACCCATGGTTTTTATCAACGATCGGCCCGAGATTTTGGCGCTGACGATGCGCTTTATGTACGGCTTTCGCTCGCTCATCCCGCTCGGACTAGGCCTATCAAACCTATCGGCACCGAAGTTCTTCGTATTCCACGGAATCGGTACCCTGGCCTGGTCTCTATCGCTGTGCGCGGTAGGTTATTTTTTCGGCACCATGTTGGAGACATTGTTCGGACGTATCAGATATCCTGAACTCTTAATGGTGGCGGTGGTCGTGATAATGGTGACCGTTTTCTTCAGTCTGGGCAAAATAGTCAAACGCTTTCTGGGACGAAAGTTAAGTTAAAAAAAGAGTCGCGATACTGAGGAAGAAGAGGAGTCCCAAGACATCGGTGGCGGTCGATATGAAGATCCCCGAAGAAGTGGCGGGATCGCGGCCGAAGTGACGTAATAACAGCGGGATCACGGCTCCGAAGAGACCGGCCACCATAAGATTGAAAATCACCGAAACGCTGGCGATGACCGCTATCCATAGATCGATACCGAACATCCAGGCCACCGGAATCACCATGAAGCCGGTGATGATACCGTTTATCAAACCGGCCGACACCTCTCGGAGAACGGCGGGGTATCCGTTCTTTAGACTCACTTCGCCAATGGCGATGCCGCGCACCATGACCGCCAGGGTTTGAGTGGCCGCGTTTCCTCCCATGCCGGCGATGAGCGGCATCAGGATCGCCAGAGCGACGAATTGATGAATGGTGTCGTCAAAGAAAGACACCACCGCGGCGACCAAAAAACAGGTGGCCAAGTTTATTATGAGCCATCGATAGCGGCCGCGTACTTTGTTACCGACGCTGTCAAAAGGGCGTTCGCTTGCCTCGACGCCGGCGAAGCTATAGAGAGTGGCGGCCGGCTGGGCCTCGAGAAGATCGGCCACGTCGCTTGAGTACACGATGCCAAGGATGCTACCGTCGATGTCCAAAAGAACGATCTTTTCGTTCGGGGAGTCGGTCAAAAGCGAGAGTATCTTCTCCTTCGGCGCGTTGTAAGAGATCGAGCGCACCGGCTTTACGAAGTTTTTAAGTTTGTTCGTGTTGCGTTCACGAACCAGAGTCCCCAAAGGAACTTCTCCCAAAAGTTCGCCTGCCTGATAGACCAGTACCGTAGGGATCTTGCCGTTCTGGCGCACATGCTCTTCGATAGCCGAGGCGGAATCACCGATGGTCGCCGAGTCCGGCAGATAGACGAAGTTCAGATGCACCAGTCCCAGAGTCGCTTGCGGATGGAAAGCGAGAAAATATTCGCATTTTTCATAACGATCGCTCTTCAATCTCTCGATAAACCGTTCACGTCGCCTGCGATCCTTCATTCGCGACAAGACTTGATGAACTCTTTGCGGGTCGAGATGGTCCAAAAGTTCCAAACTTTCGGAAAAATTAAGCTCCTCGATCAAAGTCTGACGCATCCTCGACGACAAGAGATTGAAGACCGCGCTCTGTTCGGAGAGTGCCAGTGACCGAAATTCGGACAGCCGCGTATCCGGACGATAAGTGACCGTGCGGGCGACGGCCTCCAAATCTCTCTCCGTCGGATAGGAAACGTCGTTCATTAACATAATAATAAAAGGAAAGCCGAAAAAAACGAAAGGAAAAGTCGGCGGCGGCCCACAGGCCCGCCGCTCTTTCAACTTTTTGATTTTAACCTTAAACTGTCCGCATGCCCGAACTACCCGAAGTGGAGACCGTCCGCATCCAACTCTTCCTCAGACTGAAAGGGAAGACCATAGATTCCGTAAAGATCCATCATGATAAATCCGTACGCGGCGACCGGCGTTTCGCGACCGCACTAAAAGGGCTCAGGATCGACGATATAGATCGTGTCGGAAAACTGCTCATATTTTCTTTCGAAGGTAAAAATGACCTCTTTTTACTCGTGCATCTGAAGATGACCGGGCAATTGTTTCTGATCGACAAAAGCGGATCGAGACAGGCCGCAGGCGGACACGAGACCAAGCACGATTCCACTCTTCCCAATCGCCATACACGAGTGGAGTTCGATCTCAAAGATGGAACCAAATTATGCTTCAACGATCAGCGGATATTCGGTTATTTGAAACTGACGGATAAAAAAGGGTTGGCCGCCGCCAAAGATCGCTTCGGACCAGAGCCCCATCAAGGCGCGCTGGATTTCGACTATTTCTTCTCGCGACTTCAAAAGAGCGGCCGCAACCTGAAAGCTATGCTGTTGGATCAGACTTTCGTCGCCGGACTGGGCAATATATATGTGGACGAGAGTCTATTTCGGGCCGGTCTCGCGCCTACCCGCGCCGCTCGTTCATTGACCGCGGCGGAGGCCAAGCGGCTCCTGCGCGAAGCGGCCAAAGTCCTAAAAGAAGCGATCAGGCACGGAGGCACTACCTTTCAATCTTTTAAAGATTCGACCGGTAAAAAAGGCAACTATACTGGCAAACTCAAGGTCTTCGCCAGACAGGGTTTACCTTGCCCCCGTTGCGGCCACATCATATTGAAGTCCAAGGTAGCGGGTCGAGGCACTCATTACTGCCCTCAATGCCAAAAGTAAATATGTTAAAATAGAAGTGTATGAGACATGCCTATGCATTGCTCGGACTCTCCATTTTGATAGTTTTGTTAGGTGCCTTCCTGATCGTACAAAAGGCCCACGCTCCGGCCGACACCGACAACGTACGTGACGAATCACGCCTTTGATATGCCAACGCCGACTTTATACGTAAAAAACACCTGCTATTTTTGCCGCAAAGTGTTGGATTTCGCCGCGACGCATCACATACATCTCATGATCAAAGACATCGTTTCGGAGCCAACGGGTCCCGAGGAGCTCCTGCGCATCGGAGGAAAACTCCAAGTGCCATTTCTCGTCGATGCCCGAAACGGACTGTCGCTATACGAATCCGACGACATAATAGACCACCTAAAAAGATACTATGCTCATCAAAGTGCGCGTATTTCCGAATAGTCGGAAAGAATCGATAGAGAAAGACGCTGACGGTACGTATCGTATCAAAGTGAGAGTGCCGGCCGAAAGAAACCAGGCCAATGTTCGAGCGCGAGAGTTGTTAGCGACCGCACTAGGACAGAAGCCGGGTGCGGTAAAATTAGTGGTAGGGCACCGCGGACCGAATAAACGATTCGAGGTCAATTTAAAAGTTAATCAATGAACATGTCGTTTCCCATCATCAATTTCAAAGTCACCCAAACCGAGATCAACGATGCTTTAAAAAACATCACCGAAAACAAACTGCGGAGCTTGGAAAAATTCATCGGCGAAGCCCCGACGATATGTGATGTCGAGTTCGAACGCGTGACCAATCATCATCAGCAGGGAGATATTCATCGCGTGGAGGTGAATCTAGAGGTCAACGGCAAACTGTTCCGTTCCGAGGCCACGGCCGACAGCTTCGAAAAAGCCATTGACGAGGTGCGGTCCGAATTAGACGAAGAGATGCGCCGGGCCAGAGGTAAAGAGGATACGATGATCAAGAAAGGAGGTCGTCGACTGAAGGAGTTGCTTCGTTGGAGTCACGTCGGACGATAGTCTGTTTCTTTGCCGCCTTCCGGTACCACCCTCTCGACGACGAAACGGCCGCCGCGCCAACTCGCTTTCTTGATCTTCATCCTTTTGCCGGCTTGAAAAAAGTAGGTGCCGGCCGAGGCGGCGAAAGCGCGGTATTTGCGCCAATTCGCTTCGTCGGCGTCACCGAGATCGATGAGACCGTCTTCTTTAGAATATTTTGGAGCGTACGTGACCTTAGTTTCGTCCTGTGAGACAGGGAAGATCTCACCGCTCATGTATCGAGGCAAAGTGCGCACGAGTAGATCGGCCCCGAGCTCTATAAGTCGCGGTCGCAGGGTCAGCGCCGTGTCCTCGGGGAACACTTCCATGCTTTCTACGGAGATGATATCACCGGCGTCTAGCCTTTTCACCATCCTTTGAATAGTGACGCCGGTGACAGCGTCGCCGTGAAGCAGAGCCGACTCCATGGGCGAAGCTCCGCGCCAGCGCGGCAGTAGCGAGTAATGCACGTTCAAGACGCCGAGCGGGAAAGAGGCGATCAGTTCTTCCGGCAGGATCTTGCCGTAGGCGACGACGATCGCGAGGTCGGCGCCTACGGCGCCGACCTGCTCGATCGTGTCCTGGTCCAATTTTTCCGGAATCAAAACAGGCAAACCGACCGACTCGGCCAGTTCTCGCACCGGTGACGGCATCGACACATGTCCCCGACCACGCGGCGCGTCGGGGTTGGTAACGACGGCGGCCGGCCGCAGGCCGGCCGCCAACAATCTCTCCAAAGTCTCACTGGCCACGTCCGGAGTCCCGAAAAAAACGTATTTCATTTATTTAGCCTCGCTTAACTCCAGTTTTTCCAATTCGGGCTTGACCCAGATCTTTTCCGCGCGATCGACGAAAAGGGTGCCATCCAAGTGATCGCATTCGTGTTGGAATATCTGGGCCAAAAGGCCACCGGCTCCGCGCTCGAAAGATTCGCCGTTTTCGTCGAGCGCTCTTAAGGTGACGTTAGTGTGACGCCGAACCGCGCCATAGCGATCCTTGACCGACAAGCAACCCTCGCCGACCACCCCCGTTCTTTTGGAAACTTTGACGATCTTCGGATTGATCGCCACCAAATTAGGCAATTCGCCCTCGCGATCCTTACTCTGATCCTCGACCAGGAATATCCGCTTCGCGATGCCGATCTGGGGCGCGGCGATAGCCACGCCGACATAACCGTCGACATTATATGAATGAAGTGCCTCACGCATCTTTTTGACGATCTTAGCGACCGCGCCGGAACGAAACTCCTCGGGAGTTACCTCCTCGGCGATACTGTGCAGAGCCACGTGATTTTCAGCTACCAACTTAGACATGCGAAAACTGTAGCAAAAATAGGGTCAAGTACCAAGACATCGATCGGGGTATGCGGGGGCACGACAAGCTACACTATGCGAACCGGGTCGATCTCCACGCGCACCGCAGACGGCAATGACCTCAAAGCTTCGATCAACTTTGCATCGGGCCAAGCTGAATTCTTGACGCGAATGAGACCGAAACGCACCGTACTTTCCTCAGTAGAGCTCGGAGAACTGTAGAAACGAGGTTCGAACGCCGCTAAAGCTGTGGCGATATCGGCTTCGATAGGCCGGATCACGGACGCCGGCCCTGAAATGGTCAGATGAATCAATTTTGAGAACGGAGGATAGTTCAAAGACTCTCGCAACCGCAGTTCATCGTTATAAAAATTCACCATATGTCCTGATTTGACCAGATCGAGCAGTTCATCAGGTTCAAAGCGAGTCTGAACTATCAGTTCTTCGGTCGCCAATTCTCGTAGACGCATAAGCAAAGCGAAACATTCCTCGTCGGCCCTCCATGTAGGTATGGACCGGACGGCCTCTAGAGAGGTGACGGCGCATAAAGACACCGATTTGGAGATGTAAGGCAGAGCCATGCTGGTTCCGATCAACACACCCCCTTTAGAGTCTTCGAAATCGGCCATGATAGATCGGGCTTTACTGTCGGTGGATGCAGTGTCATGGTCGAACATCCACAACTTCTCTTCGGGAAAATGCCTTTTCAATTCGTCGAAAACCTGCTGGATGCCGATACCGCGCTCTCTTAGTCTCCATGAGCCGCAAGCTGGACACGACTCGGCCGCCTTGACCCGTCGACCCGAGGTCGACGATAAAAACCACCTCTTTTCCTGACCGCCTTTCACGGTACGAAAAAGGGAATAGGGGGTTCCAGAATCGGGACAACGGAAAATATGACCGCAGTCGCCGCAGACCACGACCGGCGATAGCCCGCGTCTAGCCGCATAGAGAAAAACATTTTCTTTATTACCTAACGAACGTTTGATGGCTTTCTTTAGGGAGGGAGAAAAAAGCTCGAAGGGTGAATCGGCAGTAGGTTTGTCCTTAGACACCACGACGTGAAAAGTATTTTGAAAAGCGACACGGTTCTGCAACTCTCCTTCGGTGTCATAAATCTCCTGCCGGCGCAAATACTCGTCTTCGGTGGCATGGACTAAGTCACCCAGCACCACTGAACGATCGACGGCGGCCGCATGGATCATGATGGCGCGCTTATGATCTAAATAGGGCCAAGTACGAGAACGATAATGCCCACTACGAGCGTTCTCGATCACAACGTCGGTGATGTCGTGCCTATCCAAGAACGCATGGGAAGGAGTGGCAATGATGAGTTTGGACGAGGACAGATCCGAAAACGACTCATAGGCCTTTTTTGTCGCCTTTTTAGTTTGCCGACCGGTAAGCACCAGACTGCGATCTTCGATGCCGGCGATCAAGTTTTCGGCCGCTTTTTCGGCCGCGGCGGCCGTGGGCACCACGAACATGACCGACCCCCTGTGAGCGAAAGCCTCACGCACCTTGCTTTTGTACGCGCGCCACCTCTCCTCCTCTACCGCGTACAGCAAAGAGACCCCTCGCGATTGGCGAATGGCCTTGCTCTCTGGAGCAACCGGATATTCCATCTCTCCGTCTCTTATCTCCGGTGGCAGTAAGGAGAACAATATGGAACCAAAAGCGGCCGGCACTTCCTCGTATAAACTCGCCGCGGTCTTCAAGAGATACGGCGACAACCGAGGGGCCGAGACTTGCTCTGGTAGTTTTCGAAGAGAGAAGGTGGCGGCTCGTATGGCGGTCTTGGCCATCGAAACCGGATTCGACGACAATACCACTCCGGTCGACTCGCTGTTTCTGATCGGTATTTTTACTAACGAGCCGACCGGCAATTCGGTAGCGCTGTAATATGAAAGACGGTCAAGCCCACCACCTTTTCTTAAAGGCGCGATTTCGATGACGAACATTGGTTGAATCATAAGTCATAAACCATAAATCATAAAGAAACGCTAGATCGAGCTGTTTTCTGCGATGCCATGATCCTCCTTCCTGATCATAAATCTACAGAAGTGATGAAAAACGGCGCGGGCTTCGCCCGCGCCGTTTTTCATCTCTGAACCCAAGATCAAAACTCCTCCAAATATTTGATGTCGGCACCAAGAGAAGAAAGTCTCTCCACCAATTTCTCATAACCGCGATTGATCGAATAGATGTTGCGCAGAACCGAATGGCCGGACGCCCCAAGCATAGCTATCAGTAGAATCGTGGCCGGCCGCAAAGCGGGAGGGCATACCAGCTCGGCCCCTTTGAGCGGCGTCCGGCCGTTGATGTAAATACGATGTGGATCCGCCAAAAGCGTGTCTCCGCCCAATTTATCCAGTTCGGTAAAGTAGAGTGCCCGCTTCTCGTACATCCAATCATGAATGAGAGTTTGGCCTTCTGCCTGAGTGGCAATAACCGCGAAGAAGGGGAGATTATCGGCGTTGAGTCCGGGATAAGGTCGCGAATGGACCTTCTCCGGCGGCGCCACCAGTTTCGACGGCTTGGTCTTCAGATCCACTAGTTTAGTGAGACCATTATCGGAAAGATATACCTTCGATCTCTCGTATTTGAATCCCATTTTCTCGAGCACTAACAACTCTAATTCTAAAAACTCGATCGGAGCGCGAGTGATGGTAATGGAGGAGTTGGTCAGGATCGCGGCAGCTAAGAAGAACATGCTATCGGTCGGATCCTCCGAAAGCGTGTACTCGATGTCGACATCTAGTTCCGCTAAGCCTGTCACCGTGAGAGTAGTGGTACCGACACCTTCGATACCGACACCCGCCTTGGCAAGAAAGGCGCATACCTCTTGGACCATATAGTTGGCACTGGCGTATTTAATGACGGTCGTAGCAGGGGTCAAGGCGGCGGCCAAAAGAGCATTTTCAGTGACAGTGTCTCCTGATTCATACAAGACAACCTCGCGGTCTTTATTCCGTCTAGTCTGAACAGACGACACTGAGACTTCGAACGCGTCGTCGGTCGTATCTATTTTCACCCCGAAATGTTCGAGGGCGTAAAAATGCGGACGCACCGTGCGGCTGCCCAACTTGCACCCGCCGGACTGCGGCAAGGAGAACGAATCGAGGTAATGCATCAAGGAACCAATAAACATGATGACGCTCCGCGTGCGGGCAGCGGCTTCCTTGTCGATAGCACCTAGGTCGAATCGGCGCGGCGGCGTCAACACGACATCGCCACCTTCCCAACTCACGTTCACGCCGATGGATTGCAGGACCTCGATGATGCGGTGTACCTCTTCGATCCTAGGCATGCGGCGCAGGGTAGTACGACCTCGATTTAAAAGCGACGCGCACAATAAGGCCACGGCTCCGTTTTTGGAAGTGTTCGTCTCGATCGTGCCAGTAAGTTTTTTACCGCCCTCGATCGTCAAACTCATACTGCCAGGAGACAGGGTCAAGACGTTGCGTCCCAGCGCTTTAGATATCTTTTTCAGAGTTTCTGTGCTGATATTTTGCGTGCCGCTCTCCAATCTCGCGATGGCGCTTTGGGTGGTGCGGAGCTTCCTGGCCAGTTCGGTCTGCGTCAAGCCTGAGGCTTCGCGCAGATCCGCCAATCTTTTACCGATGTCGTTCGTCATATCGAGATCTGGTCGATGCTTAAATTATAATAAAAAAGTATAGCATACTCGCTATATTCTTCTGCAAGCGCGCTTCTGGTGTATTATTGAGAAGAAAGATTCGGCAGGAAGGCGAAGATCTTCCATCGCATCTTTATTCCCGAACATGTTTTCCCAAATGACGCCTAAGATAGGCATCGACCTTGGTACCACGAGCGTATTGGTGTTCGTCCCTGGAGAAGGGGTGGTCTTGAACGAGCCTTCAGTGGTCGCGGTCTCCGATGATAATAAAGTCTTGGCGGTCGGGGCCGCGGCCAAGGAAATGCTCGGTCGCACGCCTGATTCGATCCGCGCTTATCGGCCGCTCAAAGACGGCGTCATCGCCGATTATCGAGTCACTGAAATAATGCTTTCGCATTTCATCAGACGCGCCTTGGGCAAGTGGAACTTCTTCCGTCCCGATGTCCTCGTGTCGGTTCCTGCCGGTGTCACCTCTACCGAGAAGCGCGCCGTGATCGAAGCCGCCGTAAAGGCCGGCGCTAAAAATGCGTACGTCGTCAAAGAACCGATACTCTCGGCGATCGGGGCCGGTGTTCCGATATATGAACCTAAAGGTCATATGATCGTGGATTGCGGCGGTGGCACGATCGACGTGGCGGTCATCTCGCTGGGCGGGATCGTCGCCTCGAACTCAGTGAAATGCGCCGGCAACCGCATCGACCAAGCCATCATAGATCATGTTAAAAGAACTCGTAACTTGGCGATCGGAGAGAAGACCGCCGAGGATGTAAAGATCAAGATCGGTTCGGCACTGCCTCTTCAAGAAGAACTGGTCATGGAGGTGAAGGGCATAGATATACTGACCGGATTACCGAGAGTCACCGAACTAAAGACCAACGAGATCGTTCAGGCCATAGGCAAAGAATTGCGCGAAATGACGAAAGCCATCAAGGACGTCTTCCAGGAGACGCCCCCGCAGTTGGCGAGCGACATCATGGATGGAGGTATCATCATGACAGGAGGCACGTCGCAGTTGCGCAATCTTCCGGAGCTCATTCGCCGACGTACCGGAGTCACCGCCAGCCTGGCCGATCAGGCTTTGTTCTGTGTCGCCAAAGGCACAGGCATCGCGCTCGAACATCTCGATACCTACAAGAAGACCATCATGGCGAAACGTTGACGCCTCGCGCGTAAAATAATTCACATCTGCGCCGCCAGAAACACCGACACGCAGGTATAATCAAAGGTGACATGACAGTCATCGCTCCTTCCGCGGGTAATTCGGCGTTGAACCCAGAACAAAAAGATGTCTTTTCGAGTGAGGATAGTATTCTTCGCGCTCTTTCTTTCGTACGGCATAGCCCGATTCCGGTCAAGGACAAAGACGCGTTTCGTGATCTTTTCTTGAGCTACACCGGGACTTACGAAGAAAAAGATCGCAGTGAGATCAAAAGCAAGATCATCGAGTTGATGCGATCTAAACCTGAGTTATCGTCACTTTTACCGGCCAAGGAAACAAGGACCGAACTATCGCGGTCAGCCGACGGTATCGGCAGTGCGCGCCCGGTACCATCGTTCTCCGTCGCCGCGACCAAGATAGCCGTGCCGGACGAACCACCGCCTGCGGCTTCGGTTCCCAAAGAAGATAAAGCTAAACCGACTCCACCTCCAAAACCACCAGAACCAACGGCACAGAAAGTTGCTCCACCTCCTCCTGTCGCTGAACCGATATCCGCTCCGGCGCCGACACCGGAACCCCGCATCATGGCCACCCCGGGCCCAAGCGGCGTCGATATCAAAGTCCGGATCAACGACATAAAAAGAGCCATCAACAGTAAGTTCGGCAATCCGGTCAATTTGATCGACCAAAACGAACAGGTCGGACGTGAATACATGACGGCGTTGTTAGATGCGATGAAGCGATCCGCTAAGGGAGACAACGATATTTCCAGGCTCGAGAACGCCTATCAGGCCGCCTTGAAAGTCTCTCCTGACACCGAACAAACGTCGGTCACCACGCCGTCCCCGACTCCGAATGAGACTCCGGTGGAGACAACGGCCGTTCCTAAGATCGCGGCAGTAACCCCAGAGACCGTGATCGCGGCGCCGGAGCCTATAAAGGTAGAAGTTCCGCCGACACCGGTGGTCGAACCGACGCCGGTAAAGGCGCCGGCTGAAGCAGTCCCGCCAAAAACCTTTTCCGGCTTATATCACCAACCCGCAGACGAAATCAACGAGCCGGCGCCCGCAGCACCGACAAAAAAATCCGGCTTTTCTCTTGCAGGGAAGTTGCTTAAACCCGAAACGGCCAGCGATCTGAAAGAGACCGCTCCGGTTACAGAAAAGCCGGACACCAAAGCTTCTACTCCGATACCTCCAAATCCGCCCGCCGCGCCCGCGCGAGAAATATCCGTCGCGAAAAAGACCGAATCGCCGAAGTCTCGTCCGGTAAAAGATATCGACACCACTCTGCCCGAGCAGATATCCAAGCTCAAAGCGGCGGCTGCGGCTCGCGAGGAAGCGGCAAAAAGGCCGATCGTCGACCTGAACGCACCTGAGATAGACCAGGGATTGAAGCAACTGTTATCCGAGTGGTCGCTGTTCAAAGGTGGTGGGTTCTTTCGCACCAGACCATCGGGAATCGATAGTGCTCTGTATAAGCAACTGGCGAAATTGCCGATGGCTTCCGTGGTCGCAGGGCGGTTTGAAGGCGTGACGCCGGAGATCAAACGCGAGCTCGCCGATTACATGACCGGCTGGCGCTATGAACGCGGCATCGTCCACGAAATGAGCGAGACCTTCGAACATTATCTGCGCAGAGTAGTGAAGGAGATATTGGAGAAACAACGCAAGGCCACCGCCGCGAAGTCGGACGAGAAAAAATGATAGAATGGTCGCATGACCGACAACCACGCTTTCCTGATACTGGCGGCGGACATCCCATCCGCTTCGATACCCGAACGATTAAAAAGTGAAAGCGCCGACGTTAGACATCTTGTCATCGAAAATTTCGGCATTGACGACGCTAGAAGACTAAAGGAGATGGCTAGCGAGCGTGCTTTCTCCGGCGGCGACCATGATTTCGTTTTATGCGTCCGTTCATTGACCTCGGAGGCCCAAAATGCCATCTTGAAATTGTTCGAGGATCCACCTGCCGACACGGTGTTCCATCTTATCGTCCCCAGCGCATCGATCCTCCTGCCCACCCTTCGTTCACGACTCTTGGCGACGGACACTGGACGTCCTGTCGAGTGTAAATACGCCGATGATTTCTGCCGCGGCGGGTATAAAGAACGCCTGGAGTGGATCGCCGATAAAGCCAAAAAAGACCCCCAAGCGCTGGTCGATCTGGTAAGAGAGCTCGGCCAAGAAGAGAGGCTTAAAAGCTGGCCTATCGAGGCCAAACGAGCGCTATCTCTAGCTCTTCGATACGTGTATAATCGAGGTGCGTCCAAGAAGATGTTACTCGAGGAGCTAGCGCTGTCTCTTCCGGTGGAGAGCTGAGTGCTGGCGGACCGCTTTTCTTTTTTAAACCTTTAACTTTCAATTTTAAGAACAGATCTATGGACGATTTCACGAAAAAATTAGCCGGGGCCAGCGAGTGGCTTCGCGGCGAATATGCCGGTATTAGGACCGGACAAGCGTCTCCGGGCATCCTCGACGCGGTCAAAGTGGAAAGTTATGGATCGAAAATGCCGGTCAACCAAGTGGCCTCGATCGGTATAGAGGATGCTCGTACCTTGAGAGTGTCTCCTTGGGACAGCGGCAATGTCGCCGCCATCGAACGTGCCATCATCGATGCCGACTTAGGAGTCGGGGTGGTCACCGACTCCTCCGGATTGCGCGTCACCTTTCCCGAACTGACCGGCGAACGCCGCGACACGCTCTTGAAACTAGCGAAGCAAAAACTCGAAGAGGCCCGAGTGCGAGTGCGCGGCGCCCGCGACGAGAAGATGAAGTCAATCGAAGTAAAGGCCAAAACTAAGGAGGTCGGCGAAGACGAAGCTCGTCGACTCAAGGACGGCACCCAAAAACAAGTGGACGAGACCAATAAGTCACTGGACGCGTTATACGCACAAAAGGAAAAGGAGATAAACAATTAGCCTAAACGTGACGATTTTTCTATTCATAGCTGTACTGTTCTTTCTGATACTGGTGCACGAACTGGGGCACTTCGTCACGGCCAAGTGGTCAAAGATGCGCGTGGATGAATTCGCGATCGGCTTTCCGCCGCGTCTTTTCACCATCAAGAAGGGAGAGACCGACTATTCGATCAATCTTTTACCGATCGGCGGGTACGTAAAAATATTCGGAGAAAATGGCCTAGAGGAGACCGACGGGGCGCGAGCCTTCGGCTCGCGCCCCCGCTACCAGCAAGCCATCGTGCTGCTGGCCGGCATCGCTATGAACATCCTCACCGCCTGGATAATCTTTTTCGCCGTATCAATCATGGGTACTCCTACGATCGTAGACGAATATGGACCCATGACTGAAACAGCCGAGCTTGCGGTCATAAATGTCCTCCCGGATTCTCCGGCCGCGGCCGCCAACATACCGCTCGGCGCACAGATCGTCGACCTAACAAGCAGTGACGAGGTTCTGTTATCGCCGACACCGACCACCTTCAACGATTTCATTGCCGCGCATGCCGACCGAGGCATAGAGATCAATTACGTTCACAAGGAAGAGGTATTTCGAGCGACTTTGACCCCGCGCGCCGGAGTCATTGATGCCGAACCCGACCGCAAGGCCGTCGGGTTGGCGACCGCACTGGTGACGGTCCATAAAGAGAACCTACCCGGCGCTCTCATCGGCGCCACCAAGCGCACCGCTAGCTCGCTTTACACCATCACTATCGGCTTAGTTTCTTTCCTCGCTTCCGCCTTTACGTTATCGGCCGACGTCAGCCAAGTGACCGGGCCGATCGGTATCGCCGGCATGGTGGGAGACGCCGCCGAATTCGGTTTCGTGTCGCTTCTCATCTTCACCGCTTTCATATCGCTCAATCTCGCCGTTATCAACCTCTTGCCGATACCGGCTCTCGACGGCGGTCGTTTGCTCTTCGTCATCGCCGAAGCCATCATTCGTCGCCCTATCGACCCTGAATGGATGGCTCGAGTCAACTTTGCCGGCTTCGTGCTTCTCATCGGTCTCATGATCGCCGTCACCTACAACGACATTTTGCGCTTATTTTAAGCAGTGATACATTACAAACATGAAACAGTCACAACTATTCACCAAGACCCGCAAGGAAGCTCCGGCCGATGAGACCTCTAAGAACGCCATTTTACTGATGCGCGCCGGTTACATCGCCAAAGAAATGGCGGGTGCTTACTCATACTTGCCGCTCGGCATTAGGGTGGTGGAAAAGATCAAACAGATCGTGCGGGAAGAGATGAACGCCGTTGATGGTCAGGAGCTCATTATGACCACTTTGCAACGCAAAGAGTTATGGGAAAAAACCGGTCGCTGGGACGACAGTGTCGTCGACGTATGGTTTAAATCCGCGCTTAAAGCTGGCGGGGAAGTCGGTTTCGGCTGGAGCCATGAAGAGCCTATCGGCGAGATGATGAAAAATTATATTTCGAGCTACAAAGATCTGCCGATCTCGGTCTATCAGTTCCAGACCAAACTCAGGAACGAGATGCGCGCTAAAAGCGGCATCATGCGCGGTCGCGAATTCATCATGAAAGACATGTATTCTTTCAGCGCGGACGAAACATCCCACCTGGCCTACTATGAGTCCGTAAAGCCAGCGTACATGAAGGTTTTCAACCGATTAGGCATCGGTGAAGATACTTTCGTAACTTTCGCCGCCGGAGGTGCTTTTACAAAGTTCAGTCATGAATTCCAAACCATCTGTGACGCCGGAGAAGACGTCACGTATCTAAATAAAGAAAAAGGAATCGCCATCAATTCTGAAGTATTAAATGATGACACTCTCAAAAGCCTCGGTGTTACCAGAGACGAACTGACGGAGACTAAAACGGCTGAGGTGGGCAACATCTTCAACTTTGGCCAGCAAAAAGCAGAGGACCTGGGCTTGATGATGAAAGACGCCAACGGCGAGAATGTACCGGTATGGATGGGCTCATACGGCATCGGCGTCACGAGACTTATGGGCGTGTTGGTGGAAAAATTTGCCGACGAGAAGGGTATCGTCTGGCCGGAATCGATCGCGCCTTTTAAGGTTCACCTGGTCGGCCTCAACTCGGACGACGCCGAGGTGAAAGATTTCACCGACGGCATCTATCTTTCCCTCAAAGAAAAAGGGGTGGAGGTTCTGTATGACGATCGCGACCTGCGTGCCGGCGAGAAGTTTGCCGATAGTGATCTTCTCGGCATCCCGTACCGCGTCATCGTCTCGAAGAAATCCAAGGAGGAAGGAAAATTCGAGGTTATTGCTCGCGCCACCGGCAAGGTCCGCCTCCTCACCGAAGAAGAACTTTACGCCGACTTCGACAACAACGAGAATACCTAGTAATTCTGAGATATTTCTGTATTCTAAAATACGGATTAAAAAGGGAGGCCCCGGTGAAAAAGTTTCCTATTTATTTTCTGGTAATTGAAGGAGCTACGCAGCTCCTGACAATGGACGAGGCGATCGTCACGTACAACCAAGATCTCCCGGTCGAGATCGAGGGAAGAGTAGTGGAGAAAGATGGCTCCACTCGTAAAATAACCGACGCCGAGGATCACATGATTCGCTGGGGTCGGACAGGGTAACGCCACCGCGGGAGCCACTCCCCAGTGGCTTTCGTTTTTTCATTCATCTGGACGTGTTATTTGACACTCTCGAGCGTGTGTTAGTATAGCGGGTGATATGGGAACGTTCGGCAACCTTTTTAATCGGGCCTTATCGGCCTTTTCTCACGACATCGGCATCGATCTCGGTACCGCCAATACGCTGGTCTACGTGAAGGGCAAGGGCATCGTCATAAACGAGCCGACCATAGTCGCCATCAATAAAAAGACCGGGCAATTGGTGGCGATCGGCGAAGCGGCGAAGCTGATGCACGGCCGCACGCCCTCGCACATCGAAGTGATAAGACCGCTGAACGAAGGGGTGATCTCCGACTTCGAAGTCACCGAAGAGATGCTGTCTTACTTCATCAATAAGGTACGGCAGGACACGCGGCAGTTCTTTTCGCCTCGTGTCCTGATCGGCGTGCCTTGCGGTATCACTAACGTCGAAATGCGCGCGGCCAAAGACGCGGCCAAAAACGCCGGGGCGCGCGAGGTCTTTCTTATCGAAGAGCCGATGGCCGCGGCCATCGGTGCCAAATTGCCGATCCAAAAATCGATCGGTAGCATGATCATCGACATCGGCGGCGGCACCGCCAACATCGCCGTCATCTCCTACGGCGGCATGGTGGCCTCGAAAAACCTAAAGGTCGCCGGCGATCATTTGAATCAAGCCATCGTCTCCTACATCCGCGATCAGTTCAAGGTATTGGTGGGCGAACGCACCGCGGAGGAGGCCAAGATCAAACTGGCGGCGGTCGAAGGCGAGAGCGAAGCGAAAGAAATGGTGGTGCGCGGTCGCGACGTGGTCACGGGCCTACCCAAAGAAGTGGTCATCACCGACGCTGACATTCGTGAAGCCATCAATCCTCTGGTCGACTCTATCGTCGAATCCATTAGGGGAGTGCTCGAACGCACACTACCCGAAGTCCTGTCCGACATCATGCAAAAAGGGATCTATCTTTCGGGCGGCGGCGCGCTCATTCCCGGTTTGGCCCCGCTCTTGGAGTCGATCATCCGCGTGCCGGTCATAGTGGTCGCCGATCCGCTTCGCGCCGTCATTCGCGGCATCGGCACCGCTATCGAGAACCTGGAAATTTACGAACCTCTACTTATCGATCAAAAAGATGAACTCACGGCAAACATCCAAGATTAAAAAGCACTTTTTACCGCTGTTGGCGATCCTGATCCTAGCGATCTTATCCTGGCGATTTTTCCCCGCGCCAGGCCAATACTTAGGCGGAGCGATCTTGGGCCCATTACTTCGGGGAGAGACGGTCTTTCATGACCTCTTGACCAAGGAGCCCGGTGAACTGACCGTGGAAGAGAGGGCCGAACTCTCCGCCTTACGTGAAGAAAATCGCCGACTAAGTCTATTTAAAAACGATGCGGGCGACGACATCTTGGCCGGAGTGATCGGGCGCCCGACGGCTTTACCCTACGACGTTCTGTTCATAGACAAAGGTCGAAACGAAGGAGTGAAAGAAAACGCACCGGTCTTCGCCGGCAGTGATGCGGCGCTCGGTTTCGTGGCGGCGGTCTATGAGCATAGTTCCGTCATCGCCCTAGTCAGCACTCCCGGCTATGTCTCTACCGTCTACGTATACGGACCGAACATCTACACCACCGCCATCGGACAGGGAGGGGGAGTCACCCGCATCCATGTGCCGCAAGGGGTCGTCTTGTCCGTGGGCGATCCGGTCGTGATGCCTTCTTTGGCCCGCGGCATCTACGGTTCGATCACCGCCGTCGATTCGGTACCGGAACGACCCGAGCAGTACGGCTACATGACGAGTGACATCCCGCTCGGGTCGCTGCGGTTCGTAGCCGTCGGCCGCGAGCCTATCGATAAGATAGATTTCGAAACCGCCAAAGCGGTGGTCGGTAACGTCCGCCGCGATTTCTTACTTGTCGACGTCCCTCCGGACGAGCTCATAGACGCCGGCGATAACGGCACGGCCACTAGTTCGGATGATGGCACGGCGGCCACTTCGACCACTGAGGTTCCAGAGGGGACGACTAACGAATGACGACGATGTGGTACCGTATCGCGTATTTCATAATTTTAACGATCGTCGGCGTTTTTATCACGCCGATCATATCGTTACCGATGGTAGTTTATTACGCACTGCGTTGGTACGCACTGGAGTTGCTCTTGATAGGTTACGTTTTCGATACCTATTTCGGCCGCGTAGCCGACTGGCCCTATTACACACTGAGTATGGCCGCCTTGATCTTTTTGGCCGAACTAGCCAAGCGGTATCTCATGTTCAAAGACGAGACGAACTGACCGAGTCACGTCGATTGGAGCTCCCTCGGAGATTGAAGTAGAATAGACCGATGTGGGGCATGCGCCGACGATCGAAAAAGATGGTGGAATTCGACGAGATATTCATGGATTCGTCGAACCTGCCGGCCTTCAATCGCGGCCGGCTCGAAGGCCGTTTGGAGTTGCCGATATCGAGGCGCTCGGTGCTGACGGTTGGCGGCATATTCGCCGTGGTGGTGTTGATATTTTTCGGAAAACTGTTCGACCTGCAAGTGGTGAACGGGGCCGATTATCGCGAGCGTAGCGACAACAACAACATCGATCAAGGTATAATCATCGCCGAACGCGGCGTCATTTACGACAGGCAAGGGGAGATGTTGGCCTGGAACGCCGCCGATCGCGAGGACGAACGCGGCTTCCCGTTACGGTCATACTCCGACCGTTCGGGGTTGGGACAGCTCTTAGGCTATGTGAGCTATCCGCAAAAGGACAAGAACGGTTTCTATTACCGCACCGACTACATCGGCCGCACCGGCCTCGAGAGCGCCTACGAGTCGCGACTGCATGGACAAAACGGCCAACAGCTCGTCGAGGTCGACGCCAGTGGCCAGGTGATCTCGGCGCTCACGGTGAAGCGAGGACGCATCGGCCGATCGATCACTTCCTCGGTCGATGCCGCGCTATCGGAAGCCATGTACGACATCATCTCTTCTTCTACTGAAAAGGCCGGATTTCGTAGCGGCGCAGGGGCCATCATGGATATCGACACTGGAGAGATCATCGCTCTCACCAGTTTTCCATCCTATGACCCGGAAGTGATGGCGAATGGTAGCGACGTGGAACTCATCGAGGGCTACAATGCCGACGAACGTTTTCCTTTCCTCAACAAAGTCATAGGCGGAGCGTACACCCCAGGTTCTATCGTCAAGCCTTTTATGGCGTATGCCGCATTGGCTGAAAACGTGATACCTGCGAGCCAGCAGATATTCTCGGACGGCAAACTCACGATACCGAATCCTTACGATCCCGACCAACCGACCATATTCCGCGACTGGCGCGCCCATGGCAATGTCGATATGAGAACGGCCATAGCTTACTCATCCGACGTTTACTTTTACATCATCGGCGGCGGACTACCGGCCATCGCCGCGCCTCAAGCGGGCGTAGGCGAGATGCCCGGTCTCGGCATCGCTCGCATCGATCGTTACATGAAAATGTTCGGACTGGGCGAGAAGACCGGCATCGATTTTCCCGGCGAACAAGCCGGGCTCATACCCACGCCGGAATGGAAACTGGAGACATTCGATGAGGAATGGCGTCTCGGCAATACCTATCACACTTCCATAGGACAGTTCGGATTCTTGACGACGCCTTTACAGATGTTGCGAGCCTACGCGGCTTTGGGAAACGGCGGTAAATTGATGACACCGACACTGATCAAAGACGTCAAGCCGCGTTATGAGGATCTGGAACTAGACCCGACATATCTCGACATCGTCACCGATGGCATGCGCATGGCGGTCAACAAAGACGGCGGTACCGTGCGCGGCCTCGATCTCAAATACGTGAACATCGCCGGCAAATCAGGCACCGCCGAACTCGGCAACGACAACGCCCACGTCAACTCTTGGGTGGCCGGATTCTGGCCTTACGAAGATCCGAAGTACGCTTTCATTCTCCTGATGGAGCGCGCGCCGCGTTCGAACCAGCTCGGTGCGGGATGGGTGATGCGAGAAGTCTTCGACTGGATGCATGTCAATCGTCCCGAATATCTTCAGTTGGAGACGTCCGCGACCGACGAAGATGACGAGTGAGTAGTGATGGCGCGGGG
>ERZ761601.61-NODE-61-length-36654-cov-6.151261_pt1 | contig 36654 bp, 49 predicted proteins | sample MGYA00433092_ERZ761601 | MGnify/ENA primary metagenome ERZ761601 (study PRJEB28899, sample SAMN03785571) | bioreactor sludge metagenome | biome: EBPR Sludge; feature: EBPR Bioreactor; material: 0.22µm filtered reactor supernatant | place: Saint Lucia: Queensland...
GGTCAGAGCTCCCAGTGGTTGCAGGTGGCGCTTTCGCGGGTGGCGTGGCCGTGGTCGCCGGCGGCGTCCGGGTGGCCGCACACCGACGCGAAGTCCACGCGCTCGTCGTGCGTGCGCTTGCGGTCGAGCCAGCGGAAGCGGCAGCGCTCGCAGCGCCGGGTGATGTCGCCCCCGTCTGCGAGGATCTGGGCGCGCGGCTTCCATCCCATGAGCGCGCGGGCGCGCTCGGCGGGGGTGCCGGAGGGGGCGGCTTTCATCAGAGCCCCCCCGCGTCGGCGTCCACCCCGGCATCGCGAGCCATCTGTATCAGCTGTTCCCAATTGATGGCCCAGATCTTGCCGGTATTCCCGGATCGAATGATCGGAGCCTTGGACTCCGCGCCGATCATGAGCGTGTAGCGGTTCCCATTGGTGAGCTGAAAGACGTCTTCGACATGCACGGTGTTTAGCTCGGTGTTCGCGCAGTGGATCCGCCCGGGCATCACGCGCCCTCCCCCTACGTCCGGCTGGTGCAGCGCGCTGGCGGTGCCGAGGAGACGGGCGGCGAGCGCGTGGGCGCTGCTTTGCTCGTCGATCCCGTTGGGCTCGAAGCGGAAGTGGATGTTGACCTCGCCGTCCGGGCCGTCGTCGTCGAGGATGATGATTGCCTTGGCCATCACGCCACCTCCTGAATCAGTTCGCGCTTGATTTCGTAGCCGAAGGCGTCTTCCTGCTTGAGGGCGGCGCCGACGGCGTGGAGTTGCTCGAGGGGGAGGTTCTTCATGGCCTCCTTGTCGCATTCCTCCTTGATGCGGATGCAGCCGGTGAGGCCGAAGTCCTTGAGGGCCTGGAGGGTGTTGCCGAGGTTCTTGATGACGACGCGGGTGGAGAGGCGGAAGCCGACGGTGCCGAACGTGAGCTCGCGGGTCTTGGCCTTGATGAACTCGGCGCGGTTGGCTTCGGCGTACTGCTGGATGGCGAGCTCGAGGCCGGCCTTCTTGGCCTGGAGGGGTTCGGCTGCGGCCTTGGTGGCGGACTTGAGGGCGTCGATCTGCTCTTGCTGGGCGGCTTCGAGGAGGCCGAGCTCGCGGTCGACCTCGCCGATGGCCTTGAGGCAGGCGTCGACGTCGGACCAGGATTCGAGGGTGGTGGCGGAAAGGCGCTTGCGGGCCATGTCAGTGATCTCCGGTGGTGGAAGCGGTGGCGGCGTCGGCGAGGGCGGTGCGGCCGGCGGCGTTGATGGTGTAGAGGCGGGCGCGGGGGCTGCCGACGGTCATGCCGCGGCGGCTGGTGGCGCAGCGGGATTCGGCCCAGCCGAACTGCTGGAGCAGGGCGAGCTGGCGGCGGGCGCTTTCGTGGTTGTGCTCGAGGTCGGCGGGCAGGCGAGCGCGCAGGGCGTTGATGTCGAGCTCGCCGCCGTGGGCGAGGAGCTCGAGCAGCGCGCGACGCAGCGGGAGGGTGCGGGCTTCGGTGCTGTTTCGCGGTATCAGCAGGCGGTCGCGCACGCGCTGGATGCGCTCGTCGGACGTGCCGGCGGCGGCGATGCGGATCTGCGCGACGAGCGAGAGCGCGGGCGGGAGCGCCCCGGTGCGGCGCGCGGCACGGGGGTGGGTGGCGATCATGCGGCCTCCTGATGGCTGGGGTTGCGCCGGGCCTGGTGGGCGGCGATGCGGCCCTGGAGGCCGGCGGCGAGGCGCTGCGCTTCGGCGGCCTCGGCCTTGGGGTCGTAGAGGCGATACACCTTGGTCTCGCCGGGGATGCGGCCGGATGCGACGCGGTCGCCTTCGATCATGCTGTCGTAGAGGTAGTGGACTGCGCTGGCGCTGACGCCGATGGCGTCGGCGACCTCCTTGAACGTGAGGCCGCGCACCAGGGGGCGGCCGGCGACCAGGGCGGCGATGCGGTTGCGGCGCTCGGTGGCGAGCGTGGTGGTGCGGCCGGCGGTGACGGCGCGCAGGTCGGGGCGCGGATCGGCGTCGAGGTGGGGGCGCGTGGGCAGGTGCTGACGGATGGCGCCGGCGGGCAGCGCGACGAATGCGCCGTGGCGGTTCTGGTCGAGCCAGGTCTCGTGCTTGACGGGCAGGCCGGTAGGCCAGATGGCGAGCCATTCGGCCGGGTCGGTGGCGCGGCGGATGATGGCCACGTTGACGCGGTGCTCGCGCTTGAGCTGCTCGAAGGCTTTCCAGAAGTCGGCCGCGGGGCCGCCCACCAGGGCGGCGACATCGTCGGCGTTGGCCGGCGCCTTGCTGTTGGCGCGGGCGATGGTGGCGAGGATGCGGTAGTCGAGCGGGCCGGTGGCGGGCGGCGGCGTGAGGGCGGCGCGCGCGGGGGCGTGGGCGGGCTTGCGGCTCATTTGCGGGGCTCCTGATGGGCGAGCGCCTGGACGGCGCGGTCGGGGTCGGGCTCGGCGCCGCACAGGGCGCGGACCTGGTCGGCGTAGAGGAAGGCCTGGCGGGCCTGGATGCGGGCGCGGTCGACTTCGGCGTCGCCGGCGATGTCGTGGACGAGCACGCCGAAGGCGAAGGCGAGGACTACGGGCAGCACGCGGCCTTCGATGAAGGCGGGGGCGAGGAGATCGGCGAGCTTCATAGTCCGAGCGCCTCGCCGAGTTGCACCGTGAGCGCCAGGGCGGCGGCTTCGGACAGGCGCAGGCGGCCGACGCGGCGCGGCGTGCTGCAGCCGCTGACCAGTTGCACAACCAGGCTGATGTCGCCGTTGTCCAGTTCGCCGGCGGTGACGGCCACACGGGCGCCGCGGTCGGCGAGGTTGAGGGCCATTTCGATTTCGTGTTGAGTGGCCATGTCACACCCCCTTGATGATGTCGGCGGTGACCTTCGGGGCGCCGTGCAGCGCGGCCTCGTTCATCGCGCGGGTGATGAGCGCGTTGACCACCAGCGGGTAGGTGAGGCTGATGACCTCGTTGCCGCCCTTGCCGCGCACGGTGCGGGACAGCTTGGGGTGCATGCGGATGGCGTCGATGGCGGCGGGGTCGAGGATGGCCGCGGGGTCGGCGCCGATGCGGCGGAACTTGAGGTTGAGGTAGTCGCCGACCTGGTTGTCGAGCGGCAGCAGGCGGACCACCTCGCAGCGGCGGATGACCTCGCGGGCTTCGAAGTAGCGGCGCTCGTCGAGCTTCTCGTCCAGCTCGGGCTGGCCGATGAGCACGATCGAGAGCAGCTTCTTGAAGCCGTCTTCCATCTCCCAGAAGCGCTTGAGGTACTTGAGCGTCTGGATGTTGAGGTCGTGCGCCTCCTCGATCATCAGCACGTGGCTTTGGCCGCTGCGGGACGATTCCGTGAGGGCCTTTTCGACCTGGCGGGCGAGCGCCTCGAGGCTGCGCTTGGGCGACTCGTTGGGCCTCACGTCGCCCAGGATGGCGTAGCAGATATGGGCCGCGTTGAGCACTGTTTTTCCGAACCACTTCGGCTGGATGACCACGGCCGGCACGTGTTCGCGGTTGATGCGGTCGATGGTTTCGCGGCGCAGGGTGGTCTTGCCGCTGCCCGACTCGCCCACCACGGCGATGAACCAGCCGCCGGACTTGCTCGCCTGGAACATGGCCTCGCGCACATAGCGCTGATCGGCGGACATGAACAAATCATCGGGGCCTTGCACGTCGTCGACAAACGGGTCGCGGAACAGGCTGAAGTGGCGGCGGGCTTGGGCAGAAAGCATTTCGGGCTCGATCTCGATGGCGTTTTCGTTGGCGGGGCGGCTGCTGCGGTCTTCACCCAGGCGGGTGTTGAGCGGCTTGGTGCTGTGGTGGCGGACGGTGTCTTCGTCCCAGATCTCGGCGATCTCGTCGGGCGGGACGCCGCGCTCGTCGAGGTAGGTCTCGATCGCCGCGGTGATCTGCGGCCACGGCGTGTGGCTGGGGCGCCAGCCGCGGTTGAGCAGCAGGGTGAAGGCGCTGCGGGACAGCGGCTGGCCGGCGCGGCTGCCGCCGGCCTGGATGAGCCGGTCGGCGACCTCGTCGTGGCGGATGCCGTGACGCAGCAGCGTTGCCTTGAGCCGGATCGGCGCAGGGGCGGGCTGGGTGGCGAGGCGGGTGCCTGTGCCTTTGCCCTTGGTGGGGACTTCCATCGGTACAATCTCCAGTGCAGTTGTTGCTGTTGCTGCAAACGGGTTTCGCAGTTGGCCCTGCGTTACCCACCTCTCGGCCTGGTGTGTTAGCGCACACCGGGCCGAATTCTTGTTACCCCACCGCCTGCAGGCGCGGGGCTTGGGTGGTGCCCTTGAGGCGGCTGACGATGGTGTCGAGCTCGGCCGCGGGCACGCCGTCCGGATAGGCGGCGGCGAGCCATGGATGCAGGTCGGCGCGCTCGATGCCGCGGCTTCGAAGGGCCTTGGCGGCTTCGAAGTGCGTCATGGGCGGGGCTTCGAAAACGGGCGCTGCCACCGTGATGTCGGTGCCCTTGCGCGGCAGCGCGGCGGGGATGTCGATGTGTTCCAGGTGGCGGATGGCATCGACCATGCCGCCCATCAGCGCGGCGTTGCTGCGGCGAGCCTTGTCCATCTGATCGGCCGACATGCCCGGGAAGAGCAGGCCGTCGAGCGCCTTGCCGGCGCGGTCGGCGTCGGTGTCGGGGCGGCGGGCGTAGTCCTGACCGATGACCGGCGCAGACAGCGGGCGGCCCCAGGTATCGAGCTCGTGCGCTTCGGGCTCGAGGCGGTAGAGCAAGTCCTCGCCGTCGAAGCGCGGCACGCGCAGGCGGATGGCGCAGTCGCCGAACAGCAGCGGGCTGATGTCGATCCGGTCGCCCGCACACACGCCTGCCAGGCCTGCCACGTTGTAGGTGCGGCTGCCCTCTGCGCGCGGGTGGGCGTAGGTGAGGGTGAGGTCGCGCGACACCGTGCGGGTAACGGGCTTGCCTTCGAGGAAGTGCTGGCAGACTTCGACGGGCGGGAGGATGCGCAGCTCGTCGGCGCGGATCTTCATCCACAGGTCGTAGCGGGCGATGGGCTCCATGCCGTTGCGGCGCAGGCGCGTGTCCTGGTGCGGGATGGCGTTGGCGTTGTAGGCCTCGGACCAGGCTGCGGCGGCGGCGTTGAGTTCGGCCACGCTGTGCACCGGGTCGAAGCGCAGGCGGCTTTCGAGCTGGGTCTCGACCAGATTGTTGCCGCCTTCCACCCCGCCCTTGGCGCGGGCGTTGCCGGCGGCGTGGGTGATGCTCTGCACCTCGAGCGCGGCGAGCAGGTTCTGCACCGCGCTGGCGGTGTTGGCGCTGCCCTTGTCCCACATCAGCACCTTGGGCACGCCATGGAAGCGCCTGCCGGGCTGCTCGCCCCAGGCGTGCATGAGGAACTTGAACAAGTTGAGCGGCGACTCGCCCGCGGCTTCGACGTACCACGGCAGCACCAGGCCGCTTGCGTGGTCATAGACGACGTAGCGCCAGCACTTGAACTGCACCTTTGCCAGGCGATCGAGCTTGTTCTTGTAGAACTCGTCGTCGCGGATGATCTTCTGCTCGCCGCGCAGGTAATAGACGAGGCAGAGCGAGGGGTCGACCTGATGCACGTGGTTGGGGTGCAGGCTGCGCAGCTGCACCGGGGCGTGGCTTTCGGCCTGCTGGCGCACGCCGAGCCGGCGCGCCCGGGTGAGGCGGTTGAGCTGGCGGGTGGAAACGGCGATGTCGTGCCCGTTGGTGGCCAGGATGCTGGCGGCCACCGGGGTAAACATCGTCTGCTTACCGTTGGCGCGCACGCTGCCGCGCTGCATGGCGGCGACCATGGCCAGGGCGTCTTCGCCCTGGCGGGTGCGGCCCTTGTCGGCGCGGGTCTTGCGGCCGCTGGTCCAGCCGGCCTGGCGCTCGAGCTCGGTGTAGAGCTTGCCGGTGCTCCAGCCGTAGAGGGCGCAGGCCTCGGCCAGCAGCGCGCCCTTGCCACCGTGTTGGGCGGCGTCGAGCCGGCGCGCAAGCTCGCACAGATACTGGCGCGTTGCGTGGGTGGGGGTGGGCGCGGTGGCCATGATGATGTCCTCGGTTGGCCGATCAGGCGCCCAGCACGTCGGAGACGCCGACGTCGTCATCGCCGCCCTGCCCCGCCTGGAAAAGGTCGAGATTGCGGTTGTCGAGCTCGGCCGCCCAGCCGGCCAGCGTGGCCTCGTAGTGGTCGCGCAGCTCCGCGATCTGCTGGGTGAGGCGGCGCAGGCGGTCGCCGTAGAGGGTTGAGAACTGGCGCAGGATCAGGCGCTCTTGCTCGTCGTCGCCGCCCCACTGGGTGTCTTCCTGGAGGATGGCGCCGTGCAGCAGGTAGACCTGGGCGATGCCCTCGTCGAGGCGGTCGAAGTGCAGCGCGATACCGGTCTTGAAGGTGTTGACTTTCTCGTCAAATGGGGAGACGGAAAGCTTGGCCGCGCTGAGCTCGTCGAGCTTGGCGTTCTTGTCGGCGAGCAGGCGCTGCATCGCCTCCCGCTCTTGCTTGGCATCGCGCACCTTGGAGCGGAGCTCCTTCACGCTCATGGTGGCTACGTCGTCGAGCTTGAGCTCGCCGGTTTGGCCTTCGAGCGCGAGCTCGTCTATCTGTTCGTCATCAAGAACGAGCATTTCGAACAGCTTGGTTTGGTTTCCGGCGGCTTTCAAAAGCGGCGTTGACGACGCATTTGAAAACTTGACCGCCGTCTGCATGAATCGCTGCGCCACCCGCGTTTCGATGCCGAGAACGTCGAGCCTGGCCATGAACTGGCCGTGGGGGCAGGCCTCCTTGAGCACCGCCAGCCCGCGTCCGACTTCTAGGCAGGCCTCTACGCTGCGGCGCATGTTGGCGGCGATGTCGCGCTGGATCAGGTCGGGGTCGATCGCATCGGCCGGGAGCTGGTAGCCGACGCGCAGCGCAACGGCGCGAACGCGGGCGTTCTGCTGCTGGTCGGCGACGGCAACGATGTCGAGGGCGCGCGCGTCCTCGGCATAGGCTGCGGGGGCAATCTCGGGTGCTGCGTGGATGACGGGCGTGTGTGCGGTGCGGGCCATGGCTCGGATCCTTGATCAGGGAAGGCGGGTGTAGCGGTTGGAGACTTCGTCGAGGCGGGCGCGGGCGCGGCTGAGCTCTTGTGAGAATGCGAGCGAGACCTGGATCACCTTCGGCCCCAGGCGCCAGCGGCCGGTCTCCTGGATCTGTTCGGCGAAGCCGGCCTCCTTGAGGTTGTGGAGGTCGCGGGTGGCGGTGCTGGGCGACTCGCTCATGCTCTTTGCAAGCTCGCCCGGGGCGATGCCGTTGAACTCGTTGCCGGCGAGGATCAGCAGGGCGCGCAAGATGCGCTGCTGGCCGGCGTTGTCGTACTTGTGGCTCATCAGTTCAGCTCCAGCTCGGGTTGGTCGTTCTTGCGCACGTTCTCGCGGTGCCAGGCGAGCACTTCGAGCCCGCCGGTGAGCGCGGCCATGCAGCCGTCGCGGTCGAGGCGGCCGGCATGGAAATCCAGCAGCGCGCCCACGGCGTGGTTGAGCGTGGTCTGCAGGCCTTGCACGTCCTGCGGGCCGGTGGCGCTGCCGTGGGGGATGTCGATCACCACGCGGTGGGCGCTGGCGGCGAGGTAGCGCACTACGCAGTCGCTGCCGGTGATGTGCTCCCAGGCGGCGAGGCGGTTGATGGGCATGGCGTCGGTCTCGAGCCACTTGTAGAGGGTGGCCGGGGTGGTGGCCATGAGCTCGGCGAGGCGCTCGACGCCGAGGCGGCGGCGCGCGATGGCGTTCGCCTTGTCCGCTTCGAAGGCGGCGCGCAGGCTGGTGGGCTGGGGTTTCGAGGGATGGCGGCTCATTGGATGTGACCTGGGTAACGTTGGGCGAAAACGAATGATGTTTGGAAGGTGCGAAAGAGCTTTGCGGCGGGCTAAAATCGGGTCGTGTCGTCGAGGGGCGATCACGGGACCAGGTAGGCCCATTCGTCCTGCTCGATCGGGGCGGCGTCGCGGGGCGGCGGGGGATCCACGAGCTGGCTGCGGCGAGCCGGTTGCGCGGGGCCTTGCGCGGAACGTGCCGGATCGCAAGGCGCGGGGCGGTCGAGCTGCGGGGCGAGGTCGGCGGGCATGGCTTAGGCCCCGAGGCAGTAGCAGCGGGCGGCATCCATGCCGTGGGCTGCGGTGAGGGCGCAGAAGGCCTCCTGGTAGTCGACGCTGAGGTCGGCCAGGAAGGGGCAGGACTGCTGGCGCAGGTAGCGAAGGCGGGGGAAGCGCATGGCGGGCCTCAGGCGGCGATGTGGTCGGCGTTGCGGGACTTGATGCCGGCGGCGATGGCGATGTCGTGGGCGCGGCCGAAGTGGGCCTTCTCGACACCGTTGAGGACGCGATAGACGGCAAGCGGCGGGAAGCCGTTTTCTTCCGCCCACTGGCGAATGGTTTTGCCCTGGCTGCGAAGCCGGGTCTTGAAGGTGTCGGCTGTTTCGTTCAATTCGCTTTCGGTGCGTTGAACGGGGGTCGCCAGCTCATAGAGCCGAGCGACGTTGCCGGTAGCGGATGAGCTGATGTGCATGGCGGGCCTCAGGCGGCGACGCGTTGGCGGGGGCGCTCAAGGGCGCGGGCGGGGTCGGCGCAGATCTCGCCGGACTTGAGGCCGAGCTTGATGGCGATCTCGTGGGCCTGGCCGCGGACGCACTTCTTGCGGCCGCCCAGAACCTCGAAGACGAGGTTGGGCGAGAACTTGTTGGCGACCGCCCATTGGGTGATCGAGATGCCCTTGGCCTGAAGCTCGGAGCGGGCTTCGTCCGCGGTGCGCAGTTTCATGGTGTGAAGCTCCTTCGGGGGATGGCGGCACGTTGGCGCGTGTCGCTTTAGTTGCCGTTCGAGGTGTGACGGTGTGAATGAATGATGGTACGCAATCGCGTATCTGTCAACGGGTTTGTACGCAAATGAGTATCGGAGAGCGACTGCGAGAGGAGCGGGTTCGGCTATCCCTCAGCCAGGAGCTGATGGGGGAGTCGGCAGGCGTGCGGAAGCAGGCCCAGCTCAAGTACGAGAACGGGCAGCGCCATCCAGACGCCGCCTACCTGGAGCGCCTGGCGGCGATCGGCGTGGATGTGCTCTACGTGCTCACCGGCCGGCGGGCGCCGGCGGCGAATGGGCTGGCCGTGTCGGAGCCCGGCTCGGTGGGGCATCTGACGTTGCCGGAGCTGGGGCTGATCAAGGGCTGGCGCCAGCTCGACGCGAAGGGGCGGCAGGCGGTGCTGGCGATGATGGAAGCGCTGACGCAGGGGGCGCCGGGGCAGCCGCCAGGCGCAGCGGTGCAGACGGTGGCCGGGCGCGATGTGAAGCAGATCACCACGGGGGACATCAACCAGGGAAACGGCGGACGCATCGGCTGACGCAGCAGTTTTGCGGGCCGGTGCATTACGTGGCGGGTGGCGATGTGGTGCTGCACATGCAGGCCGCGCCGTCGTGCCTTACGCCCGAGGAGCTGGACCGGGTGATGACATGGCGGGCGGATGCGGCGCGGCGGCGCCAGGTGTAGGCAACCGATGAGCGGAGGATGCGATGAGAGAACCGATCTGGATGTCGAGCGCGGGCGTGACGGCGGCAGACGCCCGGGACGGCATGGTGCTGGTGATGCAGGAGCGGCCGCGGGATGGCCTGGGCGTGTGCGTGTGGGCGGTGGAGGCCCGTGCGGGGCAGTCGCTGCAGAGCCTGGTCCGCGCGCTCGAGCGCAATGCAGGGGTGAGTCGGCACAGCACTGAGCTGGGCGCGCGGGCACTGCAGGACTACGCGGCGGCGGGGGGCCTGCCGGTGCGGGTGGTGATCGAGTGCGCGGACCGCTTGCCACCGCGCACGCTGGCCCGCATGCACACGCTCGCAGAGCTGCTGAACGGCGTCGTGCTGGTGGGCGATCTGATGACGATCGGCGCCAAGACACGGGGGCAGGAGCGATTTATGCGATGGGCGCGCTTTTGCGTGTCGGTTTGACGGAGACGATGCGATGACCAGGACCTGTCTGAAATGCGGCCGTCCGAACCCGACCGCCAGCGGCGACCCGCTCGAGGCCTGCCCGGGGTGCGGGGCGATCTACAGCCGCGTGGAGGCGGCGTGGGGTGTGAGGCATGCCGGGGCAGTTCCGGCGGCAGCGCCGTCTGCAGCCAGGCCGGCGCCGCCGATCGCGCACGAGCCTGCGGAATCGGTGCAGGAGTTCGCCATCGGGCTGCGGCTGGAGTCGCTCTACCCTACGTTTCGCAGCCTGGTGCAGCTGGTGTATTGGGTGTGGGTGGTGCTGGCGGTGGTGTGCTTCGCCGGGGCGCTGGCGGGGGCGTGGAACAGCGTGGGCGCGGCGCGTGTGGGTGGGGTCTTCGGCGGGGTGGTGCTTGGGCTGCTGTTCTTGATCGTGGCGAAGGTGACGCGCGAGATGTCGCTGATGCTGGCGGACCTGGCGGATGCGGCGGTGCGGATTGCGTCGAGGGTGCGGCCGTAAGAGGCGCGCTGATCCGGTAGTGGCAAGCAGCCACTCCACTAAAGCGGAGTTTGACCATAATGCCGAATGACAAGCCTTCGAAGCCGCCTGCGCGCGATGACGGGAACAAGCGCCTGCACGAGGATGTCGAGCGATTCAGAGAGAGCGTGCGAGACCGGCCAAGGGAAGTGGCTCCGCGCGATCCGGCGCCGCCCGCTCCACCCAGGCCACCCATGAAGCGATTGGAAAAATGAACGACGACGAGCTCGAACAGGACTACCTGTGGAACCGGCGCCACGCGGCGCTGTACCGTATCGAGCTGTCGGCGCTGTACCACCAGAAGCGTGAGCGCTTCTTCGATTTCTGCGACCGTGGCGCCAAGGTGGTGTCGATCGTCGGCGGGTCAGCCGCGCTGTACAAGCTCGGAACCGACGAGGTGGTGGCGGTCGCAGCGGCCGTGATCACCGTGGTTTCGGCGCTGTCCTTGGTGCTGGGCTTCGGGGAGAAGGCCCGGAGACATTCGGAGCTGGCGCGCAACTTCAAGCAGATGCTGGCCGAGATGCTGCGCGTGGGCGAGCGCGACTACACCGAGGACAACCTGCGCGACTGGGAAGCACGCATCGCGCTGCTCGAGGCCACCGAGCCGGCATCGCTCGGGGTGCTGGTGCGGATCTGCCAGAACGAGCTGGCTTCGGCGAGGCCGGGCGGTGTGCGCCGACCGGTGGGCGTGCTGCGTTGGCCCCTGGCGCATCTGCTGGATCTACCCTTGCCCAAGGGCGACTGATAGGGCGCATCTGCCCGCATAACCCCAAACCGCTTTACTTCGGCCCCCCTCGCCCGCACGCGTAGCCTGCGGGCATGAGCTACCTGCGCCGAATCGACTCCATCATCATCCACTGCGCGGCCACGCCCAACGGGCGCTGGACCAGCGTGCTGGATATCGACCACTGGCACAAAGAGGCCGGCTTTCGCCGCGCGCCCAAGACGGACGAGGCGCGCAAGTGGAACCCGGAGCTGTATCACATCGGCTACCACTGGGTGATCTACACCAACGGCGGGCTGGCCACGGGCCGGCATGCGTCGGAGGTGGGCGCGCATGCGCGGGGGCACAACGGCAACAGCCTTTCGATCTGCCTCGTGGGCACGGACCAGTTCACCGCCCTGCAGTGGGACCAGCTCGCGCAGCAGGTGCGCTACCTGTGCGCGAAGTACGGCGTGCCGCTGCAGCACGCGAACTCGGACACGTACTGGCGCGGGGTGTGCGGGCACCGTGACACCGGGGCGCGCAAGGCGTGCCCGGGGTTCTCGGTCGAGCAGTGGCTGGCAAACGGGCTGCAGCCGCAGCCCGAGAACGTGCTGACCGAGTGGAGGATGCTGCCGTGAGCCTGTGCGTGACGGTGACGCATCACGAACCGGAGAGCGCGGCATGGCTGCGCGCGGACGTGTTCCACGTGGATGCCTGCGGCCAGGTGAACGACCGGCCGGTGCGATCGCAGGAGCTGCCGCCGGGTGGTTCGGCGATCGTGCATCTGCAACGCGGCCATGTGCTTGTGGTGCGCGAGCTGCCGCAGGCGGCCGCGGGCGATGCCGATGCGCAGGAGTGCGCGTGATGGAGGCGCCGCGCGACTACGCGGTGGAGCCCGACGCCGCCGACGCCGTCGGCGTGCTGGAGGCCGACGACCACGTCCACATCGCGACCTGCAAGCGCTGGTGGCACAGCCGCACCATCTGGCTGAACGTGATCGCAGCCGGCCTGGTGGCCCTGGAGGCGAGCACCGGGCTGCTGCAGCCGCTTCTGCCGGTGAACCTCTACACCGCGATCGCCGTGGGGCTGCCGGTGATCAACGCGATGCTGCGCATCGTGACCAACCAGGCGATCCGCACATGAACCCGATTGCATGGCTGGTCGACCATTTTGGTGGCGGCGCCAAGATGGTGCTTGTAACGCTGGCGCTGAGCCTGGCCGCGATGGCCGGCGGGTGGATCAACGGCGTGTTCAAGGCGCGCGAGATCGCGCACCTGCAGACCGCGCTGGAGGCTGTGCAGCGCGAGCACGCCGAGCAGTGGCGCATCTTCGCCGAGGCTGCGGCCGCACGGCTGCAGGCCGCGCAAGCCCGTGGGGATGCCCTGACCGAAGAACTTGCGGCCGCCAGTCGGCAGGCCGACGCCCTGCGAGGAGAACTCCATGAACAGATCGACCTGGCTACGCAGGGCCGCGCCTGCCTGGACGCTGCTGCTTTGCGCGTGCTCGACCGTGCCCCCGGCATCGCTGCCGCCCCCGCCCGAGTGCCCGCGCCCGCCCGCCGCGCTGCTGCAGCGGGTGGCGCCGACGCTGCCGGCGATTCCGCGCAGCGGGGTGGAGATGGGGCTGGGCAGCGGGCTGAGCAGCGCGACGAGCGCGACGCCGAGCCTTACGCCACCGACACCGACCTGGCGCGCTGGGCACTCGACGCCGGGCGGCAGTACGACGACTGCGCCCGCCGGCTCGGTGCCCTGATCGACTGGCACGAGCCCCCCGACCCGCGAAAACGAGACAGAGCGCCAGCATGGAACTGAAAGACCTACAGACGTGGCTGCAGATCACCAACACGCTGGTGATCTGGATTGCGGCCATCTACACCTACCTGGCCAACCGCAACCGGGTGACCACCGAGCGCATCAACAGTCTGCAGGCCAGCCTGCAGACACGGATCGAGGGGCTGCGCAGCGACATGGACCACCGCATGGACAACCACGGCGACCGCCTGAGCCGCGTGGAAAAGGACATCCAGCACGCGCCCAGCCACGACGACCTGAAGCGCATCCATGCGCGCATGGATGAGGTGAGCGCGACGCTGTCGAGCCTGCAGGGCGAATTCAAGGGCGCGAACAACACGCTGCACCTGATCCACACCTATCTGATGACCGGAGGCAAGCAGTGAATTCGTTTGCGGAACACGTGACGGCCGACCGCCGCCTGGTGGTGCTGCGGCTGCTGGAGCAGGCGCCGGACTACCGCGGCAACGCCTACCTGCTGCAGCGCGCCCTGGATGGCTTCGGGCACGCGGTGGGGATGGACCGCCTGGACACCGACCTGGCGTGGCTGGCCGAGCAGGATCTGCTGAAGCTCGAGGCGGTGGGCGGCGTGAGCATTGCCACCCTGACCCAGCGCGGCGCCGACGTGGCGCACGGCCGCGTGGTGGTGCCGGGCGTGGCGCGCCCCGCGCCGGGGGCCTGAGCGATGGCGCGCAAGAGCAGCGTGCAGCGCCTGGATGTGCGCCTGCGCAGCGCGGTGGACGAGCTGCTGCGCGACGGCCGCCACACGCTCGACGACATCCTGACGCACCTGGCGACGATCAACGGCGGCGCCGCGCCCGTGAGCCGCAGCGCCCTGGGCCGTTACGCCCAGCGCGCCGAGGAGCAGATGCGCCGGTACCGCGAAGCGCAGGAAGTGGCCAAGGTGTGGGTGAGCAAGCTGGAGAGCGAGCCCGACGGCGACGTGGCCCGGCTGCTGCCCGAAATGCTGCGCAGCGTGGCATTCCAGACGCTGGGCAGCATCGGCGACCGGGAGGAAGGCGGCGACGCGCAGGAGGTGATGTTCCTGGCGAAGGCCATGAAGGACCTGGCCTCTACCGACAAGCTGACGGCGGACCGGATTCTGATGATCCGCCAGGAAGTGGCGAAGCGCGCGGCGACCGAGGCGGTGAAGCAGGCCAAGGCGAGCGGGCTGAGTGATGAGGCGGCGGACCTGATCCGGCAGAAGATTCTGGGGGTGGTGTGATGGCGAACCGTGAGGTGACTGAACGCGACTTCCGGATGCCGGAATTCCGCGATGCAGACCCGAAGGACTATGAGTTCCGGGCGGACGGAAAGGTCGTGCGCAAGGACCGCTGGGAGACGGGCATCCATCGGATACGTGCCGCGCTCGGCGACGATCGCCGCGAATTCGAGATCGACGACATCGTTCTTGCAGTGCGGGCCTTGGTTGCGACGCTCCCGGACGCTCAGGAAGAGGAAGACGCCTGATGTTCCTCGTCGACCTCTCCCGCCTCGCTGCGACCGTGATCGGCTACCTGGTGATGCTGATGTGGCTGCTTGGCGCGCTCGGCTTTGCCGACTTCGCCCTGCTGTTTCGGGTGCGCGGATGAGCACGCCCCAGGTCAACTCGATCGCCAAGGCGCTGGAGTCCCGCGACCAGCGCACGCCCATGGCCTTCCTTGCCTATCAGCAGCGCTGGGCGAAGGACACCACGCCGGTGAAGTTCTGCGAGAAGTCGCGCCGCATCGGCTTGAGCTGGGGCGAGGCCGGCGACTCGGCGCTGCTGGCGGCGTCCGTGAGCGGCATGGATGTCTGGTACATCGGCTACACGAAGGACATGGCCGAGGAGTTCATCCGCGACTGCGGCGACTGGCTGAAGTATTACGGCATGGCCGCGAGCGAGATCGAGGAAGGCGAGGAAGTCTTCATCGATGGCGACGAGAAGAAGAGCATCCTCACCTTCACCATCCGCTGCGCGTCCGGTCACCGCATCACGGCGCTGTCGAGCAGCCCGCGCAACCTGCGCGGCAAGCAGGGCCGGGTGATCATCGACGAGGCGGCGTTCCATTCGAACCTTGGCGAGCTGCTGAAGGCGGCGATGGCGCTGCTGATCTGGGGGGGCCAGGTGCATGTGATCAGCACCCACGACGGCGACGCCAACCCCTTCAACGAGTGGATCAAGGACATCCGCGCGGGCAAGTACCCGTACAGCGTGCACCGCATCACCTTCGAGGATGCGCTGGCCGGCGGGCTGTACGAGCGCGTGTGCCTGCGCCGGGGCGTGCAGCCCACCGAGGCGGACAAGCAGATCTGGGTGAAGGGCATCTATGCCCAGTACGGCGACAACGCCGGCGAGGAGCTCGACTGCATCCCCAAGAACGGATCGGGCAGCTGGCTGACGCGCGCGCTGATCGAAGCGCGCATGAACAAGGACCTGCCGGTGCTGCGCTGGGCGCCGCCGGACCCGGACTTTGTGCATTGGCCCGAGCACCTGCGCACGGCCGAGATGCGCGAGTGGCTCGATACCCATGTGCTGCCGCTGCTGCTGGCGCTGGACCCGGAGGCGCCGAGCTTCATCGGCGAGGACTTCGGGCGCACGGGCGACCTGACGGTAATGGCGCCGTGCCAGCTGCTGGCCAACCTGCGCCGGCGCTTCCCGTTCCTCCTCGAGCTGCGCAACTGCCCGTTCGACCAGCAGCGCGAGGCGTTCTTCTACCTCTGCGACCGGCTGCCGAGGTTCCGCGCCGGCAAGCTGGATGCGCGCGGCAACGGCCAGTACCTGGGCGAGAAGGCGATGCAGCGCTACGGCGCCACGCTGATCGAGCAGGTGATGCTGTCGCGCCCCTGGTACCGGGACAACACGGCCCCGCTGAAAGCCGCTTTCGAGGATGGCGGCATCGAGCTGCCGATGGACCGCTACATCCTGGATGACCTGCGCCTGGTGGTGGTGGACAAGGGCATCCCGCTGATACCGGACGTGCGCACCGATGGCGCGGACGGGGGCAAGCGCCACGGCGACTCCGCGGTGGCGATCATGCTGGCCTACGCGGCAAGCCGCGCCGAGGTGCCGCCGGCGGCCGGTGAGACGGTGGAGGCCGAGGCGGACACGTACCGCGCGCCGCGGCCGAAGTTTGGACAGCGTGGCTTGTGGGCTCAGGGGGCGGGCAGAGAGCATGGATCACATTGATGGCTGGGATGAGCTGGCGCAGGAGCAGATTCGCGAGGGATTCGCATCCCGTGAAACCGACCCCCACTTCGCCGGCCTCGTAGCCGAGGCGAAGGCGCAGGGCTTCGAGCCCGCTCCGCTCGGTGCACTGCTTGTGAGAGGAAACGAGGGCGAGCTCTACCGCTGGAAAGGGCGCGTGTGGAGATGGTGCGAACAGCAGATCACCAAAACGCAAGCGCGGCCCGTGGCGCCCTGCGCGCCCCGTGGGGCGGCTGATGACCCGTCCGAAGGCGTGTAAGCCCGCCTGAGGGCGTGTAACACGCGTTATAACCAACACCGAGAGGCTAGGCCGATGGGCATTCTGGATTTTCTGTTCCGCCGCGGGGGTGATGCCTCTGAAACCGAGGGCGCCGGGCGCATGGTGGAAGCGGCCGGCGCGACGATCGACCCGGACGACGAGGAGGGCTGGCGCCGGCTGAGTGGCGACGCCGACCGCGACCTGTCGCCGCTGAGTCAGGCGCGCATGCGCGAGACCGCGCTGTATCTGTGGGACGCGAACCTGCTGGCGAACCGCATCGTCGAGCTGCCGCTGGCCTACATGCTGGCCGAGGGCGTGGAGCTGCGCGCGGGCGAGCCGGCGATGCAGGAGACGATCGGGCGGTTCTGGAGCGACCCGATCAACAGCATGGACGTGAAGCTGCCGAAGAAGGTGCGCGAGCTCAGCATCTTCGGCGAGCAGGTGTGGCCGACATTCGTGAATGCGGTGGATGGGCATGTTCGCCTGGGCTACCTCGACCCGGCGCTGATCGAGACTGTGGTGGTGGACCCGGACAACCCGGAGCAGCCGATCGGGATCGTGACGGTGCGCGACCGCAAGGGGCGCGCGCTGCGATACCGGGTGATCGTGAATGGCCCGGAGTCGGTCTTCACCCAGCGCACGCAGGAGATTCGCAAGACGTTTGCGGATGGCGAGGCGTTTTACTTCACGGTGAATGATCTGAGCGTGAGCCGGCGCGGGCGCAGCGACCTGCGGGCGCCGGCGGACTGGGTGGATGCCTATGACCAGTTCCTGTTCGGCGAGATCGAGCGGTACAACTTTCTGCGGGCCTTCGTGTGGGACGTGACCGTGACCGGTGCGGACGAGTCGAAGATCAAGGAGAAGGCGCGGACGATCAAGGCGCCGGCGCCGGGTAGCGTGCGCGTGCATAACGACAGCGAGGTCTGGAAAGCCGAGAGCCCCGACATCAAGGCCGGCGACACGGCCGACGGGGCGCGGCTGTTCCGCAACCACGTGCTGGGCGGCGCGACGATTCCGGAGCACTGGTTCGGCGGTGGCGGCGATGTGAATCGCGCGACCGGAGACAGCATGGGCGAGCCGACATTCAAGGCCTTCTCGATGCGCCAGCGCTTTTTGAAGCACATGCTCGAGAGCGTGGGCCGCTACGTGATCCGCCAGAAGCTGATCGCCGAGGGCGGCGAGCCGGACTGGTGGGACGAGCGCCTGGCGTGCGAGGCGGTGTTCCCGGAGATGACGGCGCGCGATACGACCAAGTACGCGGCGGCGCTGGCCCAGGTGGTGCAGGCGGTGAGCATGGCGATCAACGCTGGGCTGATGGGCGAGGAGACCGGCGTGGCGCTGGTGGCCGCGGTGGCGGGGCGGCTGGGGGTGGAGATCGACCCGGCCGAGGAGCTGCGCCAGGCGCGCGAGGGCGCCGAGACGCGCGCGGCGCGGGATGCCTTTGTGGGGCCGGATCCGGAGCCGGAGCCCGACGCGGCGCCGGGCGCCGAGCGGGGTGAGGCGTGAGCACGCTTGCCCCGGAGGGGCTTCCGACGACGGCCCCCGAGCCGCTGCGGGGTGAGGCGCTGCCCGAGCTGCCCGAGCTGCTGCCCTGCCCGTTCTGCGGTGGCGTGGCGGAAATGGTGGACGTGAGCTGGATGCTGGGCGCGCGCCGGGCGCTGTGCTGCTGCATCGAGTGCCGTGCGCAGGGGCAGGATGTGCAGTACCGCCCGGGGCCGGACCATGGGCTGCGCGACGAGGCGATGTACGCGGCGACCTGCGCGTGGAATACGCGCGCGCCGTGCCGGCGGCGTGACGACCCCGAGGCCGAGGGGCGGCTGTGACGACGCCCACCGAGGCCTTCAACGCGGCGCTGGGCGGGCGCACGCGGCTGATCAACGGCACGCTGGCCGAGCTGCGCGCGCTGCTGCAGCAGGCGGATGCCGACATCCTGGCGATTCTGGCGGCGCTGCCGAGCGACTACCAGGCGTGGTATCTGCCGCAGCTGCAGGGCGAGGTGCGCCGCGTGCTCGAGCTGATCGCGGGAGACGTGGCGGCGGCGGTGGATGCCGGCCAGGTGGCGGCGTGGCGGCAGGGCTCCGCGATGGTGGATGGCGTGCTGGCGGCGTCGGCGGTGTCGGTGGTGATGCCGCAGCTGGACACGCGGCAGCTGTCTGCGATGCGGCAGTTTCTGACCGAGAAGATCAAGGACGTGACGCTGGACGCGGCGAACCTGATCAACAGCGAACTGGGCCTGGTGACGATTGGTGTGAAGACGCCATTCGATGCGATCAAGGCCGTGAGCGAGGCGCTGGGCGAGAAGACGCTGCGCCGGGGCACGACGATCGTTGCGACCGAGCTCAACCGCGCCTTTGCGGCAGCAAACCAGTTGCGCATGGAGCAAAGCGCGCAGTACGTGCCCGGGCTGCAGAAGAGGTGGTTGCGGAGCGGAAAGCGCGAGCCGCGGCCGGAGCATGTGGCGATCCATGGGCAGACGCAGCCGGTGGAGAAGCCGTTCGTGCTGGAAGGCGGCGCGGTGAAGATGATGTACCCCGGCGACCCGCGCGCGCCGGCGCGGCATACGATCAACTGCGGTTGCGCTGCCGTGCCAGTGGTGCCGAAGGACAACCCCTACGGGATCCGCCGCACGATCGTCGACGAGATCGCCGACAACGACGCCGCCGAGAACGCCCGCGCCCGCGAGCTGGTGCGCAACGCCGCCCGCCAGGGCTGAGCCCGCCCGCGGGGGCGCACCCCGCAGAAGCCCAAAACCCCTTTACTTATGCGCCCCCCCGCGCGTGGGGCAAGCTCGCTCCGTCATTCCTCGAATGAATCCACAACGCCTTGACGGAGCGAGAACGATGGACCAATCCAACCCGCAGCACCCCATGGACCTGCCCGCCGAGCAGGCCGCCAAGCTGGTCAAGCGCCTGGCGCCCGAGTTCGGTGCCGATGGAAAGCCCACCGGCAAGGACGCCGAAGTCGAGATCGGCGCCGATGAGGTCTTCGCCAACCGCGTGCGCGGCGACGTGATCACCGTGGTGACCACCTTGGGCGAGAAGCTGACCGGCAAGGCGCCGGCGAGCAAGGGCGGCAAGGCCTGACCATGAAAGGCATCCCGGCCCATGGCATCGTCGGGGCGCGGCTGATCGAGGCCGCCACCACCGAGGTGCGCGCAGTGCTCAACCTGGTGATGCGTGCGCTGGCCCAGGCCGGGCACGTGGCGGAATATGCGAGCGCCGAGGCGGTCTATCCCGACCGCGTGGTCGTCTACAAGGACGGCCGCTACTACGCCTACCCCTTCACCCTTTCCGAAGACAACGCGGTCACCGTGGGCGCGCCGCGCGAGGTGGTGATGCAGCACGTGGATGCCGCCTCGCGCATGACCGAGTCGCAGCAGGATCAGGCCTTCATCGAAGCGGTGGGCGAGCCTGCCGGCGGCGTGTGGCTGATCCGCGTGATCCGCGCTGGTGAATCCGGCAACCGCAACTACTACCCCGACGCCGTGCTGCGTGACGCCGTGCGCCTGGTCGAAGGCGCGCGCGTTTTCGAGAAGAGCGACGCCGAGCACGTCGCGGCCGGCACCCAGGCCGTGGCGCCGGGCAAGAGCTTTCGCAACCTGGTGGGCCAGCTGCGCAACGCCCGCTTCGTCGAAGGGGCTGCGGCCGACACCGGCGAGATCCAGGCCGAACTGCACCTCATCCAGCCCGACGGCGACGTGGCCGTGCGCGTGCGCGAGGCCCACGCCCGCGGCATGGCCGGCCTGTTCGGCTTCTCGATCGACGCCGACGCGCGCGCCAAGGTCACCACCATCGGCGGGCGCAAGGTGCGTGCCGCCGTGCAAATCACCAAGGTCAACAGCGTTGACCTGATCGTTGAACCCGGTGCGGGCGGTGCCCTGCTGCGCATCGTCGAAGCCCAAGCAAACCCGCTCCCCCCCCTGGAGGATGAAGACATGGCACTGCGCCAACGCATGATCGAGGCCATCAAGGCCCACAACCCCGCTTTCGACGACGCGAACGCGACCGACGAGCAGATCGAGGCCGCTTTCCTGGAAGCCAAGGCGGTGAAGGCCACCCCGGCGCAAGCCACCCAGCAGGCCGACGGCTACGCCAAGGCGGCCGCCGATGCGATGGACCAGGTGCGCCTGGTGGAGGCCCGCATTACCGCGCGCGACCTGGTCGGCGCCGCCAAGCTGCCGCAGCCGGCCAAGGACAAGCTGCTCGCCCGCTTTGTCGAGGCGCAAGCGCCTTTCACTGCGGCCGACGTGGCCAAGGCGATCGACGACGAGCGCGCGTACCTCGCGCGCTTCACCGAGAGCGGCAAGCCGGTGATCCACTTCGACGAGGCGCCGCGCGTGGAAGACCGCAGCATCAAGATCGTCGAGATGCTCGACGGCTTCTTCGCGGGCGACAAGGGCGTGCATTCCTTCAAGGAGTGCTATATCGAAATCACTGGCGACCGCTACATCACTGGCGACCTCGCGCGCTGCGACGTGGCCCGCATGCGCGAGTCGATGGGCGATCGCTTCACCGAGGCGCTGACCTCGGCGAGCTGGGCCAACGTCCTCGGCGACAGCATCACCCGCCGCATGCTTGCGGAGTATGCGCAGATGACTGACCTGCAGGCGTGGCGCAAGATCGCCAACGTCGTTCCGGTCAACGATTTCCGTACCCAGGAGCGCGGCCGCATCGGTGGTTACGGCAACCTGCCGGGCGTGAACCAAGCGGGGCCCTACACCGCCCTGAGCAGCCCGAGCGACGAGAAGGCGACCTACGCGCTCACCAAGCGCGGCGGCACCGAGACGGTGACGATGGAGATGATCGCCAACGACGACGTGGGCTCCATCCGCCGCATACCGACCGAGCTGGCGCTGGCGTCGGGCAACACGCTGTACGAGTTCGTGTTCGACTTCGTTCGCACGAACCCGACGATCTACGACACCACGGCGCTCTTCACCGCCGGCCACGGCAACCTCGGCGCCGCCGCGCTGGACGCCACGACCTTCGCCGCCGCCCGGCTGGCGATGGTCAAGCAGGTGCGCGCCGGATCGAGCAAGCGCCTGGGCTTCGGCCCGCAGAGCGTGCTGGTGCCGTTCGAGCTGCAGGAGACTGCGTTCAACCTGTTCGTGCGCAACCAGAACAACGACAAGACCTTCGTGCAGACGATCAACCCCGAGGTGATCGTGGTGCCGTACTGGACCGATGCCAACGACTGGGCGGCCGTGGCCGACCCGCGCCGCATCCCCACGATCGAGGTCGGCTTCTTCGGTGGCCAGGAGAACCCCGAGCTGTTCGTGCAGGACATGCCGAACGTGGGCAGCCTCTTCAGCAACGACCAGATCACCTACAAGATCCGCCACATCTACAGCGGCGCGGTGATGGACTTCCGCGGGTTCTACAAGGCGGTGGTGCCGTAACGCACAACCCGGAGGGGCATCGCGCCCCGTGACGAGAGGGTCTGATCCCGCAGGCCGGCCCGCCGGGGCGTCGGCGCTGGCCGCGGGAGTACCTCGCCGAAAAAACGCCCCATGAACACTGCATGGAGATCCCCGTGAGCCAAACCGCCAACCGCACCCTCACCGCCAGCCTCGAGCCGGTGGTCGTGATCGACAACCCGGGCTATAGCGGGAGCATCCTGCGCGTCGACCTGGAAAACAAAGGCGCCTCGGCCGTGACCGGCTGGAAGCTCTACGCAAAGGCGACGCCGACCGCGCCGCTGCGCGACATCACGCCGGGCTCGGTGACTGCCGCAGATGGCTACCTGGTCGTGACCCCGGCGCCGCGCGCGCCGACGCTGGCCGCCGCGGCGAACACGCAGCTGGCGATCAACTGCACGCTCTGGCACCGCATGGAGCTGCACTTTGCGGGCGCGGGGGCACAGCTGGCGGCAAGCTGGGAGGTGATGTCGTGAAGCGCAGCATCCTGGAAAGGGCCGCCCCGCCGGTAGGGCAAGAGGTTCGGGCCGTGAGTGGACCGGGTGGGGTGGTTGAAAAGAAGTATGGCGCGCAGTATTTTCCAGTAGAGACGATTAAGTTGTACTCTGACCTGCAGTGGGTTGGCACCGCCGCAGCTGACATCATACCTTTCTCATCTGAGCAGGGGACGACAATCATCTATCGCATTGGCGTTAAACCCAACGAGTCTCTGACGATTGATCGGGCTGGCGGTGACAGGTTTAGAATTGCAGAGTGCAACACACCCTATAAAGCCGCGCCACATGCCGTTTCCCGCGTCGTTCTAAACACGCTCGGTGGCGGGGCACCGGCATCTCATACTTTCACTACTTCCGCCGACGCCGTGGAAGTGTGGGCCTATGTGTCGGCCACCATTAGTGGAGTCCTACCGCCCGCAAGCATCACGGTGTCTGGCCCTGCCCTGACAGCGCTTCCTGCCCCTGTTCTTGCCCCCAACGATCCTCCACAAGCCGCCAGCCCGCGCATAACAAACGTTGGGTATAAGCTGGATTTTACAAGCATTACACGAAATACGGCGGTTGTGTCGCCGGGGGCTCGCCCGGATTCTCCGCGGCTTTGTTCGGTGCTCACTACGATGACGCGCTACGAACCTCCCCGTACTACAGGTTGGCTATATACAGTTGGGGCAAGCCCTCAGAAGTTTTTCTATTCCGGCGCCAATGCCGCTGACATGCAGGAGCTGTGCAGCTGGGATGTCGCAACCACAGGGGAGGCATCACTAAATAGCGCATCCGACTACTCAACTCAAGTAACCGCCTCCGGTGACATCGTGTGCGTGTTCCGTGGCGAGTTCTTCCCCGGTACAGACGTTGCGGCTGGCGGTCGCCGCCCTGCTATCATCTACCCTAACGGAGACTACGCAAACCCTGTTACGGTCACAATCCCGGATGGGATAAACCCTACTGGCTGGATAGGGCACGGGGGCGTGTGCGAGCTACCGGACGGGACACTGTTGTTTGGCGAATACACTCGACGTGTGCATGCCAACGCCTACGTGTGGCGTGTGACAAAGCCGTACTCAACACCGGGAAATTGGACAAAGGTTCTAACGCAGGTGGTTGATAGGTCTGGAGCCGTCAATTTTAAGCATTTCCATCAAGTTGACTACGACCCCTGGTCTGACTTGGTCGTGGCCTCGTCTGGTGATGACAACGTTGGCGCTAAAACCTACGTCTCTACGGACCGTGGTGTAACATTCACGGAGAAGATTACGGGCTTTGAAAAGTACAGCAGACTCCTGAATATGGTCTTTACCCCCTCTGCCGCTTACTGGGCAACAGATACAGACAGTGCTGGACGCCATTGCCTGTTCCGCCTTTCGCGGGGGACTGACGGAACGCTTGACTTCACTACCCATAAGATTCAGGAGTTGTTCAAATTCGTCCCGCGAAAGGCTGGCTCGCAATCCACTTACAACATAGTATTGAGCCGAGAACCGCACGGGCTTTTGCTGCTGGACTATTATGATACCAACGTGCCGATAGAAACAGAAATGCACGTGTACTTTTGGTCTTTTGCGGACGAAAAGATGTACGTGGTTGCGACCATCACAGGTCAAAACCGCTTCGGGTTCCGGCTTGATTCCGCGAATGCTTACCCGCCTATCGACGGGGACTACGTTGTGTGCGGCTGGAATGACGTGCGTTACAGAAACTGGATAAACATTTTCGGGAATTCTTACAAATCGCCTGGCCTCAACAATTTGGTACTCAAGCTCTCAAAAGTCTAATCCCCCTCGCGCGCATCCCCCCACTCCCCGCCTAGCCCCATGTCGTTCCTTTCCGCAACACTCGGCCGCATCGTCCACAAGTACCGGACGGTGGCCGAGTGGGCGGAGATCTACGGCAAGGTGGTGGCGGCGAAGCCGATCCAGCTCAAGACGAAGCAGAACCGCGCCGGCTACATCAAGCGGATCGTCGGCGAGCTGGGCGAGCGCAGCGTCGGGGCAGTGCGGCCGCACGAGATCGCCGCATTCATCGGCGATGTGGCCGCGGAGCATCCGCACCTGGCGCGCCGGATGTTGATCGAGACGCGGGACATGTTCCGCGAGGCCGTAAACTACGGATGGATCGACCGCGACCCGTGCCACGGGATCCGCACGCCGCGCGTGCGCGTGGCGCGGCTGCGGCTGACGTTCGAGCAGTGGTCGGCGATGCACGACTGGGCAGCGCGTAACAGCCCGCCGTGGGTGTCGCGGATGTTGGTGCTGGCGCTGGTGACGGGGCAGCGTCGCGGAGATCTGCGGGCGATGCGGTTCTCGGATGTGTGGCCCGAGCAGGTGGACGGCGTCGCGGTGCCGTGCCTGCACATCGAGCAGCAGAAGACGGGCACGCGGGTGGCGATCCCGACCAGCTTGCGGCTGGACGCCCTGGGCATGACGGTAGCGGATGCGGTGGCGCAGTGCCGGGACTATGCGTCCCTGGAAGACGATGGCGACGCGTGGCTGGTGCGCAAGACGACCGGGGCGCCGCCGGTGGGCGCGAGTATGAGCTGGCGGTTCGAGCAGGCCCGCGAGGGTGCGCTGCCGCCGGCCGATGCAGATGCAGATCCGCCGAGCTTGCACGAGTGCCGTAGCCTGGCGGCGCGGATGTACGACGCGCAGGGCGTGCGCGATGTGCAGACGCTGCTGGGGCATAGCCACGCGTCGATGACCGAGCTGTACAAGGACGATCGCGGGCTCGATCGTCGGCATGGCCGCTGGAAAGTGGTCTCCCTGGGCTAGCGCCCCTGGCCGAAAGGCCCAAACCCCTTTACTTCAGCGGCTTCGCGCGCGCGCGGCAACATCCGGGCAGTCCCCTCGCCCCGAGTGCCCCGATGCCCGCCGCAACCCTCTCCGAGCTGGAAGCCCTGATCGACGACCTGGTGCGCGATGCCGCGCAGTGGGTGTCGCCCGAGCAGCGCGAGCGTGCGATCGAGCTGGCGCTGGCGCGCTACAGCCACGACCGCCCGCGCGAGCTGGTCGAGGACGTGGTGACGGCGGACGGCGTGACGGTGTCGCTGCCGCTGGGCTGGGTTTCGGGTGCAAGCGATTTGCGCGCGGTGGAATGCCCGGTGACGACGCCGCCGGTGCCGCTCGAGGCGGATGCCTGGACGGTGTGGCGCACGCCGACCGGCGAGGTGATCGGGCTGCTGCAGGCGGCGATGCCGGGCGCGACGGCGCGCTTGCACTACGGTGCGCCGCACCGGGTGGATGCGACGTCGACGACGATCCCGACGGCGCACCGCGAGGCGGTGGCGTGCTACGCGGCGAGCGTGCTGGCCGAGCAGATTGCGACGGTGCATGCGAGCGCGCAGGACGCGACGATTGCGGCCGACCGCGTCGACCAGGCGCACCCGGCGCGCGAGTGGGCGATGCGCGCCAAGAGCTACCGCGCGCGCTACTTCGCGCACCTGGGGATCGACGTGAATGCGCAGGGCGTGGAGCAGCCGCGGATCGACGCCGCGGGCGTGGTGGTGGATCTGACGCTGCCCACCAGTCATGGTCGCGGCCGCATGTACCGGAGGCGCTGAGGTGCTGCGCGTGGAGCTGGATGCCCGCGAGGTGGCCCGGCTGGGGCAGCAGATCGCCAGGGCGCCGGAGGTGGTGCGCGAGGAGCTGCGCGGCTTCGTGGAAACCGTGCTGCAGCATCTGCAGCGTGAGGTGGTCGAGCGGACGCCGACTTCGCAAGGGACGCTGCGCGAGAGCGTGGGCTTTGAGGTGCGTGAGCTGCCGGGCCTGGGAATCGAAGGCCGCGTGGGGTCGTCGCTGGGCTATGCGGTGCCGGTGGAGCTGGGTACGCGGCCGCACTTCGTGGGCAAGGACGGCATCGACGCGCTGGAGATCTGGGCGCGGCAGCGGCTGGGCGTGCGCGGCAAGGAGGCGCGGTCGGCGGCGTTCGCGATCGCCGCCAAGATCTCGCGCGTGGGCACCGAAGGCGCTTTCATGTTCCGCGACGCGTTCGAGCACAACCAGGATGCGATCCAGGCCGGGCTGAGCCGGGCCGTGGAGCGCATCGCGCAGCGCATCGGAGACCCCCAATGAGCAAGACACAAGACATCCGCGCGGCGATCGTGGCGACGCTGGCGGCCGTGCCGGGCGCCGGGCAGGTGCATGCGTACGAGCGCTACGCGGCGAACCACACCGGGCTGCGCGCGGTGTATGCGGCCGACGAGGGCGCGCAGGACGTGCTGCAGGGCTGGTATGTGCGGCGCGCGGCGTTTGCGGCGGCGCGGGTGACGCCGGGCCGCCGGCGGGTGACCACGACCTGGGAGATCACCGGGTACCGGGCGCTGGCCGATGCGGCGGCGTCGGAGCTGGTAATGGATGCGCTGGTGGACGCGATCGCGGATGCGTTCGAGCTCGACCCGTCGCTGGGCGGGCGGGTGCGGGTGCGACAGCAGGCGGACCCGGCTGGGATCACCCTTGAAGAAGCGACCCCGGTGATGTTTGCCGGGGTGTTGTGCCACGCCGCGCGACTGCGGCTGGTGACCGAGCACGACGAGACCGACCCGGCGGGACCGTGCAGATAACCCCGACCGCAACCCTGGAGACCAGAGAAATGAAGCGGATCACCCTGAAGGCGCCCCACACCCATGCGGGGCGCAAGTATCCGGCCGGCGCGAAGCTGAGCATGGAAGAGCACAAGGCCGAGTGGCTGATCGGCCTGGGCGTGGCCGAAGAGGCTGCCGAGCCTGCCGCCGAGGCCGTGCCGGCCGCGGCGCAACCGAAGACGGCGAAAGCCAAGGAGTAAGCGATGGACAAGAACACTCCCATCATCTGGGACGGCCAGGGGCCGGTGATGATCGGCCGCTACGATCCGGTGAACGGCCGCGCCGACCAGGGCTATCTGGTGGATCTGTACCGCGTGGGCTGCGGCACGTCGCAGCTGGCGACCTCGCTCGCAGTGGAAAAAGCCGCGATCAAGGAGACGTGCTCGGGCCAGCGGCTGACGCTGCGCGAGCGCACGACGAGCAAGAGCTTGTCGGTGTCGCTGTCGATGGTGCAGTTCTCGGGCCGGACCCTGGCCGCGGCGTTCTACGGGGATGCGGTGGCCGAGGCCGGCGGCACGGTGACGAACGAGCAGCTGCCGACGCTTGCGGTGGGCGATTACTTCACGCTGCGCCACCCGGACGTGTCGAACGTGGTGATCGAGGACAGCACGGCGGTGACCCCGCTGGTGTACGTGCTGGACACGCACTACACGATCGAGGACGCGAAGCACGCGCGCTGCCGCCTGATCGCCCATCCGGCCGCCCACGTTGAGCCGGTGAAGGTGGATTACAGCTACGCGGCGTACACGAATATCAGCGCGTTCAGCACCACCGGCGTGGAGCGCGGGCTGATTTTCAACGGGATCAACGATTCGGGCCAGCGCGCGCGGATCATCATCCCGCGCATCAACCTGGCGATGGACGGGGACTTCTCGTGGATCGCGGAGGAGGAGGCGTCGCTGCAGCTGGCGGGCGAGGCGCTGTTCGTGACCGAGCTGGAGTCGGATGCGGACTACGGCGGCTTCATGCGGATCAGCTTGATCTGATGATGCGACCCGTCCGGCGCTGGCGCCGGGCGGGACTTGAACCCTACCCCCACGGAGCGAGCATGGCGGGCGCGAATCACGAAGCCGGGATTACTGTAAAGGTCTCGACGGCTGGCGAAGAGAAGCTGTCGGGCCTGGCTCGCGAGATGGATGAGCTTGCCTCGGGGGCCGGCGAGGCGAAGCCGCAGCTCGATTCTCTGGCCAGTGCGCAGGCTCGCCTGGCGACGAGCGCCGACCAGGTTGCGAAACGCGCGGGCGAGCTGCGACCGGGACTGCAGGGCATAGGTAGCGCAAGCGACGCGGCCGCGGGGAAGGTGTCCGGGCTCGGCGGCATTGCCGGCGAGGTGGCGGGAAAGCTGAAAGGCCTGGCGGCTGCGTTCGGCGTGGTCGAAGTGCTGCAGACGGCGGCCAGCATGGAGGCGTTGCGCGCTGGCCTGGCTGCGGTGTCGGGCGATGCGGAAAAGGCCGCGGCCGATCTGGACTTCGTGAAAGCGGCGGCGAACCGCGCGGGCACGGATGTACAGGGCGCCGCGCAGGCGTTTCTGTCGCTTTCGGCGGCGACCAAGGGCACTGCCGTTGAAGGTGATGCGACGCGCCGGGTGTTCGAGGCGGTGTCTTCGTCCATGGCGGTCGCGGGGAAGAGCAGCGCGGAGACCCAGAACGCGCTGACGGCCTTGGCGCAGATGGCCGGCAAGGGCGTGGTGAGCATGGAGGAGCTGCGCGGGCAACTTGGCGAGGCGCTGCCCGGCGCCATGAACGCTGCAGCCAAGGGGCTGGGCGTGACCACGCAAGAGCTGATCGCGCTGACGGAGAGCGGACAGCTGACGGCGCAGCAGCTGTTCCCCGCGCTGGTTGCTGGGCTGGAGGATCTGTACGGCGCAGGCACGCAGGCGGGGCAGACGCTGGGGCAGGAGTTCGCGAACATCAAGAACGCGTTCGTGGACCTGGTCGACAACCTGCAGAACTCGGGGGGCTTCGACGGCCTGAAGCGGGGCGCGGAGGTGGCGCAGGCGGCCATCGTGCTGCTCGATGTGGCGATCGTGGGCATCGGCAAGACGATCGGCGCGCTTGCGGGCGCGGTGGCGACGCTGGACTTTTCCGGGCTGAAAGACGCTTTCGCGGATATCGAGGCCGAGGCGAGGAAGAAGCTGCTGGGCGCGGCGCAGCACAACGATACGCTGCGCGCGTCGATGGGGTTGAGCAAGGAAGAGGCCGCGCGACTGGCCACTGAGGCCGGGCTCGCGGGCGCAGCGGTGGCGGGGCTGGGCAGTGCGGCTGCGGCTGCGGCGCCGGGCATGCAGGGTCTGGCGGCCGCGGCAGGCGAGGCGGAGGTGAAGGCCGCCGCCGCGGCGCTTGCGCTGGGCAAGGGCATCCCCGAGGCGATGGCCAAGATCGAGGGCGGCGAGCTGCAGCAGCTGGCCGACGCGACCCTGCCGGCGTTGCGCGAGCAGATTGAGTGGAGCGCCGCGTCATTCGATGCGATGGCCAAGGCGAACACCGAGGCGAAGGCAAGGCTGGCAGAGACCGATGCGGCCTTCGTGTCGCTGGCTGCGAGCGGAGCCGCGACACAAGAGCAGTTGCGTGGCGCGCTAGATGCTGTGAGCGCCGCGACGGAGGAGGTTGCGGCGACCGCCGATGCGATGCGGGTGGTGCAGGAGTACACCCTTTCGAAGACGGCAGAGCTGAATACGGCTCTGGAGGCGCTGGGCACGCGCGCGGCACAGGTGCTGGGCGTCGATCTCGTCGAGTACAGCAGCAAGGTATCAGAGGAGTTCGCAAAGTCGAGCCAGGCGCTCGAGTTCCTGATCGCGAACTTCGGGCCGCTGAAAGATGCGGGCGTGAATGCCGGCGCGGCCGTGGCTGCTGCGATCGGGCAGATGACCGAGGCTGCGCGAAACCCGGCCGAGCTGCAGAAGCTTGGCGAGGTGGTGAAGCAGTTGGGCACTGAGGGGAAGCTTGCCGGTGATGCAGTAACGACAGCGCTCGAGCAGATCCGCAGGAAGGCGGATGACATCACGCCGGGGGTCAATAGCGTCGAAGAGGCTTTCCGCAAGCTGGGGGTGACGTCGCAGAAGGAGATGGACCGCGCGGCCGCGGATGCGAAGCAGGCTTTCGAGGTGATCCGGGACTCGGGCAAGGCGACGGCGGAGGAGCTCCAGGCCGCGTTCACCGCCTACGCGGAGCAGGCGGTGGCGGCCAATGGCGGCGTGGCGGACGCGACGGTGAAGGCGCAGGCGTCGGCGCTGGGTTTGGCGGTGGAGGTCGACAAGACCGGCAAGGTGATCGTGCAGTCGATGGCCGAGGCGGCGTTCGGCGTGAAGGGCGCCGACCAGGCGCTGAAGGATGCAGCCGGCAGTGCGGACAAGCTGGGCGAGGCGGCGAAGGATGCCGGCAAGTCGATGGTGGAGGCCGCGCGCGAGCAGAACGCGGCGGTGAAGTCGGTGACCGTGATGCTGGTGGATGCGACCACGGCGCAGAGCCGCTATGCGGACGAAGCGAAGCGGGTGGCGTCGGAGACGCTCGCGAGCTCGTTGGCGATGGCGCGCGGGATGCGCGACACGTCGGGCGCGATCGACGGGGCGCGCTCGGCGGCGGCGGCCTATGTTGCGGAGATGGAGCGCCTGGACGCGAAGCAGCAGGAGTTTGCAAGCAACGCGGCCGAGGGCGTGGAGCAGCTGCGCCTGCGATTGCTCGAGCTCAACGGCACGGAAGAGCAGATCGCGCGCGCGCGGCAGTCGCGTGACCAGGCCGAGGTGCTGCGCACGATCGAGCTGACGCGGCTGGATCTGCGCCGGGCCGAGCTGCGAAAGAACCAGGGCGAGGTGCAGCGCTTGCAGACAGAAATCAATTTGCTCCAGGAGCAACTGACGCTCATCGACCAGATCTACCGCGCCGAGGCGCGGCAGCGCACGAATGCGTCGTCGACGCCGCGCGGATCGACCTCGGGCAGCTCGTCGGGCGTGTCGGCGGGCGGCGCCGGGGTGCAGGCGGCCGCACCGTCCGCGGCTGCGGCGGGCGCCAGGCAGACCACGCTCAACATCAATCTGCCGGGGTCCGGCATTTTCTCGGGCGACCGCGCAAGCCTCGAGGCTTTTGCGCGCCAGCTCTGGCCGGTGATCACGGATCTGCAAAGGAAAGGGGCGCTGTAAATGTCGATCTCGGTGAACCGGATCCTCTCGAACAAGGACAACCGCGTGTCGGCCGCGACGCTGACGGCGAGCGCACAGCGCGCCAGCGACGACGTGCGCCTGGCGGCGCAGTCGCGCCAGGGCGGCGGCCGGCTGGTGGTGAGCGGGAGCTATACGGGCGCGGCGGATACGGTGGTGGATGTGGAGGTGGTGTCGGGCTCGGGTGGCGCGCTGACGCCGTCTGCGCCGGTGATCCGGGGCGTGGGCAACGGGGTGCTGTCGATCGATGCGCTGTCGCCTGCCGCGGTGCCGGAGGAGCTGACCTTCGCGCTGCTCGACGCGGGCACGGAGCCCGTGCCCGCGGCGCTGGAATTCTACGGGGCGGCGCTGGTGGCGCGGGCCACCGGCGCGGCGGGCAACGCGCTGTCGCTGTCGGTGACGCGCAATCTGACGCTGACGCCGATGCAGTACGCGACGATCGAGCCGATTGCGGCCGGAACGGACAGCCTGGAGGGGCCGCAGTGGGACTGGGGCCAGCCGGCGGCGACGGATGCGGGCATCCCGGATGCGGCGCTGCGGGTGCAGTTCGAGGGCTTTCCGGCGGTGCATCGGGCGTGGAAGACGTGGGAGGGCGGCCGGTTCGTGTATCGGCTGAATCCGGCGACGGCCTACGAGATTCCGGCGGATGTGCGGCTGCTGCAGGTCGCGGGCGACTACGCGCTGTCGCTGACGGATGGCGTGAGCACCGAGGCGTATGCGGCGGTGACGATCTACGACTTCCTGGCCCAGGTGGAGGCGCGCAGTGCGCTGGCGCGGGTGCGCGGCCTGGTGGCGCGCGATACGGCGCCGGGCGGCATGGCGGTGACGGATATCCCGCTGCGCACCGATGCGCATGCGCTGCCGGCGACCGGCGGCGTGGTGGAGGTGGTGGAGGTGGCGCCCGCCGCGCCCACGGAAAACCTGGTGCTGACCTACGCGGGGCAGAGCGTGGCGCCGCTGTGGACGGTCCGCGGCGGCGTGTCGGGCGAGCTGCCGGCGGCCGTGGCCGGCGAGCTGTACACCTCAGGGCCGGTGCGGTTTCGGATACCGCTGCCCGCGAGAAACGCGGACGGCGCGCGCATCAGCGCGCTGGTGCAGCTGGCCTCGCGCGAGGCGGACGAGGGGCTGCCGGCGCTGTGCTTCAAACCGCTGTCGCTGGGCGCGGCCGCGACCGATAAGAGCATCACGTTCACGTACCGCAAGCGCCCGCCGGCCGATTGCGTGTGCGCAGACTTGCCGGCGCTCAATCTCTCGGGCGCATGCCTGGGGCTGGATGTGGGAGGTACGGGTATGGCACTCGATGCGGCGTATCAGACGCGGCTGGTGCAGTTGTATGCGTGGCGTGCTGGGTTCGTCGAGACCAATACAGGGATCAAGCAGAGCACGAGCGAGGCCGATCGCGTGTTCTCGGATCGGACGGATATCGAGATCGCAGATCAGACTGTGCGCGCGCTGGCGAGCTGTCTGTCGGAGATCTACGAGGACGCGGGTGCTCTGGCTCAGTGGGATGCGTACTGGGCTGGTCTGCAGACCGATCTGGACCCCTACGAACTGCTGGGCGGGGCGCCGATCAGCGCCCCGCAGTACCTGCCCGGGCTGTCGATCCGGACGATCCAGCCGTCCTCGTCTGAGTCGTCGATCTCGCTGCGCTATATCCGCTCGTCGACGAAAACGGGGCGGCTGTATCGGATCCTGGGGGTGCCGTACGCCTATGACTCCAGCTCGCCGCCGGAGTCGCTGGGGGCAACCGAGCCGAACTGGGTGGGATCCGGCCCGTGGGTGGACAGCACGACGCCATCGATCTCGTACGAGGCGCAGCCGTACTACTGGAAGGCATCGCAGGCGGTGGCGCTCGGCGACAAGATCGATCCCGGTACGGGCTATTTCTATGTGGTCAAGACGGCCGGCACGACGGGCACGACGGAGCCGACATGGCCGACGGAGGCCGGCGACATCACGGACGGCACGGCAGTCTGGGAGCTGGCCGAAGGGCGCACGAGGATCTATGCATGGACCGGCGACGATTCGTGGCCGCGGCTCGTCGGCTCGATGATGGACCACGTCCGGGCGATGGCGGGCATCGTCCCAAAATCTGACGCCAGCAGCGCAGGTGCGAGCGGGGGCAGCTGCTGGCGCGACTTTCCGGAGTCCGATCACTGGTGGGTGGACGAGTCCGGCGAGTATCTCCCCGCATTCACGAATCAGCCGTATGTGTCGGCGGTGCTCGGGTGCGACGGCACGCCGGCATCGAGCCGGGAGTTCGGGTTCGGCATCGTCACAGCGTGCGAGCACCGGCTGAAGGACGGCGACAAGGTCACGGTCACGATCCGGGGTACCGGAATGGCCGGGTACAAGCAGGGCGACAAGATCGTGATCCCGGTGGTAGCCGCGAGCAGCGCGCCGTTCTCCGGCGGCGCAGCGGGCGACCCGACGCAGACGTGGACGGTACGCGGCACGGTGTCGGGCTCCCTGCCCGACTGGTTGTTCGATCCGTCGGCGCCGGCGCAGTACGTGGCCGGGCCGGTGACGGCCTCGCTCGCGCCGGGTGGCATCCCGTTCGAGGTCGGCGACGCGATCGACGTGTCGATCGAGGGCGGGTCGCTGCGCTGGCGGCGTGACGGCGGGGCCTGGACGGTGGGCGATCTGTTCGGGGCGACGCACGCCCTGGGCGATGGGCTGAGCCTGGTGGCGACCCCGGGCGCGGCGCCCAGTTTCGTCGCCGGCGACTCGGCGAGCTACCAGGCGGTGGCGACCTACGGGACGAGCAGGATGCGCCAGCCGCGCATCGGCCAGGGCTTTGCGTGGTCCGGCGCTGCGGTGACGATCGACGTGGATCTGCTGGCGGTGCACGACGTGGAGGCGGTGCTGCTAGGGCTGCACACGCTGCCGGCCGGCTGCGCGGTGACGATCTCGGGCGGCGTGGCAGCGGTCGGCGAATGGACGGCGACGCCGGCGTGGCATGCATCGGCGGTGCTGGCGGTGCTGCCGGCCGGTACCGCGGCGCGCTATCTGCGGGTCGTGGTAACGGGTGCCGGCGCGGGCGGGTCGATCGGCTGGCTGTGGGCCGGCGTGGGCTGGCAGCCAAGCGTGGGGGCGTCGGATCTGACGATGCGCAGGCAGTATGGCCTGGCGCGCGGCCAGGGCATCAACCCGGCGGCGCTGTACCGCGGCCGCGGCACGGGCGGGGCGTGGCGCTGGGAGCTCGACCAGGGCGGTGCGCTGATCGGGGCCAACGTCGACGCGCTGTTGGGGATCGTGGATCACTCCGCAGAGCAGGGCATGGAGCCGGTGTGCATCGTGCCCGACGTGCGCGTGCCGGCGCGCGCGGCGATCGCGGTGATCGATGCGGACGAGATCGTGCTGACCGAGCACATGGGCTGGCAGGCCGAGGGGGTGGCCGAGCCCATGGTGTCGGTGGAGCTCCCGTTCAGGGCGGTGCTGGCATGAGCATGACGCTGCGCGTGGAGACCGTGCCGCCGGTGGTGTTCGCGGTGCTGGATGCGGGGCCGCAGCGGGCGGCGATCAACGGCGAGGTGCCGAGCGTGAGCGTGGTGCTGGATAACGCGCGCGGCGAGGCGGCCGCGCGGCTGGCGGTGCCGCCGCTGCGGGCTCGCGCGGTGCTGCTGATCGATGACGTGGCCGTGTTCACCGGGTCGGTTCAGGCGGTGACGCTGGCCGACGTGGCAACGCTTTCGCTGGAGGGTTGAGTCGTGATGAGACTGCTGTCCGATCCCCTGCCGCTGCGTGTGGCGGCAGATCTGCCGCGGTACCGCACCGAGGCGGCCGCACGCGTGCTGCCGTGGGTGTATGGGCGCGTCACGCTGTCGCCGGTGCCGCTCGACGACGCGGGGCTGGAGTGGCTCGTCGCCGATCACCCGGTGGTCGCCGTGGAGGCGGTGCGCAGTGCGGGCAAGGCGATCGAGGGCTGGCAGCTGGTGCAGCGGCTCGACGAAACCGGCCGCGCGATCGCGACCGTGCGCCTGACGCGGGCGCCCGAGGCCGAGCTGGCGGTGCAGGTGGTGGGCCGGCGCGACGACACGAGCGGCGCGCTGCTCGAGCACCCGGCGGCGATCGCGGCGGATCTGCTGCGGCGCTGCGGGTGGTCGCCGGCCGCGGATGCGTTCCAGGGGCTGCGGGACGATTTCCCGGCCCTCGCGCTCGGGATGGTGTTCGCCGAGCGTGACACGCGGGTGCGCGCGGCGATCGCGCAGGTGATCGAGCCGCTGGGCGCGGTGTGGGTCGCGGACCCGCCGACCGCGCGGCGCCGCGCGATCGGCGTCCCGATGGCGACGCTAATGGTGCTGAACGTCGAGCGGATCTCCGCCGAGGCGACCGCCGGCGAGCTGGCCACGGTGGCGCGGGCGGCGTTCGGGTACGACTGGGCGACCGGCGGCGCGCGGCAGGCCGTGACCGTATCCGCCCCGGATGCCGTGCAGTCCTATGGCAGGCTGGAGGTCGAGCTCGACATGGGCGCGGTGCGCACGGCGCGCGATGCCCTGGCGATCGCGCAGGCCCGGCTCGCGATGATCGCGCGGCCGGGCTGGACGCTGCGGGCCACCGTGGATGCATACCTCGCGATCGCGCCGGGCGACACTGTCGCGGTCGATCATCCACGCGTGCCTGCAGGCTCTGCCCTGGTGCTGAGCACGGCCCGCGACCGCGGCCGCGGCACGCTCGATCTGGTCGCGTGGATGCCTGCGGGCAGCGCGCCGCGGATCGAGATGACCCAGCGCGCGCAGGCCGTGGATGCTGCGCGGCCCGACGACAGCGTGACGTTCCGGGACGGTGTGGCCACGTTCACGATCAGCGACCCGGCCGGCAACCCACTGGCCGGTGCCGCAGTGACGCTGGACGGTCAGGAGACCCGGGAGACCGATGCGCTCGGGCGCGTGCAGTTCGGCACCGAGCGCGGCGCGCACTCGCTATCTGTATACATGTCGGGCTACAGCCCCTTCGATCTCGAGGTGGTGGTATGAGGCGAGTGGTCCAGCGCACGCCCAATCTGGGCCTGTCGATCCGGCTGCAGCGGCTGGCGGTGGATTCGGATCCCCTGCCTCTGCCGCCTGCCCCCGATCCTGATCCGGACCCGGATCCAGACCCCGACCCGACGGGCTGCCCCTGCTCGGCGACGGCTGTGACGTGGGGCGAGATTCCCGCCTACAAGTCCGGGACGCGCGCGTTTTCTGGCGCCATCCAGGGCTCGGCGATGCCATACACCAGCGCGTTCACCCTCGCGCCCGACTCCGATGCGGGTGACACACATACCTGGACTCTGGTCGGTATCCCGCTGGGGGATGCGGTAGGCGGGGTGGAGTGGGACATCGCGTGGTCTACTCCGCCGAGCTTCGGAGAGGCTGCGACCTCATCGGGGCCGCTGCTGATCGTCTCGCTGCCGCCCGCGTCGCGCGGCTTCGGCAGCAACTCGCTGACCGCTACCGGGAGGTGTGGCGAGACCGTCATCGGACAGCTCACGCTGACCGTGATCAGACCATTCCCGTTCTGATAGTTTGCGCAGCGCGCAATTTCATTGCGCGGCGCGAAAGCACGTCATCCGCCATTTATCGCGCCCGGTCGAGCTCAATTTTCGCGGCGCGCTTCAGGGTCGCACGCGCGTCGCGGCCCTCGAACCAGCCCCACTTCACCGCCAACCGGTAGAGGCCCACGCTGCCATGCACCTCGACGGCGAACAGCA